>LKMJ01002372.1_pt1 | contig 17276 bp, 24 predicted proteins | sample 643391 | NCBI WGS metagenome assembly LKMJ01 (sample SAMN04112250, study PRJNA286221) | soda lake metagenome | biome: soda lake; feature: Kulunda Steppe; material: water; isolation source: sample PL-Br10 brine of Picturesque Lake | place: Russia: Kulunda steppe | collected 2010-07
CGGCGAGTCGATGCCGTGGCCTGTCCCGTAAATTGTACATTTGGGCTGCTCGCCCTATACTTGTACGGGTGACTGTACAGGAGGGCTCCATGAAGATTGTGTCATTCACTGAGGCTCGCAACGGCCTCAAAGCCGTACTCGATGGCGTGGTCGATGATGCCGACACCACGGTGATTACGCGCCGCGATTCGGAAGACGCCGTGGTAATGTCGCTGGATTACTACAACAGCCTGATGGAGACCGTGCATCTTCTGCGTTCCCCGGCGAATGCCGAGCATCTCAACAAGTCCATTGCGCAATACAAGGCAGGAAAGGCCACCGAGCGTGAGCTGGTAGACGGGGATGAGTAGTCGGCTCCTTTGCTGGACGGACGAAGCATGGAACGACTACATCTACTGGCAAGCCCAGGACCGGAAGACCCTCAGGCGGATCAACAAGTTGATCGCGGATGTGAAGCGGTCACCGCTGGAAGGCATTGGCAAGCCGGAACCTCTCAAGGAGAACCTGGCTGGTTTCTGGTCGCGCCGTATTGATGACACCCATCGCCTGGTTTATGCCGTGGACGGTTCGTCCATCACCATCATCTCCTGCAGATACCACTATTGAGCGCGATTGATGGGGCCGCTGGCCCTCGCCGAACGGGGCATGCGGACGCGAGAGGACGACTGCGGACAGGGAAATGGTGGCCGGGGACGGAATCGAACCGCCGACACGGGGATTTTCAATCCCCTGCTCTACCGACTGAGCTACCCGGCCAGTGCTGACTTGTTGCGGGGTTCGCCGTGAGGCGAAGGGCAGTATTAAAGCGGTCCGGGGCGCTCACGTCAAGGGCGCGCCCCGGGGCTGGCCTCAGGACTGGTTGGGGTCGACGAAGCCTTCGGGTTTTTCGGAGCCGTCGCCGAACAGGAACTTCTCCATTTCCTCTTCCAGGAACTTGCGCGCCTTGGGGTCCACCGGGGTCAGGCGATACTCGTTGATGAGCATGGTCTGGTGGCTCAGCCAGGCGTTCCAGGCTTCCTTGGAGACGTTGAGGTAGATCTTCTTGCCCATCTCGCCCGGGTAGGGCGGGACGTCCAGGCCTTCGGCCTCTTTGCCGAGTTTTACGCAGTTAACGGTTCGTGCCATGGCCGGAATCCTTTTCGCTTTGCAGTAAGCCTTGTATGGGGGCCGGGATGCCTGCCGGCCGCGACTGGCCCGGTTTATACCAGATCACCCCGGGGGCATCCATGATCCCGCACTCGCCCGCCGGGAGCCGGTAGCGCTGCACGCGCAGGTCGAGCTGGTAGTGGCTGAAGCCGTGGCTGAGCGCATCGCCTTCCAGCGCCTCGGCGTGTGGCCAGTGGGTGTGCACCCAGGCCTCCAGATGCTCCGGGTCTTCGGCCTCGGGCAGGGTGTACAGCCCGCCCCAGATGCCGCTGGGCGGGCGCTGTTCCAGGTAGATGCCTTCGGGGGCGTGCAGCAGGGCGGCCCAGCGTGTGCGTGTCGGGCGTTGGCGCTTCGGCCGCGAGTGCGGCAGCTCGGCGGTGCGGTCCTGCAGGCGGGCGCCGCAGTCTTCGGCCACGGGACAGGCGGCGCAGTCGGGGCGGCTGCGGGTGCACACCAGTGCGCCCAGATCCATGATCGCCTGGGTGTAGTCGGCGCAGCGGCTGGCGGGGGTGCGGGCCTCGGCCTCGTGCCACAGGGTCTTCTGGCTGGTGGTGCTGCCGGGCCAGCCGTCCACCGCGGCGTGGCGGGCGAGCACGCGCTTGGCGTTGCCGTCGAGGATGGCCTCGGGGGCGTCGTGTGCCTGGGCGAGGATGGCGGCGGCGGTGGAGCGGCCGATGCCGGGCAGGGCTTCCAGCCGCCCGCGTTCGCGCGGGAAGTGGCCGTTGTGGTCTTCCACGATCACGCGGGCGCAGCGGTGCAGGTTGCGGGCGCGGGCGTAGTAGCCGAGGCCGGCCCACAGGGCGAGGACGTCGTCCACGGGGGCGGCGGCCAGGCTCTGCACGTCCGGGAAGCGCGCGGTGAAACGCTCGAAATACGGGATGACGGTCTCGACCCGGGTCTGCTGCAACATGATCTCGGAGACCCATACGCGGTAGGGCGTGCGCGGGTGCTGCCAGGGGAGGTCGTGACGACCGTTGCGGTCGAACCAGTCCAGCAGGCGTTGGGCGAAGGGTTGCATGATGGCGGGGAGGAGGCACCGACGCCCGGGACGCTGTGCCCGGGCGTCGGTGTTCGTGGTCGGGTTGAACGAGTGCGGGTGACCCGGGTTCCCCGGTTTACTCTAGGAGTTCCCGGAGGCGGTCTTCCGCTTCCTGCTCGAGGCTGCGTTCGGCCTCTTCGCCTTCCTCGTCTTCCTCGTCGTCGTCAGCTTCTTCCTCGTCCGCTTCGTCGCGCGAGACGCCGAGGCGCTCCATCAGGCGCCGGGTGGCCTCGTCGCGCAGTTCGTCCTCGTCCACGCCCAGCTCCTCGGCGGCGCGCTCACGGAGGATGGACTCGAGGTCGAGGCGGAAGCTGGGGTCGTCGAACGTGCCGCTGATCCGGATCGGCAGGCGGACGCCGCGCAGGTCTTCCAGCGAACGTCCGCCCTGGCCTTCCAGGGTGTCCACCAGTGTGGTGTCCACGCGGTAGTCGAGGGATTCGTCGTTGAGGTCCGCGCTGCCCTCGCCGGTCACGCGCAGCAGGGGCGAGCTGCCCTCGAGGTCGTCGTTGGAGACTACGCCGTCGTCGATGCGGAAGCTGCCGGCGATCTCGCTGAAGTCGGTCTGGCGCGGCTCGTCCGATTCGTACTCCTCGCTGCGCAGGCGGGCCTCGGCGTGGCGGATGATGTCGGCGATGTTGATGCCGCGCACCGCGCCGTCCTCGAAGCGCATGTTGCCGTCGCCGTTGAGGTTGGCCTTGAGGTCGGACAGGGCTTCGCCACGGGTGGCGATGTCCAGGCTCAGGTTGCCGACGCCCAGCAGCCGGGCGTCATCGCCCTGCAGGTCGTCCAGCAGGGCGCCGATGTCGAGGCGCGTCAGATCGGCCTGCAGGCCGTAACGCGGTTCGTCCCCGGAGGCGTCCAGCTGGATGCGGCTGGTGATGCGGCCGTCGTTCTCGCCGGCATCTTCGGGCGCATAGGCATCGCCGCTCAGCGGGTCGATGACCCAGTCGCCTTCGCGGGCCCGCACATCCAGCTCGATGTCGCGCAGTTCCAGACCGAAGAGGTCCAGACGCTCGTCCAGCATCAGGCGGCCGTCCACGTCCAGCGCACGCAGGGCCTCCAGCGGCAGCTCGATACGCAGTTCCTCGGCCTCGGCTTCGTCTTCGTCATCATCGCCGTTACGGCCATCCTCGGTACGCGCCTCATGCACTTCCGGCGGGAGATAGCGGTCGGCGTTGAGCTGGTTGCCGCGCAGCTCGAAGCCGAAGTGCGGCCGGTTCCCGGTGTTGTCCAGGGTGGCACTGCCGCTGAGGGTGGTGTCGTCCAGCGTAAACAGGAAACGGGAGAGTTCCAGTTCGGCCGGCGTGCCGCCGCCCTCGAGTTCGAAGGCGACCCGCTGCATGGCCTCGGGATCGGCGGTGGCCGGTGCCTCCAGACCCAGTTCTTCGAGCACGTGGCGCGGGTTGAAGGTGCTGGAGCGCAGTTCGCCGCGCAGTTCCGGGGTGTCGCCGGTCAGGTTGCCGACCTGCGCGCGCCCGGTCACGGTCACGTCGAGCATGCCCAGGATCAGGCGGTCCATGCGCAGGCGGGTATCGTCTTCGTCGACTTCCAGCGCCACGTCACTGTCGAAGGACATGTCCATGGCCCGTGGCAACGGTCCGCCCTCGGCGTTCAGCAGCATCGACAGGCGGCGCACCGCGTAGCGGTTATTCAGCAGGTCGAGGTTGAGCAGGCCGTCGAGCTGGAGCCGCGTTGACAAGGCCTCGTTCAGCGGGCCACCTTCCGCCTCCAGCTCCGCGGTGATCTCCAGCGGGGTTTCCATCCCGGGCTGGAACCGGCCGACGCTCAGGTTGAATGGATCGAGAACCGCACGCAGTCCGCTCTGGGCGTCGTCCCACACCACCCGGGCCTCGCGCAGGGTGATGCCGGCAACGTCGATGCGTTCCATGGCCAGGCGCGATTCGGTAGCAGTGCGTTCCTCGTCGCCATTGCCGGCCACCGCTTCGTCACGCGCTTCGTCCGCACGCGCGGCCAGGTCGTCCCAGTTGTTGCGGCCGTCCTCGTCACGCGCGAGGTTCAGGTGCACGCCGTCGCCTTCGACCTGGCGGACATCCAGCTCGCGCCGCAGCAGCGGAACCACGGCCACCGCCACGTCGACCACGTCCAGGGTGGCGAAGGGTTCGTCACCGAAGCCCTCGGCATTGCCGAAGCGCACGTCCTCGAGGCGCAGGCCGAGATTGGGGAACAGCGTCAGGCTGACATCGCCGGCCAGCTCCAGCTCGCGCCCGGTGTGCTCGTACACCTCGGCCTCGATGCGCTCCTTGTAGTCGTTGGCGTCGAACGTCACCAGCAGATACGCGGCGACGACGATCACCACGAGGATCAGGATGCCGATCAGGCCAAACAGGCGCTTGATCCATTTCATGTTCGGGAATCTCCTTGCGGGTCGGGGGCCTTCCAGCTGCCGCTGCGACCGCCGTGTTTTTCCAGAAGCCGGACCGTTTCCAGCGCCATGCCCCGGTCCACGGCCTTGCACATGTCGTAGATGGTGAGCAGAGCGGTGGAGACGGCGGTCAGGGCCTCCATCTCCACGCCGGTAACTGCATGCACCTCGCAGGTGGCCCGGGCCACCACCGCGTCATCTTCCAGATCGAATTCGACCGCCACGCGGCTGAGTCCGATGGGATGGCACAGCGGGATCAGGTCCCCGGTACGCTTGGCCCCCATGATACCGGCAATGCGGGCGATGCCCAGAACATCCCCTTTGGAATGATTGCCTTCGCGGACCTTCTGCAGAGTCTCCGGCTGCATGCGGATGCGGCCTTCGGCGATGGCCACGCGGTGGGAGACGGCCTTGTCGCCGACATCGACCATGTGGGCATGGCCGTGGGCATCAAAATGAGTGAAGTCGGTCATGCGGCTATAATGCTTGTTTGAAAGCCACACGTGTAGGGGCTGCATGGCGGTAAAAGTGCTGTATTTCGCGCGTTTGCGCGAAGAACTGGGCCGTGAGGGCGACCTGGCCGAACTTCCGGCCGAGGGTTTTACCGTGGCCGGCCTGTGGGAACACCTGCATGGCGAACCCCCGCCGCAGCGGATGATGAGCGCGGTCAATCAGACCCGGGCCGATCTCGAAACCCCGGTGCGTGATGGCGACGAGGTGGCCTTCTTCCCGCCGGTCACCGGGGGCTAGCGTGACGGTGGAGATCCATTCCGGCGACTTCGATCCCTGGGAGATCGTCCGCCAGGCTGAGCAGTCCATCCCCGCAAATGCCCGCGGCGCCGCCAGCGTGTTTGTCGGCCGCATGCGCGATTTCAACGAGGACGATGCCGTGACCGGGCTGTTCCTGGAGCATTATCCGGGCATGACCGAGCAGGAGCTGGAGCGCATCGTGGAGGCCGCGCAGCTGCGCTGGCCCCTGCTGGGCGTGCATGTTGCGCACCGCGTGGGCGAGGTGCGGCCGGGCGATGCGCTGGTGCTGGTGGCGACCTGGTCGGCCCATCGTGCGGCCGCCCGCGATGCCTGCAGCGACATCCTGGAGCGGCTCAAGCACGAGGCCCCGTTCTGGAAGCGCGAGCGCCTGGCCGACGGCAGCAGTCGCTGGGTGGAGCGCAACACGCCCGGCTGATCCCGCGCGGCGCGCGCGAGGGGGATCAGCCGTCCAGCAGCTCGCGCGGGTTGAAGCTGGATGACTCCGCCATCTTCTCGTACCAGTCGCCGGCTTCGTCTTCCGGCGGCACGTGGATCATCAGCCGCAGGTACAGATCGCCAGGGGTCTTGCCGGGCAGTCCCTTGCCCTTGAGCCGCACCTGCTTGCCCGACTGCGAGCCCTTCGGCACTTTCAGGTTGACCGCCCCGTGCGGGGTGGGTGCCTCGATCGTGGCGCCCAGCGCGGCCTCCCACGGGGTGATCGGGATATCGCGGTACAGGTCGCGCCCTTCCACCCGGTAGTTGGGGTCCGGCTTGATGCGGATCTCCAGCAGCAGGTCGCCCGGGGCGCCGTTGCCCACGCCCGGGTCGCCCTGGCCGCGTACCCGGACCCGCGAGCCGTCTTTGGCGCCGGCGGGAATGCGCACGCGCTGCGGGCGCCCGCGCGGGTCGGTCACCGACAGCTCGGCGCCGTGCATGGCCTGCTCCAGCGAGACCTCCACGACGCCTTCGCGGTCGGCACCACGCACGTCGAAGCCGCGCCGGCGACCGCCGCCACCCATGCCGCCGCCGCCAAAGATCGACTCGAAGAAGTCGGAGAAGCCGCCGAAATCGGCCCCGCCGGCACCCGGTCCGGCGCCCCGTGCGCGGCCGCCGGCACCCGCGCCGGCACCCGCACCGGTCCAGCCGTCCCAGCCCGGCGGCGGACGGAAGTCCTGCCCCTGGCGCCAGTTGGCGCCCAGCTGGTCGTAGGCCTTGCGCTTTTCCGGGTCCCCGAGGGCCTCGTAGGCCTCGTTGACCTCCTTGATGCGCGTCTCGGCCTCCGGGTCGTCACTGACGTCGGGGTGGTACTTGCGCGCCAGCTTGCGATAGGCCTTCTTGATGTCGTCTTGGCTGGCGTTACGGTCCACGCCCAGGATTTTGTAGTAGTCCTTGTATTCCATCTCCTGCCTCGAGTCGGAACCCTTTCGGCGACCGGCGAAGCCGGTGTGTATGCGTTCGCGTTCGGGTACCACCCGAATCCCGGGCCATCATACCCGGGATTCGGGTGCTACCGGCACCAATCAAAAGGCGCTGCCCGCTTGCGCCGGCAGCGCCCGTTGGGAGGCCCGTCCCGGCCAGGGCCGGGAGCGCCGCCGGATGCGGATCAGCTCTCGATCTCGATCCGGCGCGGCTGCACTCTGGCCTGCTTGGGAATGCGCACTTCGAGCACGCCGTTCTGGCTGCGCGCGGAGATGTTCTCCGCATCGGCGGTGTCCGGCAACGAGAAGCGGCGGAAGAAGGTGCCGCGCATGCGCTCCACGCGCTTGTAGCCTTCCTGCTCTTCCTCGTGCTCGTACTTGCGCTCGCCGCGCAGCGTCAGCACGCCGTTCTCCATGTGGAGTTCGATGTCCTTGGGGTCCACGCCGGGTACGTCGGCATGCAGCACGTAGGCATCGTCTTCCTCGCGGATGTCCACCGCAGGGCTCCAGTCGGCCGCGCTCACCGAGTCCTCGCCACCGGGCACGTCGGGCAGGCGGCCGAGTTCGCGCGAGAGCTGGTTGAGCAGGCTCCAGGGTTCGTAACGCATCATGTTCATGACTATACCCTCCTCGTTCGGGTGTCTTTTTGACTCAATAACCGAAATAGGGGTGTTCAGGCGCGATTTCAAGTCAGGCGACGAAAATCGCGCAGGCGGTAGTCGTTTTCGGTAACCAGTTCGAAAAGCCCGTGGATTCCGTCGTGGGTCATATGCGGGCGCAGCAGCCGCGCGGGGAACTGCACGCTGACCCCGGCCTCGGAAATCGCGAATACGGTGGTGGAGCGCCCGGAATAGTACTGCTCCATCATGTCCGGGGAGATGTCCAGGCGGATGCGGAAACGCTGCATGGCGGGTCAGTCCGATGGGGCGGAGCGCGCGGGGCGGGATCGGCCGGGCGGGGGTGGCCCCGCGACCCCCGGTGTCCCGTATACTGCGCGCCCGACAAATTTAGCAAGGAATCGCCATGCGCCCCAGCGGCCGACAGCCCGACGAGATGCGCCCGGTCAGTTTTACCCGGCACTTCACCCGCCACGCCGAGGGTTCGGTTCTGGTGGAGTTCGGTGACACCCGGGTGCTGTGCAACGCCACCATCGAGCCGCGAGTTCCGCCCTGGCTCAAGGGTAAGGGCAAGGGCTGGGTCACGGCCGAGTACAGCATGCTCCCGCGTTCCACCCACGACCGCATGGCGCGCGAGGCGGCGCGCGGCAAGCTGGGCGGGCGCACCATGGAGATCCAGCGCCTGATCGGTCGCGCCCTGCGTGCCGTGGTCGACATGGAGGCGCTCGGCGAGCGCCAGATCATCATCGACTGCGACGTGATCCAGGCCGACGGCGGGACCCGCACGGCCTCCATCTCCGGCGCGTATGTGGCCCTGCGCGACGCGGTGGCGCACGGGCGCGAGACCGGTCTGCTGAAGAAGGACCCGCTGCACGGCTATCTGGCCGCGGTGTCGGTGGGCATCTTCAACGGCTCGGCGGTGCTGGATCTCGACTACGACGAGGATTCCAGCGCCGAGACCGACATGAACCTGGTGATGAACGAGGCCGGCGGGGTGATCGAGATCCAGGGCACTGCCGAAGGTCACGCCTTCCGGCGCGACGAGCTGGACACCATGCTGGACATCGGCGAGAAGGGCATCGGCACCATCATCGACGCGCAGCGCGCGGTGCTCGGGGAGGGTTGAGCGGCATGGCGGCGCAGCGCGTGGTCCTGGCCACCGGCAATCCGGGCAAGCGGAGCGAGCTGGCGGCGCTGCTGGAGCCGCTGGGCATGGAGGTGGTCACGCAGACCGAACTGGATGTGCCGGAGGCCGAGGAGACCGGCCTGACCTTCGTCGAGAACGCCCTGCTGAAGGCGCGCAATGCGGCCCGGCACACCGGGCTGGCGGCGGTGGCCGACGACTCCGGGCTGGAGGTGGACGCCCTGGGCGGCGAGCCGGGGATCTATTCCTCGCGCTATGCCGGGGAGAGCGGCGACGGCGCCGATGCCGCCAACAACGCGAAGCTGCTGGCGGCGCTGGAGGGTGTGCCGCCGGAGCGCCGTGGCGCGGGTTTCCGGGCCGTGGTGGTGTTCCTGCGCCATGCCGACGACCCGGCCCCGCTGATCGCCGAGGGCGTGTGGCGCGGACGCATCGCCGCCGCGCCGGCGGGTGGCGGCGGGTTCGGTTACGACCCGTTGTTCGAGCTGCCGGAACGCGGTTGCACCTCGGCCGAACTGGAGCCGGCGGAGAAAAACCGCCTGAGCCACCGCGGCCAGGCCCTGCAGAAACTGGCGGAAGCCCTGCGGGAACGTGCCGGCCGCTGAGCCGCGGGCTATGCTCCCGGCATGACCCCGAGCTTCGATACCCCGATCCCGCTGGCGCTGTACGTCCACCTGCCGTGGTGCGTGCGCAAGTGCCCGTACTGCGACTTCAACTCGCACGAGCCGCGAGGCGGCGAACCCCCGTTCGACGCCTACGTGGCCGCGCTGCTGCGCGATCTGGAAGCGCAGCTGCCGGAGGTGTGGGGGCGTCGCATCGAGAGCGTGTTCATCGGCGGTGGCACCCCCAGTCTGTTCCCGCCCGAAGCCATGGCGGAGCTGATGTCGGGACTGCGCGCGCTGCTGCCCTTGCGGCCGGACGTGGAGGTCACCCTGGAGGCGAACCCCGGGACTGCCGACCGGGATTATTTCCGTGGCTACCGCGAGGCCGGGATCAACCGGCTGTCGTTGGGGGTGCAGAGCTTTGACGGCGACATGCTGCAGCGTCTGGGGCGCATCCACGGACCGGAGGAGGCCGCCGAGGCGGTGGCTCATGCGCGGACGGCCGGCTTCGAGCGGATCAATCTGGACTTGATGTTCGGCCTGCCGGGGCAGTCGGTGGCGCAGGGGGTGGCGGATCTGGAGGCGGCGATCGCGCAGCAGCCGGAGCACATCTCCTGGTATCAGCTCACGCTGGAGCCCAATACACTGTTTGCCGCGCGGCCGCCGGTGTTGCCGGAAGACGACGCGGTGGGCGAGCTTTTTGCCGCCGGAAGGGCGCTTCTCGCGGAGGCGGACTATACTCGCTACGAAGTGTCCGCATACGCGAGGGCGGATGAGAGGTGCCGGCACAATCTCAACTACTGGACCTTCGGGGATTACCTCGGCATCGGGGCCGGTGCTCACGGGAAGCTCACGCGGGTCCACGACGGCTCCATCATCCGCCGCGTGCGTCCGCGCCAGCCGCAGGCCTATCTCGACGCCCCGGCCGGGGGGCGGGATACACCGGTCGTACCCGGCGAGCGGCCGTTCGAGTTCATGCTGAATGCCCTGCGCCTGGTCGAGGGTGCGCCGGAGGAGCTTTTTTGCGAACGTACCGGGCTGCCGCTTGCGGCCCTGCAGCCCGGGCTGGATCGGGTGCGCGGGCGGGGTCTGCTGGAGCCCGCCGGTAGTGGTGTGCTGCGTGCAACTCCGGAGGGGTTGCAGTTCTTGAATGAGGTGCTGGAGGCCTTTCTGGCGGAGTCCGAAGCCGATGGCCAACAGGAGGAGGTGTCGGAATGAGCCGACCGATCGAATTCGTGGCGTTTGCCTGCCCCTGGTGCGGCGAGCCGGGCGAGACCACCATCGACATGGTGAGCAATGAAGGCGAATGGGTGGAAGACTGCGCGGTCTGCTGCTCGCCGATCGTCTTTCGCTGCCGCAAGCCTGCCGAGTGCGGAGGGGATGACGTCCCCGAGGTGGAAGCCGAGCGGGAGGGTGGTTGATGCGCCCGCCCGAATACCGGCCCATCCCCTGCGAGCGGTATTCGGAGCTGGAACTGTGCATCATGCACGGTCGGCCGCTGCGGATTCGCTGGCGGCGGGCGGGTCTGGATTACGTCGCCCGGGTGACGCCGCTGGATCTGCGCACGCGCCGCGGGGCGGAGTACCTGATCCTGCTGGATCCCGGCGGGCGGCGTCAGTGGCGGCGGCTGGACCGCATGCTGGAGTTCGAGCCGCTGGCGGCCAGCGCCTGACGCCGGGGCGCGACGTCAGGAACGCTTCATCTGATCGAAGAACTCGCCGTTGGTCTTGGACGACTGCATACGGCCGAGGAGGAATTCCATCGCCTCGATGTCGTCCATGCCGTGCAGGAACTTCCGCAGGATCCAGAGTTTCTGCAGTTCCTCCGGATCGGTCAGCAGTTCCTCGCGGCGGGTGCCGGAACGGTTGACGTTGATCGCCGGGTAGATGCGCTTTTCGGCGATGCGCCGCTCCAGGTGCACCTCCATGTTGCCGGTACCCTTGAATTCCTCGTAAATCACCTCGTCCATCTTGGAGCCGGTGTCCACCAGGGCCGTGGCGAGGATGGTCAGGCTTCCGCCTTCCTCGACATTGCGCGCGGCCCCGAAGAAACGCTTGGGCCGGTGCAGGGCGTTGGCGTCGACGCCGCCGGTGAGCACCTTGCCGGAGCTGGGGGCAACGGTATTGTAGGCACGGGCGAGTCGGGTGATCGAGTCCAGGAGGATGACCACGTCGCGGCGGTGCTCCACCAGGCGCTTGGCCTTCTCGATGACCATTTCCGCCACCTGCACGTGGCGCTGGGCAGGTTCGTCAAAGGTGGAGGAGACGACCTCGCCCTGCACCATGCGGTCCATCTCGGTCACTTCCTCGGGCCGTTCGTCGACCAGCAGGACGATGAGATAGCACTCCGGGTAATTGGTCGCGATGCTCTGGGCGATGTTCTGCAGGATCAGGGTCTTGCCGGCCTTGGGCGGCGAGACGATCAGGCCGCGCTGGCCCTTGCCGAACGGCGCGACGATGTCGATGACGCGGGCGGTGATGTCCTCGGTGGAGCCGTTGCCCCGCTCCATGCGCATGCGATGGTTGGCATGCAGCGGCGTGAGGTTCTCGAACAGGACCTTGTGTCTGGCATTTTCCGGCGGCTCGAAGTTGATCTCCGAGACCTTCAGTAGCGCGAAGTAGCGTTCGTTGTCCTTCGGCGGGCGGATCTTGCCGGCCACCGTGTCGCCAGTGCGCAGGCCGAAGCGGCGGATCTGGCTGGGGGAGACGTAGACGTCGTCGGGGCCGGCCTGATAGGAGGCGTCCGGGCTGCGCAAAAAGCCGAAGCCGTCGGAGAGGATCTCCAGTACGCCGTCGCCGTAAATCGCCTCGCCGCTTTTCGCGTGGGCCTTCAGCAGGGCAAAGATGATGTCCTGCTTGCGGGCACGGGACATGTTCTCGATGCCCTGGTTTTCGGCGAGGCCAACGAGGTCGGCGGCGGTCATCCGCTTCAGTTCGGTCAGATTCATGCGTGGGGCGCTGTGCTCAACGTGGATGAACGGCGGCCGGGGATAGCCGCAGGATTGCAATGATGACGGGGCAGGGGACGACTCCGGGAGAGACCCGGTATCGACGAAACGCTTGAATGTTAAGCGGGGCGGGCGGCTGTTGCAAGCCCGCCCCGTTACGGCGCTCGACCGTGCAGCCGATCAGGCGTGCTGATCGAGAAAGGCGGTCAGCTGCGATTTGGACAGCGCGCCCACCTTGGTGGCCTCGACGTCCCCGTTCTTGAACAACATCAGCGTCGGGATGCCGCGGATTCCGAACTTGGGCGGCGTCGACGGGTTTTCGTCGATGTTCAGTTTGGCAACCTTGACCTTGCCGGCGTATTCTTCGGCGATTTCGTCCAGAATCGGCGCGATCATCTTGCAGGGACCGCACCATTCCGCCCAGTAGTCCACCAGGACCGGCTGGTCGGACTTCAGGACGTCCTCGTCGAAACTGGCGTCCGATGTATAAATGATCTTGTCGCTCACTCCGCGTCCTCATGACGTTGGGTTGGCACCGGCCTTCTTCAGGGCCGCGTACGCCGTACTATCGACGAAGATGACGGCAAAGTTCAAGTAAAACAGCGAAGCCCGCCCGGGAGCCCCATGACTGACGCCGCGCAAGACCCCTCAGTACCCGCATTCGACCGTTTCGATCTGCCCGAGACGGTGCGCGCGGGCTTGCGCAAGGCCGGGTTCGATACCTGTACTCCCATTCAGGCGCAGGCGCTGCCGATCGCGCTGGAGGGCCGCGACGTGGCAGGGCAGGCACAGACCGGAACCGGCAAGACCGCGGCCTTCCTGATCGCCACCTTCAACCGCCTGCTGCGCCAGGCGCCTGCGGAGCACCGCCGGCCCACCGACGTGCGCGCCCTGATCCTGGCTCCGACGCGCGAGCTGGCGGTACAGATCCACCGCGACGCGGAGCTGCTGGGGGGCGAGACCGGCCTGAGGCTGGCTCTGGCCTACGGTGGCACGGACTACGATCGCCAGCGGGAAGCGCTGGCCGCCGGCGCCGACGTGCTGATCGGCACCCCGGGGCGCATCATCGACTACTTCAAGCAGAAGGTCTTCGGCCTGAAGCACACCGAGGTGGTGGTGCTGGACGAGGCCGACCGCATGTTCGACCTGGGCTTCATCAAGGACGTGCGTTTTCTGATGCGCCGCTGCGCCCCGCCGCAGGAACGGCTGTCCATGCTGTTCTCCGCCACCCTGTCGTGGCGGGTGATGGAGCTGGCCTACGAGCACATGGACAACCCGGAGAAGGTGCAGATCGAAGCGGAGACCCTGACCGCCGACCGGGTGCGTCAGACCATCTACTATCCGGCCAACGACGAGAAGATCCCGCTGCTGCTGGCGCTGGCGCGGGATCTGGCGCCGGAACGGGCGATCGTGTTCTCCAATACCAAACACGGAGCGGAGAAGGTGGCCGACTGGCTCAATGCCAACGGCCACGCCGCCGCGCTGCTCTCGGGCGACGTGCCGCAGAAGAAGCGCTCGAAGCTGCTGGAGGGCTTCGCCGCGGGTGAATACACCTTCCTGGTGGCGACCGACGTGGCCGCCCGCGGTCTGCACATCCCCGAGGTGACGCACGTGTTCAACTTCGACCTGCCGCAGTCGGGCGAGGACTACGTGCACCGCATCGGGCGTACCGCGCGCGCCGGCGCCGAGGGCGACGCGATCAGCTTCGGCTGCGAGGACTCGGCGTTCTACCTGCCGGACATCGAGTCCTACCTGGGCGAACGCATCCCCACCGAGAACATTGACCGCGCCTCCCTGCCGCAGGACCCGAACCGCCCGAAACCGCGCGAGCGCAAGCCGCGGGGCGGGCCCGGCGGACGTGGCGGTCCGCGTCGCGGCAACGGCCGCGGCCGCTGAAACCGAACCGGAGCACTGCGATGGAGACCCTGGATCTTCGGGTGGGGGATTCCTTCCGCCTGGGCGACGACATCGAGGTGGTCGTGGTACAGGCCGGGTGCGACGGGCAGACACGCCTGGTCGCGAATGCCCCGGGCCACCGCGTGCAGTGGGTCGACAACGAGCTGCTGATCGATCGCCACATCCGCGTGCGCTTCGACGAGAGCCACCCCGACCGGGTCCTGGTCGAGTCCGCCACGCCCGTCACCGTGGTCCGCGGCGACACCCGCTGAGCACCCCTTCCCCCGCCGTTTCCCGGCCCCTCTCCCGGAATCGTTTCCCGAAGTCGCTCTCGCGTTCGCCCGTTCGTTGCGGGAAAGGATTACATCGCGCGCGGGTACCGTCATGGTCTATGTATCCAGCAGGAAAGGCATGGGCCCTTTCGCGTGGAATGATGGTAAATGCGCGCTTGCGCTGGAGGGTGCAAATGACGAATTCGCGAACCGGGGAAATATGTCCGCTGCGTCGCTGCACGGCGGGGTTGCTGTTTTCCGTGCTGCTGCTGGCGCTGCCGGCCTCGCAGGCCCAGGCCTTTGGCGAGGAGCGCAATATCGCCTGGCACGTGGGCTTCGATGACCCGTCCCAGTTCAGTTCCATGCTGGGCAGCATCAACAGCATGGTGGAGGCCTACGAGAATCGCCTGATCGACTACGACATCCGGCTGGTGTTCCGGGCGCAGGGCATCCGTTTTGTGACCGACGACAATCTGGAAGGCTCGCCGTTCGAGGTAGACCCCGATGGCGAATTCGCCGAAGAGCGCGAGGAACTGCGTTCGCGTCTGATGCAGCTGGTGAACATGCACGACGTGAGCCTGGAGCTTTGTGACAGCACCCGCGCCGCCGTGGGGCTGGACATGGATGCGTTCTACCAGCCGATCGAACGGGTGGATTCGGGCATCGTTCAGCTGGGCGACCTGCATCACGAGGGATACGCGGTGATGCACGCCTATCGCAACTGACGGGCTGCGGCCCGGCGCGGCGGTTCGATCAGGTATTCCGGTCGATGTCCGCCCGCTGGTTGACAACAATTCAAGAATTGTTGAAACATTGAAACATGGACAAGCTCACCGCCACCTCCATGTTCGAGTCGCTGGCTTCCGGTGTCCGTCTGGACATCGTACGCCTTCTGGTCAGTTACGGACGCGAGGGGCTGGTGGCCGGGGAGATCGCACAGGCGCTTGAGATCCCGCGCACCAATCTGTCGTTCCATCTGAAGACGCTGACCCACGCCGGGATGATCAGCGTAACCCAGGAGGGGCGCTACCAGCGCTATCGTGCGGACCTGGCAGCCATGCAGGACCTGGTGAGCTATCTCACGGAGCACTGCTGTGTGGCCGAGTCGGGCGACTGCGGCCTCTCGGGCGCCACCACCTGTTCCCCGAAATCGAGCCCGAAATCGCCCCCGGGGTCGACCCCCGATCATTCCCCCGAACCTTACGTTTCCAGGAGCGCATCATGAAATCGATCCGTGTCTACGACCCGTCCCTTTGCTGCAACACCGGGGTCTGCGGACCCGAGGTGGACCAGAGCCTGGTCGATTTCGCCGCCGCTGCCCGCTGGGCGCAGGAGCAGGGTATCGATCTCGAACGCATGAATCTGGCACAGCAGCCGATGGCCTTCGCTGACAATCCGGTCGTTCGGGCGTTTCTCGAGGAACACGGCGAGCAGGAGCTGCCGTTGATTCTGGTGGACGGCGAGATCGCCGTGTCCGGGCGCTACCCGGACCGCGCGGAGCTGGCCGAACTCGCCGGTGCGCCCGCCCCGGCGGAGAGCGTCGGCACCGCGGCCGCCGCGGAGGGCTGCTGCGGTCCGGCCGAAGAGAGCAGCGGTTGCTGCTGAGGAGGCCTTGAGCCGATGCAGTTTCTCGAAGATGTCCCGCGTTACCTGTTCCTGACCGGCAAGGGCGGCGTCGGCAAGACCTCCATCGCCTGTGCCAGTGCCATCCACCTGGCCGGGGCCGGGCACCGGGTCCTGCTGGTCAGCACCGATCCGGCGTCCAACGTGGACCAGGTGTTCGGGGTCTCGATCGGCAATCGGGTGACTCCGGTGGCCGACGTGCCCGGGCTGTCCGCGCTGGAGATCGACCCGCAGGCGGCCGCCGAGGCTTACCGCGACAAGATCGTGGGCCCGGTGAAGGGGGTGTTGCCGGATACCGTGGTGGCGGGCATCGAAGAACAGCTCTCCGGTGCCTGTACGACCGAGATCGCCGCCTTTGACGAGTTTACCGAGTTGCTGACCGGCTCGGATCTGGTGAAGGGCTTCGACCACGTGGTGTTCGACACCGCGCCCACCGGACACACGATCCGCCTGCTGCAGTTGCCCGGCGCCTGGAGCGGTTTCCTCGAGAAGGGACAGGGCGATGCCTCCTGTCTTGGTCCGCTGGCCGGGCTGGAAAAGCAGAAGGAGCGGTACCGGGCGGCCGTTGATGCGCTGGCCTCGCCGGATGCCACCCGGCTGGTGCTGGTGGCCCGGGCGCAGAGCGGCAGCCTCGACGAGGTGGCGCGCACGCATGACGAGCTGGCGGAGATCGGTCTGCAGCGGCAGTACCTGGTGGTGAACGGCCGGATGCCCGAGCCCGAGGCGGTCGCCGACGAGCTGGCGCGCGGCATCTTCGAACGCGAGCGCGCGGCGCTGGCGGACATGGCGCCGGCACTGCAGGCCCTGCCGCGCGACGAGATCGCGCTGAAGCCGTTCAACCTGGTCGGGCTGGACCATCTGCGTCAGCTGTTCGCGACCCCGGGCGAGGTGCCCGTGGCGGACATTGAAGACGAGTCGGACGCGGAGGACGTCGGTCTGGATGCCCCGTCCCTGGCCGAGCTGGCGGATGACATCGCCGCCGACGGCAAGGGCCTGGTGATGCTGATGGGCAAGGGTGGAGTGGGCAAGACCACCCTGGCCGCTGCCGTCGCGGTGTCCCTGGCGCGGCGCGGCTTCCCCGTCCATCTGACGACATCGGATCCGGCCGCTCATCTGTCCACCACCCTGTCGGATGAGGTCGAGAACCTGACGGTGAGCCGCATTGATCCGACGGTGGAAACCGAGCGCTATCGCGAGCAGGTCCTGCAAAGCAAGGGCAAGGACATGAACGAGGAGGACCGTGCCCTGCTCGAGGAGGACCTGCGCTCGCCCTGTACCGAGGAGATCGCGGTCTTCCAGGCCTTCTCGCGCGTGATCCGCGAGGCCGGCCGCAAGTTCGTGGTGATGGATACCGCTCCCACCGGCCACACGCTTCTGCTGCTGGATGCCACGGGCGCCTATCACCGCGAGATCGTGCGTCAGATGGGCGACACGGGTACCCA
>LKMJ01002373.1_pt1 | contig 17275 bp, 13 predicted proteins | sample 643391 | NCBI WGS metagenome assembly LKMJ01 (sample SAMN04112250, study PRJNA286221) | soda lake metagenome | biome: soda lake; feature: Kulunda Steppe; material: water; isolation source: sample PL-Br10 brine of Picturesque Lake | place: Russia: Kulunda steppe | collected 2010-07
CATCATCCAAGTCATACCATTGCCCTCCATAATGATCATTATTAACGTCGTTGTGTCTGTGATTGTAAGGTTTTGGAGCATCTTCCTCAACATAATCCTCTATATCCAAGCAAACCTGCCAATCAGGGCTATCGCCATCTTCTTCCCAACCTTCCTCAGTATAAGGATAACCTCTATCAGGATAATCCTCATTAACAAAATTCTCAGAAGCCACATTCATGACGGTGCCCTCAGCCCATGCCTCCCCCTGATTCACGCAAGCACTACTAGTCAAGTCTCTGCCGTTATCATCAACTTCGCCATCACCCCAGCTAACACATTCTTGTTCGTGCCCTAACCACTGCTCAGCAGTACTACTATCTACAGAAGAACCCTCCATAACCATCAAATGCTCATCATCCTCATCGCCACAGGCCTCAGCCAAAGGAGAAATATTATCCCCATCCCTCATGTAATCACAATCAATCAAATCATCGCCGCGAGAATCACCATTCTCCTCATTAATTCTATTAATATTCTTACAAACAGAATAGCTGTCGCTAGGATTAAACTCTCTAACTACTCTGCCATCCACAGCCTCTGGTACTGACTCCCAATTCGTACTGCCTTCATTAGATGTTCCTTCAATTGTATAAAAGTCAACGTACTTAATACAAACTCTATAATCGCCATCACATCTTAAATTTTGAGATCCAACCTCTTCTATAAAATCTTGGTCAAACTCTTCAAACTCTCCACCATCTTCACTGAAATGAACATTTTGTCCAACAGAATTAGAACCATCAGGACTTTCTCTAGCTACAACAGCATCCGAACCATCTCCACTTCTCTCATCAATCACAATAAAACCATTTCCATTTCCTTTAGGACCATCCGCATTAACTGTTAAAGTTTCATCATAGCCACACCATACGCTTCCTTCTTCACCGCCATCTTGATCAGTTCCGCCCCAAGATGTACTTCTATGAGAGGTGAAACGAGTAAATGTTCCTGCAGGACTATTACCTGAAAAATCTCCGGTAGGTGAAGAACCACCATCAGTTACCTTATGATTATCATTGCAGTCATAACTATCAACTTGTTGCCATTCTCTGTAACGACCTAATTCATCTTGATCATAGGCAGAATCCTCATCCCCACTACCACTGCATGAAGACCTAGTTGTATCACAGTTAACATCAGAATAATAATTACAATTTCCAGAACCTGATAAACTGCAATCATTTTCAGTAATATCGCACTCTGCTTCATCTACATAACCATCATTTGAATCTTCACAAGAATGTTCTGTAATCAAATCATCAGTAATTAAATAGTAGGTATGATCCTCCATATAACGATTATCTCCATCATCATCATAACTACATTCTATATCGCATGTAGCATCTACTTCGGCATCAGTTGTTGAATCACATGAACAGCTTCCAGCTGAACAATCTGCTTCTTGAATTTCTTCACATCCACTGTCATCAGACCACTCACAAGTAGTGCTGTCTGATTCACAGTCCATACCAGATCTACCATATGGCTCTTGATAATATCTTTTTTCTTGGATTCTGCCATAATCTTCTTTACACTCAGTGCTGTCGCTTTCTTCAAAATGTGTATCTCCAGTCTTTTCTAACTCACTATCTTCAACTCCATTACCACATACTTCAGAATAATCATGAGGAGCTCCTATTATACGATTATTTCTTATCTCCACATTCTGAGAGGCGCCATCTGAACCTGCATAGCTAGGAAATTCATCTTCTTCAAAATTTTGGCGACGATCATGCCCAAAACCATATAGTCCGGTATCCTCGCTTCTAGGCTCATCTACCCAATTAACTTCTATAGAGTCGTCATCAGAATTATCTTGCATTCCATCAGAATCTTGATTTACCCATACTGAGCTCTCAAAGAAAAAACCCATATTTTCACCAGGAGTTGGTGAAGTTCCATCGCCTTCCATTTCAGATAATAAATGTTCTCCCCATATCATCCCTTCATTGTCATCTTCCCAATAAGGATTTACGCATCCCGGAGCGACATCATGAGGCCCTTTGCCAACTTCATCAGAATCGCCTCCAGGAGGAGCAATCCCATCTTCTGAATCATCTTGATTATTCCAACACTGTGTCTCTGGATCGCCAGGCGGTGTTCCTCCATCATCATCTCTATCAGACTCAAATCCTACTGTGAGACTAAATAATAATATTAGTATAACCAACAGCTCAAAACCACGAAACTCCATGTATTTAATATATGTTTCAATTTGAATTTATAAGTTATCGGTAAGTCAATAGATTTTAACGGGAACATACTCTTGCATTCGTGTCATCTGCTGATAGAATCATATATTTCAATATAACTATTTGCAACTTTATTCCAGCCAAAATTTTCTGCTAATCTCCGAGAATTTTTCCCATGTTGTTCTAATTTTTCTGGAGATCTCCTATAACTGTTTATTTTTTCTGCTATTTTAAATGGTTTGCCTGCTTGCACAATTTCTCCATTGTTTTTAATTAACTCATCTGAACCTCCCGTTTTAGACATGATGATAGGTATTCCTGCACTCATAGCTTCCAGTACTGAGTTACTCATTCCTTCATTATATGAAGGCAATACAAACAAGTCGGCTTTAGAATATATAGAAGGTAAATTCTTATTATCAATATGTCCCTTAAATACAATACGGTCTTCCAGTTGTATTTTTTTTGATAAGTTTTCTAAATATTTTTTCCTTTCACCATCACCAACTACTATCAACTTAACATCTTCTACGTATGTTACGGCTTTAATTAAATCTTTAATTCTTTTTCGGGATATTAAACGAGATACTGTCAATATTGTAAATTTTTGAGAATTGTTTGGAGTTTTTGTATAGAACTTATTCCTATTAACGCCATTAGGAACTATATCTATATTGATATCTAAAGTTTTTGAGGCAAGATCTCTCAAGCCTTTGGAATTTGCTACTATTCTATCTGCATTCTTCCAAACCTTCTTTATCAAAGGTTTAAGAAAAATATACTGTAGTTTGAACCTAGAGTTATATCCGGGCACATCGCTACCCCTAAGAGAAACTACATATGGAGCGTCAAAAAATAATGCTATACTGCCACATGGAAATCCTGTCCAAACATGTATTAAATCATAATTATTTTTTTTATCTAATCGTTTAGCCTTTATTAAGGCCTTAATAATATAGATTAATATTTCAATTTGATTCCAAGCATTTTTTTCTTGTTTATGTACATTTAATTTATAAATATCGATCTGTTGCGAAAATGCTTCTTTATGACTGCTGTTTTTAGAAGAAGTAATCAAATCAATTTTGATATCTTTATCCGCAAATTCTTTCAAAATACATTCATTAGCCTTACCAGTACCACCTCCCAACGGGGGAAACTCGTAATTAAGCATTAATATTCTCATAAGTTTATTATAGTTTAGTTTGATTTATTATCTAGTATTGTTATCGACATAATAGGTTTTTTCTGAGGTTATTTTAGAGTTTAATTCCTTGAATTTTTCAAAATTAGTATCTTCCTTCTCATCTTCGGCTTCTTTTATGAGAGCTTTAACTTCTGCTGAATCTGTAGTGTTATTAATACGTTCTAGCCTTTCTTCAATCATTGACACTTCGATGTCGCCACAATCTTTGGCAGAATTATCTATCATTTGATTAAATCCTGAAGGAAAATGTTCGTTAGATTCGTAATAATGACACTCATTTAGATCTAAATCCCAAATAATAACTCCATAAAGAGGATAACTTTCATATCCAATTAGACTCAATGTAGAAAACATGACTGATGGATCAAGAATTATATTAAACAATAATGACAGCAGCAAACCCAAAACAAATAATGCTCCAATTCGTTGGTCTTGAATATTCATTTGAGTAGGCATTATAATATATTTACTATAACGCTTCTTATGAAACTTTTTCATTTTAATGGAGTTATTTTAGATAACTTATTATAACTCATAAATCTAAAATAACAGTATTATGTGCAGCATATTTGAAAATCTGACAAATTTTTATCAAAATAGATTTGATGCTGCAGTAGTTATGATATTAGGCTTTTTAATGATTATTTCATCGCTCCTAATGATTTATTTCTCAATTGAAGTATCTTTATGGAATGATGAAGCGATAACGGCTAATGCGGCAGTTTCATTGGCAGAAACAGGAAAGCCTGAATTTGAGTCAGGATACGAATATTGGAGAAGTTTACCCTATACATTATTAGTAGCTTTTTCTGCTCATATATTTGGAGTGACAGATTTTTCTCTGCGATTGCCATCGATTCTAATAGGATTATTAACTATAGTAACTACTTATATTGCAGGCAAAGAATTTTTTGATAAATATGTTGGAATAATTGGCGCAAGTTTATTGGCGTTATCTGCTGGACAGCTAGCTTGGGCTACACAAGTCCGTATGTACGTTTTACTACAATTTTTGTTTCTATTAACAGCGTTATTGATTTACCGTTTCTCAAAAAATCGAAATTTATTCAATGGAATTTCTCTAGTTATATTTATTATTTTAACTCTTTTTGTGCATAGGACCGGCCAAATACTTGTCCCAATATTTTTAAGTTATATAATCTATTATCAAAGAAAATTATCTCTAAAGAAGACGACAGATAATTTGAAGGTGATATTTGCCAGCATATTTTTTGGATATATCTTATTGGAACTGTTTTCAGACATAAGCTTTCTTTATACAATCTCGAGGCTCGAATTCACTACAGGAAACTTGATCTTCTATTATGATCTTGTATATAAGGAAATATATGTATTAACAATTTTGGGGATAATAGGATCTTTAATCTCTTTTAAAGAAGATAAAGATTCTGCAGTCCTTATGAGTATTTGTGTATTCCCCGCAAGTCTTATATATCTCATTGCTGTAGACGCAGTTTCTTTTAGACACATATACTTTTCTATACCATTTTTAGCGATATGGTCAGGTCTTGCAATTAAAATAATGGCTTTAGAGCTAACAAATTTTCTAAATATTAATATAAATAATAAATATCTAATAGTTATATTAACTCTATTATCTATCGTAGGCGGTAGCGGCTTGGAACTTGATCAAAGCAATTATAGACCTGTAATGGATGAAAAATCCGCATATGAATACATTGAACATAACTCTGATGGCCAAGAAGTATTAATAACTCAATGGACTCCATCAGCGACTTACTATTATCGTCCTCCAGATTATTCTTTGCACGGTGACGAATCATTTTATCATAGAAACGAATCAAAGTACAATAAATCTTATAGCAGAGAAGAATATGATTACTATGGTGTTGAAAAATACTCTGGAGCAGAATTTATCGACAACACTGACAAATTGATTAAGATTTTTGAATCAAAAGATCGCGGATGGCTTGTTTTAAGAAATTCTTCTTATGAAAGAAAACCTAAAGAAATGCAAAAAGCTATCTCTAAACTTTCTTTAAAGAAAGAAGTTACAGAGATAACTGTATGGCATTGGAATGAATCAAGCTACTAGATTGTGATAAGATAATCTTATGTATTTTGATAAGAAGTTATTAACAGCCCGCAATTTTACTGAAAGGTATTCAAAAAAGATATTTTTAATGAATCTATATCAATTAGTCAACATATCAACTTCTTTGATTGTTTCCATTGCTTTTGCTAGACTAGCATCTCAAGAACTTTATGGACAGTATATTTTCATAATTTCTGTAGTATCTTTTTTATCATTGGTCAGTATACCCGGTACAAGGACCACAATTTTCAGAGCAGTATCTCAAGGTAAAGATGGGTTTTATGTGGATATTGTGAAGTTCAATTTTTTGTGGTCTTTATTAGGAGTCCCAATTCTGATTACTTTGGGCATATATTTTTATTTTAGGACTTCTAACTACATAGGTTTAGCAGTTATTTCATCTAGTTTATTCTTTCCATTCATTTATTCTCTTGAAAACTGGAAAAGCTTACTTAAAGGAAAAGAAAAATTTGGTAAATTTTTGGTCTATGAGTCTAGCATTGCTATCTGTAAAGCTTTATGTATTATATCTATACTACTTTTTGATATATCTAATTTAAATCTTCTAATTATAATTTATTTTGGTATTTCATCGTTATTTAATATTATTTTCTTTTTTAAAAGTTTGAATTATTTATCTTATTCGAACTCTCAAATTACATGGAAAAAAGAAAGCTATGCATATACATTATTAGACTTTACGTCTTATTCTTTTACTAAGATTGACCGCGTCTTATTAGGATTTTTCGTCTCTTTTGATAGTCTAGCTATATATAGTATTGCAATGAAAACAGTAGACAGTCTATCAAAATTTATTAAATCCTCAATTGAAGCAGTTTTACCAGATTTTTTTAATGGAAAATACAATTTCTCACAGTTTTATATAATCTTCTGGGCGCTATTTATAATTCCTATAGCATTATATCCAATAATAGAACACGTAATTGTGATGCTTTTTAGCAAGACATATATCGATTCTGCTTTATATGCAAGGATTTATTTATTCGTTTTACCATTCTATTTCTTATCTTATGTATCTACACAAGCCCTAATTAAATATAAGTGCACACGAGAAGTAAACTTAGCTAAATTAACTTCACTTGCAATATTCATCTGTTTAATGCTTATTTTAATACCAAAGTTAGGAATATTAGGAGGAGTTTTAGCATCCTTCATATTCTACCCAATTCAAGCAATTTTAATGATGTATTATTTATGGAGAAAAAATATAATTTATATTAAAGACAGTCCTATAAAAAGTTCAAATACTTAATAATAGCCATAATGTGTGGCATATGCGGAATTTTCGGGGCCAAAGATATAGAAAAGCTCGAAAAAATGAAAAGCTCATTAGTGTATCGAGGCCCAGATTCAGAAGGCTCATTTTATTCGGAAGATTGTTCATTGGGGGTACGAAGGCTCGCTATAGTGGATAAAAACTTTGGCAAACAACCTATAACTAACGAAAATAATGATATTTGGACAGTATTTAATGGAGAAATATATAATTTTAGGCAGCTTAAAACAGAATTGAAAGAACTAGGACATAAATTTTATACTAACTCTGATACAGAAGTTATAATTCATTTGTATGAAGAGCATGGCAGAAAATTTGTAAATAAACTTAATGGAATGTTTAGTATAGCATTGTTCGATAATAATAAGAACCAACTATTCCTATACAGAGATAGATTAGGTATCAAACCACTTTTCTATTGTAAGAGTTCAGAATATTTTTATTTTGCCTCTGAAATCTCTCCTCTTATAGAGGTTAAGAACAAGAAAAAACCTGACTTAAGAGGCTTATCTTATTTTTGGCATCTAAGATATATACCAGCCCCATTTACAGGTTTTAAAAATATTAAACAGTTAGAACCAGGTCATATGTTAATAATAGGCCAAGATGGTGTTGAAAAAGATTGTTATTGGCGATTGCCCAAAAATAATTGTAGATCTGAATATAAAGAATCTTTTTTCGCTCAGGAGTTTTCAGAATTATTAAGTGATTCTGTAAACAAAAGAATTAAATCTGAACATAATATTGGGAGTTTCATTAGTGGAGGAATTGATTCTTCCGCCATTTTAAAAGTTATGGAGGAGTTATCGAATGATACAATAAATACTTATTCGGCCATATTTTCTGAAAGAGATCATGATGAGAGAACTTATTCTCGTTTAATTTCACGAAAATTAGGTACAATTCATTCTGAAGTAAAAGTTACCAAATCTAACTTTAAAGATATTGAACAAGTATTAGAAAATATTAAAATACCTATTGCTGATCCTGCAATCATACCAGCATCTTCTATATCAAAAGAGGCTTCAAAAGACGTAAAAATAGTTACGACCGGTACAGGATCTGACGAAATTCTTGGCGGATACAGCAGATATATACGTGATATTAAAAGATATAAAATCTGTAATTATATCCCCAAAAGCGTCAAATCGGCATGTTTATATTCATCTAAAAAATTGCCTGAGCAGTTTCCGTTGCATAAATATCTTGAGTATATAGGCCATTCCCAAAGTCAAAAAGACCTCTTTCACTATTCAATAACTAAAGACAAATTACCTTTCGAAGATAAATCTAGTTTGAAAGATGATATAGAAGAATTTTTTTCCTTAGAAGAAGATTACTTATCAAAAATGACTAGATTTGATTTAAAATATTGGCTTCCTAATATGTTACTTGTAAAAACAGATAGATGCCCAATGAAATATTCTATTGAGGCAAGGACTCCATTTTTAGACCACAGATTAGTAGAATTTTCGCGCAAAATACCTTCCAAGTATAAAATTAGAGGGTACAACACAAAAAGTATACTTAAAATAGCTTTTAGTTCACGATTACCGGAAAAAACAATTAATAAACATGAATCTGGTTTGAGTATTCCATTAAAAAAATGGATTAACAAAAATCAAGAATATGTTTCTAATAGATTCAAAAAGGAAAGATTTGAAAAAATCTCATTTATTGATGAAGACCAAATAATGGCAGAGTACCAATTATTTATTGAAGAAGGTAAAGAAAATCAAGAATATTTATGGAAGGCGTTAATTCTACAAATCTGGTATGAAAATAATATTTTATCTAAGTGAAGTTTCAAATGAATATCTTTTGTTTTAATAACAGTTTATTCGAAGATGAGAGTGCTAACAACATTGCTAGAAAAGGAATGATTAAGGGATTTTCGAATTTAGATCAGTTAGATTCTATAGAAGCGTACTTTATAACTAATAAGACCAAAAATTTTGAAACTGAGAATAAGAATGAAGTATCGCTTAACCTACTCTATCTGCCTTCAAACACAGATATCTTGAGCAAAGAAGATGATATAAGTAGAATAAAAAGAATGTTATTTTACAATCGAATAATAGATTTACATTTTCTTTGGATATTATTAAATCAACCTAGTTCGAGAGATATAACCTACATAAGAGGGTTTAAAGGATCTATCTCGGTTTATATTGCATCATTATTATTAAATAGAAGGTATATTTTTGAAATGCATAATTATGAATTTGGATCTAATAGATTAAAAGATTTAATTTGCCGTAAACTACTGAATGCTTCAATATTAAATGTTACTGTTTCAGAATATACGGCTGAAAACTGGAAAATAAATGGTGTAAAAAATAAGATATTAGTTGAGCCTAGCGGAGTAGACTTAGATAAATTTAAAACTACCAATAGCAAGATTGAATCTAGATCTGAACTTGGTCTTTCGTTAGATGATTTTTTAGCAGTTTATACAGGAAAAATCCATGAAAATAAAGGAATAAATATTCTGATTGAGGCATCAAAACACTTAGACAATAAAAATATTAAAATCATAATAATTGGAGGTTCTGAAGAGACAATTAAAGAATATAAGAGTAAAAAACAAGAGGAAAATCTTGATAATATTGTGTTTGAAGGTTATAAGAAACACAATAAAATACAAGAATATCAAAATGCAGCAGATGTTCTTTTGCTCCCCAACAGTAGATCAAATATGCATTCTAGAGAATATACTTCTCCAATAAAACTATCAGAGTACATTATTTCGAATAAGCCAATAATTTGCTCAAAACTCCCTTCAATCACTAGAAGAATTTCAGAAGACGAATGCTTCTTTTTTGAACCTGACGAACCTAAGGAACTAGCAAAAATATTATCAAAGATTCATAAAAATCCTGAATTAGCATCTAAAAAAAATATAGAGAAACGTCGGAGTAGAGAGCTATCGTGGACTAAAAGATGTGAAAGAATATTTGAAAACTTTAATTGACAACATCAAATAGTTTTTCCCCAAATTGATAAATGTTTTCATCAAGATTATGTTGTTCTTCCATATAACTTCTACAATTACTACCTAATTCATCTATTTGTACAGCAGAACCTTCCTCTAAAAGACTTTCAAATCCTTCTACAAAAGTTTTGTAATCATTATTACAAGAAATACCGCACTGATAATTTTCAATAAAATCGTCTGGATCTATATAAAGAGATATTATTGGTGTTTCTGCGAGACCGGCCTCTATAAATGTATTAGGAAATCCTTCTTTTTTTGAAGTATTAATAAAAATTTTAGAGTTTGCAAAATATCTCGTCATTTTATCACGTTTGACTCGTTCTATTAATGTAAGATTTTCGATATTTTCCGCCCGTCTAGTTATTTTCTTTTCAAAAAGCGTATCTTTGCCGGTACAGGGAGATATCATAATAAACTCTTCTTGACTAAATTCTAGCGCTAAATCTAAAAATATCTGAGGTCTTTTACATTTAACTCTGCGTCCGACCCATAAAACATATTCTTTTTCAAAAGTACTGTTAAAACCATAATTTTCTATTGGAAAAGAGTTTTTCATAACCTCAATATCTCCATGAAATCTTTCAGATACAACTTCCTTATGATCTTCTGCTTGTACAAATATTAGAGTTGATAATTGTAAACCAAAATAATGTATGATGCCTTTCAACGGATTTCTAAAAATCAATTCTCCATCAAACTCCCTACTATGTACTGTGCGATGAACATGTTCTTTTCCATATAATAAGCAGAACAGCCCGACTAATCCAGGCAGCATATTATCGGAAGATGTAAAATATATATCAGAATTAGAGCCTTTCATAAGTTTCATTATTTTAGCTCCATTCAATAATTTCTTAAAAGCAGTATCTAGCTCTCCAATATAAGGCAATATTTTAACTCCTTCTTGAACACATTCATTAATTTCTTCACCAGCACCAGTTATGAAATCTACGTTTATCCCATATTCTTTGACTAATTTGGTAGACAAATAATAAAGTTGTAGCTCTGTACCTCCAACAGATTTATTTTCGAATGCTTTAATACCATATGAATGTATAAAACAAACTTTTTGATCTTTATATGCCATTTTTTATTCCATGCCGTCATTTATTAAAGATTCATGAATTGAAGAGATATTAGCTTCATAAGATTCTAGACTTTTACTTTTAACGAAATCAAGCCCATTGTTTACCAAAGTTTTTTGGAGATCTCTATTTTTTCTTAGTCTTATAATTTTATTGGCCAATTGTTTCGAGTCGTCTGAACTAAATAATAGCCCATTATAATCATCTTCAATTATTTCGGTCACTGAAGCAATGTCAGAACTTATTATAGGAACTCTCATAGATTGTGCTTCAAATAATACCATTGGGCACGCATCTTTAGTCGATGGCAATATAAAGCAATCAATCGATGCAAAAAAGTTTCTTATATCTTCAATCTGCCCTAAATAATAGATTTTATCACTACCTAAAATTTTTTCTTCAAGTATTGCTGATTCAGAGCCATCTCCAATAATAACTATGCTATACTCATCATTTAAAAACTTTGATGCATTAATCAATGTTCTCCAGCCTTTTCTTTGAATTATTCTCCCTGCAAAACCTAAAATAAAATGTTTATCATCGTTAATTTTATCTATATTATAGTTTTCATAATTAATTTCATCTAAAGTTTTCATTTCACTATCATCAGGATTAAAATAATTTAAATCAACAAAATTATATTCCATGTTAACTTTGTTTTCTGGAATTCTTAACTGTCGAAGCTGATCTTGAAGTTTCTTAGAAACTACAATATGTTTATTGACAAAATAATTTGATAAAAATAAAAATAACCTATACAATACATTTTGTTCAATTAACCTTCCATGCTCATGAAAAATTAATTTCACTTCTTTGAACATAAGAATCTTTATAAATAAGCCAACAAGTTTAGATTTTAGTAGATGACAATGCATCACATCGACATTTTCTTCTCTTACGTAAACATAAGTCTTATAGAAACATTTTAGGTTAAATTTAGATTTTTTCTGAACCTGATAATATAGAGAATTATTTAGATCAACTAAATTTTCTTTTTCCCTCATAGCAAAAACATAATGACTGTTGTCCATATTGGCAAGCTTAGAAACTATTCTTTGAGCCCCTCCTAAACCTAGATGATCTATTAAGTGTAATACTTTGTAATCATTCATACCTTTTATTCATTAACCTCAATTAAACCTATAAATATCTACATGGCCCGAACTTTGATTTTGAATTTTTTCAGAATTGTCTATTATAATTTTTTTAACATCTCTTTCAATTCTTGAACTTTCATAAAAATTTGGGCCAGCAATAACCCAGCCTTCTTTTTCATTAATAATTTTTTTCATCTCATCTTTATTTTCAACAAGTTTAAAATTAGCATGAATTTTTTCTTCACTAAGTAGTGTATTAGTAGTATAATTTAGTCTGTTTTTATCTTGTAAATACCAGTTCGTAATTGATGGCGAACTAGAAATAATAACATGTTCGGATTGTTTGTCTTCTAATATGAACTCTACAGCATCTCTGTGATTCGGTAAGTCTAAAGATATATGAGACTGTTCATCCTTTTTATCTAAAAGATCAATAGGCGAATTAATAACGAACAAAAATATTATAGCTCCTAGTATCAATACTTTGCTAATTTCTATAGAATTAAATCTTGCTAAATAATCATGATTTTTAAAGAAACTCTCTATTATATTTACGAGATACACTAAAGGTATTGAATAAAGAATCAAAACTAATGGATAAATATGAAAAATAAACCTGTGCTGCTTGAAAGGCAGTACACTATGAAAAACAAATGGCACAATAAATGCTATTGGTATAATCCAGTTATCTTTTCTATCCCATACTAACATCAGCCCAATTGCAAATAAACTTAAAAATGTTATTTCTGCATTCAAAAAGTCTAAATAATATAATAGACCATAATTAGATTCATACCACTCGGGCGTGTGATTAAGCCACCAAACAAACATTTCGAATCCTTCGATCAAAATATAGATTGTGCCTAGAGTGATAAGACGCAATAAATTAACTACATGTCTTGAAATAAATGTGTCGTTAATAAGAGTTTCGTAGTCTAATAGTTTTTTACTCCATATTTCATGGATCATTGAAAGTAATAAAAAAAGAAATAATATTGGCAAAATCACAAGATACGATAAGTGATTATGTATTCCTAAAATAACAGCAACTACGAAAAAATAAAGATATTTACTTTTAGATTTTAGCCTATCCTTTCGATACCACTGTGATATAAGCCAAACTCCAAGTAAAAATAAAAATTGATGATGAACATACATTCTTGCTTGAGTATGCCAAGTTAGAACCCAAAAATCCATTGCCATTAATATAGATGCGAATAATGCAAGAGTCTTATTGCCTATATCTTTAGAAATAATATAAACTAACAAAACAGTAGATACTCCAATTATTACAGAAGGCAATCTAGCTGCAACCTCATTATATCCAAATATCTGCATTGATGTAGTTAATAGAAGTAAATATGTAATCATTGCTCTATAATAATGCTGAGATTCACCTACTACTGCAGAAAAGCCTTGTCCTTCTAAGAAATTTTTTGCAGCCCATACTCCATATAATTCATCTTCCCAAAAAGGAGGATTACCTAATTCATGAAGTCTTAGAACTGTAGCCAATAATATTATAAAAATTATTGTAATACCTTCAGTACTTAAAATTTTATCCCTGATTGTATCAAAATGCATTCATTATAATTGTTACATTAGCTAATTAAAATATATTTTTCCAAGGATAATTATCATGTCGAAATATTATAAGATATTAAAACTGTTCGAGTTAATAAATTTAGACAAGCCATTAAGAGAATGTTATAAGCACTCCATTCATAGAGAGATCAAATATGTTATTAACAAGAAAATAAAGCCAGAGGCCTTGATAGAACAAAATATAGAAAACTTCAAAATTCTAATTAATAATCAATCTCCGGGTCTTGAAAAAGACCTTTATATCCAACAGATACGTGAGGAAGAATCAGTGTCTATTCTTAAAAATGAGCTAGGCCCTGAGATGACTTTTGTAGATATTGGTGCTAATATAGGCTATTACACATTATACTCTGCAGATATTTTAGGATCAAAGGGAGAGATTATAGCATTTGAACCCGCGAATCGAACATACAAAAGACTCAAAGAAAATTTAAGTATGAATAATTTTTCTAATATCTCTACTTTCGAAAAAGCTATTGGCCATAAAGACTCAGAAATAGATTTTTTAGAAAAAGATTCAGCAAATTTAAGCAGAATTACTTTCAACTCTAAATCTAGTAGTACTACGGTCAAAATGATGCGTCTAGATTCTTTTTTAAATGATAAGTCTATTGACATGATCAGAATGGATGTTCAAGGGTTTGAATACTTTATTCTTAAAGGTATGAAAGATATTTTATCTAGCCAGGATGTAAAATTATTTATTGAAGTACATCCTAAACTTATGCAAAAAAATTATGATATTTGTATTAATGAGTTCTGGAAATTATTATCGGAATACGATTACAAAATAAAAACGGCTATTGCTCATCCTCCAAAACCAGATGTCAAATCATTCTTTTATTCAAGACATCCTCCTAGGAAAATATATGACATAGATATGCCGATTAGTAGTGTAATTGGAAATGATGAGCCCGCTATTTTTAACAAAAATAGCTATAGAGTATTTTTAGAAAAATAAGAGCTTAGAGATCTATGAGTGAAATAATTTATTATTCATATTTTTCGATTTTTATTGCTTCTATAGCTGAGAATGCCTCATCATAATTTCCTTTATAAGCAGCATCGTTGGCTTTCATAAGTTTTTTAAGCAACTTATTGGTTAATATTGCATTATCATGTTTTGCAATAGCTATAATTTTATTAGTAATCTTAATTATTTTATACACTGCTAGTTTACGTTTAAAATTTTTGATAATTATTTTTATTATCATGTATAAAATAGGCATAAATACAAAAATTCCAAAAAACCAAAGAACATCTCTTAATTTATCTCCAATATCTTCTATAAATTCATTTTTAATAAAAGGGGCATCACAATCATCCACCTTGCTGTGGCTTGTGGGCTCAAGAAATAAATCGCACCTATTACCGTCCTCTGCAAGACTAAGATCATCGTTCAATGAATCTCCGCCTGCAATGACTATCAGATCTTTACTAAAATCTGCAGTAGTCGTATAAATAATTTTTTGATCCTCTTCTTTTATTTCTGGACCAAATCTTTGATAAAGATAATTATTGCCTGAAAACACTCCCTTATCAAAATTATAATCTCTATTAGCCCAAGAATCATCAACAGCAAACCTAAACTCAGTACAACATGAGATATTACGGGAGGTCTCAATCTTATAGGCTTCGTAAACATCAATGTCCGAATTATTTATCGAAGTCTTGCTTATATTAATATAAAATTCACTTCCAATATCATTAAAATTTAAATTCTGAATGGTTTCATCCTCAAAATCAATACTTGTGGAATTAGGAGTTACTTCTCCGCTCAATTCTGCAGAGCTTGCAGGAATACCAATTAATAGTACTAAAAGTGATAGAAGATATCGTGCCTCCATGGAATAAAATTTGTTTACTAGATTAAAAATAATTTCCTTAAAAATATCTGATTTAATACACAAGAGCATTCCAAAATAATAAGTAATTAAGATTTATAGAGAAAATGCGAAAAATCAACTAAATTCTATATCAGCTCTTCTTGTACATAATAAACTTGATTATCTAAGTTTTTGACTGCAATATCTGCTATTACTCCTGAGACAAATAACTGAATTCCTGTAATAATGAATAATGTAGAAATCACTGTAGCTCCTGTATCAGATAATGAAGTACCATTAAATTTTTGTATTAACGCAAACATTATTGTGAGTATTCCGAGAGTTATTGATAAAAGGCCAAGAGTCCCGAATAAATGTATAGGCCTCTTTCGGTATTTTTTCCATAACCATACATTTATAAGATCTATGAGTCCTCTGGGCACCCTGCCATAACCATATTTGGTTTTGCCATATTTTCGAGATCTATGGTTTACCTCAATTTCTGTTACTCTATAACCTTTCATTTTAAGCAAAGGAGGAATATATCTATGCATTTCGCCTTTTATATTTAGATTTTTTGCTGCATCTCTATTCATTAATTTTAAAGTGCAGCCATAATCATGTAACTCAGTGCCTAAAAAAGCTCTTCGAACTTTTGAAGCTATTTTAGATAAGAATCTTTTACTTAATGGATCTGACCTGTTTTTTCTCCAACCATTCACTAAATCAGCTCCAGTCTCCTTCATTCTATTATCTAGCCTAATTATATCTTTTGGATCATTTTGCATATCTGAATCCATAGTAGCAATTAACTCTCCACTAGAATAATCTAAACCTGCTTTAATCGCTTGTGTTTGACCAAAATTCCTTCTTAGAAAAACTGTTGAAACATTTTCAAACTCCTGTGATAACTGACACAGTATTTCCTTAGATCCATCTTCAGAGCCATCATCAATAAAAATAATTTCCCAGTCTGAATAAGTTTTATTTAAACAATTAATAATCTCATTGCAAAGAGGGATCAAATTATCCTTTTCGTTATAAACTGGAAGTATAACTGAAATTTCCACAATATTATTGATATTAAATTTGAAGAAATTTAATTATACCCTGATAAAAAATTAATTATTCATGACTAATCAAAAAGTTTTAGTAACTGGAGCTGCGGGTTTTATCGGCTCGCATCTGACAGAAAAACTACTATGCCAAGGCAAAACAGTAGTAGGTATTGATAATTTCCATCCTTACTATTCTAAAAGAATAAAAGAAAACAATTTGTTTAAAATACGCCAGGTAGCTAGGAATAAAACAGGGAATTTTAATTTTATAGAAGGTTCAATACTCTCTACTAAAACTCTTAAAAGCTTGTCAAACTGCTTTGATATCATTTATCATAATGCTGCTATTGCCGGAGCAAGAAATTCGGTCAATAACCCTTTAGAATATTCTAAAATAAATATTATTGGAACATTAAAATTGTTAAATTACGTTGAATATAAAGATAAATTTGTCTTTACTTCATCCTCATCTGTTTATGGAGAAAACCAATTACAACAATTACCTGTTAAAGAAAAGCAAAGTTTGAACCCTAAAAATCCCTATGCGGTTTCCAAAAAACAAGCAGAGGGTATAATCAAACAATATTCAGAGTTATTAAATAAAGATTAAGTAATTGTGAGACCATTTACCGTTTACGGTCCTAGACAAAGACCCGATGAGGTATTCACTAAATTTATTAATAGAGCCCTAAAAGATGAAGTAATTGAAATATATGGAGATGGTAAACAAACTAGAGACTTTACTTATGTTAAGGATGTAGTAGATGGAATGATAAGTGCTGGCCAGCATG
>LKMJ01002375.1_pt1 | contig 17272 bp, 19 predicted proteins | sample 643391 | NCBI WGS metagenome assembly LKMJ01 (sample SAMN04112250, study PRJNA286221) | soda lake metagenome | biome: soda lake; feature: Kulunda Steppe; material: water; isolation source: sample PL-Br10 brine of Picturesque Lake | place: Russia: Kulunda steppe | collected 2010-07
GCTTCATCAATTAACGCTCGTAGATCAGCTCGGCACGACGATTTTGCGCCCAAGCCGCTTCGCTACTGCCCAACACCGCAGGACTTTCCTCACCAAAGCTGACGGTGGAGAGTTGCGCGCTGCTTGCACCGTTCAGCAAGAGTGCCTGACGAACTGCGTCTGCGCGGCGCTCACCGAGGGCGAGGTTATATTCACGAGAGCCGCGCTCGTCGGTATGACCCTCAATCAGCATGCGCCGCTGCGGGTTGGCAGCAAGGAACTCACCGTGGGCGCGAATCAGGCGCATGCCTTCATCACTTAGCGTACTGGCGTCAAAGTCAAAGTAAATCACCCGCTCAGACAGCGGGCTGGAGGGGTCTTCGAGGGCCTCGCCAGTGAAGCCCCCACTGCCTGCAGCACCGGCTGCAGCGGCACCAGAGCCGTCAGTTGCGGCACGATCAATTTCCGCCATTTCTGCATCATCAATATCATCACGGCCGGATGCACAGCCTGCTAGTACCACGGCGATTGCCGCAACGAATAACCAATGCAAAGGACGATTCATGGAATTCTACTCCTGAAAATAATAACAATAGTCTACAACGGACCCCAGTCAGGTTCACGAACGGTTTCCCGGAAGTCGGTTAACTGGCCCTGAACCCGACCAAATACTGACACCGTGGCAATTTCTGACCCATCACCAATAGCACGAGTGTACGCGATCATGCTGCCACTAGCGGAGAAGCTCGGCGATTCATCCAGTGGACCATTGGAAAGAATACGCATCACGCCGCTGTCTAAGTCCTGAATGGCGATTTGAAAACCGCGATCAGTGCGATGTGCGTAAGCCAAAAAACGGCCATCACTGGAAACACTAGGGCTCGCGTTGTAGCGACCTTCAAAGGTCATGCGCACGGCATCACCACCGGCAGCCGGCATACGATAGATTTGTGGGCTGCCGCCACGATTGGAGGTGAAATAAATATGCCGGCCGTCTGCCGACCATGTGGCTTCGGTGTCAATCCCAAAGTGGCTAGTTAGCTGCCGCGGCTCGGCATTACCGTCCACATCAATAATGTAAATATTCGGGTTACCATCGCGCGAAAGTGTCACAGCGAGCTGCCGGCCATTGGGTGACCATGCCGGCGCGCTGTTGATGCCAGCGAACTGGGTAACGGCCCGCCGCTGCCCGGTGGCGATATCTTGGACATAAATCTGCGAGCTGCGCCCAGACTCAAATGAGACGTACGCGATCCGCTCCCCATCCGGTGACCACCGTGGCGAGAGTAACGGCTGATCTGAGGTAAGGATCGTTTGGGGGCGATGGCCATCGGCATCAGAGATAATGAGCTTATGCTCCTGGTTACCCGCATCGCCAGCCACCTGAATATAGGCCAACGAGGTGTTGAATGCGCCGGGTGTCCCAATCAAGGCACGAAAAATCTCATCGCTAATGGTGTGGGCTAACTCGCGCATATCCGAGCCAGTCACTCGATACCGCTGCCCGGCAATTCGGCTGCCGGCGTAAACGTCTAACAGCTCGTAGCGCACCGTGTAGCTGCCGCCAGATTCGCGCTGTATTTCACCCACGACCAGGCTGTCTACGCCCAGCGCGCGCCAGTTACGGAAGCGAACGTCCTCAAAGCGTGCGGGGTTGCCGATATGGTTATTGGGATCAAGGGGCGCAAATAAGCCACTACGGTAAAGGTTGGCGCGAATAATTCTTGCGATGTCTGCTTCCGGCGCTTGATCATTGCCTCGAAACGGCACGGCCGCGATCGGCAGCGCAGCTTCAGCGCCGCCCGTTATTTCAATGCGAACCTGTGCCGCAGCGGGGGTTGCTAAGAGCAGAGTCAAAGCCAGTGATAGAATCAGTTGGGTTGCGCGCAACGTTCTTTTTCCTCAGCCGTCGGGGTTAAAAGTCAACTCCACGCCCTGACGGTAAGGGCGTGCGAGCACTGGGTCATCGGGCATGGGCAACGGATCGGCTCGTAACACGGCGGTTTCGGCCGAACGATCAAACGACGCATTGCCACTGCTGCGGGTGACCTCTACGGATAATACTGTACCACCGGGGCCAAGGCGTACTAAAACTACGGCGCTCAGGCCTTCCGGTGTGCCGGCAGGGCGAGTCCACGCGTTGCGTATTTTTCGCTGAATGGCAGCATCGTAAGTCCCGCGTGCTTGAGCCGCGCGGCGTGCTGCGGCAGCGGCTTCTCGCTCGGCTTGTTCGGCGGCCTCGGCCTCCGCCTGGCGGCGAGCCTGCTCGGCTTCTTCGCGTTGTCGCTGTCGCTCGGCCTCGGCTTGGCGCTCGGCTTCCGCCTGCCGCTCAGCTTCAAGCTGCCGCTGGCGCTCCGCTTCGGCTTGGCGCTCAGCCTCGGCTTGGCGCTCGGCCTCAGCCTGGCGCTCGGCCTCAGCCCGGGCTTGCGCCTCAGCTTCGGCTTCAGCCTGAGCCTCAGCTTCAGCTTCACGGCGGGCTGCTTCAATCATCGGCGTTTCGTCAATCGCCACGGCTTGCACTGCATGGGGTGAGCCGGGTTGGGCATCGTCAAAGGGCCGCTCAAAGCGCATGCTGACTGCAAATAAGCCAAACAAAAAAACATGAGCGGCCAGAGAATAGGCAATATAGCGCAGGGTGCGCGGGGTCATTCAAAGCCTCCGGCGGGGGGCTGAGTCATCAGCCCCACTTGCGGCACCCCCGCCTGCTGAAGGGCAGTCATCACCATTATTACTCGGGCGTAGGGCACTTCGGCATCCCCGCGCACGTAAACGGGGGTGTCCGGCTGGGCCCGCATGAGAGTTGCCACGATTTGAATAATCTCCTCAATGCGCACCGGGGCATCATCAGGTTGATCGCCAATGCTCAGGTACATCCGCCCGTTGCGGTCAACCTCCACAATGACGGGTTCACGTTCGTCTTGGGAGAGTGGATCGGCTTCTGCCTGCGGAAGTTCAATATCCACCCCCTGATAAAGTAACGGGGCGGTCACCATAAAGATCACGAGCAGCACGAGCATCACGTCGATATAGGGGACAACGTTGATCTCCGACATGGGCCGTCGGCGATTGCGCCGTCCTCGCATGGGTGCTGTCTGACTCACGGTGCGCCAGCTCCTCGGCTCTGAATATTACGCTGCAGGATGGCGGTAAATTCTTCTATAAACATCTCGTAGCGATTGGTCATGCGCTCGCTTTGGCTGGCAAATCGGTTGTAGGCAATCACAGCAGGAATGGCGGCAAAGAGCCCCAGCGCCGTGGCAATCAGTGCCTCGGCAATGCCTGGCGCCACCGTGGCGAGCGTGGCCTGCTGCATCGCACCGAGCGCACGAAATGAGTTCATGATGCCCCAGACCGTGCCAAATAAGCCGATATAGGGGCTTGTTGACCCAACGGTGGCGAGGAAAGGGACATACCCTTCTAATTCATCTGCTTCTCGGTTCATCGCCACGCGCATAGCTCGTTGTGCCGCTTCTATGGTCGGCTCAGCCTCCATGTTTTGTTTGCGCATGCGTGAAAATTCACGAAAACCGGCACGAAAGACCCTTTCCATGCCGCCGCGGTCGTTATCGGGGTTCTCTGGAGTGCTGTAGATCTCGCTAAGATTACCGCCTGACCAAAACAGATCTTCAAATTCCTCAGCACCATCTTCAGCTTGTTTGAACTGCCGATATTTGCGGAAGATCAATGCCCAGGAGGCGATCGATCCGGCCAGCAAAATAAGCATGACGAGCTGAACAACAAAACTCGCCTGCAGCACCAAATATGTGATGGAAAGATCAACAGCCATGGTTATCCTCTACAAAAGTGGGTCTTCAAGTCTGGGTGGTGGTGGTCGTTTAAAGTGCTGGTAAGCACTTCGGGTGGCAATCCGCCCCCGTGGGGTGCGCTGCAGAAAACCCTGTTGAATCAGATAGGGCTCGATTACATCTTCAATGGTGCCACGCTCCTCGCCAATCGCGGCGGCAAGGCTCTCAATCCCCACTGGCCCCCCATCAAATTTATCGATCACGGCGAGTAGCAATCGCCGATCTTGGGTATCAAAGCCGTTATCGTCCACCGCAAGCATTGTCATGGCAGCCGCTGCTACATCTTTTGTGATATGGCCATCTGCCTTAACTTCGGCATAGTCACGCACTCGTCGGAGCAGGCGATTCGCGATGCGCGGTGTGCCTCGGGCACGACCCGCAATTTCCACCGCGCCGGAGTCATCGATATTTAAGGCCAGTAGCCTCGCGGAGCGCGAGACAATTTGCGTTAACTCACTGACAGAGTAGTACTCCAGCCGCTGCACAATCCCAAATCGATCCCGCAGAGGAGAGGTGAGCAGCCCAGCGCGGGTGGTGGCGCCCACAAGCGTGAAGGGTGGCAGGTCAAGCTTAATGGACCGTGCAGCGGGGCCTTCGCCAACCAGAATGTCGATTTTGCAATCTTCCATGGCCGGGTAAAGGACTTCTTCAACCACCGCAGAGAGGCGATGAATTTCATCGACAAACAACACATCGCCCGCTTCGAGATTCGTCAGTAGTGCGGCCAGATCGCCCGGTCGGTCAATAACCGGCCCGGAGGTTTGCCGCAAATTCACCCCCAGTTCATTGGCAATGATATGCGCAAGTGTGGTTTTGCCTAGGCCGGGCGGGCCAAAAACCAACACATGATCCAATGCCTCCTGACGCCCCCGGGCTGCATCAATAAAAATGCCCAGCTGCTCGCGCACCACTTCCTGACCCACATAATCGCTTAAATGGCGCGGGCGAATGGCACGATCCACTGCCTCATCTTCTGGAGCGGCCTGCGTGGTAACAAGGCGCGTTTCATCCATCATTGTCGTACCGCTTTCTGCAGCGCTGAGCGGATCAACTCTTCGCTATGCTCGCCTGTCAGGCCGGTAAGGAGCTTTTGCGCCTCTGCTGGCCGATAACCCAGTGCCACGAGGGCTGCTTCGGCTTCCGCCATCGGTGAAGTCGGTGTGCTGAGCGCCGCCTGATTTGCTGGGCTATCCGCAGTGCTGAATTGTTTTCCGAGATCAGCAAGCTCTAGGGTCAGCCGCTCGGCAGTTCGCTTGCCAATGCCGGGTAAGCGGGTGAGTGTAGTGATATCGCGCTGCTCAATGCACTGACGAAGCGCATCAGGGCTAATGCCGGAGAGGATGGTCAATGCCAGCCGTGGACCAACGCCGTTCACCTTAATGAGTGCGCGAAACATACTGCGCTCTGACTCCTGCGAAAACCCGTACAAGACCGGCACTTCGTCTCGCACCCCTTGATGCACATGCAAAGTAACGGGTTGGCCTGTTTCTGGCAGGGCGTAGATGGTTGACATAGGCACTTCAAGTTCATAGCCGATGCCGCCGACATCGATCATGACGCGTGGAGGCTGTTTTTCAATCAGCGTGCCGGCAATACGACCGATCATTGTAGTAATCCTCGCAAGCGATCATGTTGCACGTGCGCCAGCGCCACGGCGAGTGCATCGCTGGCGTCTTCCGCCAGTGGCTGCTGCAGCTTTAAGATGGCACGGACCATATAGGCCACCTGCTGTTTATCGGCCCCACCACCGCCAACGAGCGCCTGTTTAATGAGCCGGGGCGTATATTCATGCACTGCCAGTGTATGCCGTGCACACGCGCAAATCGCAGCGCCTCGGGCGTGCCCCAATTTAAGGGCTGATTGAACATTGCGACTGACGAATACCTCTTCAATCGCTGCCTCGGTGGCCATGTGGGTGCCAATCACCTGCTCAATGCCATCAAAAATGATTAATAGCCGCTCCGGGAAGCTGCCGCTGCCGGTTTGAATCACCCCGCTGGCGATATGCTTAGGCTCACCCTGGCCGACTGCGATCACGCCATAACCCGTTTTGACAGAGCCGGGGTCGATGCCCAATACATGGCGGACTGTTTGGCCCATGCTGCCTTAGGCATCCTCGAATGCTTCAGCCTGAATGTCGGCATTGGTGTAGACATTTTGCACATCATCTAGATCTTCCAGACGCTCAAGCAATTTGAGCGCTTTGGCTGAGTCTTCTGCACTTAAGGCTAGGGATGTTTCAGGCCGCATCACAACCTCCGCATCGGCAGGCTCAAGATTAGCCTGCAGCATGGCATCCTTGACCTCGGTGAAGGTCTCTGGGCTGGTGATCACTTCAAATGAACCATCATCATTACTCAGCACATCTTCTGCCCCCGCCTCAAGCGCCGCCTCCATCAGGGTGTCTTCATCCGTGCCGGGCGGAAAGAGCATGACACCGCTTTGATTGAATAAAAACGCCACGCAGCCGTCGGTGCCCAAGTTGCCGCCATGCTTGTTAAAAGCATGCCGCACTTCGCTGACCGTACGGTTACGGTTATCGGTTAAGCAGTCCACCAAAATCGCGGTGCCCCCGGGGCCGTAGCCCTCGTAGCGTGCTTCCTCAAAGGCAATTGACTCATCGGTGCCGGCGCCACGCGCAGCGGCTTTTTCGATTTTATCTTTGGGCATGTTCACAGCCAGTGCCCGATCAAAAGCCAGCCTCAGGCGAGGATTACTCGCCGGATCGTCTCCGCCTTGGCGTGCCGCCACCGTTATTTCACGAATCATTCGGGTAAATACTTTGCCGCGCTTGGCATCCTGCGCTTTCTTGCGGTGCTGTATGTTGGCCCATTTACTATGTCCTGCCATGATCCCCCTCAATCAGATCAGACAACGATATCTTTTCTAAAGTGAGCAGATTACCATGCTCTGAAGATTCAAACAGACGGTTGTGGCGGCGCACATGGCCGAAACAAAAAATCTTGCTTACATCGAGCCATTGCGGGCCTATGCGGCTTTGCGTGAAGCAATGCCCCATGCCGTCTGGTTAGATGGTGAGCAGGGCGGCAAATTCAGCATTCTGACTGCAGCCCCACGGCTGTTGCTGGTGTTTGATGGCGAACAAACCATTGGCTCAACGCCCGATGGCAAGGTCTGGGCATCCAGCGAGGATCCGCTCGAGCTGCTCAATGCGGCATTAGGCCCCTCGCAACAGGGGCCGGCCCCCTTCTTCGGTGGTGCGATTGGTTATTTTAGTTATGAGCTGGGCCGGCGCTTGCAAGGCCAGGCGCCGCCACTGGGCAATGCGCCGGAAATGGCCGTGGGTCTATATGACTGGGCGTTGGTCATTGACCACCATGCCAATACAGCAGTGCTAAACGGGGGGTTCCCCCCTGAGCTTCCCTCATTATTAGAGCAAGCCATGGCGCAGCCCCATGCATGGCATACGGTATCCCCGATCTCGGCAATCCCCCAGGCGGCTGAGTATGAGAAGGCCTTTGCAAAGGTGCAGGCGTATTTGCGTGATGGCGATTGCTATCAGGTAAATTTAGCGCGGCAATTTGGCATGCGGTTTACCGGTGACCCACTAGGAGTTTATGCGCGTTTTCGTGGTTTGGCGGGCGGGCCATTTTCGGCATATCTCGATTTGCCTGGCGGCCCGGTATTAAGCGGCTCGCCGGAGCGGTTTTTGCAGCTTCGCGATGGAGTGGTAGAAACACGGCCAATAAAAGGAACGCGTCGTCGTGCGCAGGATCCGTTAGAAGATGCTGAGTTGGCCGAGGCGCTTTTGACGAGTGAAAAGGATCGTGCCGAGAACGTGATGATCGTTGATCTCTTGCGCAATGACATTGGCCGTAGCTGTGCAATTGGAAGTGTCTCAGTGCCACAGTTGTGCGTGCTCGAGAGTTATTCAACTGTGCATCACATGGTGAGCGTGGTTACCGGCCAGATTGCTGCTGATTGCGCGGCGACCGATTTGCTGCGCAACTGCCTGCCAGGGGGGTCGATAACCGGTGCGCCCAAATACCGAGCCATGGAAATTATTGCGGAGCTGGAGCACGTGCCGCGTGGTGTTTACTGTGGTGCAATTGGCTACATTGGCTATGACGGTGCGATGGACACCAATATCGCGATTCGCACCATGACGGCGCGTGAGGGGTGGTTGGACTACCGGGCAGGCGGGGGGCTAGTTTATGACTCTGAATGTGCAGCAGAGTTTGCGGAAACGGAATCCAAGGCGGCAGCATTTTTCGATGTTATGATCGAGGCAGATGAAAGCAGCAGAGCGAAGCAAGGAGAGAAGCATGAGTGACGTGGTAATTGTAGCAGCAGGGCGCAGCGCGGTTGGTTCATTTGGTGGAGCGCTGTCGGGAATGGCTGCATCAGATGTTGGTGCGCAGGTCATTAAGGCAGTTCTGGGCCGTGCGGGTGTCGCGCCGGATACGGTTGATGAAGTCATTTTAGGCCACGTACTTACCGCGGGCGCACGCATGAACCCCGCTCGTCAAGCTTCTCTGGGTGCCGGGCTGCCAGTCACGTGCCCGGCAATGGTCATTAACAAGGTATGCGGCAGTGGGCTCAAAGCCACGCACATGGCAGCCCAGGCCATTACGCTGGGTGATGCTAGCGTGGTGGTTGCCGGTGGTCAGGAGTCTATGAGCCAGGCGCCGCATGTGCTGCCGAATTCACGTAAAGGCCAGCGCATGGGGCCGTGGAAGATGGAAGACAGCATGATCTATGATGGGTTGTGGGATGTCTTCAACAACTACCATATGGGTGTAACGGCTGAGAACTTGGCCAAAGAATATGGCATTAGCCGCGATGAGCAGGATGCTTTTGCCGCGCGCTCGCAGCAATTGGCGGAAGCAGCGCAGAAGGCGGGGCGGTTTGATGAGGAGATTATTCCTATTGAAATACCGCAGCGTAAAGGCGATCCGGTCATCTTTGATGTTGATGAGTTTCCGCGCCACGGGACAACCGTTGAGACCCTGAGCAAAATGCGCCCTGCTTTCGATAAAGAAGGCACGGTAACGGCAGGCAATGCATCGGGGATTAACGACGGCGCAGCCGTGGTGGTCATGATGGCTGCTGAGCGGGCCGAGGCATTGGGCCTGCAGCCGTTAGCGCGCATTAAAGCCTATGCCAATGCTGGGGTGGAGCCGCACATTATGGGGTCTGGCCCCATTCCTGCCACGCAACGGTGTTTAGAGCGTGCCGGCTGGTCGGTTGATGAGCTTGATCTCATTGAGTCTAATGAAGCGTTTGCAGCGCAGGCGTTAGCCGTTAATAAAGGGCTTGGGTGGGATACCGAGAAGGTGAATGTCAATGGCGGTGCGATTGCGATTGGCCATCCGATTGGTGCCTCCGGTGCCCGCATTTTGGTGACATTGCTGCACGAAATGAAGCGGCGTGATGCAAAACGAGGTTTGGCAACGCTGTGCATTGGCGGCGGCCAAGGTGTTGCACTTGCAGTCGAGCGCTAAGTTCGGGGGGTTGATGAGATGACCGAGATCCGATTGATCAAAAAGTATCCGAACCGACGGCTGTACGATACGGCGATCAGCAGCTATATCACGCTGGCCGATGTGAAAGGTCTGGTCGTGGATGGGGTTGATTTTCAGGTAACAGACGCAAAAACCGGTGCGGATTTAACCCGGTCCATCCTGTTGCAAATCATTAGTGAGGAGGAGGAAGGTGGCGAGCCCATCTTCTCCAGTGAGTTACTCGCGCAAGTGATTCGTGCCTACGGCGGCAATATGCAGACAATGCTCACCAGTTATCTGGAAAAGAGCATGGAACTGTGGGTGGACCAGCAGCGCGAGCTTAGAGAGCGTGCCAAGCATTTCATGGACGTGAGCAATCCAATGCAGGTGCTATCGCAGATCACCGAGCGTAATCTCAACCTTTGGCAGCAGGCAATGGATAGCCTGGTGGCAGAGGATAAAAAGGATAAAGCGAAGCAAAAAGACGATTAGCCAGGTGGTTTGACACCACTCCATACCCTCTTTATGATGCTGCGCAACATATTTTTTGTGCGACGCACAACCAAGGAGGTCAAAATGGCGGCTCGTCTAGCATTGGTAACCGGCGGTGAAGGTGGCATCGGAACGGAAATCTGCCGTCACCTTGGCAGACAGGGGCGCCGTGTGATCACCACCTGTTTCGATCCAGAGTCTCAGGATATGACAGCCTGGGCCGAAACGCTGCGGGCTGAAGGCATTGATGCGGACTATGTCCGGTGTGATGTTAGCGATTATGAGGCCTGTGAGGCGATGGCTGCCGAGGTGCAGCAAAAATTTGGTGCAGTTGAGGTGTTGGTTAATGCTGCGGGCATTACGCGTGACGCCTTTTTGCACAAAATGTCGGTTGATCAGTGGCGCACGCTGATCGATATCAACCTTAATGGTGCGTTTAACGTTACCCGCCAATTTATCACGGCAATGCGCGAGCAGCAGTTCGGTCGTATCGTGAATATATCCTCGGTGAATGGACAAACGGGTCAGTTTGGGCAGACCAACTACTCTGCGTCAAAAGCCGGCCTGCACGGGTTTACGATGGCGCTCGCTAAAGAGGGCGCAGTAAAAGGCGTTACAGTGAATACGGTGGCGCCGGGCTATATTAAAACAGCGATGACAGCACAAATTCCTGATGCGGTGCGGGAGTCAATTGTTGCGCAGATCCCTGCTGGCGACATGGGGCTGCCAGAAGATATTGCCCGAGCGGTGTGCTTTTTAACCGCGGATGAGGCGGGCTATGTAACAGGTGTGAATCTGCCCGTGAATGGTGGGTTGTTCTGTAGTTTCTGACAAAAAAAGAGGGAGACTAAGTCTCCCTACAAAAATGCACCCTCGTGGCGGGGTGCTTTATTTTTTCGCCAACCATCGTTTTTTTATAGGTGGTGGCGATATCCTCCTCTTGGCACTTTCTTCTCTCTCTACGGCTTTTAAATTACGGGCGTGAATGGGATGGCGCAAGCACTTTCGTTGCTGCGCTGCAAAACCTAGACCTCGGTCTTCTCTAACCAATCGAGCATAGCCGGGTAGAGCGCTTTGTGTGCACGCCGGCCGATAAAAAGGCCGAGGTGCCCCCCGGGTAATTCCATTTCGGTCACTGCTCCGCTAACGGCCTGCTTGAGATTTCCTGCCGCACTCGGCGGCACAAGATGATCTTGTGTGGCGTAAGCATTGAAAATGGGTATGTCGATGTCGCTAAGAGAAACGCGAAAGGACTCGAGAGGCAGCGTGCCATTTGCCAGCGCGTTGTTTTGGTAGATCTGTTGAGTAAATTCCACAAATGCCGCGCCTGCCAAATCGGGCCCGCCATACATCCAGCGTTCCATACGCATAAATTCCGCCAGCTCGCTCTCGTCAGCATCTGAGAGATCCGCGAGCGCGTTGTAGCGCAGTGGCCCGAGTGCAAACGGTTTGAGCGAAGCAAATAGGGTGGCAAGCCCTGGGCCACTGATATTGCTGGTAGCGGCTGCTAATGCCGGGATGTCAATTTGCCGGGCAAGCTGGGCTAGACGGTTATCTTCACCATTATTATTCCAGGGAGTTGCCAGGGTGATGAGACCAGCAAGGGTGTTTGGTGCGATAGCGGCGTGGCACAGGGCCAGCACACCGCCTTGGCAAACGCCCAGCAGGCGGGGCGGGCGCTGGTGGTGTTGATCAATCCACCGCACGGCGTCGGCAATGTCGCCCAAAATATAATCTGCTAACTGCAGGTGTTGTCGGGCCGCCTGTGGGGGGTGCCATGCAAGTAGATAGGGGCACACTCCGCCGAGAGCAAGCGCGCCAAGGACGGATCGTCTTGGGCTGAGATCAAGAATGGCGGGGTGGTTAACTAGAGAGTAAATAATGAGTAGGGGCGGAAGGCTTGCGTTGCCAAAACACATCAGCTGCCCGTTATCAGTCTGTGCAACGATCTCATGAGGGGTGACATAAGCCGAGGCCGAATCTTGGTCAAAGGCTGCCGCTCGAGCTAGGGCTTTTTGGAGTGTGGCATCAATCATCGCTCTGCGCCTTCATCGCAGTCTTTAACGCGTTGATTTCTTCGCGCAGCGCATTGATTTGCTCACGATGCTGCTGGCGTAAGCGGTGCAGCTCTTTGGCAATGTCCTCAAGGCCCCGGCTTGAGGGCATGCCAAGGGCCTCTAGCAGCTCATCCGTGATTGCGCGAAGGGTTTTAGACAGGGCGCTCCAAGCGTTGATGAGCTCAGCGAGGTTAGCTTGCGTGGTGGCATCATCAAGCCATGCTTCATAACGAGGCTCAGCAATTGAAATCCACTGCATTGTCAGATCCGCCTCGGCGGGTTCATCGGCCTCAACGCGGGCTTGAAATGCAGTGAGGCAGTCGTTGATGAGTGCAAAAGCGGATGTCATCTGCTGATCAGTCGCTGCTTGATAACGCGCACCGCTTTCAATCAGGTCACGCAGTTGCTGTTGCCGCTGCGGGTAAGGGCCAAGGATTGGCATATCAGTGATTGCCATATCCGGCAGGAGGGGCGCAAACGTGCGCAGCATTTCCGCCCAGCGTTCGAGCAGCGCATGGCGCGTTGCTTGGTCCGTATCTTGTTGAGCGCGCGCGGAATCCAGCGCATCCGCTAGTGCTTTGACACCCTCTGCCGGTGTGGTGGCGTTGCGCAGAGCCGCTGCGCTTTGCTGGAGTAGCTGCCCAATCCCCAGAGGATCTTGATCGTGCCCAGTGACCATTAACCCGCCGGCGTTAACGCCGTCTCCCACCGTGCCTTTAGGGCTTCAGCGCGCGCCCGCTGGCTTGGCGTGACCAAAAGGCTATCGAGCCGCCTTAGCTGGCGTAAGCCGCTGCGGTAGTCGCCTTGCACCGCATGATACTGCGCCATGGCCAGAGCAGACTCAGCGGGGTTGTTGGCAGCACTCGCCACCTGCGCATGAAGTAGCCAAAGCTCCACGGCATCCGGAGAGGCTTGCACTAGATTTCGTGTGAGCCTGAATGCCTCATTCTGCCGATCATCTGCCAGTTTTAATTCGACCTCCATTGCCCGCAGCGCAGGATCATCCGGGAAGAGACTTAAACCATTGGCAATCCAGTCATCGGCCCGTTCGGGCTCATCGGCCGCCAGGGCGGCTTCAGCGAGCGCGAGAAACAACAAGGCATGTTCACCATGGTCAGCGAGTAGCCTCTCGATGACTGCTGCGCCTTCTGCTGGCTTGCCGCTTTGAATTAGCGCAATACCCAACGCATAGTTCAGTGAGATCGTCTCCTCGGTGCGCTCTGCTGTCAGTCTTTCAATGAGCGTGCTGCGGCTTGGTGCCTCCAGGGCTAGTGTGCGACCGCGAATATAATCATAATCGGGGCTCTCAAAGGCCTGGCGACGATCCCACTCATTGGCCAGCGCCCGCGCATCTGCAATGCGGGCGTCGGTGAGCGGGTGAGTACTTAAAAACGCGGGCGGATTGCGGCGATAGCGCGCCTCATCCATTAACGTTTGGAAAAAATCAGGCATCCCCTTGGGGTCAAGGCGGGCATTGACCATCATTCGCAAACCCACTCGATCGGCCTCTCGCTCATGATCGCGGGAGTAAGCTAGCTGACTTTCTATGCCGCTGGCCATGCCAGAGGTGGCCGCTGCCATGCCGGCTTGTGGGTCTTGAGTGCTAATCAGTAGACCGGCGATGACTAATGCAGCAGAGCGTAAATTACTGCTGGTAGCCGCGGCGAGGCGCCTTGCGATATGCCGCTGGGTTACGTGCGCAATTTCATGGGCAATCACGCCGCCGAGCTCACTTTCTGTATTAGAAGCTGTGATGAGCCCGCTGTGAATGCCGATATATCCCCCCGGCATGGCAAAGGCATTGATTCGATCATCCGCCAGTACAAAAAATTGTAGAGGTGTGGTGGCTGAGTCACTTGCGGTTGCGATCCGGGTGCCCAACGAGCGGATGTAGGCATTAATGGCCGGATCTTGCACCAGATCAAGCTCGGTGCGGATCTCATTCATCATCTGCCGCCCAATACGGCCCTCTTCCGCCGGGCTCAGTACCTGAGAAGACGGACTACCGAGATCGGGCAAAGAAAGGTCTAGCCCTGCCGCCGGTGTGCTTAGGCCGAGCACTAAAAGCCCGACGGTGACGATTTTTTGCAGGTGTTTCGCCCGCATAGTTTTTTTCCTGCGCGTTATTTATTGGACGCGTATTATTAGACAGTATATACCCGTATAAGATTTCGCCCATGCGTTGCCGATTAGGAGTGTTTGATGGCTACGCCAATGTACACCGTACGTGATTGGTTTTACCGACATTTAAGTGATCCGCAAATTGTAGGGCTTGCGCTGATTGTGCTAGTTGGCGTGGCCATTATCACGCTGCTGGGCAGCATGTTAGTACCCGTGTTTACGGCGATTGTGATGGCCTATTTGCTGGAGGGCCTCGTCCGTGGCCTAGATCGTTACAAGGTGGGGCGGCGCTGGGCAGTCGCGGCAGTCTATCTTTTTTTCGTGGTATTTGTTGCCATGATCGTCTTGGCCGTAATGCCAGTCATCATGAATCAGCTCGTACAGCTGGTTGAGAACTTACCAGCGATGCTAGAGCAGGGCCAAAAGGCCGTTTTAGCGCTTCCCGAGAATTATCCGGAGTATGTCTCGGCTGAACAGGTTTCCGCACTGCTTGATACCATTCGGCGTGAATCGATCAGTTATGCGCGCGGTTTGGTGTCTTCTTTGTCACTGGCCTCTTTAGTGATGGTTATCACGATTATTGTCTATGCCGTGCTCGTGCCGGTGCTAATTTTCTTCTTTCTTTGGGACAAGCGCCGAATTCTGGACTGGACGGGGCAGTTTTTGCCGCGGCACCAGTCGCTGGTAGTGTCTGTTTGGCGCGAGGTTGATATTCAAATTGGCAATTATATTCGCGGTAAGGTCATCGAGATCATTATCCTGTGGGTTGGGACTTACATCGTCTTTGCGCTGTTTGGGCTCGATTTCTCCATGTTGCTAGCGTTGCTGGTGGGCTTGTCCGTCATTATCCCTTATGTTGGTGCGATTGTGGTCACCCTGCCCATTGCGATTGTGGCCTACTTTCAGTTTGGGGCAGGCAGTGAATTTATGTGGATCATGATCGCGTATGCTGTTATTCAAACGATTGATGCAAACGTCTTGGTGCCGCTAATTTTTTCTGAAGCGGTGAATATGCACCCGATCGCCATCATCATTGCGATTTTAATTTTTGGGGGCATCTGGGGCTTTTGGGGTGTCTTTTTTGCGATTCCGCTGGCTACTGTGATTCAGGCCATCATGAAAGCCTGGCCCAAGGCAACTGCCGACGAGGAAGCGCAGGCGAAAGAAGCAGAGATTTAAAGCACTTCGCTGGCATAGGCCGCCAAGCGGGAGCGCTCGCCCCGGCTCAGTGTGAGATGGCCGGCATGCGGCCAGTGCTGAAAGCGTCGCAGTAGGTAGGTGAGCCCAGAGGTGGTGGGCGTGAGCCACGGGGTATCAATTTGGCGCAAATTACCTAGGCAGACAATTTTGGTGCCAGGCCCGGCGCGTGTAATGAGCGTGCGCATTTGTTGCGGGGTCAGGTTTTGCGCCTCATCAAGCACCATATAGCGATTCAGTAGCGTTCGCCCACGCATAAAACTCAGCGACCTGACTCGAATGCGGCTTTTAAGTAATTCCTGACTGGCGGCTTGCCCCCAGCGAGATTGCCCGGCATCTTGAGCGCCGAGTATTTCCAGATTATCCAGCAGCGCGCCCATCCATGGGGTCATTTTCTCTTCTTCTGTGCCGGGCAAATAACCGATGTCATCCCCAATGGCCACGGTGGCGCGCGTCATGAGAATTTCCTGATAACGCGCGTTATCCAGTGTTTGCGCGAGTCCTGCCGCTAGAGTGAGCAGGGTTTTCCCGGTACCGGCAGCGCCTAGTAGTACAACGAGGTCAACCTGAGGATCCATTAACAGGTTTAAAGCGAGCGTTTGCTGCAGGTTTCTTGCATGTATGCCCCATACCGCTTCGCCCTGAGGGCCATAATCAACCACCGGTGCCGCGATAAGTGGCGTTGTTTCTGACTCGATGACGCGATACGCCCTCTGTGCGGTATCAATTAAAAATTCATTGGCCTCACAGGGGCGCGCTTGGATCGCCATGGCTGGTGTTTCATCATGCTCCAGCTCATAGATACCGCGCGGGAGTAGATCAGGGTCGTCAACTGGGAGGTCTGATTCATGATCTTCTGCATGCAAACCGATGGCATTGGCTTGAATGCGTAAGTTGATATCCCGCGCAACCACAACGATTTGCAGCTCCGCTGCAGTATCGGCCAGCCTGCGAGCCGCCTGTAGTACAGACTCAGCATGGCCATCGGCCGCTTCCGCGGTTAGAAAATGCAGTTTGCCCAGCCCCTCACCGAGTGGGATGCCGCGTTCGAGTTGTGCCGGGTCGCTACCCGTGAGGCGTTCATCTAAAAAGCGCGCTGCCTGAAGCGCATTACGCGCCTGTTCAGCATTGCCGTGACGCGCCTCATCGAGGCCCTGCAGAACCGCCAGCGGGAGGTAGATATCTTGACGGCCAAAACGGAAGATTGCCGCAGGGTCATGCACAAGTACTGAGGTATCAAGTAAGTAGACCTTTGGCATGGGCCTCATCAGTCTCCTAGGTTGGCAACAGCCTCAAGCACAGCCTCAGCATGGCCATCCACACTTACTTTACGCCATTCTTGACGCAGCTCACCGCTGGCATCAATTAAAAAGGTGCTGCGCTCAATGCCCCGAACTTTTTTTCCATACATGTTTTTATCACGCATGACGTTAAACAAATTGCAGATGGCCTCTTCGGGATCACTTAACAGGGTGAAGGGAAACCCATATTTATCACGAAAGTTGGCCAACGCTTTAGGTTTATCCCGCGAGATGCCAACGATAATGGTATTCAGTGCACCAAAGCGTGGATCAAGGTCGCGAAAGGCCTCGCTCTGTGTGGTGCAACCCGGGGTGTTTGCGCGTGGGAAAAAGTACAAAACAACGTGATGACCGCGCTGCTCGGCCAATTGCCAGGCCGTGTTTTCGGCCGTCTGGCAAGTAAAGTCGGGAACAGGCTGATTGAGAGCAACCTCTGACATGGGTAACACCTCCTAGGCTTTGGCAGGCTCGATGATGGCATCGAGGTTGAGCTGATCACATAAGTCCATAAACTCTTCCCGCAACCGGGCGATGTGAATGGCGGCTGAAATATCGATGGTCATTTGCACTTGAAACATGGGCGTGCCGGTATGTGCAGCCGAATAACTCGTTGTGGTGAGATCACGAATATTAATATCTCGGGTAGAGAAAAAGTTCGCCAGTTGATGAACAATCCCCGGATGATCAATCGAGACCACCTCAACGGTGTAAGGCAGCAGATTAGATTCTCTTTGCAAGGGTGCGGTGCGTTTGACATGAGTAGCAAGGCCTAACCGGCGCGCAGAAGTGGGTAGGCCTGCTTCAAGCTTGGCCAGCTCGTTCCAGCGCCCTTCGACCAGCAGTATCACGGCAAA
>LKMJ01002376.1_pt1 | contig 17271 bp, 24 predicted proteins | sample 643391 | NCBI WGS metagenome assembly LKMJ01 (sample SAMN04112250, study PRJNA286221) | soda lake metagenome | biome: soda lake; feature: Kulunda Steppe; material: water; isolation source: sample PL-Br10 brine of Picturesque Lake | place: Russia: Kulunda steppe | collected 2010-07
ACGGCGCCAGCTCAGCACTCAGCGACTCAGCAACTCAGCTCAGTGGGTGTCAGGGCCATCGTACGGTAGCCGCCAGCGCAATGGCTGGCGCCGCGATTGCGGGGGCAGGAGAGCAATTGCCCTGCCCCCCCCCGCTTGCATTTTCCACCCGAGACCCCACCATCCACGGCTCGTTCGCATTGCCAGGAACTCAGCAATGCCGCAAAAATGGTATAAACGCGTCACCTAATTGCCCCTGACCTGTCGGTGCACCGTTGGCCGTTCCTGGCCCCGCACGCCGGCCGGCAGTGCTCAGCTCAACAGTGAGCCAACTCAGGGCTCAGCCTGTGCAGTCAGGGCTCCTTGAAAGTGCCCGCCAGCGCCGTTGCCCTGCCCTCTCTCCAGCACACCGTTGCTGTTTTTGATGCCTGTTGCTCGCAATGCAGAGCGCTTCGTGCAAGTGCGGGGGGTGCGCACGGGCCTAAAAAGTGCAAGTGCACACTTACACTCCATGCAAGAACGCATTAGAACACCACACCCGCCCACTCCCGCTCCCTCCTGCGCCCTCACTTGCCACCAAAACACCACACCGGACGGAACTGGCGCCGAATCACACGCGCAGGGCATGGGAGGTGATACTTGCGGGGACCCGACGCTTGCCCGCGGGTGCACCATTCACCGAGCCGCGACCGCTGGCCGGACGCGCGTGAATTCTGTTGCCTCGCCAACATTGCCTTGTGCTCCAACAACATGCTTCCACATTGATTTGGCTGGTTCAGAAACGGCAGAGTTACCCGTACCATTTGGCCAAATGGTTCTCGCAAGAGTACAAAACACATGCCTGCCGCAGGTGCGCGCGCTGGAGGCGCAGCAGGGCAGGGGCAGCGCTCGCCGCCGCAGCAGCAGCAGGCACAGCCGGGCGGCCTGGCAAACCGAGAGCGAGGCGGACACGGACATGCAGGGGTTTGTCGAGCAGGTGCGTGGTGCACGCGGAGCAGCGCGCTGTGCAAGGAGTCTGCAAACACAGTGGTGTCTGCACACCGTGAGTGAGAGTGCGCTGCGGGCCTAGCTGTTCACTTCTGCAGCTTTGGAAAGGGGAAGTGCACACTTACGCAGGGCAGGTGTGCGTACGCTGTGCACTGCACAGGCTGAGGGTCCTTGCAGGGCAGGTGTGCATACGCTGTGCACTGCACAGGCTGGGGGTCCTTGCAGGGAAGCAGGGCCGCACGGAGCCGCATGTGCAGCACGCAAGCAGGCCACCCCACCCCCACTGCTTGTTGCTGCTCGGGGCTACTGGCTTGCTGGCCAGGCCTTTGAGAGAAGGGCAGGCCTTTGAGAGAGGCCTGAGAGGCCTGAGAGAGAGGCAAGCCTTTGAGAGAGTGAGAGCTGCTGCTGCAAAGAGGTGGGGGGTGAGCGCCCCTGCTTGCGAGCCGCCGGTGCCTGGCCATGGCAAAGGTGGGGGGAGGGCTACCGCAGGTGAGCAGAGGTGGGGGGGAAGGCTACCGCAGGTGAGCAGAACTGCCTGCCCAGCATGGTGCAGCCTCAGGCCCAATCACAAAGTGCCCAGCCCAACACCACACCCAAAGGTGCGTGCACCCACCCCCACCCCTCTGCGCAAACAAAACCCACACCCGCTGCGCCCCGCCGTTGCACCAGCGCCTGGTCGCTTGCTTTCCTCGCCCGCCCAACCCGCTGGCTGGCAGTCGCCCAAACTGCTCTGCACATGTTGCGGCGCCTGCGCCAAAGCCGCCACCGGTGGCCACCGCCCGCGTTGCGCAGGCCCCTTCCCTCAGGGGCTTGGGCAGGGCGAGCCACCAGCCGCGCGCGGCCCCCCCGCACCCCTCGCTGCGCGCCTCCATCGACAAAATCGGCATGGCCCTAGAGGACGCGGTGGCCGCGGCGGTGGCGCAGGGCATGGCGGCAGGTGCGCGGGAGCTGGACGGCAAGGGGCGCATGAGCGGCCGCCAGACGCATGTGTGGCCCAGGCGGCAGGGCAGCAGGTGCCTGCATGCTGCGCACGCCAGGCCGCCAGACCTGTGCTGCAGGCATGTGGGGCCAGACGCATGTGTGGCCCAGGCAGCAGGGCAGCAGGTGCCTGCATGCTGCGCACGCCAGGCCGCCGGACCTGTGCTGCAGGCATGTGGGGCGGGGAGAGCAGGGGGCAAGGGGGATGTGGCATTGGGACTGTTGGGATTGGGTGTGTCAAGCCACGCCATCGTAAAAACCTTGCCTCCGGGGCTTGAGCGGCCGGCGTTGTGAAGTGCCCTGCTGGACGCACGCCCCCTCGCTTGCCTTGGCGCCAAGCAGGTAGGGGATGGCCGTGCACGGGCAGGAGCATGTGCGTGCAGTCCCCCTTGCCCTGCTTAATGCCAGCGGCACGAGGTTAGCACGTGCTCATGCATCCGTATTCAAACATGGTTTGTACTAATTTGTGTACGCGTAATGTGTATACAAATGCGCTCACACACATGCGTGTGTTGCACGCACACACACACACACATGAACGGCACTGTGCAGCTTCCTCCCAGTTCAAGGGCACGCACGCGCGCCCCCGTGTGGCTCGCTCGATCAGCGCCGGTCACCGCCGGCCTCCCCTGCCCAGCCGCAGCATGTTCAGCCCGCCTGAGCAGCCTGACTCCGCCCACGGCATTGGCGACGCTAGCAGCGGAGCAGGCCTGCTGAGCATGCTGCATGATGCAGCCCAGGCGGCCGTGGCCATGGGTGGCGTTGCGCCCGTGCACACGCCGCAGCGCGCCAGCAGCAGGGCTGGGGCGCCGGCGGGCAGGGGCATGCCGTTTGGGCTTCAGGGTCCGCTGGGTGGCATGGCGCCTCCGCCCGCTGCTGCAGCCGCTGCCGGCATTGGCGCAGTGCCCGTGCGACGACAGAGTGCTGACGCCGCGTGGGCAGGCGGCTTTGGAATCGGGGGCAGGGGCGACGTCGGGGGCGGCCTGTGGGGCGGAGGCAGTGCCCATGCCCCAGCGGGGTCGTCCGCCTGGGAGCAGGGCGCAGCAGACATGAGCCGGCAGGGCCTGCCCCCCTCGCAGCTGTTTGCGCTGTCCAACCAGTGGCGGGACAAATCAGACATGTCAGAGGCGCTGCTGCACCGGCACGCTGCGTGGCTGAGGGACTTCCGGGAGCAGGTGAGGGCGGCGCGTGCGGCAAATCTGGGGCGTAGCAAGCAGTCAGAGGGCAGCAGTCAGAGGGCAGCTTGGCCAACTTTGAGTGCCAGCCAGTGTGTGGAATCCATTGCCCTGTGTAACCAGGGTGGTGTGGTTTGCGCTGCCGCCTTTGGGCGCGCGTGACGGGGCTGCGTGCTGCGTGCAGGCAGGCCTGGGCAGGCTTGCTGGGTCCCGCTGCCTTTGTTCCTCAGTGGCTACCCAGCAAACCTCGTAACGTGCCCTTGCTTCAAGGCATGGCGCGTGCGCGGCTCGACCCGGGGCCATATGCCGCACGCATGTGCCTGTCAGCAGGCTGCCCGGCCCGCAAGCCCAGGGCCAATTACAAACTGCCTCCAGTCATGTCCCACAGTGCATCAAGTCAATGTCTACCAGCTGGAGCAGCGCATGCCAGGCGCACATTACGCACATGCCAGGGCCACTTGGCTGTATGACCCAATGCTTCTTGCCAGGCGCAGCCCCTCCCCTTCATGGTGTCACCGCTGCGGCTGCAGGTGGAACGAGGGGCAGCCAGCATGGCTGTGCGTGGCCGTATGGCCGCCTTGAATGAAGAGCTGGCAAGCCCAGCGCCGCCAACATCATACAGTAGTGCAGGGGGGCCAGTGTCTGTGGACATAGGGGACGGCAGGGTGCTGCAGCTGAATGTGCGCAGCAGCAGGTAATAACAACATGTCAATGCACGAGATGCTCGGGTGGCGTGCGCACTCGCCCAGCACAACCAACCTGCAGTCACCGCAGCTGCACATGTCGAGCTTCATACACTTGTCCAGCCGCAGCGCTGCTGCTGCACGCTACACAAATTGTTTGGTTGTGCCGCTCCAGTCCTATGGCAGCTATTTTGATCAGACGAAAGATATCCCGCTCGGACAGCCACGATGGCCCCATGCAGATGGCAGCATCATGCGCTGCACGGAGAGCATGCGATACCCTCGCGCTGGCACCCCAGCACCAGCACGTCTTGATGATGGACTTGAATAAGGCTGGGTTGGCCTTGTGCGTGTGCACATGGCATAGGCGCTATGTGTTGTGATTGACGCATGCACCATATGGTGGACAAAACTGAGAAGATGATGGGCTTGACGTGCTGGTACCTCCTATAACCCCCTGTGGTTTAGAAAAGGCAAGACCACAGGTCCCTATATGGCTGGCAAAGATCGACACAGAATTTTGGTGGGAATTATGTGTGCAGCCGCTCTTTGCGATCTGAGATCTGCGATCTCCAAATTGTGTTACTGCTGTTGACTGTCTGTGTTGACATAATGACAAACAAGCTTAATGAAATCCATCCATTTCTTCATGACTGACCATGCCAGAGCGGAAATTCTCCCGTCAGCCTGCTGCTAGTATGAAGTAATGGAAAGGTTTTTGGCCGGCGATCTTTATGTGGTCAAATTTGCCAAAATCGAACAGGTTGTAGAATCTATGGAAAAAAAGAAAAACTACGTAGGCATTGAAGCACTCCCCACATCAATTAAGGAAAAAGAGTCACCTAGGGCCTAAGCACCGTATGACTATTCAACCACCAAAGGAAACAAGAGAAGTCAGTGGGGATCAGGGGGATGACTAGCAGTTCTATGTTCCTGGTCTTGATGATTTGTAGCAAAAGTTTTCTCAAGAGCGCGTCTGGTACTAACAAGGGGGTTACAAGGGGTTACAAGAAAAAGGCCTTCACTCAAGAAGTGCGACTGCTACCCTGCTCATATGAAAATATCAGTGCATGCAGGAAGAAATATAGCTTATTGTTTTCCTGGCCCAGAAAAGCAGACACATTGTTTAAGCCGTGAGCTCAGTTGCATGGTACTAACAAGTTTATAAGCATACTGAACTTCACGTTGGTTGATCCAAATGAGCATGAAGCTTCACAGCAGAGCTTGGTGGCTTTCTGCGGATCAAGACCGATACGTTTCAGAGGCTCTGAACTATAAGGGCTGTGGATGGTGCCTCCCACTCGCAAAAGGAAAGTGTGGAGGCTAACATTGGCCGCAGCTCTGTTAAGGTGTTGACAAAGCGCGCCGCGCTGGTGAGCGGCTTCAAGCTGGCTCCTAGGCCTGGTGTCTTCCCGGTACTTGACCTCCACAAGATGGATGTGCCGCTGATTGGGTGGGAACAGACTGGAGTTCCGGCGGACTCTGGACAAACTTGAAGACTGGCAGGCTGTTGCTGTTGCTGAGAGCCCCCTATCCCCTCTGCACCCTGCCCTACTTCTTAATGCATGTCTAGGGTGGAAATTCGGCGATTTTTGTGCTTTTTTAGTAGGCATTTCAGTTACTTGTATATCTGGGCGGCTAGTAGTAAGTCTTTGTTTGTTTGTTTGTTTGTTTGTTTGTTTGTTTGTTACAAGACGCGACCGGACACAGCAATGTCCTTATGGCAGGCAAGGCAGAAGAGCTGAAAAACGCTAGGAAAAGGAGAACTGCCAGAAAAGCCAACTAGCTAAGATGACGCCCCCAAGGCTACGAGGACAGCTCAGGCTTGGGCTACCAGCTCCTTTGCTTAGAAGGAAACCGGCGAGGGAAGAGCCATTCCCGGGTGGTTCTGTTGGTAGATCCTACGAGGATTTGTAGGTTTTGTAAGGCTAAGCGGTCTTTGCTGCCAATATCCATTTGAACAAAACATTCCCCCAAGGAGCCTGCTTCTATAGCTTTCATGATGAGTCTACATGCTATGTTGTGGCGTTCAGTAATCATACTATGATCTGGTAGTACCAGAGATAATCTGGTGTTTACTACCTGATAGAATTTGTAGGGCACCCAGACAGGCTGTCTGAGTAATGACAGAGGGGGCATTGAAGTCTGGTTGAGCCTCAACCTGAGGTTTTAAATCGAACAGCATGCTTCTTAATTGAAAACCTGTACGGTAGTGGAACTCTTTTCTTCATCTTGAAGGACAGATTAAACATTGTCCAGAAAGCATTGCTGATGTATTTGTGGGCTCAGGGAAGTAAACCTTTGTAATAAGTAGTAACCAGTTGTAGGGTTTGCGTGTCCAAGTTTATGTTTGGAGTGCATATTTGTCTTCAGAGCATCATAGAGATGTGAGAAATAAGTGAGATTTGGGGTAGGTAGGTTGGAGGGCCTTGAGGATGTTGAAACAGAGGGGATGTCCTCTTTGTATGCAAGCTAATTTATGTTATGAAAAGGGTTGCCATTAATGCCAGTGCATGGCATCCCTGTGTCTGCAAGATTTGCGTCAACTGGAGTTGCTTGATACTTGGCCACAGCATCCGCACACTCATTACCAGCAATACCAGCATGAGATTTGACTTTAGATAGGTGCGCAGGCTTTGGTGATTTGTGGATAATTTCATTGGAATAATTTTCATGAGTATCTTCAAAACATCCTCGTGTACGTGGTGGCGGTGAAGCTCAGGGTACAATAATGCTTCCTGATTTGTTGGAGAGACGAGAGGCTGTCTGTGGCAATGTGTGAGTTGCCATGAAGAATGGCGGCTGTGATAGCAGCCAGTTCAGCTCTGTTGATGGTGTTTGTAATGCCCATACCACTTGTTCAACAAAGCTGGGAGTAGAGGTAGCAGGATGGTATTTGCCTGCACCTGTCACTTGCTTTCCTTGGTGAATGTAGCAGCTACCATCTGTGTATGCCCACTCTTTCCAGTCTGGAACTTTTTTGGCAAACTTTGGGCTGGATTTAGAAAGTTAGGAAGAGTAATTGACTGTGGTTGAGAGTATGTATGTGTCGGTAATCTAGTGGTAGTTTTTCAAACTTCTTGATTTCAGTCCTTGGGTGGCAGGCATTGAGAACTGGGTCATCACTAATGTTTCTGTGTTTCCACTTTGCTTCTGGAATATCACAGGCCAGGCCCCTTACCCAGGTGGCACTGTGATTATTTAGATGCAGTCGTGCTGCAGTATTCCAAACAGCAATTATTTGCATACTCCAATTTTGGCAAGGGAGTAGAGTCTCCTTGCTGATCCGAAAGGAGGGGGTGGCATAGTCGATGTTGGAAGAGGAGATAGTCCCTAGAGTGCAACATATATTGGGGCAGGCGTTGAGAAGTTTGGAATAGGAGTTGGTAATCAGCCGTCCTCCCCAACATGGTAGGAATCCATGTTACTGTATGAACAAAGAAAGAGAAGAGGAACTTCGAAGGCACTGGCAGTGAAATCACTCAGGCTGCTCTTTGTGACTCCTTACATCAATTCACACCAGGCCTGGACACCAGCTAGAGGCCTCTAGTAACCAGCAAGAGACTTTATGCAGGCGTTTAAAAGCTTAAATGGCAACACTTCACACAGTCCTTCTTGGTGTGGTTCAATCTATACCTAAGACACTTTGCATCATCTCAAAGAGCTCGGCCTTGATCCACAAAGGGTCCACATGGCTGCTCTGAAGGGGTTAACAAGAAAAGGCCTTCATTCAAGACGTGTGACTACTAGCCTGCTCATAAAAAGCAATGAGTGCATGAAGGAAAAGTACCAGCTAGAAAATACAGCTACATGTTGTTCTGACTCAGAAAAGCAGACAGATTGCGGGAAATCTGTGGGGGGAAACAGAGACATATAAGTCCTGCGGAGGGAGCACGTGAGGATGGGTGCGGTGGGAAAGGACATGCTGCTCATCTTGTACGTCATTAGCATTGCACAAGTCACAAGTAGGGGAGGTATCGTGAGTCCAGATTAACTGTTAGGGTGTGGGCACAAAGTCTGAACCATGCTTCGCAGCGGATAACGTCATGAGAAAGGTTGAGAAAGATGTATCTGGGAGGATGTATGACAAATGCGTGACCAGGGCCCTCTTTATAGGGAGCACCAATGATGATGAGTTTAGAGTTTAGGGTGCTGTTGCACTCTCGTGGATGCGTATCAGAATTAGGTGCCCACCATTCAAAATGCCTCTCCCTGAGGTCCACAACAAAACAGCGGAAATCAATGGGCTCACGCTTAAGCAGCCTTTCTTTGAACACTGTTCAAATGGCATGTTGGATTGTATCAGACCATTCACGGCAGATAGGATGTGGGATGACAGCAATCATTGCACCGTGAGCTCAGTTGCATACCAGCTTTCTTGCAGTGGAGCTATTGCTTTGAATTGAAGCATTGTAAAGCCGCCTGCTGCCTGGAACCGGTTGAACCGTAAAGCCTTTAGACCACACTCACGCAAAACCACCATGAAGGGGTTGTGTCCCTGACCATCGTAATCCTGTTCAGCACCGTCAGTGCTGAATTTTTGTATGGGATGGATTTCTTTGCTCTATCGTAAAACAATGGTGGCCCAAACCTGGCTTGCATACATACCGACAAGTATCGTGTATGTTTTAAACAAGGCTGCTCTTAAATTGCATGCTCACTCTGAGTGAGTGACTTCGGAAGTCCGTGCTGAGTACAAATAGATGTGAACTTAAGAAAGGAGATGTTTTTTTTTAAGGATAAGGTGTGGAGCTGGGCCTAGAGTTTATCTGCGCACAGGTGCAAGTTAACAAATTAGGGTTTACGCTACTTGTTGCTTCAACCACTTTCTAGTTGATTCCTGAGATATTCCTTAAGCACACTAAAACCTTTACAGAATTGCTAATGATCCCTTACACAATACTACACACTGAGACAGCGGCTGGTCTCAAGAAGTTTGATAAGCTTCACTCAGACAAAATTCAAACCATCAAGTGCCCCCACAGACCTGCTGTGGGTGAACTTCCCCCCCTTCTCCACCAATCCTGAGCGGGTCTCACACTCAAGACTGCTGACTGGTAGTCCTGGACCTATACAGATGGTAGCTGCCATATCCTAGAAGGCAGTCAAATTATTGGGGCAGGTGTCTACCACACACCCCAGTACGGGCAACTCTAGCTTGGTGAAACCTAATGGTGCTGGTATGACCAACACCATAGGGGGAGCAGATCTGGCAGCTATAGCTGCTGCAATTGCACACGGTCATAACCATATTCCACAGAAAGTTAGGAATCATCAAGAATTTGTTTTACCCAGAGAAGCAGCGTCACCATGTCCAAGGAGACATCCTCAAAATTCTTTCTTATACAATCTGTGACTCTCAGTCCCACATCTTCCTTTATAAAGCAAAATCTCTTGCCAGAATTGCTGGAAATAAATGTGCAGACGCCCTTGCCAAATACCAAGCCTGCCATGGAATTGTTCTCTCTGCTGAAACAACCATTGGCACTGCAGGCCCTGGTGGCAACCCCTTTTTTGATGGTAGCTGGTAAGCTGTTGATAAAGGAATTGATCAACAAGGATCTGGAACTGAAGCTCCCCAACATGGCACCAGATTGACTTACCTTCCAAATCTCCAAGCCTCATTGAATTTCGACATGCACTTGAACCACAGACTGGGTTATGCCAACTCACAAATAGGATATTATTCGTATTACCAGAGCCTGCTTCAACACGACCACAAAGGCATAAGCAAAAAATTTTGGAGCATGTCCAATCTCTCCCTCCAAACAAAACGCAATGTCTTTTGCTAATGCATAGGTACCCTTTTTAATCAGAAACATGCTGTCCGCTTTACAATGTCCACTAGCCTTCAGTGTCCACTCTGTCAGCAAGCAGATAGTGCTCTTCGTATCCTTTCAGGGTGTCAACGCATTATTTCTAAACGCCATAAGATTGCCTGCAGGCTCATCATAAAACCCATCAGCAAAGGCTCTCGAGCAGGATGTTTGGTCCATTTAATGCTGGCAGCACTGACCGTTTGGCCTAACAGAAACATCAAATTCTGAGCATGCTAATGATAGGACATTACCCAGCCGGCTGTTTGATGCCCATTTATGTGTCAGAGACAGTCTAACTCAAGTCCCCCAGATGCCATTCTAGTAACTCCCATATCCATTAAATCCAAACCATCTTCGAATCCTCACTTACAACAGGTGCAGCATGCTAGATCTCATGGGGAATTGCGCAGAGCCACAATCTCAAAGCCAATAAGAGGGAGGTACACCTGATAGAGGTCAAATACTGTGAAGACACTTGGCCTGGACACCAGCTGGAGGCCTCTAGCAAACACCACGAGACTCTGCACATGCTTAAAAGCCAAAAAGGTTGCACTCCACACCATATATCTTGGTGTAGGAGGTACTATCTACACTTCCAACACTTAGCACCATCTTTAAGAGCTCGGCCTTGATTCGCAACTTGCGAATTTGAACGAATTTGAAAGGGTCTACAAGACTGCCCTGAAATTGCATGCTCAGTCTGTGCATTATTATCACAAACTGACTACAACAAGGCACGCACTTTAAAAAACGAACATCCCTCAAGGCCTTGGTCTGGAGCAGGGGGCTGTCAGCCACCCTCCAGCTCCCCACTAGTAATCTTTTCCATTGATTATCGAGGCTCTTCGGGCCAATTGTCTCTTTCTCCTTAGTTGATGCAGGAAGCGGCTTGCCGCTGCGGTGCTGCCTGCGTAGTATTTCTTTTCTTTTTCCTTTTCCTGTTTGATGGTTGAATCAACCGGTGACCAGCGTTTCATCTGGACCTGCCAGGTGCCACTGTGGTTGTCTCAAGAGCCCAAATATTTCCGGCGTAGCAGCCAGCCTAGTTAATACCACCCCGTGCTGGTAATTATTCAACAGAGTAACTGAGTACTGCAGGCATTTTCCTGTTGGCATGAAAAGCACCAGGCTTGCCCCTGCCATCAAACTAGAACGGTGAAAACGACCATGTCCATTTTCTGACGGGGAGCTCAGCATGATATTTTTGATGGTCCCCATTACTCCGAGCAGGATTCAGCTAAGCTGTCCTCGTTCAGCAGGTACAGCTTTGCAACCTAACCTTACCTAACCAATCAGGATGGTGCACATGCTCACTTTTTGACCTCACTGTGACCATGTCCAGGACGAAAAACATGTCCTTTTTATGCCCTTGCTTGGAAATGTGCTATCTGAGAAGGAAATTCGCAGAACAATTTCCTGATTTTACTGGGGGTGATAGAAATTACATTGGACACACGGGTTTTTTATTTTTACAACTGTGGGTGTGAAACTTTTCTTCTTGCCGTACAAATCACTTCTTTTTCTTTCTTATTCTTGTGAAGCTCTTCTTTCTGAGACTTCGGACATTTTTTGTCCGGCTGGCAGTGCCCAGCAAGTCCAACACTGCTATCAGTCAACCCACTGGCAGTCAACCCATCTGGCTGAAGAGCTGAACCCATCAGAATTTAAATTGGCATTGCTGTGCAAGGGTGTATTTCAAACTAATACGCCAGTTGGTTGAAAATATTTGTCTTCAACGAGGCGCTCATCCCAGCGTGATGGGTGCAAAGTCTTGATTTCATTTTGACAACCAATCTGCTTTGGTGGGACTACAAAACAGCATCTAAACTAGATGCAATCTTGCCAGATCACTATGGTATAAGGCTAATTTACTTGTGATGGACCATCATTGGTCAAAAATTATTCAGGGTGTCACACATATTTCAAGCTAACATGAAAGATAAGAAGCTGTTTTAAAAAAAAACTATGCAAGATCAAATTGAAATAGATCCGGTGATCTTGCAATGCGGGGAATTCAGTCCTTGTGAGCAGGCCACAGGCCTGGCACAAAGTCATCAGCATCCGATCAGCATCCTTGGAAGGTGATGCATTTTTCAACTGCGGATTGAATGCTGATCCATCATCCATCTGCTCAATGGGATCGCTCGCGCACAGGCTAAACTCAGAAGTGAACACACCACACGGGTCAGCATACAGGCTACATTTGCACATCTTCATCTAAGGACGATTGGTCGGCTCGGTAATGGTCCCGCACATGCAGGTCACTTGTGGCTAGCGAGTGCACAAACTCGGGCCTGCAAGATGTACAAAACAAGAAACCAGCACAGAAGTAGAGCCAGACATCCAGCAGTGCTCGTCAACTGGACAGGATATTCTGAGAGGCTCAGACCTCGGGCAAAAGCAGCTTACCACTGTTTTGTTCAGTAGCAGCAACACAGCATTATGCAAAGCTAATTATTCAGCCAGGAGACCCCAAAAGCAGCAAGAAGTTGGCCTTCTTTCCATGCAACCTCGTTCCAGTCAGCACAAGCGGATCGCTGTTGCATGTTCCCCTACTGCCCACCTCCCCCTCCCCCTTACCATTCCTCTTTTCTAATGACATACTCTCTCCCATCTTCGTATGCGATGATCAATTCCTGCATTTAGCCAGCAGATGACATGGTATCATATACAAACAACACATGGCATGCGTTTGAAAGTGACACCTGCCCCATATAGGGCATTTGCCCCCAGTTTCAGATCTAGGTGTGCCCAGGTCATCAATGAAGCGCGCAGTGCACTTCTCGATGCTGGCAACTTGCTGTAGTAAGGCACTTACCTTGATCTGCTGTGCGCTTATATCAACTCCATGGGATTGGAAAGCAGAAGCTATCTCCTTTGATTCCTGCACAAGCGTTTCATGAAATGGGGAGGTCTTACTCAGAGACAAGGAGCTCATTTCATTCATCCGTGCACTAGAGAAATATGGTGCATGGTAGACCGCCTCTGGAAAAGTTTTTATCTTGGCACACACACAGGGACAGCATCACACTAGCAAATTTGTTGTCACCGGCCCTCGTTTCGCCAGGAACTGCGTTCTGAGACACAAAAGAAACCATGCATGCCGGCCAGGGCACGCAAGCTGTGCACTACTCACCAGTACACCATCATTGTCTGTATCAAATTCTTGGAACAAATGCATCAGTGGATCCACATAGCTCTGGGATGGAATGGCACGCCGGCGCTGCCAGATTGCCTGCGCAACAGCAATTGTCGTTGTGACGCCTGCAGTGTGGGGTGCTGGTGCCCTTCTTGCAAGCGGTCAATGTTAACTACGCTGTCCAGCTTGATGACAATCAGTGCACAAGGTATTCACAGGAATGGCAGCACATATCATGGACACATGGACGCACCGCTGCAAATTCTTGGAGGCCAGGCACCTGCAGTGCCTTAGGTTTTGTCTGTTCGTATGCCGCGTGGAAGGCATTCTGCAGCACGTCAGTGTCCTCATTGGCATCTGTGTGCGGACATTTTCAAGAAACAAGCATGCATGATCAGAGTTGCGTGCAATTGGGTTTCTCCTTGGAGAGAGAGGGCATGCCAGGCCAGCATGCAGGTCATGTACATGTGAATGGCCTGCGCAGAGGCAGGCAAATGCAAACACTTCAAATGCAGCGAAATGGTGAGGTCCAGTGGGAGAGGCACGCTGGGAAAAAAGGCGATCATGCTATTGCCCAGGCTTTGCTTCTCGAAAGCTGAAGCACCTGAGGACTCAAAATGGTCTTTCAACAGGAGTTCTGCAGGTCCAGGCCTACATGTCACAGTTTGGTTACACTCAAGACTCTGAGATATGCATCGTGCAGACAGGGCAGCAGTGAGCCCAAATTAGTGCCCAGGCTTCAGCCAGCAACCTCTTGACACACACACGGCGGGGCATGTGCATTGTGTTTGCCGCACCGAATCGAGTCAGTCTTACGGTCCCTTAAACCGGATAAGAAGCGTCCGTTCCCTGCTACCGACACTCACCGGGATAGTATTGGGGCTTGACCCGGCAGCACACGCGTCGTCTGGCAGGGACGGCGGGCCTAGAGGATGTAGAGGTCTGGGGCACCGACGGTACCGTGTTCTGCCAGGTTCGCTGAAAAGCTCCCTGCTGAATCATGCTGAAACAGCAGTCGGTCGTTTATGGATTTAAAAGTAACTAGAAGTAAAAAATGGTTGCTAGCCTTGCGGCCGATCTATCGAGGAAAAATGCATAACCCGAAATTGATCAAGATCTGAAGCAACGAATAAATAATAAAATGGCTTCGCGGCCACAACTGGCCGGAGCGAGTGATGGCTGCAGCACAACCTGCCCAAACTTCTGTCCTCAGAGCAGGGTACACACTGCCCATTCCAACACGATTTCATGCGTGAAGTTCAGTCCTAGCTCTGGTGCTTTCCTGGCCACGGCATCAGCTGACAAAACAGTCAAGGTCTGGCGCAGTGACACGCGGGAGCTGGTCCAGACCCTGGAGGGGCACAGTCAAGGCATCTCGGACGTGGCTTGGACCACCGCAGAAAACTATTTGTGCACAGCGTCTGATGATCACACCCTGAAGCTCTGGGATGCGCAGACGGGCAGGTGCCTGCGCACGCTGACCGGCCACACCAACTTCGTGTTCTGCTGTTGCTTCAGCCCACAAGGGCACCTTGTGGTAGGTGCCCTTATTCCTGTAAGATGTGAATCATGATTGCATTCTGGCATGGCCGTAATGGGCAGGGCTTGGTGCATGTGACAGCCATCAACAGGCAGCTCTGCTGTGATAGCCCAGCTGATGATAGCCTGAGGCTAGTCATATCATGAAATGGAGAGATGCACTGTGGGTGCTGTCCATTTTTGATACGTGGGTATGGTGTGCACAATGTGTACATGGATGCTCCATGCAACAAGTTGACATGGATTGCAGTGGCAGCCTAGTATGCGCCGAAATCGTTCATGCTATTGATCACAACAAATACACGCTTGAACAGAGAGACACTTGCCTTATTTCTACTTTTTATTGAAGGCTAGTGGCTCCTTTGATGAGACGCTGCGCGTCTGGGATGTCCGGACTGGGCACTGTTTAAGAGAAGTGCCAGCGCATTCAGACCCTCTCACAGCTGTGAGCTTCAACTATGATGGCACCCTTATGGTTTCCAGCTCTTTAGATGGCTTGTGCCGCGTCTGGGACACCCAAGTAAGTCTCTGCAGATGCACTGGTAACGCCAATGAATCTTATTAAGCAGCTGAAATCTATGCATGCACGCTCGCACGTACACGCAGGCACACATTATGTGACATACATATTTATATCCATGCGTGATAGCCATATTTCTTGTCTGGCCTTACAGCAATCGCGATTCAGCTCACGAATAGGCAGCACAGAGCCAACTGATTGTCACGTTCCCTTGCACGTGTTGTATATGAGCCCGACATCTATTCACCTGAAAGCAAGAATGCTTGTTGACATAATGTTATACAGAGTTTGCTTCATGCCCCCTCATTGCGCACAAGCATTACCCAATGAGCCCCTCTGTCACCATTGATTGCTGCGCAGACAGGCCACTGCCTCAAAACCCTGTTCGACAAAGAGTCCCCACCCGTGTCGTCTGTGCGCTTTAGCCCCAATGGTAAGGCAGGCGTGCGTGCTGCCTGGTAGTGCTTCATCTGGATCCTCTGTGCAATGTGCTCTTTGAATGCAATGGAACTGGCGAAGGTAAATGAGGCTGTCGCCGTTGCAGGGTGCTCGTATGCAGAAGTGGGGAATGTGAAATTCACTGCACTGTATTTGCTGCCTGTTGCGTGTATGCAGGCCGCTACATTCTATCCAGTTCTTTAGACAGTAAGATAAGGCTGTGGGATTTGGATAAGGGCAGTGCCGTCAGATTTTACGAGGTAGGGATGTGGTTTGCTGTTGAAGCAGGACTGAGGGATGAGCCGAGGTGAGGTGCGCCCGATGACTCCTGCACGTTGAAGCCGGTGATTACCTTTCCCTGTGACCTCCCTTCCCAAAAGAGCTCCCTTTTCAACCATGGACTGGGCGCAGGGGCGGTGCTGTATGGCGGCTTTCTTTGCAGCTATTGCATAGCTGATGAAGGTGCTGACTTATTGCCGATTCTTTGACTGCATCGTGGGAATGTTTTTCCGTTGTTGAGCCGTCTCGACCAGAAGGCTGTATGGGATAGGCTGGGCCAAAGCTTACTGCATCAGCCAGGAAGGAGCATCCTCCACCAGACGTAGTATACTGCTCTCTTTGTGCCTAGCAGGGACACGTCAACAAGCAGTTCTGTGCCTTCTCGGCGTTCAGTGGACCACAAGGCGCCCCCCAGCCCATTAGCAAAGCCAAGGTCAAGGGAGCAGTCCCTGCAACTTGGATTATTACAGGGTCAGAAGATGGGAAGATCTATGTGTACGACTTGAACAGCGAGCAGGTGGGGGCAGTAGGGCGCCTTTGTCATGGCAAACACTATTACATGTTCTGTTGCACCATCCTCAGTTCTGGTTCTCAAGTTTTTATCTTGCAAGTTTATGACAAACTCTGGTGCTTGCTAGCATGATGCGCTGCACTGGCTTGTGATTTAGGATGTGGGCCTATAGAAGCCATCAGTCGAAAAGTGCGACTGCTAGGCTGCATGTAAAGCACAGTTCAAAATGTGAGCAATTCTTGCTGTAGCATCACAGATGACACCAACAAAAATCTTAGGAAGTGAAGTTTGCCTGTGAACATGCCCAAGCTTGCTGATTTTGTTAGATGAACAGCCATGTCCATCAGCACTTCTTCCCCAACCCTCTCATGTGAGAACCTTTTGAGCATCGCACGCCCAAACTTTTCATTTGTGCCTGCTTTGCTGTTGAATGTGCAACATTGACTTATCTCCAAATCGCGCTTTTTGGCAATTGTAGTAGCCAGGTGATGATGCTTCTTACACCGCCTCTTGCAGGTTCTTCAAACTATCAATGCAAGAGTCGATGAAAATCCTGGGTCTGTGGAGGACATCAGTCCTTGGGCTGTGTTGTGTGTGGATGCCCATCCTACGCGCCCCATTTTAGCATCATGCAGCCGAGGGCAAGAGGCCACGATAGAGCTCTGGGAGCATCGGAGACCATGACACTTGTACTGATTAGACATCAATGAACACCACCAAAATGTACGATCATCAGGCAAGCAACTCTTGACTGACAAAATATGACTGACTGCTCTCATCCAATATGCATGATTACATTTATGGCATCGCATGGTTCTCTCCCTTTTCCATCATCTCTTATTTCCCTGTCTCCTCTCACTTTGATTCCCCGCCAGTAAGAGCAATCCTCCAATGTTCAAGATAAGTTACAAGTTAAAAAGTTAACCAATCAGCCTTATGACCCAGTCATGAGGCTGATTGTTGCTGCTCTTTGCCAGCCCAAAAAAGTCCACAACAAGACCCATTCGAGGTACAAGGTTTACAAGGTTTACAAGGATAAGGCCTTCAGTCAAGAATTGCGACTGCTAGCCTGCTCATAAAAAACGATTAATTCATGGAGGAAAAAAGGAAGTTTATGGTTGTTCTGGTTTAAAAAAGCGGACACATCATGAGATCCTGCCTGTGAGAACAAGGGAGCATACTTCCTGCGGAGAGAGACCACCTGGGGATGTGTGCAATGAAATA
>LKMJ01002377.1_pt1 | contig 17265 bp, 15 predicted proteins | sample 643391 | NCBI WGS metagenome assembly LKMJ01 (sample SAMN04112250, study PRJNA286221) | soda lake metagenome | biome: soda lake; feature: Kulunda Steppe; material: water; isolation source: sample PL-Br10 brine of Picturesque Lake | place: Russia: Kulunda steppe | collected 2010-07
GGTACAGTCGGACTGCACGGACGAGCAGGTTGTACAGGTCCTCGGGCAGGTCGGGGTCGGCGTCGTTCTCTTCGAGGATCTCGCTTACCTTCTTACCCGTCGCGAGCTTGACGTTCGGAATCGGCGTCCCCTTGACGCCCTCGTCGCGCAGGACCAGCCCGATCTCGCTCGTGCTGTGTCCCTGTTCCGCCAGTTCGACGACGCGCGCTTCGATCTCGTCGGCGTCGACGTCACTCCACTCCGGTGGTTCGTCTGCCGCCGGGTGATCGGAACCGGCCGATCCACGGCGACTGGTATGCATTCGTGCCATAGTTTGAGGATAGGAACCGCACAGACCGCTATATTCAATACTCCGGCCGCTGGGCCGGGTTCACTTCCGCAATCCCAAGCCGCCCGTGTGGACGGCGAGTCAGATTTGCGGCCGTGTTGTTCCCACTTGCATCTTGCTCGTGGTGCTCAAAAGCGTTGCGACCTTCGACCGATCGCGCAGTGCCGCGTCACAGCACAATCGACACGGGCACTCATGCGGGGGCTGGCGTGTCGCCCCCGGTCGGATCGTTCTCGACTGTCGTGTCTTCTTCTGCCTCCGCTTTCCCCTGTAGCTCGCAGAACTTCTCGGAGCGCTCTTCGAGCCACTCGCGGGTATCCGCATCCGGCGTTTCCCCTTCCGATTCGATCAGGAACGTAGTGATCACGATCGTCTTGATGTACGGCTTGATGATCCCCGAGTAAATGGCAAGGGTCATCCCCCCGACGACGATCCAGCCGAACAGCTCGAAGGCGAGCGACATTCCACTCAGCACCGCGGCTAGTGGCGTCAACATGAGGAACAGCGTGACGCCGAGGGCGTACAGCGCACCCACGACCACTAACGTCGTCGCAAGCACCGGCTTCCACGTCTTCGCGTAGATCACCAGTCCATCGGCGGCTGACTTCCAGCGGTTCCCCTCGGGGTTCAGGAACATGTACGCGATGACGGCCTCGTCGATGTACGACGCCGCGATCTCGATTCCCTTCCCGACGAATCGGATCAGCTGGGCAAGTGCGGGAACGAACGACACCAGTTCCGAGACCGAAACGACAGCTTTGTTGAACTGCTTGAGCACGCCTTTCACGACGAGGTCGACACCGAACAACGCCGTCGCCTGCATGAACTGGTCGGTGACCTTGTTCGTGCCGTACCGAATCTGGTTCGAGGGTACTTCGCCGGTATCGACCGCTTCAGCGATTACTGCGATGTGCCCCGCCTTGATCAGGTAGAGTACGTACTTGACGAGCCAGCGCCATACCTTGTAAAATAGCCAGATCGCTATTCCCAGCCCGGCCAGGCCGATCAGGAACGACGCGGAGCCAAGATCGACGTAGGTAAACAGGACGTATCCCACGATACCGAAATACAGTATCGACAGGCCCCCGAGTAGGATGCCGATACCGAATCGTAACAGTACGAACGGTGCAGTTTTGACGAACACGCTTGTTGCCGTCTTGAAGTTGGATAACATCTGTGTCCACGATAGTTTAGATTACTACTATACTTAATATTGTAGAATATATTTTCAATATAATAGTAAGAACATATGCAGGCGTATCGCACCCTATCAGAATACTTTGTTTGCTCGTGTGCAAGGATTCCTGACGGTGAATTTTAATCCGAGAGGTTTATTTGTCCCCCCACGGAATCCATTGTTGTCGACGCGGGCTCGTAGATCAGCGGTAGATCATCCCCCTGGCACGGGGAAGGCCTCGGGTTCAAATCCCGACGAGTCCACTACTTCTGTGCGGCTCACAAGTACGTGAGCCGCGCGAATCGTCGTCAAAGGCGGGATTTGAATTCTAACAGGTGTATTGGGGCGAGTTTCTTCGGGCGAGACGAGCTGTGTGGAGTTTGCAAATCACTTGCTGAGACCTCGACTCCGGTACTGACAGTGCCTGCAGAGAACTGGAACATCTGAAACGCCCAGGTTTTATTCACCCCATTTACGGCACCAAGAACTATTACCCAGATACACGTAGCCGAAAATATGCAAGTCAAAGACTGTATGACCTCTCCTGTAGTGACCGTGTCTCCCGATGACACGGTCCACGACGCGATGGGAACGATGCTTACGGAGCACGTGGGAAGCGTCGTCGTGACGGATCCGGAGCCGATCGGGATCCTCACCCGTTCCGACGTACTGCGGTCAGTCTATCGTGACACCGCGGCAGTTACTGACCAGCGAGTCAAAGAGACGATGAGCGAGGACCTGGTAACGATCTCCCCGTGTGATTCTATCGACAAAGCGCTCCACGAGATGGAACTTCACGAGATCAAGAAGCTACCGGTGGTCGGCCAACAGCTAGTCGGTATTCTAACACTCTCCGATATCGGCCGGAATCGCTCGGAACGTGTTATCAAAGTCCAGGACGCCCGTACCGACAGGGCTCCGAAGGGCTGAACTTCGATCGTCGGCAAAAAACAGTGGCCCTTGGCTCAGGCGAACGTCTTCGAGACGTCCTCGTCCTCGCTTTCCTTCTGGATCTTCTCCCAGGCGTTGCGGAAGTCGGCCATCCGGATATCGGTCCGGTCCTCTCGAATCGCAAACATCCCGGCTTCGGTACAGATCGCCTTGACGTCCGCACCGCTTGCCTCGTGGGCCATCTCGGCAAGTTGGCCGAAGTCGACGTCGTCGTCGACGTTCATATTGCGGGTGTGGATCTGGAAGATGATCTCGCGGCCATCCCGGTCGGGTTTCGGTACTTCGATGAGTCGGTCGAAGCGGCCGGGGCGAAGGATCGCACGATCGAGCATGTCAAAGCGGTTCGTTGCTGCGATGATGCGGATGTCGCCGCGATCCTCGAAGCCGTCCATCTCCGAGAGGAGTTGCATCATCGTCCGCTGAACCTCGGCATCGCCCGAGGTCTTCGACTCCGTACGTTTGGAGGCGATGGCGTCGATCTCGTCGATGAAAAGGACGGCTGGCTGGTTCTCGCGGGCGACCTCGAAGAGGTCACGGACGAGCTTTGCGCCCTCGCCAATGAACTTGTGGACGAGTTCGGAGCCAGCCATCTTGATGAAGGTGGCGTCGGTCTGGTTGGCGACCGCTTTGGCGAGCATCGTCTTGCCGGTGCCCGGCGGACCGTAGAGCAGCACACCGCTCGGCGGATCGATCCCGACATCGTCGAAGGCATCAGGCTTTTTCAGCGGCATCTCGACGGTCTCGCGGACCTCGTTGATCTGCTCTTCGATGCCGCCGATATCCTCGTAGGTGACGTCAGGGGATTCGTCGACTTCCATCACGCGGGCGCGGACGTCGGTCTCGCTGTCGAGTTTCTTGACGATCGACAGGGAGTTGTTTACCGCGACGCGGTCGTCGGGGTCCAGATCCGTGCGCATCTCCTGGGTGACCTCGGTGAGGGCCTCCTGATTGTTGCCGTGCTGTTTGATGATGATACCCTCTTCGGAGAGTTCCTGGACCGTCGCTACGAACAGCGGCGATTGTTTGAGTTTCTTGTTCTCGTGAGTAAGCCGTTCGAGCTTCTGCTGGTACTTGTTGTTCTCCGCGTTCGCGTCGAGTAGCTTGTCCCGCATCTCCTCGTTCTGTGACTCGAGGACTTCGAGGCGTTCCCGAAGAGCCTCGATTTTCTCCCGCTGTGACGCCTCCTCCTCGTCGTAGGGAAGGTCGACGTCCTCCACAGTGTCGGTCATTGTCGGTTGTAGGGCGTTGGTTCATAAGAGGCTTCGGGTCGGCAGAATCCGGAGCGGCAAAGCCGTCCGGGGACGCAAAGACCATATATCTTAGTCACAATTAATTCATATCGGTAATAATTCGAAAGAGACAATATTATTACCCTGTATGTTCAAGCGTGGAGTATCATGAGTGCACCAGAGCCTGTTCAGATCGATGCACCCGAATCCGAAGCGAGCTGGGACGACGTTCGTGACCTGCCACCGAGTGCAAAACTCGTCGCGAAAGTCCTGGAGTACAACGGGACGCTCACCCAGAGCCAGCTGGCGGAGGAGACGCTACTCCCTGCCCGCACTGTCCGATATGCGCTGAACCGACTCGAAAAGCGCAACGTTGTCGACTCGCGGTTTTCCTTTTCGGACGCGCGAAAGCGGATCTACACGCTCGATATCGAATAGTCACCGCCCCCGACCCGGCGCTGCACGGTCTCTCGACCGAGCCATCGTCGTTTTCCGACCGAGCCATCGTCGTTTCAGTTTCACTCCGGTCGCGGAACCGTCTTAAGAGCGCCAGCACAATGACCGTCCATGACTCGGGTGATCCACACCGGCGACACCCATATCGGGTATCGGCAGTACCACTCGCCGGAGCGCCGTCAGGATTTTCTGGACGCGTTCCGGCAGGTCGTCGAGGACGCCATCGACGACGACGTCGATGCGGTCGTCCACGCAGGAGACCTCTTTCACGACCGACGCCCCGACCTGCCCGACATACAGGGAACGGTGGCCGCGCTACGCGACCTCGACGATGCCGACATTCCGTTTCTCGCCGTCGTCGGGAACCACGAGACGAAACGCGACGGGCAGTGGCTCGACCTCTTCGAGGATCTCGGACTGACCACACGACTCGGTTCGTCACCCGAAACCGTCGGCGATATCGCCTTCTACGGTCTCGATTTTGTCCCGGAGTCACAGCGTGATGACCTCGACTACGAGTACGAACCGGCTGACGAAGCCGACCACACAGTACTGGTGAGCCACGGCCTTTTCGAGCCGTTCGCCCACGCCGACTGGGACACCAAGCGCGTCCTGACTGACGCCTCGATCGAGTTCGACGCCTTACTGCTCGGTGACAACCACGCCCCCGGAAAACAGGAGCTACTGGACACCTGGATTACCTACTGTGGCTCGACGGAGCGGGCGAGCGCGTCCGAACGGGACGAACGGGGCTACAACATCGTAACGGTCGACGGAGGCGACCTCTCGATCACCAGACGCGCCGTCGCCGATACCCGGGACTTTCGCTTCGTCGACGTGGAACTTGCGGAGGGGGAAGGGACCGATAGGGTCCGCGAGCGCGTCCGCCAGCACGACGTCGAGGACGCCGTCGTAATCGTCACAGTGGAGGGCGAGGGAGAACCGGTGACGCCCGCGAGTGTCGAAGAACTCGCGCTCGATAACGGCGCGTTGATTGCCAGGGTCAACGACCGCCGCGAGATCGACCAGGAGACGGATGTTAGCGTCAGTTTCGCGAATCCGGACGACGCCGTACGGGAGCGACTGGGGGATCTGGGTCTGAGTCCCGCGGCCCGAGATATCGACGAGACGGTCCGCGAGAGCAAGGTCGCCGACTCGAACGTTCGGGAGCGTGTCGAGTCGCTCGTCCGCGAGCGCGTGGACGAGGGACTCGACGCCTTCGAGAGCGCCGGAAGCGATGGTGACGACGATGCATCCGATCAGCCGGACGTTCATGACGCGGACGAGCGGCCGGATGATCACGACGATTCGGTAGAGGAACCCGCCAGGGCCGATGACAGCGCGGGCGAGGGACCGGCCGGGACCGACGACCAAACGGAGACAGACACCTCCGAAGACGCGGACTCACAGCGATCCATGGAGGAGTATCTATGAGGTTCCGTCACGTCCGCATGGAGAACTTCAAGTGTTACGCCGACGCCGACCTCGACCTCGATACCGGCGTCACCGTTATCCACGGGGTCAACGGGAGCGGGAAATCCTCGCTGCTCGAAGCGTGTTTTTTCGCCCTCTACGGCTCGAAGGCGCTGGACGACCGGACGCTCGACGACGTGATTACGAACGGCGCGGAGGACGCCGAAATCGAACTCGTCTTCGACCACGCGGGCGAGTCCTACCGGATCGACCGCCGTCTACGACTGAGCGGTGAGCGCGCCCAGACGGCAAAGTGCGTACTGGAGACGCCCGAGAGCAGCATCGATGGCGCACGCGCGGTGCGCGAGTACGTTACCGACCTATTGCGGATGGACGCCGAGGCGTTCGTCAACTGCGCGTACGTCCGGCAGGGGGAGGTGAACAAGCTGATCCACGCCTCGCCGAGCGACCGCCAGGATATGATCGACGACCTGCTCCAGCTCGGGAAACTGGAGGAGTATCGGGAACGGGCCAGCGAGGCCAGGCTGGGCGTCAAAACGGTCCTCGACGGCCAGCGCGACGTGATCGAAAGTATCGATGCCCAGATCGAGGACAAGGAAGACAAGGAGCTTCACGCACAACTCAATGAGCTGGAGACCGAACTGGAAGAGAGCAACGCCGAGATCGAGCGGCTCGAAACGCAGGTCGAGTCCGCACGTGAGACGAAGGCTGACGCGGAGTCGGTACTGGAGGAGTACGAGGAGAAACGCGAGCGAATCGACGGGCTCGAAGCAGATATCGAGGAGCTCCGCGACAAGATAAGCGACACCGAGAGAGAACGCGACCGTCTCAAAACCGAGATCGGCGAGTATCGCGACCGGCTCGACGAGCTACAGGACCGCCAGGACGAGCTGCTGGCCGACGCGAACGTCGGCGACGATGCGGACACCACGGCGGTCGAATCGGCCCTCGACGACCTCGAAGCCCGAGATGACGAACTCCGCGACGACCTCGAATCCATCCGTGGAGAGATCGGCGAGTATACTACTACGGCCGAGAACGCCCGCGAACGGGCCGAGGAACTCGAAGCGGAGGCCGAAAGCGCGCGGGATGACGCCACCGATCTCGAAGCCGAACTCGACGAGGACGAGACCAAACTCGACGAGCGCCGTGACAAATTGGACGAGATCGACCACGAGATCGAGGCGGCGAAAACGTCCTTCGAGGATGCGCCGGTCGAGTTCGGTGAGGCGACCGACCACAGCGACACGCTCGACGTCGAACACGAGGAACTACGCGAGGCGCTCACGGATGTCCGAACGAAACTCGAATCCGCCAGAGCGTCGGTCGAGGAGGCCGAAGCCCTGCTGGAGGAAGGAAAGTGTCCGGAGTGCGGCCAGCCCGTCGAGGACTCACCACACGTCGATGCCCTCGCCGACGACCGCGACCGGGTGGCGAAGCTCGAATCGAAGCGCGAGGAACTGAGCGAGGAGCGCTCGGCCGTCCGCGAGCGCCTCGACACGGCCGAAGAGCTCGTCGAAGCCGAGCGTCGTGTCGAACAACTCCAGGAGAACCGTCGGAACGTCGAGCAACTGATCGAGGAGCGGGAGGCGACGCTCTCGGACAAGCGCGACCGTATCGCCGAACTCGAAGAGCGGGCAGAAACCCTCGATGACCGTGCAGAACAACAGCGGGCGGCTGCGTCAGAGGCCACGGAAGAAGCCGAGGAGCTTCGCGGGGAGATCGCCGATATCAATGCCGAACGTGCGGAGATCAGGGAGCGCCGCGAGCGGCTCGAATCGCTCGAAGAAACCCTCGACGAGATCGAGGAGGTACAGGCGGCCATCGAGGAGTGCCGCGAGCGCCGTACCGAAAAGGACGAGTTGAACGACGAACGACGCGAGCGGCTGGCCGAGAAGCGCGAGCGCACGAACGAACTGCAGTCGGCGTTCGACGACGACCGCATCGAGGAGGCCAGGGAGGACCGAGAGCGTGCCGAGGAGTATCTGGAGCAGGCGGAACCGGCGGTCGCGGAAGAACGGGAACGTCGGGAGGATCTACTTGACCGGAAAGGGGGCGTGAAAAACGAGCTGAGCGAGCTCGAATCCCTGCGGGAGAAACGCGAGCGCGTCGCCGCGCGACAGAGTGCCCTCGAATCGCTGTATGACGAAGCCCAGCAGCTACAGGAGACCTACGGCGACCTGCGGGCCGAACTACGCCAGCAAAACGTCGAGACGCTCGAACGCATGCTCAACGAGACCTTCGATCTGGTCTACCAGAACGACTCTTATTCCCACATCGAACTCGACGGGGAGTACGAGCTAACGGTCTACCAGAAGGACGGTGCACCGCTGGCCCCGGACCAGCTATCGGGTGGTGAGCGCGCCCTGTTCAACCTCAGTCTCCGGTGTGCGATCTATCGCCTCCTCGCCGAGGGGATCGATGGGGCCGCGCCGATGCCGCCGCTGATCCTCGATGAACCGACCGTCTTCCTCGATTCGGGGCACGTCTCGCAGCTCGTCGAACTGATCGGCTCGATGCGTGATCTCGGCGTCGAACAGATTATCGTCGTGAGCCACGACGACGAGCTGGTAGGTGCAGCCGACAGCGTCGTCGAAGTACGGAAGGATCCGACGTCGAACCGATCGTCCGTGGAGCGCCGCGAGGAGGTCGGAACGGCGGCGTTCGCGGAGTAAGCGGGCGATTAGTCGTCTGCCCGGAGGATCGCAAGCGCCTCGGCAGTAATCGACGTGGCGTCGTAGCCCCGCTCACCGGCTACCCAACATTCTTCCACTAACCCCGCCGCGCGCAACTCTGCCAGACGGCCGTGGAGATCTGATTCGCACTGATCGTATTCGTGCATCATGTCCCGGACCGGAACGGGGCCGCGATCGGTGAGATCCGCGAGCAAACCGAGTCCGATATCGTCGTGGACGCCGCCGAGAAGCTGTCGGACCGGGGACGAAACGCCGCTTGCAGCCGTTTCAAGCGGCGACACTCCGTTGACCGGTTCGAGCCGATCGTTGTCGATGTAGCGCTCGCGGCCGTCCTCGGGATCTCGAACCAGAGTGCTGTCCGTCGAGGACTTCAGGACGACGTAGTGTTTCTCCGAGCCGTCACGGACTGTTCGCATGATTCTGTGTAGTCGGGGACCGATGATAACCGCAACGATCACTCGATCTTCGCGAACCGCAGATCAACTGTACTTCGACCGTCGATACTTCACGTACGCGTGGCCGAGCGAGAACAGACCGAGAGCAAGCGCAACAGCGCCAACCTGTTGGTAGGGCGTAAGCGCGAGGAGGAGCGCGCCGGTGCTCCCCGACAGAAGACCGACCTTCACCAGCAAGAAGACACCCCAGAACGTTCTCTTGACCTCGGACGGCGCGTCCGACCCGTCCGGAATCTCGGGTCCGAGGTTCTCCTCGGCATCCAGGGCGTTGAAATCCAGTTCGTCCTCGGGACTGGGTTCGTTGGGCTCGATGTCGAGCGGGTCGTCGAGATTCACTGTCGATATTTTGGGATTGCAAAGTAAAAAAGTCGCCGTCCGAGACTGTCAATGGCTGGGGAGATCAGACTTGATTGTCGAGTTTTACTGTCCGTGTTGCCTCTACCCACGCAAGCGGGTTGTCGGCATCGAAGAAGACGACGCCCTCGTCAGTCTCGTACCGCTCGACCGTTTCGACACCGTCCGCTCGTTCCGTCGCGCTATCCTGCCAGTCGGTTATTGCGTGGTCGGACACCTTCGTCACCTCTACATCCTTGGTATGTGTTACCACGTTATATGCTTTGTTGCTGCGGCCATACTGGATTCGATCGGTACTATCGCCCGTATTTTAGTACTCCGCGAAGCATATGTCGGTATGACACGACGGAGCATGCTGTTCTCACCGGGTGATCGTCCGGAGATGCTTCGGACGGCATCGGACTCGGACGCCGACGTGATCGTGTTCGATCTGGAGGATGCCGTCGCATTGGATCGGAAAGGTGCCGCCAGAGGGACGGTTACCGATGTCCTCTCCGATCCGGAGTTCGACCCGACGTGTGAGGTCCTCGTCCGCGTGAACGAACTACCGGACGGCGAAGACGACCTCGATACAGTCCTGGTCGGCGACACACGGCTCGACGGAGTGGTTCTCCCGAAAGTCAACGACGCGGAGGATGTCAAGGCGCTTGTCAGCGCGATGCAGGCTCGGGGGAGCGAGCTGCCGGTGTTCGCGCTCGTCGAGACGGCTGCTGGCGTCTTGCACGCCGAGTCCATCGCTGCGGTCGACGCGACCGACGCGCTCGTGTTCGGGGCGGAAGACCTGACGGCGGACATTGGTGCAACACGAACCAGATCCGGTGGCGAAATCGCCTACGCCCGTCAGCACGTCGTCCTCGCAGCCCGCACAGCAGGTGTCGACGCGATCGACACACTCTGTACGGCAGTCGACGACAACGAGCGGATTTACACGGACGCGGAGCACAGTGCAAAGCTTGGATACGATGGAAAGTTAGCGATCCATCCTGCCCAGATCGATCCGATCCACAGGGCGTTCGTTCCGGCCGATGACGAGATCGAGTGGGCGCGTCGCGTCCTTGCAGCCAGCGAACGTCACGACGGCGTCTTCGAGGTCGATGGGCAGATGATCGACCAGCCGTTGATCCGGCGGGCTAAACGGATCGAGGAGCAGGCCGGAGACGAGAGTTCTTCGAATACATACCAGAACTGACCGTTCGTCGGTTTCATCGTTGGGATCGTTCTTTGAGGTCTATTTGGTGTGGACATTCGTAAGCTGAAAATGAGTAAGATATACTCTCCGTGCACTTTTCCGGTAATTGTCATGTTCTATTTTTACGGTTAATCAGTCATTGCACTTGTTTAATGCCTTTCAATCTCTTTGAATATCGCTACACTTAAACTACCGGTGAGAAAAAGCTCGGGTATGTCTGATGGTGTCAATCCGTTCGAAAGCCTGCAGGAACAGATCGACGACGCCGGAGCGTTCATCGATATCGATGACGACGTCCTTGCACGGCTCAAACAGCCCGAGCGTGTACTGGAGACGAACCTTTCTGTCGAGATGGACGACGGTTCCATCGAGACATTCACTGCGTTCCGATCCCAGTTCAACGGCGACCGAGGTCCGTACAAGGGCGGAATCCGATACCACCCAAACGTCTCCCGGGACGAAGTCAAAGCGCTCTCCGGGTGGATGGTGTACAAGTGTGCGACCGTCGGAATTCCGTTCGGCGGCGGTAAAGGGGGCATCATCATCGATCCGGCAGCGTACTCCGAATCCGAACTCGAACGGATCACCCGGTCGTTCGCCCGTGAACTCCGACCGATGATCGGCGAGGATCGGGATATCCCCGCACCGGACGTCAACACTGGCCAGCGGGAGATGAACTGGATCAAAGACACCTACGAGACGCTCGAAAACACGACCGAACCCGGCGTCATCACCGGCAAGGACATCTCCAGCGGCGGGAGTGAGGGGCGCGTCGAGGCGACCGGTCGATCGACCGTCATTGCGGCCCGTGAGGCGTTTGACTACCTGAACAAGGACCTCGACGGCGCGACAGTCGCCGTGCAGGGGTACGGAAACGCCGGCTGGATCGCCGCAAAACTCATCGACGAGATGGGTGCAACCGTCGTCGCCGCCAGCGACTCCAGTGGCGGTATCTACAACGCTGACGGCTTCGACCCCGTCGCCGCGAAAGACCATAAAAACGAGACCGGAAGCGTTGTCGGGTTCGAGGACGCCGAGGAGGAGATCACGAACGACGAACTGCTGACGCTCGAAGTCGACCTGCTGATTCCGGCCGCGCTGGAAAACGCAATCGACGAAGCGATCGCCCGAGATATCGAAGCAGATGTCATCTCAGAGGCCGCGAACGGCCCCATCACTCCAAAGGGTGACGCCGTTCTCGAAGACAAGGACACCATCGTAATCCCGGACATCCTGGCGAACGCGGGCGGCGTCACCGTCAGCTACTTCGAGTGGGTCCAGAACCGCCAGCGTTTTTACTGGTCCGAAGAGCGCGTCAACGAACAGCTAGATGAGATCATCGTCGATTCGTTCGACACGCTCATCAGTGCATACGAGGACCACGACCTGCCAAGCCTTCGTGTTGCGGCCTACGTCGTTTCGATCCAGCGCGTCGCTAACGCCTTCGAGGAAGGCGGCGTCTGGCCCTGAGCACTCGACCGTTTTATTGTAGCCGCTCTATCGTCTCTACGAGTGGATGTCGTGCGTAATCGACCACTTCGACATCGTCGAGCTGATCAAGTCCATCTTTCTCCGCTGTCTGCTGCATGCCCAGGTCCAGCTCCTGATCGATAACGATGACGTAGGCATCCATCTCCTCGATACCGAGTTGATCGGCCGCAAGGACGCGGTGATGGCCGTCCGCCAGCAGATACTTCCCAGCCCTGTCGATCACGACCAGCGGCTCCGCCAGTCCGTGCTCCAGTTCGTACTGTCGTCCTCGTAGTTCGTCGGCATACACCTTCGATTGCGTTGGCATCAGGTCCGTCAACGGGACCGTCCGTCGTTCCTGATGTAGTTCGACATCATGGATGTTTTCCAGTGTTCTGAGTAACTTACCGACCTTCTCGGGTGTCGCCCGTTCGATCTGGCTGCGGATCACGTCCGTGTTACTGATGATCCCGACGAGGTTCCCCGCGTCATCGACAACAGGTAACTTCTGAATCCCCGACCGCAAGATTACGCGAGCGGCATCCGTGACCTTCATTTCCGGATGGGCTACGACCAGGTCGGTCGTCATCACCTGAAAGATCGGCTTTGAGTCGTCCACCAACAACAGGTCTCGTGCAGTGATAAAGCCCTCAACACGTCTGCGTTCGCAGACCGGGAACCCGTTATGTTCGTCGGTCCCAGCTATCTTCCGTGCCACTTCCGCGACAGTATCGTCCGGTGCGACCGTCTCCACGTCCCGGGTCATGTACTCTCTGACCTGTGCCGACCCACTAACTCCGCTCACGTCCATACTCCTATAACGAGTCACGAGCGGCAAAAAAACTGTCTCGGAACTACCGACCCTCAGTCCCGGTCGAGCTATTGGCGGAGAGTAACGGGAACTCGAACTCCGAGACTTCGTCAACGTACTCGTCAGGCAGGTCGAAGGGGCGCTCGTGTAACGCCTCGAAAAACCGGTCTCTGACAACGTCCTCGACGACTGATTCTCTCGTCTCGTCGGTATCTTCGACGGTTCCAAGCACGCCGATCGGAATCTGAGCCCCCGCCATGTCGGAATGCCCCCCGGCGCTTCCGATTCGGTTGAACGCCTGCCGCAAGGTCTCACCGAGATCAAGTCCGGCACCGCGCGAGCGCGCCGACACGTAGATGATGTCATCGATCACACCCCAGACAAGCGTCGCCGAAACGCCGTCCATCCCGAGCAACTGATCGGCGGCTTGCGCCAGCGAGTCCCGATCAGCTATCTCGCCGACGCTCGTCGTCAGTATCGATCCGTCTATCTGGCGGTTCTCGATGGCCCGTGCCACGGTATCGAGCGTCTCTCCGGACACGCTGGGCGATTCGACCCGTTCGAGCAGGGACGTATTCGCGTGCTTGATCAGCTCACTCGCCGCCCGGAAATCGAGGTCCGAAACTTCACGCTCGAAGTCGTCGGTATCGATGCGGATGCCATACAGCAATGCGCTTGCGACCGTCTCGTCGAGGTCGACGTCAAACTGCGAAAAATAATCGACCAGTAAGGTGCACGTGGCCCCCGCACCGCTCCGAATATCGACGAATCGGCCGTCGACCGGACCTCGAGGTGGATGATGATCGATGACAATATCGATCGCCAGTTCTTTCGGAAGCTGATCGTTGATACCCGGCCTGCTGTGATCGACGAGTGCGAATCCCGAAAACTCGCCCAGTTCCCCCGGATCGTCGGGGTCTAGCTGGCGAAGGTCGATATCGAGCAAGTTCACCATCGCCTGGTTTTCCTGGTGGTTTATAGTACCATAATGACATGGGACGGCATCGACCCCGACATGCTCCGCCAGGCGAGTGAGCGCTACTGCACTCCCGATCGCGTCCGGATCCGGATTGTCGTGGGTGATCACGGCGAGTCGCCCGTCGATGCTCTGTAACGTCGATCGCAATCGACGCGAGCGCGTCGCTTCCGGACCCGTAACGAACCTGAGCACGTGACCTGCGAGTTCTGTGCTCGGCTCTATCAGACGGTCCGTGAGTTCACGCAGCGTCGACAGTTCGCCCTCGGTTGGACCTGTTCCGGAATACGCGAGGAAAAAGGCATTGGGATAGACGTCGCGTGCTGTCTTCGCCATCTGGACGTTGCGCTTTGGGTCGTCATCGGCAATGATGACAACGTCGGCAGTCGCTTTTACCTCCGCGAGCAACTCGGGGTCCGTCGGATCTCCTTCCGTCACACTTCTATCCGAATCCCGAAGCGCATCGATGCGATCTGGATCGTCCGCGATTACCTGTAGACAGCCATCCTTCCCGGCGATACGACTGGCTAGCGTCTGCCCGACCGTCCCACAGCCCAGCAGTAGCCGGGAAACCATACCGATCCATACCGATCCGCCGGAGTAAAAGCTACCGCCTTCGATCCGTGGAAACAACGTCAGACGCAGGCGGAGAACGGCCGAGTTGGCGTCGTCAGGCCAGCAGCGATGCGGCAGCGTTGACGGCCGTGTCGGCGACCGGACCGAACGCGGCCAGCAGTGCGACCGTGACGACGGCCGCAGCGATGATAGCGACGTACAGCCCAGTCGGCGTGTCCGGAAGCGAGAGGTCGTCGGCCGGCTCTTCGAGCCACATCGCCTTCATCAGCTTCGCGTAGTAGTACAGCGAGAGCGCGCTGGCGGCCGCACCGATCGCAGCGAGCCAGACGAAACCGTTGTTCACTGCACCCGCGAAGAGGACGTACTTGCTCCAGAAGCCACCGCCGAGGGGTAGTCCGGCGAGGTTCACGAGGAACACCGACATCGCGACCGAGGCGATCGGCGCCTGCGTCGCGAGACCGTTGAAGTCCTCGAACGTACGGCCGATCTCCCAGCGTTCAGTCATCGCCAGGAACAGGAACGCGCCGGTGTTCATGAAGCCGTAGACGAACAGGTGCATCATCGCACCGCCGAGCACGAGTTCGTTGGCACCGCCGGTGTTCGACAGTGCGGCCAGGCCGATCAGCGCGTAGCCAGCGTGTCCGATCGAGGAGTACGCGAGCATCCGCTTGACGTTGTTCTGGACTGCAGCGGCGAGGTTACCGAGGACCATCGTCACCACGGCCAGCACCTGGAAGACGATCATCCACTCGATGCCCAGATCGACCATCGTCGCGATCGGGAACGCGTCGACGAAGATTCGGAACGCGATCACGAACCCGGCGGCTTTCGAGGCCGACGAGAGGAACGCGCTGATCGGCGCGGGCGCACCCTCGTACGCTTCGGGTGCCCAGAAGTGGAACGGAACGGACGCCGTCTTGTAGGCCACTCCACCGATCATCATCAGGATGCCGATGCCGAGGATCCCCTCGTCGAGGACGTTGTCGAGCGAGCCCGCGATTTCGGGGATCAGCAGCGAGCCCGTCGCGGCGTAGACGAGACTGATACCGTACAGGAAGATCGCCGAGGAGACCGCACCGATCAGGAAGTACTTCAGTCCCGCCTCGACGCTACCGCGGTTGTGCTTGAGGTACGCGACCAGCGCGTACGACGGCAGGCTGGCGAGCTCCAGAGCGATGAAGACGGTGACGAGGCTGTTTGCCATCGCCATCGTGACCATCCCAGTCGCGGCCAGCAAGACCAGCGAGTAGTACTCGCCACGGTGGTGCATGTCGTGGACGTAATCGTAACTGCCGATCAGGACGAGCGAGGTGACGCTGAGGATCACGAAGGTGATAAACAGCGCCATCTCGTCGACGACGAGCGCCGAATCGAACAGCAGGAACGGCGTCTCGCCGACGCCGTCGAGTAGATACCACGCGGTAAAGCCGAGCGAGAGCAGAGTCCCGCCGACCGCCGTCCCCGCGAGCAGCTCGTGGTTCGTGGAGTCGGGATCGATACTGTCTATCAGGAACGCCACGAGTGCCGTCCCTGCGAGGATCAGTAGCGGTGCAAGCGCCTCGTAGGTCGTCACGTCGAGTACACCGAATTCAGCCATTAGATATCACCTCCGGGAAGGATCGGGTCGACCGCATCGGTGATCATCTCGAAGATCAGGTCCGGCGCGACGCCGAGCAGGATGATCAGGCCGAGCAGGACGAACAGGGGCAGGACATCGTGCAGCGGCGCACGCCCGACCTCGTAGTCCGTATCGAGGTCGTACGGGCCAAAGAGCGTGCGCTGCATCGCGTACAGCAGGTAGCCCGCCACGATGACGATGCCGAACATCGCCAGCGCGGTGAATACGGGAGCCAGCGAGCCGATGGCGTCGACCGCGCCGAACGAGCCAAGGAAGATGAAGAACTCGGCGGCGAAGCCGCTCATCAGCGGTAGTCCCATGTAGCCGAAGGCACCGGCGATGAAGATGCCGACGACGACCGGCATCCGATCGGCCATCCCCGACATGTCCGTGACCATCCGGGTGTGGGTCGCGTTGTAAATGACACCGACCGCCATGAACATCAGCCCGGAGATCAGCCCGTGGCTGATCATCTGGAAGGTCGCGCCACCGACGCCGTAGACGGTGTAGGCGATCAGGCCGAGGATCACGTACCCCATGGAGGAGACCGACGAGTACGCAACGATCCGCTTGAGATCCTGCTGGGCGAGCGCGAGCATCGCGCCGTAGATCACCGATACGACGGCGAAGACGGCGATCAACACGGCGAAGTCGGTCGCGACGTCCGGGAGCATCGTGAAGTTGAACCGCAGCAGCGCGTAGGTGCCCATCTTCAGCAGGACGCCAGCCAGCAGCACCGACACCGGCGTCGGCGCTTCGACGTGAGCGTCGGGCAGCCACGTGTGGACCGGAACGACGGGCACCTTCACCGCGAACCCGGCGAACATTGCGAAGAATGCGAAGACCTTCAGGGTGTTCGCATCGATCCACGGCGCGGCGTCGGGTTCAGCGCCGTCCAGTACGAGCGCCTGTGCGGTATCGGCGAGGTTGAACGTGTCCAGCCCGAGGCCGAAGACGAGCGCCACGAAGCCGATGAACATCACCAGCGACGCGACGTTAGTGTAGATGAACATCTTGATCGCGGCGTACTTGCGGCGTGAGCCGCCCCAGACGCCGATCAGGAAGTACATCGGGATCAGTACCGCTTCCCAGAAGACGAACCAGAGGAAGAAATCGAGCGCCGCGAAGACGCCGATCAGCGCTGCCTCCAGGAACAGGACGAGCCCGTAGAACTGGGACTGGCGCTTGTCGATCGGCGTCCACGCGCTAACGATGGCAAGCGTGGTCAGGATCGTTGTCAGGACGACCAGCGGCAGGCTGATCCCGTCCAGCCCGACGTGCCAGTCGATCGTGTACAGGCCACCGAGTTCGATCCACGTCTCGCGCGTGTAGAAGGCGATCTCGGCGGGATCGGCAAGCAGGGCGTTCCCGCTGCCCTCGAACGTACTGAACATCCAGAGGCTCCCGACTACCGGCAGCAGACTGACGCCGAAGGCCAGTTTACCAGCGTACTTGTTCGGGGCCGCGAGCACGGCCAGCGAGCCGATCAGACAGACTGCAATGAGCGCTTCAATCATCATAGTAACCACCCTCCGTGGAGTCCGA
>LKMJ01002378.1_pt1 | contig 17265 bp, 17 predicted proteins | sample 643391 | NCBI WGS metagenome assembly LKMJ01 (sample SAMN04112250, study PRJNA286221) | soda lake metagenome | biome: soda lake; feature: Kulunda Steppe; material: water; isolation source: sample PL-Br10 brine of Picturesque Lake | place: Russia: Kulunda steppe | collected 2010-07
GGTGTTCGGCTTGGCGTCGGCGGTTTCCACGTATGCTCGCGCCGCGGCCAGCATGTCGTCGCGCTCGTCGCCGTTCGTGTACTCGACGTTGCGCCGCACGAAGTGGTAGTCGGCGTACGGGGAGACGACCTCGCTGACGGGGTTGCCGCCGGCGGCCGCGAGGAGTTCGAGGAAGCGCGCGCCGATGTACGCCCCGTCTCGAGAGAGCCGGTACGGCGGAAAAAAGACGCCGCCGTTACCCTCGCCCGCGATGGGAACGCGGGTTCCCTCGTCGTGGAGCTCGCGCGTCCGAGTGATGATGTTCGTCGCGCCGATCGGCGTGAGTTCGAGGCTCGCGTCGTTGGCGTCACAGATGTCGACGAGCCGCTGTGAGACGTTCACCGCACTGACGACCGCGTCGCCCGGTGTTAGACAGGCGTCGGCCATCGCCGCGAACGAGGTATCACCGTCGATGAATGCACCGTTCTCGTCGACGAAGACCCCTCGGTCGGCGTCGCCGTCGTGTGCGATCCCCACGTCGGCGTCGGAGGTTGCGACGAGCCGAGAAAGCGCGTCGAGGTTCTCCGCGACGGGCTCTGACTCTCGCCCGGGGAAGTGACCGTCGGGAGTCGCGTTCACCGTTATCACGTCACACCCCAGCTCGCGGTAGATCCGTGGCGAGCTGATCGAGGCGGCTCCGTGGCCGGGATCGACCGCGACCGTGAGGTCTGCGTCGGCGATAGCCTCGCCGTCGACCGCGTCGAGCAGCTGGACGACGTAGTCGTCGATCGCGCCCTCAACACGAGTCGTCGCCCCCGCAGTCTTCCAGTTCGCGTGGTCGTAGTCGTCGTCGAGCACGCGGCGCTCGATGCGCTCGAGCACGTCGACGGAGAGCTCGACGCCGTCGTCGCCGACGAGCTTGATCCCGTTGAACTCCGGCGGGTTGTGCGAGGCGGTGACGAGCACGCAGGGGACGCCCGCGGACTCGCAGTAGCTCCCGACCGTCGGCGTCGGTACGACGCCGAGCCGGTCGACATCGCAGCCGACTGCGGCCAATCCGCTCGCGGCGGCGTTGGCGAACAGCTCGCCGGTGGTGCGGGTGTCGCGGGCGACGGCGACTCGGTCGGTGTCCCACACCGAGCCGGCCGCCTTCGCGATGTTGAGGACGAGCTCCGGCGTGAGATACCGCAACGCGACCCCGCGAATGCCGCTGGATCCGAACAGCTCCATGAACGGCCATGCGCCGGCCGACGGGAAAGCGGTTCCGAACGCGGGGCGGGGACGGGAACCGGGTACGTCCGTTGACACGGCACCCTGACGCGTGCGGTTGATACCCGTGCCGTCCGTATGACCGATATGAAGCGAACGCGACGCGATTTGTTGGCGAGAGCCGCCGGTGCGGTCACCGCTGTGGGGGCCGTCGGGGTCGCCGGCTGTCTCGACTTTTCGGCCGGCGATGGACCACAGGGTCCCGACGGGACCCCAGCGACGCTCTCGTGTGGTACGGACGGATTCGTTCGGTTGGAGCAGCCGTTCGAAGAGCCGGTCGAGGGGACGACCGTGAACACCCCCGACACGCGGCTCGAGCTCTCTGCGGAGGGGACCTCCGAGACGTACGGACAGTCGCTCCGGCTCGTCCTCCGGAACACCGGTGACGAGCAGGCGACCGTCCTCGGAGAGCACGCGTACTCGATCCAGCGGGAGACCGGCGACGAGTGGATCGACGTCCGAGGTTCGACGACCGGCGAGGCGGTCGACCTCCCGCGTTCGGAGACCCGCCTCGACACCGGCTCGTCGTACAGCTGGTCGCTCAGGCTCGACGAGGAGTCGCTCGAAGCTGCTGTCCCGGATGTCGACCTCGACGTCTGTCCGCCGCTGGGCCCCGGAACACATCGGTTCGTCTACTGGGGAATCGTCGACGCATCGCCGCTCGGGGTCGAGTTCGAGCTGGTTGGGTGAGATTCAACCCCGTTAAAAACTGCTCCACGCTGACGGCTGACCAACTCGCCCGCGGACGCGGAACTCCCGATTGTCGCCTTCGACCCGCGTCTCGACGACGACCTCGAACGGTTCATAAAGGGTATGAACGACCTGTTCGTCGTGAGCCGTCGATCCGACCACGCCGACGAAGGGCCACCCTTCACCGGAGGTTTGAGACGTCATCACGCGGGTGAACCGATAGATCCGCTCCGGGTCCCAGTACATCAACAGCTGGGAGAGCGAGTAGACGCCAACGGCGCGCTCGCGCCCGACCGACGATTCGACGACATCGGTGAATTTGATCCCGATGTCGGTGAGGTTCCCGGCGCTGCCGACGTACTTCGTGGTCGGCGTGTCGTCACGCTTGTCACCTTGTTCGTGTGTGACGCAGTCGATGACGACCACGTCGTCGCCGTCCCGTCCGGTGATCGTCTCGTAATCGCCGCGCACTTTCTCCGCCGTTCGCCCGGTCGATATCACGACCGGACCGGCCGACCACTCGGCGAGCAGCCGGTTGAAAAAGTCGTACTTCCCGCTCATCGGAGGGCCACTGATGAGCACGCTGTCGGCGGTGCGGACCGCGTCGGGAAGCACCGTCATATGTCTGGATTGAGTGAGTATCGGATAAAACCCTTCCGAGGGATCATTTCTGAAGCATCGACGGGAAGTCGAGTGAGGACGGCGGCCCCTCTTCGGGCCCCCTCGTGAGTGTCAGCTCGGTTATAGCACCGGGGAGCGAGGCCGAAATTGGTGCGCTCCGCGGCGTGCCCGCCGCGTCGACGAGCTCGTTCCAGACCGCTTCCTCGTCGTCGGTCTCGACGGCGGCGTCGAGCGCCTTCGTCCGTCCCTCGTCGTACGCGAGCTCCACGAGGCTCCGGTCGTACGCGCCGGAAAACGCCCCTATCACCCGCTCGAGCTCTGTGGGGCGTCCGCTCCCGAGGCCGGCAGCGACCCCGAGCGCGAACGCCCGTTTCACCGCCTCTTCGCGGGTGATGTCTTCCCATTCGGTGCCGAACAGTCGGTCGTACATCAGTGGGTCACCGTCGCGGCAGATCCGACGCGAAGCCCACCGTCGGTGAACTCGATGTCTTGGATGTCGGTGTCGACGTCGGTCCCGCGCATCTTCAGCACTTGGACTCCGCGCTGCATCGTATCGTCCTCGAGATAGTTGTGCATGAACACGACGCCGTGCGCGAGGTAGTGCTCCTCAGAGTAGGCGTTCGGGTCGGTCATCTCCGAGATGAGCAGCGTCGTCGCGTCGGTCCGCTTCAGTGAGGAGAGCAGCTGGATCATCGTGTCCTCGTCGTCGTCGAGGAGGAACCGCAGCAGCATTGTGGAGTCGAAGACGACCCGGTCGATGTCCCGGGAGTTGATGAAACCGGTGAGGCGATTCGTCACCCCGGAGTGGTCCCGACGTTCGCCCGGGAGGCCGAAGAACCGCCGCCCGTCCGAAGAGAAGGAGTCGAGGAACGTGACCCGGTCGGTATCGAGCGCTCGGTCGAATCCGAACTCGTATCCGCTCATATCGCGTCGGATCCCGTCTCTCGTCTCATGCATGCTCACGTACAGCACGTCTTCTCCGTTTCGGGCACCCTGTGCGGCGAACTGAGCGCAGAACGTCGTTTTCCCGCTCCCCGGAGGGCCGCTGACAACGTACAGGCGGTTCTCCGGGAGTCCACCATCGACGAGAGTATCGAACCCGGGAACGCCGCTTGAGGCGCGCATACGAGAGCACTCGTCAGCGGCCAAATAAGGGTTGGCCCCCGGTTCTCAGTGGTGAGAACAATGACGATCGATGCGTGAAACGGTCAGTCAGTATGTGCGGAGTGGTCGACCGCTACGCTCCTGCTTCGTTCGGTGTGATGTCGTTCGTCTCTATCTCGTCGACGTCTGGTGAGACCCAAACGACGAAGCGATCGTCGGATTTGATGATGCCACGGACACCCTCGTCGTCGGCCGTGGTCCCTCGATCGATGTCCTCGAGAGCGACGTCGCGGACCTGAAACACCTCGTCGACCATCCAACCGACGGTTCCCCCCTCGTCGATCTCGGCGTCGTCGAACACGACGATCCGTTCGCGAGAGCCGTCCTTGTCGATACCGAAGAGCGTCTTCGGATCGACGATGGTGGTCGTCCGTCCACGCAGGTCCATCACGCCCTCAACGTGGCCCGGGGAGTTGGGTATCCGCGTGAGTTCGCCGGCGTCAACGATCTCGTCGATCACGCCGATGTCCAAACAGTACGTCCCGTCTCCGAGGCCGAACTCGAGGACTTTCGTGAGTTCACCGTCCGTCTCGATGGCTGCCATAGCATGACGTGCGGGGAACGCTCCAATAATCGTATCCCCTGAATTATCAGGGCTGATTACTGGGTCCGTGGATTTATGCTAATTCTGGGGCTGTTCACTGACATGAGTAGGACGACGGATCGGCGGGGCGGTCGTGACGACGCCGTCCGGGTGGTAGTCGTCGACGACTCGCCGTTCATGCGGGGATTGATCGCCGACCTCCTGGCGGACGCCGGAGTAACAGTAGTCGGCGAGGCGGGTGACGGCGAGGAGGCATTATCGGTCGTCGCCGAGACGCGCCCGGACGTGGTAACGATGGACGTCGAGATGCCGGGTATGGACGGGATCGAAGCGGTTGAGCGGCTGATGGACGAGACACCGACGCCCGTGTTGATGCTGTCGGCACACACCGCCGAAGGTGCTGACGTCACCTTCGAGGCGCTCGAGCGCGGGGCGGTTGACTTCTTTTCGAAGCCAGGCGGCGAGGTGTCGACCGGCGTCTCTCGAGAGTCGGAGCGACTCGTCGAAGCCGTTCGATCGGTCGCCGGAGCCGATCTCAAGGCGGCGACTCGCGACCGGCGCGAGCGCGACTCGAACGGGGCTTCGAATTCGTCGATCGCGACAGAGTCGGCTCCATCGGCCCGGTCGACGAGCCAGCCGGCCGCAGCGCAGACGTCGGAACCGACGACGGAACCGAGCCCGACTGTGGACGTCGACGGCCCACTGACCGTGGTGATCGCGGCCTCGACCGGCGGCCCAAACGCGGTCGAGCGCGTGCTGTCCGCGCTGCCGATGGCAGACTGTCGGATCGTCATCGTCCAGCACATGCCCGCGGCGTTCACCCCGCGGTTCGCCGAGCGACTCGACGCCGCCTCGGCGTACGACGTGCGCGAGGCGACTGACGGCGCGCGAATCGGCTCGGGTGAGGCGCTCGTCGCGAGCGGCGGGAGCCACACGCGAGTCGACAGCTATCGTGCGGGTCGCCTCCGCGTCAAGCTCGACGAGGACGAGTCGCAATCGATCACTCCCGCCGCGGATATCACGATGCAATCGGCGGCGGACGTGGTCGACGGACCGCTCGTTGGCGTCGTGTTGACAGGCATGGGCTCCGACGCGGCCGAAGGTATCCAAGCGATGGCCGACTCGGGCGCACGAACGCTGGCGCAAAGCGAGGGCACCTGCGTCATCTACGGGATGCCGAAGCGAGCCGTCGAGACCGGAAGCGTCGACGAGGTGTACGATCTCGACGATGTCGCCGGCGCGATTGTGGGAGGTAGAGTCTGATGGACTCACACCGCGCCGCGTTCGTCGCGGAGGCCGAAGACGGGATCACGGACCTCAACAACGCCCTGCTCGCGCTCGAAGCCGACCCCGAGGACGCGGAAGCAATGGACGACGTCTTCCGCGTCGCCCACACCCTGAAAGGGAACGCCGCGGCGATGGGCTACGAGGACGTCTCTTCGTTCGGCCACGCGTTAGAAGACCTGTTGGACGCGGTGCGCCGGGGCGATCTGGAGGTGACGCCGGAGCTGATGGACCTCCTCTTTGAAGGCGTCGACACCGTCGAGGCGATGGTCGCGGAGATCGCCGACATCGGCGAGGTGTCGACTGACCCGTCCGACCTCGAATCCCGCCTGCGCGAGATGGAAGAGGGCGGTCTCGTCGACAAACAAAAAGAGGGCGGTCTCGTCGACAACCAAGACGGCGGAAACGCGAGCGCCGCTGCCGAGGGCACCGATACCACTCCTCCCGACACCACCGCTTCAGGCGAGGAGAGCGGGTCAGACGACGGCGACTTCTCACCCCCCGATCCTCCCTCTGCGGTGGCCGATCTCGACAATCCCGTCGTGTACGCGGACGTGACGATCGGTGACACGGCGATGGCAGGGGTCGACGCCACCCTCGTGTTACAGGCGCTCGCCGGGCAGTTCGACGGGCATGTCACTGATCCCGAACCCGACGCGCTGGAGGGCGGTGAGTACGACGAGGGGTTCGACGCCTTCGTCGGCGCCGCCGACCCCGACGCCGTCGCCGAGGAGGTCGGTGCGCTCGCGCAGGTCGAGGCGGTGGCGACAGCCGTCGTCGACGACTCGGACGTATTCGAGACTGACGCCGAAGGGCCCGCCGACAGCGAAGGGGGCGAGTCGCCCGCTAGCGGCTCCGGCAGCTCAGGCGACCGCGACGAGATCAAGTCGATCCGCGTCGATGTCGATCAGGTCGACGAGCTGTACGGGCTCGTCGAGCAGCTGGTGACGAGCCGGATCAAGCTCCGACGTGAGCTGGAGGCGGCCGACGCCAAGTCTGACGCGCTTGACGAACTCGATAAGCTCGCATCTAGCTTGCAAGACACGGCGATGGATATGCGACTGATCCCGTTCTCACAGGTGTCTGACTCGTTCCCGCGTCTCGTCCGCGACATCTCGCGGGACCTCGACAAGCGGATCGCCTTCGACATCGAAGGCGACGACGTCGAGCTCGACCGGACGATCCTGACCGAAATGCGTGACCCGCTCGTCCACGTCCTGCGAAACGCGGTCGATCACGGAATCGAGTCGCCCGAGGAGCGCGAGGCCGCCGGGAAGGACCCGACCGGTCGCGTCCGGCTCACGGCGGAGCGCGAGCGCGATCACGTCATTATCGAAGTCGCCGACGACGGCGATGGGCTCGATCCCGACAAACTCCGTGAGAAGGCGGTCGACGAGGGCGTCAAGAGCCGCGAAGCGGTCGAGACGATGGCGGACGACGAGGTGTACGACCTGGTCTTTCATCCCGGGTTCTCCACTGCCGAGGAAGTCACTGACGTTTCCGGGCGCGGCGTCGGCATGGACGTCGTCCGAACGACCGCGCGCGACCTCGACGGCTCCGTTACGGTCGAAAGCGACCCCGGCGAGGGTACGACTGTCCGGTTCCGGCTTCCGGTTACCGTCGCCATCGTGACGGTGATGTTCGTCGACGTCGGCGGCACGGAGTACGGCATCCCGATCAAATCGATCGCGGAGGTCGCCCGCGCGAACGACGTCGAGGAGGTCCACGGCGACGAAATCGTCCGCCACGAGGACGACCTGTATCCGGTGATCCGGCTCGACGAGCGGCTCGCGGACAGCGGCGCCTCGGCGCCGGCCAACGCCGGCACAGGCGACACTCAGATCGAGCCCGTGACGACCGGGGTCAACGTTGAGACCGCGACGACGGACGGCGGCGTGACCGACGAGGGAATGCTCGTCCGCATCCGTGAGGAGACGCGACAGGTCGCACTCCACTGTGACGCCGTGCTCGATCAGGAGGAAGTAGTCGTGAAACCGCTCGACGGACCACTGTCTGGGACGCCGGGTCTGAGCGGCACGGCGGTCCTCGGCGATGGCGATGTCGTAGCCGTCCTCGACGTGGTGAGCCTATGAACGACGAGACCGGTTTCGAAGGTGTGCTCCGGCAGATCGACGACTCCGTATCGTTCGAGCCGGGATACTACAACGAGTCGTACCTCGATCGCCGGATCACCGCTCGGATGCGGCGGCGCGACACCGATTCGCATACGGAGTACGAGCGGCTGCTTCGCGAGGACGACGAGGAGCGGCAGGCGCTGATGGACGCGCTCACCATCAACGTGACCGAGTTCTTCCGCAACCCTGAGATGTGGGACGTTCTCCGCGAGGTCCTCCGTGAGCGGACCGCCGAGCAGCGTCGAGTTCGCGTCTGGTCGGCCCCCTCCGCGGACGGGCGAGAGCCGTACTCAGTCGCGATGCTCGCGTGTGACGACCCCGAAATCGACGAGTCGCGGATCGACGTGCTCGGCTCGGATATTAGCGAGGAGGCGCTCGAAAACGCCCGTGCTGGCGAGTACCATACTACTCGGACGACAGATATCGCAGACGAGCTCAGCCCGCTCTCGGACCCCGATCGCTACGTTGAGCGCACCGATGACGCGTTTCAGGTTCGACCAGCTGTCCAGCGGCTCGTCAACTTCGAGACGCACGACCTGATCAGCGACGGCGCGCGCGACCCCTTCGACGTGGTGTTGTGTCGCAATCTCCTGATCTATATCGACGCCGATCACAAAGGGGCGATGTTCGATACCCTGGAGGCGTCGATCGCCGAAGGCGGCGTGCTGGTACTCGGCATGACCGAAAGCATCCCGCCGGATCGAACGGACCGGTACGAGGCGATCAACAAACGCAGGCGCGTGTACCGGAGGGTCTGATGTCGCTGTATCAGCACGCGCGTGACGGAAACGTCGAACGGCTCAGAGACGGGCTGGGAAGCGACAGCGCCGCCGTCCGAAAACGGGCCGTCGAGTTTCTCGGTGAGCTCGGCGACATCGACGATCAGCCGACCATCGAAGGACTCTTGCGGGCGGCGACGACCGACGACGACCCGGAGGTTCGAGGGGCTGCGGTCGACGCGCTGGACGAGATCGGCGAGGGGGCACTCGAACACCTCCTGAAAGAGCTCACGGGTGGTGGCGGCGGCTCTGAAGCCGAGTGGGTCACCGCCCGCAAGTTTGCTCGCGCGCTACAGGCCGACCGCCCGGAGCTGCGGATGGCCGCCGCCCGCGCGCTCGGTCGTCTCGAAGACGGGAGCGGCCTCCAACCCCTCGTCGAGGCGCTCTCCGATGAAGACCCTCGCGTCAGACTCCGCGCCTGTGAGGCCTGCGGGACGTTCGCAGACCCGCGAGCGATACCGGGTCTCACTGAGCGGCTCGACGACGAGCCCAGAGTCAAGCGCGCGGCGGCGAACGCGCTCGGGAATGTCGGCACTGATCAGGCGCTCGCACCGCTGCTCGACCTCCTCGACGACGGTGACGAGCCGCTCCGACGAATCGCCGCCGGGGCGCTCGGCAAGGCGAACAATCCAGAGCCGGTCGAGCCGCTGGCGCGCGCGCTCGGCGATGAAAGCGCCGCCGTTCGCAACGCGGCGGTGTACTCGATTATCGAGCTGCTTTCGAACGTCCCGACACAACAGAGCCACGCGGTTCGCGACCAGGTCGTCTCGGAGCTGAAGGCGGCCGACGACGAGACCGTCGTCGAGCCGCTCGCCGAGATCCTCTCCGAGGGTCAACAGAATCGGCAGCGGCGGAACGCGGCGTGGATCCTTGGCCGCGTCGCGGAGCCGGAGTCGAGTCTCGCGGTCGAGGCGCTCGCGGCCGCGCTCGCCGACGAGGATCCGCAAACCGCCCAGTTCGCAGCGACGAGCCTCAAGAGTCTCGGCGGCCCTGTCGTGGAAGATCGGCTTCTCGATCGGATCGGGACGGAACACCCCGAGGAAGCCCGGGCGAAGGCGGTGTTCGTACTCGGGCAGATCGGCGGACAAGAAACGTTAAACAGGCTCGAAGGATTCACCGACGACGAGAGCTCGGCGGTCCGGAAGCGGGTGTTCTCGGCGGTGTCTAAGCTTCGAGCAGGGGGACCATAGATGTCTAGCGAGCAGGACGAGTACAAGATCACCGACACGCAAGCGCGGTTCGCGGTTGCCGTCCGAGAGGGGCGAAAAATGAGCGACGTTTCCTGGACGCCCGGGCGGGTGCTGCTCTCGAACCGTCGGCTGATCTTGGCCGGTAACGACGGGAAGCGCACGGTTCCGCTCTCGAAGCTTCAGGCGTTGGGCGGCCGCCACGACGCGAACCAATCGATCGCCCAGGTCTCGAACTACGTGAGCTTCGACCTCGGCGATCAGGTGTTGCTCGTTGCGGCGTCGGAACACGAGGAGTTCGAGCTTGACGTCTACCGGGCGTTGCTTGACCAGCGGACCGTGATGGCGAAACATCCCGCCGTCGAAGGCGGTGTTGTCAAAAACACCGACTGGCAGCAGGCTCGCGTGAAGATAGATGAGAACGGTCTCAACGCGGCGCTGAAAGGCGGCGCGTTCGTGGAGTTCGATCTCGACGATATCAGCGGACTCGACGCCGCAAAACGAACCGTCAGCGGCGAAAAGAAGCCGGTGATCGAGGTGTCTCACACGGACGACGAGGGGACGAGTATCGAGACTCACGTTGCGGGCGACCCCAACCGAATGCGGTTCGTCGAAGCCTGGCTCCGGAAAGGCGAACAGCGCAGCTCGACCAACGTCGATCTGTCGAGTCGCGACCGAGAGGTGTTGATGGCGCTGTACTCGGGCGTCTCACCGTTCGAGATTCCGGCGTTCCTCGGAATGGATGTCGACGACGTCGAAGAGACATTCGAGCGACTCGTCGATCTCGAGGTCGTCGAGAAGGTGCGTGTGCGTCGTGAGGTGGCGCTAAACTCACGTGGTCGCAACATCGCCAGCGAGGCGATGAACGAGCAGTGAGCGCTGGCGTCGACGCGTCGCTGCCGATCGACGGGGGAGATGGCGAACAGCCGGCCGCGTCGCTCCCGGTCGGGTTGCCGGACACCCGCCTCGCCCGATCCGGGTCGATCGTTAGGTCACAGCGGGGGTGGCCGCGGCTCCGTATATAACACTCAGGAGTCGACGCACACGTCCCGTCGAACCACGCTTAAGTCACCGCCCCGTCCAGTTGGAAGACATGAGCTACGAGGCGGTGTTCTTCGACCTCGACAACACCCTGTACCCGTACTCGCCGTGCAACGAAGCGGGCAAGCGGGCCGCGCTCGCGGCGTTTCGGGAGCACGGGTACGAGCTGGACCGCTCGACGTTCGACGAGCTATACGCGACCGCGCGTCGGGAGGCGAAACGCGAGACTCGCGGCACTGCGGCGTCCCACGAGCGGTTCCTCTACTTCAAGCGCGCCCTTCGAATCCATGCTGACGTCCACGACGCCGCGACCGCGCTCGCGATCGGCGAGGCGTACTGGGACGGATACATGGCGGAGATGGAACTCTGTGAAGAGGTTGGGGCGACTCTGGGGACACTCCGGGGGCGTGGAATCGCCGTCGCCGTCGTCACCAACCTCACCACGCACGTCCAACTGGAGAAGCTTGTCCGGCTCGGCATCGACGAGCACGTCGACCGGCTGGTCACCTCCGAGGAGGTCGGCCGCGAAAAGCCGAGTGCGATCCCCTTCACCACTGCGCTCTCGGCGTTCGATCTCCGTCCGAGCGAGGCGCTCATGGTGGGTGACAACGTCGAGACTGACATCGCTGGCGCAAATGCGGTCGGGATGGAGACGGCGCTGTTCGTCGCGGACGGTGACGGAGCGGAAGCCGGGAGCGCCAATATTCGGAGCCAACAGCGGCCGGACTATCGACTGGGTGCGTTCGGTGACGTGACGGCGGTGGCAGAATGATCGACGACGGCACTGATCGCGACCTGCTGCCCGAAGCGCGCCAGGCGGTCGTCGAGTACGCACCCGCGCTCGCCGACCTGACGCCCGGACGAACGGGGAATCTCAGCGTCCGCGACGGCGACGCGGTCGCGGTGACGCCGACCGGTGTTCCGTACGACTCCTTCGACGCCGCGGACGTCCCAGTCGTGGACCTCGACGGGGACCAACTGGCCGGACGGATGGCCCCCTCCAGTGAAGTGCCGATGCACACGGGAATTTATCAACACGACCGGCCCGGTGCGATCGTCCACACGCACTCACCGTGGGCGACGACGATGGCAACGCTTCACCGGAAGCTGCCGCCGGTCCACTACATGATCGTCTCTGTCGGGCGAGAGGTCCCGCTCGCCGACTACGCGCCGTACGGTACCGAGGAGCTGGCGGCGAACGTCGTCGCCGCGATGGCCGAGGCGGCTTCCGACGCCGCGATCCTCGCGAATCACGGACTCGTCGTCACCGGTCCGGACCTGGAGACTGCAGTCGAGAACACCCGTCACGTCGAAGACCTCTGCCGTCTCTACCTCCGCTCTTCGGCGGTCGGCGAACCGCACGTGCTTACCGACGACCAGCTCGCGACCGTCGAGGAGCGATTCGAGAGCTACGGGCAGCAGCCGGACGGCCAATAGCCGTTCGGACGCCGAGTAGCAGACGGAACACAACTCTGTTGCCCGGTTTTATAAATACCGCGCCGGCTACGGGATCGGTATGACCGAGCACGAACCGGCGGCAGCGGTGGCGGAGACCGCCGAGAAGATCGCGACCATGGAGATCCGTGGCGCAGCGAGTATCGCGTCGGCGTCGGCAGCGGCGCTCGCGTCGCAGGCCCGGACGGCCGCGGAGGATGGACCCACTGCGAACGACCCCGAGGCGTTTCGTGCGTCCATCCGCGCGGCCGCGAGGGATCTCCGCGAAACGCGCCCGACCGCTGTCTCCCTCCCGAACGCCCTCCGCTACGTTCTCCAGCGGATGGAGGGTGCTGATGTCGAGGCGCTACGGCAGAGCGTCGTCGACGCGAGCGAGTCGTTCGTCCGCCAACTCGACCGTGCACAAGGAGACCTTGGACGGATCGGGGCGAATCGACTCGCCGACGGAGACACGGTGATGACGCACTGTCACTCGACCGACGCGCTCGCGTGTATTGAGGCGGCCGTCGAGCAAGGGAAGTCGATCTCGGCGGTCGTCAAGGAGACGCGCCCGCGCCAGCAGGGACACATCACCGCCGAACAGCTCCGTGACGCCGGCGTTCCCGTCACGCTCATCGTCGACTCAGCGGCTCGGCGCTATCTCGATGAAGTCGACCACGTCGTCGTCGGCGCCGACTCGATCGCCGCCGACGGTGGCGTGATCAATAAGATCGGCACCTCGGGGCTCGCCGTCAACGCCCGCGAGCGTGGCGTCCCGATCATGACTGCGGCCCAGACGATCAAACTGCATCCGGAGACGCTGACGGGACACACCGTCGAGATCGAGATGCGCTCGGAGGACGAACTGATCGAGCCGGCGGCCCGCGACGACATCGGCGATATCGCCGTCGAAAATCCGGCGTTCGACGTGACCCCGCCGCGGTACATGGACGCGATCGTCACCGAGCAGGGGCAGTTCCCGCCCGAAAGCATCGTGACGCTGATGCGGGAGCTGTTCGGCGAGGGCGCCGCGGAGCCGTGGGCGGAACCATGAGCGGGAACGGCGACGGGACGGAACGGATCGGCGAAAACTGGGACGAAGCGTTGGCCGACTGGGATGAGGAGATATCGGAGTGGGAGAACAGCGGCACCGGCGATGCGGGACGCAGAGACGGTGACACTCCAGACGTGAGACGGGGCAACGAGGGTGCCGATGAGTCGAACTTGGAGCCGGAGTCGTCCGGACGCGTTCCGAAAGTGGTCTCCGCGGGCCACATCAACTGGGACGTAACGATCCACGTCGACCAACTCCCTGAGCCGGACGGCGAGACGCGAATCGAGCGGCTCGAACAGTCCGGTGGCGGCAGCGCCGCGAACGTCGCGGTCGGACTCGTCGACCTGGGCGGTCAGTCGGTCGTCTACGGGAGCGTCGGCGGTGACGAATCCGGCGCGTTAGCGCTCCGAGAACTCGCGAGCGCCGGCGTTGACCCAGGACAGGTGCTTGTCGACGCCGCCGAGCCCACCTCGGTGAAGTACGTGATCGTCGACGGCGGCGGCGAACTCCTGATGCTCGCGAACGACGGCGCCAACGAGTCGTTCACGGCGGCCGAACTCGACCGAGACATCCTTTCTGCGGCGGATCACCTCCACCTCACTGGGCAGCAGCCGGAGACCGCGGCCGCGCTGGCGACCGCCGCGGGCGAGGCGAGTGCGACCAGGAGCTTCGATCCCGGGCGCCGGGTCGGGGATCGGGAGTTCGACGCCGCGCTTCACGCCACCGACGTGCTGTTTCTCAACGACCGGGAGGCGAACGCGCTCGCCGATGCGACCGACATCGACCCGTGGGAGCCGGACGACCGCGTGGTCGCGATCAAACTCGGCGGCGAGGGTGCGACGATTCGGACTCCTCACGGCGATGTCTCGCATCCGGGATTCGGTATCGAGCCGCTCGACACGACCGGCGCGGGCGACGCCTTCGCGGCCGGATTCCTCGGTGCGGCCCTCCGCGAGCCGGATATCACTGGAGACGGGTTCTCACACGATCCGCGTGACTACCAGGTTCCGCTGCTCGTTGGCAACGCCTGCGGTGCGATTGCGGCCGAAACCGTGACTGCACGTGCCGACCTCTCGTGGGACCGAATTCGGTCGGTGATGGGCGACTCGCCGGAGTCGGACCTGCTGATCGAGATCCGAACCTGACCGGCGACGCCCTGGGAGCGGAATCGGTGTCGACACCGGACACGACTGAATCACTCGACCAGATCGAACGCGACCGCGAGGTTGTCGGCACCCCAGAAGACGAACCGGTAGCGACCCGGCTGTATGTCTGGACACACTCGCAACGCGTCAGCGTGCGGGCCGCCCGCAACGAGCCCCTCCTCGGTCATCGTGAACTCCCACTCGAATGTGTCGCCCGGTGGATGCCCGATCAGCTCGTCGGTGTACGCGAATCGAGATAAGTCGTCACCGCCGCGAATCTCCATCCAACCCTCCTCGGTGAGGAGTTCGATACTGTACTTCCCGTGGTTGCCGACGCCGACCTCTCTGTTCGAGACGTTCGTCATCTCGATTCGGAGGTCGTCACCGCGCTCGAATCGGAGCCCCTCCGCAGGGTCGTCGCCGTCGTACGTGGGGTTGGTCACGCGAAGCTCGAGTTCACTCCCGTCGGCGCCACCCACCCCACTTCCGGATCCCCATGTGACATCTTCGGCGTGGTCCGAGGGGAGGCGCTCGAACGCGTCGTCTTCGCAGTCGAGCGAGGCGGGCACGTTCAGGGGGTCGCCGTCGGGCCGCACAAAGCCGTCGAGGCGGTCTGGATCGCGGACGCCGTCGGCGCCCGTTATTTCGGCCGTCTCTCCCCACCCGTCCGTTATCGAGAGACGGATCTCATCCGGAAGCGGATTCGTCGTGACTCGCAACAACACGCTGGGGTAGGTTATCGCCTCGCCGCAGGCCTCGTCGGATGCTGCGGTGTTCTCGACGGTCGCGCTCGCGACGAGCGTCCCGCCCTCGACGCCGATCGCCGCGAACGATATCTCGTCGTCGCAGGTCGTCGGACCGATCGATTCCACGAACGCGATGACCGACTCCTGGAAGTCGGTCTCCTCGACGAACGTCCGGGTCTCCGTGTCGGCGTCGCGGAGCAGCCACCCGGCGTCGCTCTCACCCGTGATCAGCAGACAGAATCCGCGACGCCTCTCGGTGTCCCACGCCGGACCGGTGAGCGATCCACCGATCTGATGGATCGCTGTTGAGATATCGCCGTCGACGCCGTCGTTCCTCGAGTCGTCCTCAGAGCCGTTTTCGCCGTTCTCGGCGCTTCCGTTGTCCGGATCTTCGCCCTCCGTACAGCCGGAGAGGGCGACGGTGGCTCCCGCGCCGATGCCACACAAGAACCGTCGGCGCGTGCGTCCGCGTTCAGTCATGGCGCTTGCTACGGGCGCCGTACATAAGGACTTCGTGTAAGGTCAAAGATAATTGTGTGTTAAATTGTGTGTTACCTTGTCGCGCGAAGCGGCTACGCAGGTGTACGAAACAGCGCGTCGAGACCCTTCCGGTCGACACCGGCCGCGATCCCGAGCGCGAGCGCGATCCGCGCCTTCGACGCGGGCAACGTTCCGGCGGAGGCGACGCCGTGTTCCTTCAGGGTGACCGCCCCTCCGGGAGTTCCGTAGACGGGTTCGGTCGGCCCAGCCGGCGGGCGTCCGGCGACGACGACCGGGACGTGTTCAACGGCGTCAGCCACCGCGTCACCGATCGCGGCCGTGGCGTTCCCGAGCCCGGTGCCCTCGATTACGAGTCCGCCCACACCCGCGTCGACCGCGCGCTCGACGCCGGCCGCCCCGACACCGGTTCCGGAGTGGATCACGGGGACCTCCGGGATCTGTCCGGCACCCTCGGCGGCGTCTTCGACCCGACCGATCGCGTCTATGAGGGGTTCGACAGCGACGCCCCGTTCGGGTTCGCGAACGAGCCGCGAGCCGGCACGCGTGAACGTCGCTACCGGGCCTGTCCCCGGAGAGGTCATCGTCGAAAGCGCGTTACTGTGGCCCTTTATAACGTCGCGCGCGGCGTGGAGCTCGTCGTCGAAGGCGACGTGGACGCCCGGTGTGAACCGTCGGTCCGCGGCGGCTCGAACCCCGAGCGTGAGGTTTGCCGGTGCGTCGCTGGACGGCTCGTCTAACCGGCGCTGTGCGCCCGTGACGATGATCGGCGCGTCGACGTCCGTTAACAGCTCGAGCGCGAACGCGGTGTCGGTCAGGGTGTCGGTGCCGTGGGTGACCACGACGCCGTCGGCGCCCTCGGCGACCGCCTCACGGGCCGCGGCCGCGGTCGCGAGGACGTCGTGCCATCGCACGTCGAACCCCGGCTGCGAACAGACCTCTCGGGCGGTCACCGCGGCGTACTCCTCGACCCCGGGGACCGCTGCGACGAGATCGTCACCCGTCTTCGCCGGTGCCGCCCCGCCTTCGCCGGGTTCCGAGGCGATAGTGCCGCCGCAGGCGACGACCGCGACGCTGGACCGCGACCCGCTGTCGGTCGGTTTCGATGCTGATTCGGCCGCTTCCGATTCGCTCGTTTCCATACGCGGTCGTTTCGTCCGACGAGTAAAACCGTTGGTCCCGCGGCAGTTTCGCGGCGATCCGAGCTGTGAGCGGGCGACACTCCGCTTCTCCGGTGAACGGCAAATATTTGTGAAAAAAAGAATCTACGGACTTAATAAAGAGTTAAAACGTTTCTGAGTGGGTTTTAAAATGTGGCTACCACCCCGAGAAACGTGGTGAAATCCCCCGAACCCTCTGCGGGCTATATGTGGTGTCTAATCGTAGAGAGAATCGTCCATGTCAATCCCCGCTCCCACGCAGATCGCGTCCGGCCAGCAAGTCGCCGGACTGATGACCGGCACGATGAAAGCCGCGGCCTTCTGGGCGGCCATCGCCATCCCGGCGACGTACCCCGTGTTGCTGTACATGGGGCTCAACGGCGGGACCGGTCTGCTGTTCGTCGCCCTGCTGTTCGCCAACCTGATCGCCCTCGCGCTCGGACACGACTACAAACGCTGACCCGGGAACGCCCGAGCGCGTCGACGACGAGTCGGATCGCGGCCGAACGACCGTCGCCCTCCCACGCTCTTTTTA
>LKMJ01002379.1_pt1 | contig 17264 bp, 22 predicted proteins | sample 643391 | NCBI WGS metagenome assembly LKMJ01 (sample SAMN04112250, study PRJNA286221) | soda lake metagenome | biome: soda lake; feature: Kulunda Steppe; material: water; isolation source: sample PL-Br10 brine of Picturesque Lake | place: Russia: Kulunda steppe | collected 2010-07
ATTGCCGACCAGCTGGTGTCCCTGCTGGTGCTGCCCATGGCCAAGAACACATGCCTGTGCACGCTGCTGCTGACATGTCACACGTACGCGTGCCGTGCCGCAGATTGCCGACCAGCTGGTGTCCCTGGTGGTGCCCTTGGTGAAAGCCTTGAAGGTTGGACAGCCCCAGGACAACGCCGACATCACGCCGGTCATCAGCGACAGTTCAGCCACCTTCATCGAGGGCCTGGTGCAGGATGCCAAGCAAAAAGGTAGGGCTGTGCGCGTGCACCGGATCTGGAGTAGGTGTGCAAGTGCGAGCGCAGAAGCAAGCTCGTTGTTGCAAGGCCGGATGCAAGCCCGTGCGAAAGCAGGCACAGCAACAACTGGGGCGCGTCAGTTGATCGGATGCCTGGCCGTGTCCGAAGGCCTCGCTTGTGTGAAATTGTGAGTGTGGGGGGTAGCCTGGTCTCGCGGGGCTGGCAGGCGCCATCTTTCGAATGGATTCATGGGGACCTGGTCCGGCTGCCAGGTGCCGCATCTGTGTGCAAGTCTGTGTGCGAGGGTAACCTGATCTGGCCAGTGCGGTTGCAAGCGCCATGTTTCCAACTGAGTTAATGTGTGTGCTGGGTGACCTGACCTGGCTGGTGCTAGCAGGGGCCACGCCTTTAACTGAGTTCAAGCGCGAGGGTTACCTGACCTGGTCAGTGCTTGCTTACATTCCCAGCTGAGCTGATGTGTGTGTGGGGGGTGGGTGACCTGGCCCGGCTTGTGCTCGCAGGGGCCACATTTTCGACCGAGTTCAAGCGCGAGGGTAACCTGATCTGGCCCACTCTGCTGGACAACGTCACTCCCAGCATGAGGCTGGCGTGGGAGGAGCCGTTTGGCCCTGTGCTGCCCATCATCCGGGTGAGCTGCGCTTTGCACGCAGGCCTGGCCATGCTGTGCTGCCTGGCACCAGGCGGATGACGAGGATGATAGGGGACAGGAGGCAAAATTGGCAGGCATATGGTCTTAGGTCACAGAGCCAGAGCCAGCATGCCACTGCACATTGTGACTTGTGTGGTTGTAAGTTTGGCAACATCTAAGGAAGCGCGTGTAGCGCATGGATGTGCTTCCAGATTGAACGCCAAGATGGCTGCCATGTGTTTGCATGCTGCTTGGGCAGGTGGACGGCCATGAAGCCGCCATCCAGCACTGCAACGCCAGCAGCTTAGCGCTGCAGGGTTGCGTGTTCACACAAGACATCAACCGCGCCATCGAGATCTCCGACGCCATGGAGACGGGCACTGTCCAGGTGTGCTGCCCGCTTGTGCCTCTGGAAGCTTTGATATTCACGACGCTGGGCGGCACAGCCCACAGGCACGTGCTTGCATGAACGTGCCGCCTGCGCGTCTCAGTCCAGCTGCTGTCCGGTACGTATTCTGGGCGGACATGTGTTCAGCGCATTTGTGGAGCCCAGGTGACCCTTTGCATGTGCTTTGCTTGGTCTGGAGTCCAGAATTTGGGGGCCTCCAGCTGCCACTCGGTGCCTTGCTGACGCCAGCCCCTAGGTGGGGGTGAGCTGCCAGAGGTTTGGGGTCCACAGTGTTTGAATGTCCACAGTGTGAACGTGGTTCAGGGGCCTCGATAAGAGGGTGGTCCAGGGTTCAAAGTTGAAGGGAAGACCGCAGAGATGGAATTTGTCGACCCAGGCTGCCCAGTTTCAGGGAACTCGTGTGCTGCATGCATGAGGGCAGTGGTTGACCCATGTCAGGGCTGTGTGCCTGGGTCGCGGCTCAATGCACTCCCGACTCTGGGGCACTCCTGGCAATCACTGGCACCCAGCGATTGTGTCTGCACCTCTTGCCGCTGGCTGGCCTTGCCGCTCATATTTGCAAAACTTTGGGGGGGACGGGTGCGCGCGTGCTTGCAGATCAATGCTGCGCCAGCGCGTGGGCCGGACCACTTCCCCTTCCAAGGCTTCCGGGAGAGCGGCATCGGCTCGCAAGGCATCAAGAACTCCCTTGAAATGATGATCAAGACCAAGAGCACTGTTATTAACCTCCCCGCCCCAAGCTATCAAATGGGATGATCATTCTTGCCTGCTGTCTTGGCTTTTCGGTGGTGGTGGTTTTGCATGTGTCGTGTCCGTTACATTTACCTTGTGTTATGCCAACCAGATTAGACGGTTCAGCGCGTGGATAAACGCATTTATGACTATGATTCCCGACCAAGCTTGTGTATCTTTGCGGGAAGGGCTCGCCCAAGACCCTGCTATATATGCCCAAAAAATGTGGCAGGTGCCCAGTCTGGTAAATGGCATTTCACGGTTCCTCTTCACATGCTACTATGTTGCCACGACAGGAGCCAGGGACAGATATTTTATTCAAGCTAGCTAAGTCCCAATTTTTATCCTCCCAGCAGCAAGTCAGAACCACTTCACACGAACACACACACGCACACACACAGCTGCCAGAATTACAGTTTTTCCAAAGCCAAATAGAACCAATGGCTTTAAGCCAAGAATGTTGCACACACTAGGGAACAATCATTGTGCGCTTAGGCATCCAATCGGCAATGTATGAGCTGACTTAGCGCTTGCATCCATAAAGATTGGGTAAGAGAGCAGCCATCATTCTTAGCCTAGCTTTAAAATTTATTGTAGCCCCTTTTTTCTTGGCCAGCCAGTAGCTTTTTGGAAGGTGATAAAGCCAATACTTTTAAGGTCATCCAGTGCTAATGTATGGCCAACTGGTAGCCCTAGCCTGAGCTGTCCTCATAGCCTTGAGGGCGGCCTCCGAGAGTCTTAGCTAGTTGGCTTTTCTGGCAGTTCTCCTTTTCCTAGCGTTTTTCAGCTCTTCTGCCTTGCCTGCCTTAAGGACATTGCTGTGTCCGCTCGCGTCTTGTAACAAACAAACAAGCAAAATGTATTGGGATGTGTGCTGACTTATAATTGTATCAATCCATTGTAGCAGAACACCACAACCTCATTCACATGGAGCTGTTGCGGGGCTAGCCTCTAGGCAGCGCTGCCTTGCTTGTGACCAGCTTCAACAGTCTAATCAGACACAAGCCAAGCCAGCTGGGCCAAAACTCTTCAGTGTACATGCAAACTGCACAGCTCAGGGAAGCCGCACTTCATTCTGGGACAATGAACTTGCTCGCATTAAATATATGCCGCTCCAACCAGTTGATCAGATGTGTGAGGTGCCGGCTGGCGGTGTGAGATCAAGGAATCAGATGTGAGTCTGTTCGGCTCTTGGCCATGTCGCTTGTCACACGGTGTTTAGGCTTGCGTCCTTGTATGCTCAATGATTCCAGCAAGAGTGCTGTGTGCCTGTGGGCTTGCTACCTGGATGCAGGCAGCCTGCCTCCCTGAGGGAAGGGAACCCCTCTGTGATGGCTCGATGATAACCCCCAAGAATCTCTGGCCTCTCGGCACGCAATGGTGCCTCATGGCAATGCACAATGAGCATAGTAGATGCCCAAGTGTAAAGGCACGGGCGGAGTCGTGCCAGCCCGGCTAGATGCGTGTAAGATGTACATCTGGGTACTCAGGGCACCAGGGGGCACCACAGCAGGTGACCCTGACTCAGCGGCTGACCTTCGCACGCCTTAGCAGCATTAAGCATGTGCCTGCCTGCATGCCGCCTTGGGGAGTAAGCTGCCCTCTTTGCTTTTTAGGAACAAGGCCTCTGGCGCACCTGTAAGGGCGTCAGTGGCTGGTTCAGCACATGCACGTATGCCATTGTACAAGTTCTGTCATGTTAGCTGGGCACACTCCAAGAAGACAGCGACCGGATTGTAGTCCCTTGGTGTTAATCCAGGGCCCGACACATGTCAACACTGCAATGCATTTCTGCTGCACGTAAGCGCAGGCGGCCAAGGGCTGGCAGCTTGCTGTTGGAGATCCCAGGTCACGTGGCAGGCATAGGATTAGCTGGGAAGGCGGCGGGACGGACTTGGCGAAGAATCGGTGCCGACCACACTGTGACCTGGCAGGTCGGCAGATCATCAGGGATCAGCCGCACTTAAGCAAGCAGAAAACCCTGCTCAACCTGCCAGTTTTGTTTGTGAACAACTGCCAGCCGCGCAAGCACCTGGCACACCTGCTGCACCACTGATCAGAGCGCTTGCAGCACCTAGTCAATTTAGCACACCTGCATCTGCATCCAAGTACACTACACCTTTTTTTAACTCCGGCACGAGATTTGCCTGCTGCACCCGTGATTGTGAATATGCCTACACCTGCCATTCCTGACATGACACTTCACTCAAGTTTCGCAGGGAGAAAGGTAAGGACAACCTGAAGACCTGGCTCAGCAAAGCCAAGGTGTGGTTCGCAAAGACCAACAGCACATGCAAGCATTCAGTGGCAGAGAAAGATCTGGTGATACTTTTCTGCCTGCAAGCCTTTGCAGAAGATAGCCCTGTGCAGCACTGGTTTGAATCAGACCAGGAGACTCTGCTTGCTTAGAGGGATGGTGTGTCCATTTAAGACAACCTGCTTGCAAAACTCAAAGAGCACTTCACACACATCGATGCTGATCCTGATCAGGAATTGCAAGACATTACGCTGCATGCGGGTGATGACCTGAGCACCTCTGCACACAAATTTGTGAAAGTGTACAATCTAGCATGCCCCAACATCGTGCGGCACTCCTACTGATCCAGAAGTTCAAGCACCTGCCGCAGTTGTACCAGAACCTGGTACAGGTGCGGACGCACGACAAGTGCACTCCCCTCCATGCGCTGGCAGACGTTGTTTACCGCCACCGAGAATTCCTGAACCAGGCAGATTGCATGCGAGGTTGCATGTATGGGCATCGATGTGGGCTGGGCGGACATGCAAACCAGCCTGGCATTTCAGGCGTGCGCAGGTAGTGCAACACTTGTAAGCCTGGAGGGTGCAACAGTGGGCAGGTTGCTTGTGCGCACGTGCATGTCACGTGACCGGTGTAGAGGGTTGGCATGTTGGTTGCGACTTGTGGTGCAGCGCATGGGTTGTGTTGTGCTGAAGCAGGAGGTGGCGTGCTGCGCGTGAGCAGTGGTGGGCAGGCAAAAACAGGCCTGTGGGCTGTTGCCTTGGTTCCTGCCCGTGCAGGCCCCTCAGGCCTGGACACTCTTTTGGGCCACTAAGACACTACCTTGGGCCTGGACACTATTTTGGACACTATTTTGGGGCCCTCAGGCCTGGACACTCTTTTGGGCCACGAAGATACTACTTTGGGCCTGGACACTATTTTGGACACTATTTTGAGCCCCTCAGGCCTGGACACTATTTTGGGCCACCGCCGGCTCTTTGGTGCTGCGGATCTTGAGTACACATGAGGGCTGTCGTGCAAGATTCTGTCGTGCAGCGGGTTGATGTACAAACCTGGGGCTTAGTGTTTATGACTGAAAAGCCCTCTGTGCCTCCATTCTTTCGCGCCAGGCCTGGCATCGGGAGATGTGCTCCGGGACTGCAACACAGGGCGGCACTCACGCCAGCAGTCATGAGCAGCATGCGTACCTGCAGCTCTTGGCTGCACACTGCCCAGTGCTCGCCTGCCTTGCAAGGGACCCCAAGAGGACCACGCAACAACAAGTAGCGCTGGAGAGGTTGCGCAGCTCTCTGGACTGGGCAATGGGCAGTATGCTCCGCCCGCTAGTCCAAGAAACAGTTGGAACAACCTTAATAGTGATCGCCGTTGGGTGGGTGTGTATGATCAAGGCTGTGCTTGGTGCCCAAGCAATGCCTTTGTTTAGCTGAGTAGGCTATGTGCATGCATGAACGGTCAGTCCCCTGCCCTTGAACAGTGCGCTCTGCACGCCTTAAAGAGATTTGGAGTGCCCGGCTCTTGTACTCCTCATGCAGAGCGCAGCTAGCTGGCATGGCAGGCAAGCTCATGCAAGCTGTAGCAAAGCCAAGTCCGGGGGCGTTGCTTGACATGTTGCATCACCACGCTCCTGTTTGGCAGGCCTTTGCCCTCTTGCGGCTCGACGAGGGGTGTGGGCTCCAGCCCGCTCAAGAAGTTCAAGGATGCCCTACTGAGGGCAGTTGGGTGAGGTGTCCCATGCCACTGTCCGTGGTGGCGCTGCCGCAATCGCTCAATGCGCGGGACTGGTGGGAGTCTGTTTGTTTCCTTGTTTTTGAGGGTGTTTCTGGATCGTATCGCACTTTTGCCATACCTGATTAGAGGCATGTGCATGTGTTGCATCATGTGTGTGGTTACCTTGGGCATGCGGAATGGACCCAGCGTTAGCATCAGTTTGCAAATCAGCCCTCAAATTGAAGACCAGATTTGACAGGTTGCTACTGCTGCTTCTTTTAAGATATACTCCTTGTCTTGGCTTTGAGGCAAACACACACAACTGCGCGGGCAGGTGCATACCACGCGTCCACGCACTTGCACGCCTTGACAAGCACACACGCTCACATTCTCATGCACACACACGCACACACACATACACCCGCGCAAGCACATTCACACACACGCACGCGCACATTGACACACACAAGAATACATACATACAAATGCACACATACAAATACACGTACATGAGCACGCACTTGCGTGTAAACACACGTATATATGTGCGCACATGCTCACTTCCTGCATGATCAGAGTGGCTCTGCCGGCTGTGGACAGCACTGCGTGACCATTTTGTGGCTCAGCAAGTACCACACCAAGCGGTGCTGCTCCCGCTGTACTACAGCTTAGTAAGGCAGTGACCAACCCTGCGACTTAGTAAGGCAGTGACCAACCCTGCGACTCAAAAGCGGCCCTAAGCGGAGGTATGCCGGTGTCCTTAACCTCTAGCATGCACTCAGCGCTGAGCTAGCTCATGCACAAGCATCCTAGAGTTGTGTTCACGGCAATCAGCCATACAGTGTTGTCCAGGCCTGCGGGCTCCTTAAGAGCCTCTGAGTTGGACAAGTGTCCAAAACACAGGGAGATGGCCTGCTTGTCTGCTCCGCGTTTGGAATTCCATGCACTGATATGATGGGCTGAGTAGCATTGGCCCTACGCAGCTGACGCAGCAGTTACATGGTATTGTTGAAGCAAGCAGCACGGTGTTTGCTTTTTGCTGGAGCGTTGGGCGCATGCTTCAAGCGCTAATGCCCGCGAGTGTGATTGGAAGGTGGAGGGCGTGCGCAAGAGCAGGTCTCCTCACGCAGGTGCTTGCAGGGTGCGCCAGTGCACCATGTGCTCAACAGGGAGCCGATGCGAGCCTGGTAGTGCACAGCCGCAGCCGCACTATTGGGCAATGGACTGTGTTGCGCAGTGCTGGGCTACACCTTGCCTTCCGTAGGTGACATTGAGGCGAGCAATGTGAAACACTTGGGCCATGCAATTTCACATCGCTTGCCTTGGTGGCAGCCGTGGCCGCCTGCTGTGGCAGCACCCAGCCAAGCCTGTGGGCCTGCTTGGGCTATAGAGCATGGGAGTCACCTCTGTCGGGACAGTGTTCCTGAGCGCGGAGCATTCCGATTGGATCCATCATGGATAATCGTGGCATCCTGCTTAACCTGATGGAGCACGTTCCCTTGATTAAGAAGCAGAAGTTCTGCTCTCTGCGTGTCGTTTCTGAGTCTCAAAACATTCCAAGCTCTGTTTTAGGTTGGGTTAGATTACGTGTTGTACCTGCAAAACGAGGGCAGTTTAGCTGATTGTTATCATCCCAAGCTCTGGTTTTGACTTCTGCGTGATTGATTGTGTCGTGAGCACATGCTGCACACAACATGATCTTCTGCTATGTTGTAAGCTGTAGAACGCAAGAAGCCGTGTTAAGCTGAAAATCCTTATTGCACACTCCCTGTTTTTGTTTGTGCATAGCCAAAGCCCCTGCCAAAGATTACTCAGCTTTTCCTGCCAAACAAGCATTTCAATTGAAGTCTGCCAAGCCTGCAACATGGACCTTTATCTAGAAAGGCACTAAAAAGCAGCCAAGAAGGAGACCAATAGCCACAAGGCAGGAGATGATAACCTTCGAAGGTTAATGCACTGTGACCAACTGTACGGACAAGCACTACCCCTATACGGTGATGTGCCATTTAAAGCAAACACATAGCGAGCAAGTGTTGCAGGGAGCGCGGAGGCAAACCTAGCACACCTCACCTCAGCAATAAAACAAATCAATGACAGCAAAAGGGCTCTTTATTTGTCCGAAGCATCAAAAAGCAATGCACAACATTGTTCTTGCAATGCCAAAGTCTTAGAGAAGCACTCATCATGTATGATGCATGATCAAAACAAATGCAGCGTGCCTTTGAACTGGATGCCTACTAGGCTTCCCCTTTAATGGCATACATACAAACAAGATCGCGGCAGAATCTTTACAGCAGCTGCTGACCATTAGACTCTGACAGCAGGGTACCACGGCGCCCTTCCCTCAGAGCTATGGAAGCTTTGTGTGCATGCGCATGCGGCTGCAACGAATGTTCTAGGATGAATGGCTCTTCTTTGTGTGAACCTAGTGCTGTCGAAGCTGCAAAGCTATGTACGTACTCTGTTGCACATGCGCTATTGCGCTGTTGCGCTCCATCAGAAACACAGCAAGGTATCATTGTCAGCCAAAGCGCGCACGGCAGCACACCCACAGCTTGAAGGCAGGGATGCGCAAGGCAGAGATGTGCATGACAACTTGTGTAAGACGGGGGCTGCATGGCAGGCATGGCATCTTTGTGAACAAACAACTAAGTCAAGCGCAGCAGCAAGCCAGCCCCACAAAAACACCTCCCATACATGACCCATAACCACACAACATTCATATGGTGGCCACTCGGTTGGCGAAGCGCAGGTGTGCGAGTTGCTAGGGAAAAAGCAGTTCTGATTCATGCCAGGAAGAAAGGAAAAAGGTAAGCTTGTGGGTGCCATCCCAGAGCACGACATACTCCGGCACAGCACCAGCAATGGCAAGCCTGCACACACTCGCAACTCTAGGCCAGCGAAAGGAACTGAAGGACTGGGGCATGCGTGCACCCAAAGTAGCCAGAGGGAGGGCGGGGGTGCTAGAAGGTCCGCCCTGCAGTAGATGCTAGAAGGCCAGAGGGCCTGCCCAGCAGCAGGTTCTAGCAGGCCTGCCCTGCAGCAGGCAAGCGCCCTCGCACCGCGAACCCTGGCCCGGGCACACTTGGCGTGCTCATCTGGGGCACCAAAGGGCGCTCTCCGGAGCGTGCCTTGGGCAAGCGTGCCTGCTGCTGCAAGCACGGAGCACGCATGCCAGCTGCTGCCCCGTGCACTCACAAGCGGCCAACAAGGCACAGACGCAGGGCAGGGCTGTGAGCTTTGCTGCAGGCACAGCGTCCTGCAGACACAGCGCACTGCAGGTGCGCAACGCCTCTCGCTATCAAAGGCTCCTCATCAAAGCGCGCAAGCACCCTGGAATCCGTGCGATCCTGAACAGAGGCTTCAGCCAATCCCCTCTCGTAAAGCGCACTCACTGCTTGCTGTTAGCAGCTTGCTTTTCGCGCACACACCCAGCTGCTAGCAGCCGATCCCCTCTCCAAGCGCACTCACTGCTTGCTGTTTGCAGCTCGCTCCTCGCGCAAACCCTACAGCTGCTAGCTACCCGCAACTGGTGCGTGCCCAGCTTCTATCTACTTCCAACTCGCGCACATACCCAACACCGCCCCAGCTGAAAGCTTTTAAGCGCCACACGGATTTGCGTGGGTCTTGCGTGCTCTCAGGAAGGAGAACGCCAGGAGAGGGGCCTGGCGGGCTTTAAAGGCTGGGAGGCTGGCCTGTGCTGGCCTACACCAAGAAAGAACAAGGGTGCCTCTGGCCACCCTTCGCAAAATCTGGGGGCCTGGCACACACCGTACTCAGCCTGGCACACACCATACTCGGCCTGGCACACACCATACTCGGCCTGGCACACACCATACTCGGCCTGGCACACACCATACTCGGGCCTGGCACACACCATATTCGGGCGTTGGCGCGCTCTCAGACGCGGGACTCTCGGGACCCCTCAGACGCGGGATTCGGGACTCTCGAGACTCTCAGACGCGGGGCTCACAAACGCGGGACCACGCTCTCAGACGCGGGGCTCTCAGAAGCGGGACCGTGCTCTCAAGCACAGGACTCTCACACGCGCGCCTGCCGCCACCCAAGGAAAGGAGGCCTCAGCATATCACCCGCCGCAACCGGACCGGCTCTGCTGGTGCTTAGGGATCCCCCTCCTAGCGGGCTGTCCCTGCTTGCCACCATGCCCGCCGCGCATTCAGGGCTCCTACCAGAGCCTAGGGTCCCCCCATCCCAGTGAGCTGTTCCAGCCCGCCATCCCAGTGAGCTGTTCCAGCCCGCCATCCCAGTGAGCTGTTCCAGCCCGCCGCCGCGCCCACCCCGCATTCAGAAACCGCGGGGGCCGTGGGAGAAGGCACCGCCACGCTCTCCAGGAACGCGAGGCCAGGCTCCCCTCAGGCCCCGCCTCAGCACCACCACAGCGAGGGCTGCCCGCACACCAGGTCCATGAGCGGCCGCACGGCTGCCGGTGCTGCGCGGGCGTCCTGCAACGGGCCCGGGCCCGCCCTCGTGCAGGGCGCAGCAGGGGCTGTCACCGGGTGGCCGTCCTCTGCAGGGTGTGCCTGAACCGCGCGCGGTGCGGGCCACGCGGGGTGGGGCTGCACGCGCGCCGCGCCCAGCACCACGCGCAGGCAGGCATGCAGAAGCGCAGGCACGGGCAGCGCCTGGCGGGCCAGCAAGTAGTGCGTGACGCGGGGCAGCGGGGGCGTGGCGGCGGCGGAAGGCGCGGCCCGCTGCCCGCCCGCCCTGTCCTCACAACCGGCCTGCAGCGGCGCCTGCAGATGGTCTGGGGAGCTGTGCGGCAGCACCTGGGGGCCGTGCCGCTGCCCGGGGCTGAGCACGCGGCACATAAAACGGTCAAAGGGGCGGTCCGGGGTAGCCGCCTGCTGCTGCACGCACACGGCCTGTGCGGGGGTCTGCGGACTGCAGTGCAATGCAGGTGGCTCAGGCCCCAGAGGCGCTGAGGCGCTGCACAGCTGCTGCTGCTGCAGGGGCTGCTGCTGCAGGGGCTGCAGGGGCTCTCGGTGGTGTGGGCTGTGGTGGGACAGCAGTTTCTGGTGCGACGCCAGCGGCTGCGGCAGCGGTGTGGCTGCCTGCTGAGTGGCCACGCTGCGCAGCTGGGCCCCTCTCAGTGCGCTCCACCTGCGCAGCAGGCGCGCCCCACTGCGAGGTGTGCACGGCTGCTGCGCGCGGTGCGCTTTGACATGTGTGCGTGTGTGTGCGCGTGTGTGTATGTGTGGGCGTGTGTGTGCACAGTGTGTGCGTGTACGTGTGGGCGCGTGTGCACGGGGTGCGTGCGTGTCTGTGTACGTGTGTGTGCGCATTGTGGTTTTCGATGCTCACGTCGCTCAAGCGCACATGCATGTGTATGCGTGTGTGCTTGGTCAAGTGCAAGCCTCTTTTGCGCATGCGCTCAGCGTGCGCGCTCAAAAGCCACCCACGCACCTGATGAGGCTCCGCTGCGAGCCCTCGCTGGCCTGGCATCTGTCACCGTCTGTCGCAGGCACCAGCAAGTCCACCGTGAACGTGCCTGCACAGTATGCAAGCACGGTGTGAGTTGTGCCACAATGCGCGCTTGGCGTGGCAGTCACCTGCGGGTGCGTGCACAGGTCGAGTGCTCACAAAGCAAGCGCGCGGGCATGCATGGAGGCAGCCGCCCAGGCGTCCTTGGGAGCCCCTCTTCAGAGAGATGACTGACGAAACGCACAAACGGAGCGACACAATTGCTTTTTTGGTACCCGGGCCAAGGGAAGGCTTACCAGTGCCGCGCACCTGGAAACGCCAGTGGCCTCACTACACGATAGGCTTTTTGGCATCGAGGTCAAGGGAAGGCGTACCAGAGCAGCGCACCTGAAAATGCCTGTGGCCACACTGCGCGACTGCGGGTGCCATGCTTTGCCAACACACCGAGGCCCTCGCAAGGCTCCGAGCGCAACCAGACTCTGGTGCAAGAGGATTCAAAGGTCCTCATGACACTCATGGCGCATGCGCCTGAGGGCATCACATGGACTGCGCGTGCTACCCTGGCACTGTGTGTGCAGCCCCGGCACTGCGCTTACGACCCCGGCACTCACGCTTGAGCACAAACAGATCGAGGCCGATGGTTTGCAACTGACCCGCAGGGCGCGCACCTGGGAACGCCATTGGCCGTGCGAGGCGCCAGCCCAGCAGCAGCAGCGGGTTGCAGCGCAGCAGCGCCGCCGCCAGCAGCAGGGCCATACGCACCAGCACGGCGGCCGCGTGCGCGCACGTCACCAGCGTGTGCCAGGCCAGGGTGGTGGGCAGCAGGGCCAGCAGGGGCACGAACAACAGCACGCCCACGATCAGCGGCTCCGCCACCACCTCCTGCTTCTGTGCGTTCAAGTGTGTGTGTTTGTATGTATGTGTGTGAGCGTGTGCGCGCGTCCAAGGCTGTTTCTGGGTTAAGTGTGTGTATGTGTGTGCACGCACGCGCGTGCATGCGTTTGTGCATTGTGTTGTGTGCATGGAGTTGAGGCACGGCATTTGGCAAAGATGTGACTGTGAGAGCGCAAATGCATGCGCCCACCTGCGCCCAAGCAGAACAGCACAGCTAAGCAGATCCGCACGCTTCATCTGGTTTCGACACCGACGGCCTGCATCCTTGCACAAACCCCCAAAGCAATCACTCTCCATACGCACCCATGCCCCAACACCCGTTTTGGCTGCGCCCCCACCCCCACCCAAGAATATGCGCCCTCAAACCACAGCTAGCTAGCTCTTGCTCCCCAAAGCATGCGCTTACTACTAGGCGCCCATGCCCCAACACCTGCTTTGGCCACCCCCACTTTGACACCAACATCCAGCCAGCCCTCCGCACACAGCGCGCTGGTCTCCGCTGCACCCCCAAAGAGCACCCGCCCAATAATGTGCGGACCTACTTGTGCGCACCTTTGGTGGTGGCCTGGAGGCCTTGATGATAGCCTTCAGTGCGCCCGACCACACCTAGACATGCGCGATATTTACGCATCCTTGCTAGCCTGTACGCATCCTTGCTGGTCCTTATGTGGCACCCACACCCCTCTTGGGGCCCATGCCCCACTGCACCCCGCTCTCCTGCCAACACATCCTCCTGATGGCGCGCACACATCTGTACCTCCCCGGGTATCACGGATATCAAGCTCCCTACCTCATCACCCTCACCATCCGTCTCCAACCCCCATCCTCATCGCCCTCATAATCCTCGTCCTCCTCACCACACCATCACCCTCATCCGCATCCTCTTCACCACCCTCACCCTCACACCATCAGTGCCTCCCCATTCAGGCCCCCAATCCACCACTTCCCGGTGCCTCCCCATCCAGGCACCCACCTTCTTGGTGCCCATGCCCCACAGCGCCTCGCTCGCCAGCCGATTGCCCCTGGGCCCAAGCAGCAAGGGCCGCGCCTGCTCACCAGCTTGCTCGCCCGCCCCGCGGCCGCCCTTGCCTGCCCCACCCCCTCCTGCCGCTTCGCCGCCTCTGCCTGTCCCAGTGCCCCCAACACCCCCTGCACCGCCCCTGCATGCTGCAGCATCGCCCCCTTTCGCTGCTGCACTGCCTGAGTCAACTGCCCTGCTGCTGAACGCATCCGACGGAGCACAGCCTCCAGTAGCCTGGCACTCAGTCACGTGGCCTGAGACGGGAGAGGCAACCGCTGCTGGGGAGGCGCTTCCTGGCATCATGGGTGCGTGCGCAGCTGGAGTGGCTACCGCTGCTGAGGGGACGCTCCCTTGCTGCGCGGTTGCAGCTGTGACTGCAGCAGGCCCTGTGGCCTCTGCCCTGGGGCCCCTTGCCCGCGCCCCCATGCCAGCCATCTTTTCTGCCAGCGCCCTCAGCTGCGTGCACATACAACAAGGCAACTATGCATGTGCATTTATGTCTGCGTGCATGCATTTGCGCACGTGCGCACACACATGCGCCCGTCTCAGCGTTCACACATTTGGCACCACAAGCTGCTCACGCATGCCAAAAAGGGGCTGCGGGCAGCACACACTACACCCTGATTGCATTCCACAAGGGGTTCAACTGTTGCATGGTCGTCACGTGACGCGCCCGGAGGTGCTGCAGCCAGCACGCGCTCACCCCCTGCGCCTCCGCCCACACCCCAGCCCCTGTCCCCATTCACACACAAAACTGCAGCACTTGCTCCTCCGCAAACACCCCTCGCACGCCTGGAAAGCGCTGCGACCCGGGCATGCACTCCCCCCTGAAGCCACTTGGCACATCCACTTCCACACACCAAGGGGACACATGCGCCCCCCACAAACACTCTCCCCCCTGAAGCCACTTGGCACATCCACTTCCACACACCAAGGGGACACATGCACCCCCCACAAACACTCTCCCCCCTGAAGCCACTTGCAAGCACTGGTGCCGGCGCACCCTCTCCTCAAATACACTCCCCTGAACCCATTTGACGTGCCCCTTTCCACACGCACACACACTCCAGCCAATTCCTGAGTCCCACCTGGAAGCGCTGGGGCCGGCGCACCCCCCCCCGCATGAGCCCCCACATGGACCGCACATAGTGCAGCTGCATGCGCAGCAGGCACGCCGTGGCACAGTGTGCAGCAGTCAGCGGCGCGCACGCCAGCTGCAGCAGGTCCCGGCACGCTGACAGGACGGCGCACGCGCCTGCAGGCATATGGAGGGACGTGCGTGCGGGCGTGTGTGCGCGCTATCCAGTGTGCGTGTATATGCGTGCGTGTTTACTAAGGCAAGTGCGTCAATGCGTGTGACTGCACCGAGACGGGAGGGCAGGCATGGGCACAGACGGGTCATCTTTCCACAGCCAGGCTGGGCACAAGGGCAGTCTGGGCCGTCGCAAATCACGAAGTAGAGGGTGTGCGCTAGCACACAGCTGGGTGCATGTGCGACGCAGCGGACCGTGCATGGGTGCAAGCTGGGTGGTTGTGTTGCATCGAAATGGCGTGGGCAGTTGTGTCGTTCCAATAGGGTGTCATAACAGAAGGGCAAACTGGGCAGTTGTATCGCACCCTTGTAGGACTGGGCCTGTGAAATTCACAGTGGCGAGAAAATCTAGCCAGAGCATGGCAGTTGTATCGCACCCTTGTAGGACTGGGCCTGTGAATTTCACAGTGGCGAGAAAATCTAGCCAGAGCATGGCAGTTGGAAACCCTGCACCCAGGACAATTGCCCAATGAAGGACAATTGCCCAATGATGGACAATCGCCCAATGAAGGACAATTGCCCAATGAAGGACAATTGCCCAATGAAGGACAGTGAGATACACAAAAGACCACGTGCCTTTTGATGGTGCGCACGCGTACGCATGCTTGAGCGTGCGTGTGTGCGCGCGCAGGTTGGTGCAAGCACGCACACCATTTCTGTAGGCTTCAGGATGCGGGGTGACCACGCCCACCTCAGGCGAGCCCGTTGGGAGGCATTTTGGTGCAGTCCATTGTGCTGGGCATGGTCGCACCACCCCACCTCAGGTGCACTTGAGCAAGCAACACGCCTCTGCTCATCAGCCACGCTAATGCAGGTGCGCGCCGTGCGCGGCCCTGCTGTCACGCGCACGTGCTGCATGCTGTGGTGCACAAACAGCCTTTTGCCACGATGCACGCAGATGGTCGTATGCACAGAGAGTGCCGATGCACACAGACGGTCGATGCACAGGAGACCAATGCACGCCGGCTGTCGACCACATGGGCGGCCTTGCTCTCATGCGCATGGGATGCCTTGTGCCGCACAAGCCGCCGCTCAAGTCAGGTTCCCACCAAATGGAGAGAGGCCCGGATCCCTCAACAGAGCATGCGGTGGGCAACGCACCGCACATAGCGCCCAGGGCCGTGAGCAAGGAGAGCAGCAGCGGGCCGCCCAGGCGCCACGCAGGCGCCGCCACCCTCGCCACGCCGTGCACCGCCTGGAGCAAGGCTTTGCCGTACAGGTAGCACAGCTCGGCGTGCAGCTTAATGCCGAACGGTTGCGCACCCATGAGCCTGCATGCGCATGTGCGCATGTTCGCATGAGCCTGCATGCGCGTGTGCGCATGTACACATGAGCCTGCATGCGCGTGTGCGCACGTACGCATGAGCCTGCATGCGTGTGTGCACATGTACCCATGAGCCGCGCACCCATGAGCCTACATGCGCGTGCGCGCGGGGGCAAGGCGATGCTGATGGTGGTGGTGACGATGGTGTATGAGATGTAGTGACGATGGTGTATGAGATGTGGTGACGATGGTGTATGAGAACGATGGTGTATGAGATGTGGTGACGATGGTGTATGAGAACGATGGTGTATGAGATGTGGTGACGATGGTGTATGAGTCCACATGTGTGCCTGCTTTCGCCCTGAGTATGCCATGGAAGAAGCCTCTCAAGTCCTGGCACACAAAGTTTGACCTGCATAAGGTCTGATCTGCACAAGGTGTGGTCTGTGCGTGCCCGTGCTACGAATCAGGAACCTTGGCAAGGAAAGCATACACCCAAGTTTATGACTTTTCGCTTGGCGGTCTCCAAAGTAGTCAGCCCGGCTGAAACAGGCCATTACCATTGCTCAAGCCCACTTGATTGCAGACAATGCACCCTCACACCTTGGCCAACCTGGCAGCGTCAAAACCTTCAGACAAGCCTATTTAGGAGGTTTGATGTAGGCTAGTGCTCAGCGCACTCAATTGCAGACAATACACCCTCACACCTCGGCCAACCTGGCGGCATCAAAACCTACAGACAAGCCTTTTATCAGCCCTGAGCCAGGATACCATGTTTTGGGCACGAGGACGCTGCTGGATGGCGTCTCCCCATGGCTGTATGGAGCAGATGTCCCCAGCATGCAATATGCTTGGCACGATTCACCGCAGAGAGGTCTTGGCGTAACACTGTCGCCAGCACACAGTCTATCATCAGCGTGACGCCCTCCACCGCTCAAACACGGAGGGGATCACAATGTTGTGCTGGCCGCACAAGCGGTGCAGCGCATGCGCATCGTCCGGCATGACGCACCACACGATGTTCTGATCTATGGCGCGGTGCAGCCACAGGCCGCTGCTTGCAGCCCGGCCCAGGAGCTGCTCCGAGTGCGTCCACAGCAGGAGCGCCAGCCAAAGCCCCAGCACGTGCTGCACGGCACAGCACAGCACAGCGCAGCACGCCCGCGTGCACCCCATGAGCCGCAGGTCACACGAGAGTTCCGGGCCCCATTCCCAGTGTGCGTGCTGCACGGAGCCCATGCAAGCACGCACGCACACCCACCACCCCGCCCGCACATGGGCAACTTGCGCCGCTGGTCAAGAGAGCGGGCGTAAAGAAGGGGGGGGGGGGGGGGGGGG
>LKMJ01002380.1_pt1 | contig 17259 bp, 12 predicted proteins | sample 643391 | NCBI WGS metagenome assembly LKMJ01 (sample SAMN04112250, study PRJNA286221) | soda lake metagenome | biome: soda lake; feature: Kulunda Steppe; material: water; isolation source: sample PL-Br10 brine of Picturesque Lake | place: Russia: Kulunda steppe | collected 2010-07
GACCGGCGGCCGGACGTTCGCCGCCCCATCGACCCGGCGGCTCGCTCGCGAACTCGGCGTCGAACTCGAGCGCGTCGATGGCAGCGGGCCGGGCGGCCGGGTCACCGAGGGCGACGTCCGTGCCGCCGCCGAATCGGCCGAAGCCGAAACGGCCGAGGAGACGCCCGAGGCGGCCGACGCGACGACGTCGGCGACCCGACGGATCGACGAGGACGAGACACCGCGCGAGTCGGCGGGTGAGCCAGCGGAAGCCGCCGACCGCGACCGGACGCTCGCGGCTCCGGCGACGAGAAAGCTCGCCGAAGAAGAGGGTATCGACATCGATTCGGTGCCGACCGACCGGATGGAAGACGGCGAGGCGTTCGTCACGCCCGAAGAGATCGAGGCGTACGCCGAAGCCCAAAAGCGGGCGCAGGCCGCCGACGCCGAGGCCGTCTCGGCTGCCGGCGAGGACGAGCGGATCCCCTACCGAGGGATCAGACGGACCATCGGCGAACAGATGGAGCGTTCGAAGTACACCGCCCCCCACGCGACTCACCACGACGAGGTCGACGTGACGGCCCTCGTCGAGACCAGAGGGCGGCTGAAAGAGCGCGCAAAGGAGCGCGGGAGCGATCTCTCGTATATGCCGTTCGTGATCAAGGCGGTCGTCGCCGGCCTCGAGGAGTATCCGATCCTCAACTCCCAGCTCGACGAGGAAAGCGAGGAGATCGTCCTCCGCGGCGAGCGCAACGTCGGCGTCGCGACGGCAACGGAGGCGGGGCTCATGGTCCCGGTCGTCCGGAACGCGGATCGGAAGGGGTTACTCGAGATCGCAGACGAGATGAACGAACTCGTCGAGAAGGCCCGCGATCGGTCGATCGCCCCCGAGGAGATGCGGGGCGGAACCTTCTCGGTGACGAACTTCGGTGCGATCGGCGGCGAGTACGCCAACCCGATCATCAACTACCCGGAGACGGCGATCCTCGGGCTCGGATCGATCAAAGAGAAACCCCGAGTCGTCGACGGCGATATCGTCCCGCGACACGTCATGACGATGTCCCTCGCGGTCGATCACCGCGTCATCGACGGAGCCGACGCCGCCCAGTTTATGAACACGGTCAAGGAGCATCTGGCGACTCCCGAATTGCTGCTTTTGAAGTAAGCGACCCCGTCTTCCTTCGCTCGGGGGCGACGTTCCCTGACGCGTGTACACGAAGAACAACAATAGGACGATTTTTTAGGGGGCGGGCAGAAGGGGACGTATATGTTCAAGGCTATCGTGAGTGCGGACACGCTCGGGGCGGCGCTCGACTCCGTCAGCGTGCTTGTCGACGAGTGTAAGATCCGCCTCGAGGACGAGGGCCTCGCGATCCGTGCGGTCGACCCGGCGAACGTGGGGATGGTCGATCTGGAGCTTTCGGCGAACGCTTTCGAGTCCTACGAGACCGACGGCGGCGTCATCGGCGTCAACCTCGATCGACTCGAGGACATCGTCGGGATGGCCGACTCCGGACAGCTCGTCCATCTGGAACTCGACGAGGAGACGCGCAAGCTTCACATCTCGCTGGACGGGCTCGAGTACACCCTCGCGCTCATCGATCCCGATTCGATCAGACAGGAGCCGGATCTGCCCGATCTCGATCTCTCCGCGGAGATCGTAATCGAGGGCAAAGACATCGATCGGGCGGTCACCGCCGCCGATATGGTCTCCGATCACATCGCGTTGGGCGTCGATCCCGACGCCGAGGAGTTCTACGTCGACGCCGAGGGCGACACCGACGACGTCCATCTGGAACTCGGCCGCGAGGATCTGATCGATCTCACGGCCGGCGAGGCTCGCTCGCTTTTCTCTCTGGACTACCTGAAGGACATGAACAAGGCGATCCCGAAAGACGCCGAGGTGACGATGGAGCTCGGCGAGGAGTTCCCCGTCAAACTGCACTTCGGGTTCGCCGAGGGCGATGGTCACGTCACGTTCATGCTCGCACCGCGCATCCAGAGCGACTGATACTGCCGGCCGTCATCCCTACATATCCGATCGCACAGACGGATTCTCTCCCGATACCGATCGGGTCGACGCTTCTCCCGTTTGAAAGAGATACGACCGGCAGTATACACCGATCGCGGGCTACCGGCCGTTATTCGAGTTCGACGAGCTGTTTGCCGATGTTTTCGCCCTCGAAAAGTCCCAGAAACGCGTCGGGCGCGTTCTCGATTCCCTCGGTCACCGTCTCCTCGTAGCGGAGCTCGCCCTCCTCGATCCACCGCCTTAGCCGACCGGTCGCCTGCTCGGAGAGGTGGTCGTAGTCGCTGTTTATGAACCCCTCAACCCGGGTGCGGGTCCGCTGGTACAGTCGGCGCGGCCCGGTCATTCGCTCGTCGTCGGGTTCGAGGTTATAAAGTGAGATCTTCCCGCAGACGGCGACCCGCGAGAAGGGATTCAGGTGGTCCAACACGGCGTCGCTGACCTCGCCGCCGACGTTCTCGAAGTACAGGTCGACGCCTCGGGGGCAGGCGTCGGCGACCGCCGCCGAGAGGTCGTCCACGCGCCGATAGTCGATCGCGGCGTCGAACCCGAGCTCGTCGGTGAGCCAGGCGGTCTTCTCCTCGGAGCCGGCGATGCCGACGACGCGGCAGCCGGCGATGCGGGCGATCTGCCCGGCGACAGACCCGACCGCTCCAGCCGCCCCGGAGATGACGACCGTATCGCCGGGCGCGACCTTCCCGACCTCCGTCATCCCGACGTAGGCCGTGAACCCGGGCATTCCCAGAACGTGCAACGCGGTCGAGATCGGCACCTCGCCGGTGTCGACGGGATCGAGTATCGCCCCGTTGACGGCGGCGTACTCGGACCAATAGAGGTTGCCAGTGACCAGATCGCCGGCCTCCAGTCCCTCGTAGTTCGACTCGACGACCTCGCCGACGACGCCGGCCCGCATCGGCTCGCCGGTCTCCCAGGGCTCGGCATAGGAGTGGGCGTCCCGCATCCGGCCGCGCATGTACGGATCGACGGACAGATACCGCGTCCGAACGAGAACCTCGTTCGCTTCAGGGTCGGGTATCGGTCGCTCGCGGAGCTGGAAGTTCTCCATCGAGGGCTGTCCGGTCGGTCGTTCGTCGAGAATCCACTCTCTGTTGATTTCGTCTGTCACGTCGAGAGCTACCGACACGCTTCCGTATCAGTCTTGCCCCGTGTTTACGTCCGACACGGGAGAAATCTCAGCCTACCACTCGAACAGTGGATTGTGAAGATCCATGTCGGATTCATTCCGTGGCTTGAGCCACAGGTATTCTCCTTGCTCTTTATAATCACCCTGTTCGACATACACATATGGTATCATACACCGGTGCAGACCTGTTCGTGGACGCGCTCGAAACGTACGGCGTTCGTCACCTGTTCGGTAATCCCGGCACGACGGAAGTGCCGATCATCCACGCGCTGGAGGATTCCCCGGTAGACTACGTGCTCGGTCTGCAGGAGGATATCGCCGTGGGGATGGCCGCCGGCTACGCTCGAACGAAGACGTACCACGAAGCGGGCGATGATTCGACCCCGCCAGTTGGCGTCGCGAACCTTCACGTCGCTCCCGGAGTAGCTCACGGGCTCGGTAATCTCTATAACGCGTATCGAGGCGGTGTCCCGCTGGTCGTCACCGCGGGTGATCACCGTACCGACGTCCAACACGAAGAGCCAGCACTAAGCGGTGATCTCGTCGCGATGGCCGATCCGTACACGAAGTGGAGTGCCGAAGTCAGTGACGTCGATACCTTACCGACGATGATCCGCCGAGCGGTCCGTGTCGCGCTCACCCCGCCGACAGGTCCCGTTTTCCTGAGTCTACCGGTCGACGTGATGCTGGCCGAAACCGACAAGCGTCCGGAGAGGCTTGGCGAGATTCCGACAGCCGGACGGGGGGATCTCGATTCGATCGAACGGGCGGCCCGACGCGTGGGCGCCGCCGAGGAGGTGACGCTCGTCGTCGGCGATGGCGTCTGTCGCTCCGGCACCGATGGTGTCGAGGCGACGATCGACTTCGCCGAGGCCGCGGGCGCGCGGGTCCACGGAGAGATACTCACCGCCGAGATCGGTTTCCCCACGGATCACGAACAGTGGGTGTCGTATCTGTCCGCAAACGCCGAATCGTCCCGGGAGTTCGTCGATACCGATCTTTTAGTACTCGCGGGCTGTTCGTCGAATACTCCGGTAAGCGGGTCCGAAGAGGGGTTTATCCCCGAAGAGACGACCTGTATCCATCTCGGTGCCGATCCGTGGCAACTCGGTAAAAACGAGCCGGCGGACACCGCCATCATCGGGGATCCCGGCGAGATCATGAGAGAACTCGCCCCGATGGTCGAAGAGCGGGTCGGCGAGAGCGAGCGTCGGAAACGCCTGACGCGACTCGAAGAGGTGAAGAACTCGCTCGGGGACGGGTCGATCGAAGGTTCGGATGACCCCCGAATGTCGAAGGAAACGCTGATCGATACGATGCTAGAGACGGCGCCAGATGCCTACATCGTCGACGAGAGTCTCACATCGAAGTACGCTATGCTCGGCCGGGCCACTATGAAACCCCGCGGCTGGATGGGGAACAAAGGCGGCGGCCTCGGATACGGGCTCCCCGCGTCGATCGGTGCAGCCCTGGCCGAATCGACGCGTGATACCCCCCGTGACGTGATCGGATTTATCGGCGATGGATCGTATCTCTACTACCCCCAGTCGATCTACACCGCGGCACGATACGACATCGATCTGACCGTGGTGATTCCGGATAATCGGAACTACCGGATTCTCAAGGAGAATACGCTAGCGATTATGGGAGGGACCGAGGACGATTACGAATTCATCGGCATGGATTTCGATCCGCCCGTCGATATCCCGATGACGGCCCGCGGTCACGGCGCTGAGGCACAGCTGGTCGAATCTCCCGACGAGCTCGAAGACGCTCTCGAAGCGTCACTCGCGTCATCCGATCCCGTCGTTCTCGACACGCTCGTTCACGACTAAATCGGATGGGCTTCCGCGCTGTCAACGCTGTGAGATACGCTCCGAGATGCAGCAGGGCCTGCGAGGGCGCACGCCACGCTGTCAGGTGGCGTCGTGACCGATACAGCGGATGTGCGGAGATTTCAAATCCCGGTCTGTGGGGTGTTTTGCTTCGTTGTACGGAAACGAGAAACGCCGACGATACACACCATCAGTGGACGTGCGGGCACGACAGGAAAACCGGGCCGCGGGCGTTCTCCTCGCCTTTTATAATCGAACCGGCCGAGAGAGGAAACGAGAATGGAACCTACGAACCGCACGGACGATCAACGGAGGGTGATGGCGGCATGAACCGTCCGCTCTCGGACGTCACCGTCGTGGAGTTGACCCACATCATCGCGGGGCCCTATTGCGGGCTGCTTTTGGCTGATCTCGGCGCCGAGGTGATCAAGGTCGAACATCCCGAGCACGCCGACGTCTTCAGAGACGACAGCAGGGACTCCTCGAGCTGGTTCAACTACGTCAACCGGAACAAAAAGGGGATCGCGCTCGATCTGAAGGACGAAGCGGGGAAGGCGGCCTTCGAGGAGCTCGTCGGGGAGGCCGACGTCCTCGTCGAGAACTTCGGCCCGGGAGCCGTAGAGCGGCTGGGAATCGATTACGAATCGCTTCGGGAGGTGAACCCGGAGTTGATCTACTGTTCGATCAAGGGGTTCAGCGAGGGTCCCTACGAGGACCGGCCGGCGCTCGATCCCGTCGCCGAGGCGCTGTCGGGGCTGATGAGCACGACGGGGTATCCGGACATGCCGCCGGCCCGCTGTGGGACGAGCATCGCCGACATGGCGGCGTCGATGCAGGGTGCACTCGCGGTCGTCGGGGCGATCCGCCAGCGGGATCAGACCGGGGGCGGCCAGCACATCACCGCGCCGATGTTCGAGTCCACGGTCGGATTAAACGGCGGGAACGTCGCCTTCTCCGACGCCTTCGGCGAGCCCAGGGCGAAATACCACGGCGGCGGTCAGGGTCAGTGGGCGCCCTACGGGGTGTTCCGGTCGGACGGCGAGGAGTGGGTGTTCGTCGGCCCCTCCTCGGAGGGACACTGGCAGTCGCTGTGTGGGGCGATGGAGGTCCCCGGACTCGCCGAGGACGAGCGGTTCCGGACGCGGGCAGACCGCCGGGAGAACCGCGAAGCGCTCGACGAGAAGCTTCAGGAGGTGTTCGAGGAGTACGAGAAAGACGAGATCGTCGACCGCCTGCAGGCGGCGGGCGTGCCGTGTGCGCCGGTGAAGGATACGGTCGAGGTCAGCGAGGACCCACACCTCGAAGCGATCGACGGTCTCGGCGAGGTGACGGCCGCACAGGGGGATCGGCGCGCGATGCGGGTTCCGAAAAGCCCGATCCGATCGAGCGAGTTCGAGCCCCTGGAGCCGACCGATCCGCCGCTGCAGGGTGAAGACACCGAAACCGTTCTCGAAGCGATCGGGTACTCCGAAGACGAGATCGACGCCCTTCGAGAGCGCGGCGCGATCTGAGCTCGGCGAAGATCCGACGGCGAGGATTACCGATCGATCCGTTCGGCGTTGGAACCGAACTCCTCGGCCAGGAGCGTCGGGACGTCCTCGGGACGGACGTCGGCGTAGTACTCGTTTCGCGGCTGGATCGTGATCGCGGTCCCCTCGTCGCTACAGAGCCCGAGACAGCCGGTCGTCGAGACGCCGACCGGCGACCAGAAGACGTCGCGCTCACGGAGCCACGATTTGACGGCCGCCACGGTGGCGTCGGCATCGACGTCCGCGCAGGCGACGTACTCGGAGTCGCGGTCGTTGGTACAGACGAAGACGTGTGCCGCCAGTCGGGTCGTCTGCTGGTCGGTACAGCGCCGCATCGGTTCAGGACCCCGAAAGCGCGTCCGCCTCTCCGGTGGGTCGTGTCGATCGGCCGGCGCCGCGGTCGCTCCAGCGCCGGAGCCTGGTGAACGCGCCGGCGATCAGCACCCAGAGGGCGGCCTGAGAGAGGGCGGCGAGCCCCTGATAGGTAGTGACAAGTTCTGCGGGGAGGTCGGGGTGGGTGACGACCGTCGGCGTCAGCGTCGGGATCAAGACGACGGCCGCGAGTATCGGCACGGCTGCGGCCGAAAGCCCGAAACCGACGTGGCGCGTCTGAAAGCGGTTGTACGCGCCGATGGCAGCCGCCGAGACGGCGATTCCGGCGACGACGAGGCCGAGATACATCGCGAGACGGGTGTCGATGCCGTAGAGATTCTCCGCGCCGGGAGCCGCAGGCGGCAGCGCGAGCCACGGGGTAACCGAGATACTGAAAAAGCCCACGCCGGCGAGGACGAACGCCTTCACGTCGCCGCGGCCGGGGAGTGCGGGCTCGAAGAGATACAGCGCGATGGCGAAGACGCCGCCCAGAAAGATCGCCCACAGCACGCCGCTGCCGGCGCTGACGATCGCCGTCGTCGTCTCGGAGACGGCGTGTGCGGCCTCCTCGTGTGCGTGGCCGTGATCGTGATCGTGACCGTGACTGTGATCGTGACCCGCGTCGTGGACGTACTCGCTGAGCGGGTTGCCGACCAGCACCATATACAGGCCGTAGGCGAGGCCGGCAACGAGACCGGCGGCGACGCCGCGCTGGAGATAGTCGTGGATCATTGGCTCAGTCAGTGACAGACGATCCCGGCGGCGTGCCGGAAGTTGTGCGTCGCGTCGTGGACGAGCGGCTCCTGTAAGAACATCAACGTGAAGGCGACGGCGGTGCCGAAAGCGAGCATCGCCGCGATCTGGGTCATCGTCAACTCGCTGCGGGCGAGATCGAAGCGGTCCGAAACTGTTTCGTTCGCGTTCATAAATTCAAATTGTATTACTGAAAGTGAGATTGTAAAGCTTCGGGTTAGTCGCCAGATCGGGTCGGCGACCGGTCCGAGAGTCGCTCACTCCCGCGAGCGGGCGAGTTCGGCCTCGACGCGTTCGGGCGTCAGCGCATCGAGGGCGACGAGCGTCCCGTCCGTCGCCTCGACGACGTCGGCGAGCAGTCCGCGCTCGTCGCCCGCCTCGACGCAGACGACGCCCGCGCCGGTCGCTTCGAGCGCCTCGGCGGCGCGTCGGGTATCGGCCGTCGGATCCTCTCCGGCGTTGGCCCGGCCGTCGGAGACGACGACGGCGACGGCGGCGTCGGGGTCGGCCCGTTCGATCACCGACGCGGCGGTCCGGAGGCCGGCCGGAAGCGGCGTCCGATCGCCGGTCGGCAACTCCTTCAGATGGCGGGCAGCGAGCGAAACCGAATCCGTCGGGGGGAGAATGACTTCCGCGTCGTCCCCGGCGAAGGCGACGACGGCGACGCTGTCGCGCTCGGTGTAGGCCCCTTCGAGCAACTCGAGGGTGACGCCCTTCGTCGCCGCCATCGCGGGTCGCATCGAGGCGCTGGCGTCGACGGCGAAGACGACGAGCGCGTCGCCGGATCCCGAACGGACCGACTGTCTGAGATCGCGCGTTTCGACCCGGTCGCGGCCGTGGACCGCAGCGGCTCGAACCGACGCCGCGGCGTCGATCGAACTCCCGGCGTCGGGGTCGGCTTCCTCCGTCCGGACTCGAACCCCCCTGTTTCGACTCGAGGCCGCCGCGGACGCCCGGCCGGAACCGGTTCCGAAATCGGCGTCGGGGGCGTCGATTTCGGGGGCCACGGCGTCGGCGGGTTCCCGGGGCTGGCCCGGAACGAGCGGCGTCGCCTCCTCGCTTTCGCCTCGCTCATCGTCCGCTTCGGCGTCCGGATCGGTATCCCCCGCGGCGTCGGAGTCGGCGTCCGACGTCGGCGCCTCCTGCGGCGTCGGTGTTCGGTTTCGTCGCCTCTCGTCGTCGTCTTCCTCCGGGGGCTCCGTCTCGTCGGCGTTGCCGCTTCCTTCCTCCGTCTCGGACGGGTCGGTTCCCGAATCGCCGTCGGGTTCGTCGGTTCGCTCATCCTCGGCGTCCGAACCGTCACCCTCGATCTCGTCGTCTCCGGACTCGCTTTCGTCCGACCCGTCGTCGAAGTGATCGTCGATCACTTCCTCGGCGTCGGGAGCGTCCTCGAAGGGGGTCGATCGCATCCGGTGGGCGAGCGCGTATTCGGCCGCCCGTCGGAGATCGCCGTCGGTGACCGTCAGTCGTTCATCGAGCGCCGCCAGCGCGCGGGCGGCCCGGGCGGCCGCGATGTCCGCCCGGTGGCCGTCGACGCCGGCCTCCAGACACAGCGTCGCGATTTCGCGTTTCTGCTCGTCGGTGAGTTCGACCTCCTCGAGCAGTTCTCGGGCCGAGTGTAGCCGTTCTCGGTGATCGTCGGTGTCGTCCTCGACCGGCGACGTCCCCTCGAGATCGCCGTCGATGATGGCGATTCGGTCCTCGACGTCGCGTTCGCCTTCGACCGCTACGGAGAGGGCGAATCGGTCCCGAAGCTGCGGACGGAGATCGCCCTCCTCGGGGTTCATCGTACCGACGAGCGTGAACTCGGCGGGGTGAGAGACGCTGACGCCGTCGCGTTCGACGCGGTTCTCCCCGGAGGCGGCGGCGTCGAGCAACACGTCGACGAGGTGATCATCGAGCAGGTTGACCTCGTCGACGTACAGCAGTCCGCGGTTGGCGCGGGCGAGCAATCCGGGATCGAACGAGGCCTCGCCGGCCAGCGCGTCCGAAACCGAGAGCGTCCCGACGACGCGTTCGCGGGTCGCCCCCAGCGGAAGCGTCACGAGCGGGACGGGACGGGTCTCGACGGGAAACGTCGCCCGCTCGCGACAGGAGTCACACTGGCGGGTCCGATCGTCGGGGGGACAGCCGTACGGACAGTCGGCGACCGCACGCTGTTCGGGCAGCAGATCCGCCAGCCCGCGGACGAGCGTCGATTTGGCGGTCCCCTTCTCGCCGGTAACGAGCAGGCCGTCGAGGCCGTCGTCGGTCACGACCGTCAAAAGCGCCTCCTTTAGCCGCTTTTGACCGACGACCGCGCCGAACGGCGTGGAAACGCTTTTCACGGCAGCGGGGTCAAACACAGTTGTATTAGCACAACTGGAGTTTATTAATATTATGCCACGGATCGGACTCTACACCGCGACAGAAAACGAACTCGGCGCGCTACAGCGTGCCGCCGGCGAGGTCGAGACGGACCTCGTCGTTCGCTCCGAGAGCGACCTCGACGAACCGGAGGCCGTCGAGGCGTTCTGTGAAGAACTGACGGACTGCGACGTCGCCGTCCTGTGGCTCCACGGAGCCGAAGACAGCATGCCCGGCTACGATCGGGCGATCGATCGGTGTTACGAGGCGGGTATCCCCGTCGTCGTCAAGGCGACCGGCGACGCCTTCGCGATCGAGGACACGACGGTCCCCGGAAGCGTCAGAGAGACCGTAAGCGAGTATCTCGAGCGCGGCGGCAGCGCGAACCTGGCGAACGCCGTCCGATATCTGACGGATCGATTCACCACTGAGGACGTCGCCTACGACGACCCCGTCGCGTTGCCGACCGAAGGTGTCTATCACCCCGACCATCCGGGTGCGTCCGTCGAGGAACTCTACGGAGCTCTCGAGGAAGGAACGCCGACGGTGGCGGTCTGGTTCTACGAGTCCCACTGGACCCACGAGAACACCCGCTACGTCGACGCCCTGGTGCGAGCGATCGAACGCGAGGGGGCGAACGCGCTTCCGGTGTTCTGCAATCCCGTCACCGACAGCGACGAACAACAGGACGCCGAGTGGGTCGTCGACAACTGGCTGACCGACGAGGCCGGCGAGCCGCTCGTCGACGCCGTCTGTTCCTCGTTCATGTTCTCGCTGTCGATGGCCGAACGCGGCCGCGACGCCGCAGACGAGGGTTCGGACGCCGAGGACGTCTTTCTGAAACGGCTCGGCGTACCCGTCATCCAGACCGTCACGACGATGCGGTCGCGATCGCGATACGAAGCGAGCGATACGGGCGTGATGGGGTTCGAACTCGCCCTCTCGGTGGCGCTGCCGGAGTTCGACGGCAACGTCATCACCCACCCGATCTCGGGCAAAGAGCGGACCGACGACGAGGCGGGTATCGGCAGCGCGCCGAAACAGCACTTCCCGATCGAAGATCGGATCGAACACGCCGCCTCGCTGGCGGTGAACTGGGCGACGCTCCGATACACCCCGAACGACGAGAAACGGGTGGCGATCGTCCTGCACAACTACCCGCCGAGCGACGACGGCATCGGAACCGCCTTCGGGCTCGACTCGCCCGAGTCGACGGTCAACCTGCTCGAAGCGCTCGAAGGTCGGGGGTACGATCTCGGCGGACGGTCACCCGAGTCGGGACAGGAACTCATCGAGACGCTCACTTCACAGCTCACGCTCGACGACCGCTGGGTCGCCCCCGAAGACGTTCGCGAGCGCTCGGTTGACGTCGTCTCGACCGACCAGTACGACGAGTGGTGGACAGAGGCCGACGAGGAGTTCCGGGAGAACGTCATCGAAGAGTGGGGCGAGCCGCCGGAGCGCCCCTTCGCGATCCCGGGCGTCGAGTTCGGCGACGTCCTCGTGACCGTCCAGCCGCCGCGCGGGTTCGGGATGGATCCGGAGAAGGTGTATCACGACTCGGATCTGCAGCCGCCACACGATTACTTCGCCTTCTATTCGTGGCTTCGCGAGGCGTTCGAAGCCGACGCCGTCGTCCATCTCGGCACGCACGGCTCCCTGGAGTGGCTACCCGGAAAGACCGTCGGGCTCGACGCCGAGAGCGCCCCCGACGCCCTCGTTTCCGACCTGCCGAACGTCTACCCGTATATCGTCAACAACCCCGGCGAGGGAACGCAGGCGAAACGGCGCTCGTACGCCGCGATCGTCGATTACCTGACGCCGCCGATGGCGAACGCCGGCACGTACGACGAGCTGGCCGAACTGGAGGAGATCGCAGACCGGTACCGCGAGGCGGGCAGCGAGGCCGGCGAGACGGTCGAGCGGCTGATCCGCGAGAAAGTCGACGAACTCGATCTCGCACTCGAGCTGGGAATCGAGGGCGAGATCGACGAGAAAGCCGACGTCCGCGGACCCGAGGAGGCCGGCACGACGCTGGCCGAGGGAGAGATCTCCGGCGACGACGTGCCGATCGAGGAACTGATCGAGCGGATTCACGCCTACCTGACGGACGTGAAGACGACCCAGATCCGGATGGGGCTGCACACGATGGGCGAACCGCCCGAGGGCGATCGCCTCGTCGAGTACCTCGTCGCGCTGACGCGGCTGGAAAACCCCGGCGCGCCGTCGCTCCGTGAATCCGTCGCGGGCGTGCTCGGCGTCGATTACGATCGGATGCTCGAGACGCCCGGCGAGTACGACGAGACGCTCGGGATGACCTACGCCCGGGCGGCGGACGCGGTCCACGAAACGAGCCTCGAACTGGTCGAGACGCTCGCCGAACACGACTTCGACGTCCCCGAGGCGGAACCCGACGCCGGCCCCGACGACGAGACGACGATGAATCTGCTGGTCGTCGATATCGAGCCCCTCGGCGACGCCCGCGTGAAGGGCGGCGCCCACGACGAGTTGCGCGAAGTACTCGCGTACATCTGCGAGGAGGCGGCCCCTCGCGTCGCCGGTGCCGAAAGCGAAATCCCACAGACGGCCGACGCGCTGTCCGGCGAGTACGTCCCGCCCGGCGGGTCGGGCGCGCCGACCCGCGGCGGCGTCGATCTGTTGCCGACCGGCCGGAACTTCTACACGCTCGATCCCCGGAAGGTGCCGGCGAAGTCGGCCTGGGAGGTCGGCCGCGAAGTCGCCGAAGGAACGTTAGATCGCCACCACGACGAACACGGCGAGTATCCCGAGGAGATCGGCGTCGTCGCCTGGGGAACGCCGACGGTCCGGACCCGCGGGGAGACGATCGCGCAGGTGCTCGCGCTTTTGGGCGTCCGTCCGATCTGGACCGACGCCGGCCGGATCGACGACGTCGAGCCGATCGATCTGGAGGAGCTGGGCCGACCGCGCGTCGACGCGACGACCCGCGTCTCCGGGCTCTTCCGGGACGCCTTCCCGCAGGCGGCGGGCGTCATCCACGACGCCGTCGAGGCCGTCGTCGATCTCGATGAGCCTCACGAGATGAACTACGTGAAAAAACACGTCGAAGCGGAGGCCGAAGAACTCGAAGCCGAGGGGCTAGACGCGGAGGACGCTCGCGAGGCGGCGATGCCCCGCGTCTTTACGACCCGTCCCGGCGGCTACGGCGCCGGCACGAACAAGGCCGTCGACGAGGGCAACTGGGAGGATCGTTCCGATCTCGCCGACGTGTACGTCCAGTGGGGCGGCTACGCCCTCGGTTCCAGGGGGCGAGTCTCCGAGGATCACGACGCGTTCCGACGACGGCTGGAGAGCGTGGAGGCGACCGTCAAGATCGAGGACACGATGGAGCAAGACGAGTTCGACTCCTCCGATTGGTACGCCTTCCACGGCGGGTTCATCACCGCCGTCGCCGAGGTATCGGGCGAAGAGCCCGCCTCCTACGTCGGGGACTCCTCCGATCCGGATAACGTCGCCGTCTACACGAACGAAGAGAAGGTCCGCAAGGCGATGCGCTCGCGCGTGCTCAATCCCGCCTGGCTGGAGTCGATGGAGGAACACGGCTACAAGGGCGCGGGCGATCTCTCACAGACCGTCGACGTGACCCTCGGGTGGGACGCGACGACCGGCGTCGTGAGCGATACCCTGTGGTCCGAGGTGGCCGAACGGTACGCCTTCGATAAAGCGCGTCAGGAGTGGATGCGCGAGGTGAACCCCTGGGCGCTGGAGTCGATCACCGACACGCTGCTGGAGGCGATCGAACGGGGGCTGTGGGACGCCGACCCCGAGACCGAAGAGCGGCTGACGGACCTCAACCTGCGGGTCGACGGCGATCTCGAAGAGCGTGCCTCCGCTCCCGATGCGGTCGGGGAGGTGACGGGCGATGACTGAAGAGGATTTCGAGGAGTACGCCGATCTCGGAGCGACGACCGCCGACGCGATGGAGATCGCCGAGACGAGCATGGATCGGGTTCACGAGCTGGTCCCACAGGAGACGCTCGCCGATCGAATCAGGGCGAAATCCGTCCACGCCACCGGCGACGAGGAGTTCCAGTATCTCGTGCGCTTTACCGGATCCGACGAGAGCGAGCCGGTGCGGGCGGGGGCCGAGGCCGTTCTGGAGGAACACCCGATCGTCACCGACATCACGATGGTCAAGGAGGGTATCACCGGCCGCGGCCACGACTGTCAGGTCCGGAAGGCGATCGGCAACGGCGCCGAACTGGCCGAAAAGACGGGGATGACCCGGACGGCGGCGTCGGTGCTGGAACTCGACAGAGAAGGCGTCTACGACGGCGCGATCGCGACGATCGGGAACGCCCCGACGGCCGCGCTCGCGCTCGCGGACTGCATCGAGCAGGGCACCCGACCGGCCGTCGTCGTCGCCACGCCGGTCGGCTTCGTCAAGGCCGCCGAAAGCAGAAAACGGATCCGCGAGATCTGTGCCGAACACGACGTCCCGGCGATCACCAACGTCGGCCGACGCGGCGGGAGCGGCATCGCCGCCGGATTGACGAACGAGTTGATCCACGTCGCGAGCGACGTCAGAAACGGCGAGCTATCGCTGGCGTCGGAGCGCGAGGAATGACCGACGAGGTCGAGTTCCCGGACGATCCGGGCGCCGTCGCCGCGGCAGCGCCCGAACCCGCGGCGATCGACGGCGACGACCCGGTCTACGCCGTCGGGATCGGCCCCGGCAATCCCGAGTATCTCACCCGCCGGGGTGCGCGCGCGATCCGGGAGGCCGACGTCGTCGTCGGCTTCGAGACCGTAATCGAGTTCGTCGAAGACGAGATCGAGGGCGAAGCGCTACCCTGTGGGTACAGAGACGAACCCGAGGTGCTGGCGGCGTTCGCCGACCGCGTCGATGGGGGAGAACGCGGGACCGCAGTCCTGATGGGCGATCCGAACCACTCGGGATATCAGTTCCTCGGGAAGGTCGAAACCGCCGTCGATCGGCCCGTCAGCGTGATCCCCGGGATCTCCTCGCTACAGATCGCCGCCTCGCGAGTGCGGACGCCGATGGAGGAGACCACCTTCGTCACACTGCACAAAAGCGGGCCTATCGAGGCCGACCTCCAGCGGCTCGAACGCGACGTCGGCGACCGGAACCTGCTGGTGTTGCCGCGCCCCTTCGATTGGATGCCCGAACGGATCGCACACCGACTGCTCGAATCCGGCGCACCGGACTGTCCCGCCGTGGTCTGTGAGCGGCTGACCCACGACGACGAGGCGGTCTCACACACGTCGCTGTCGGAGCTGGCGGCCGACGTCGACTCGAAGGAGGAGACGGCGTTTTCGGACCTGTCCGTGCTCGCCGTCCGGCGGTAATGCGCGGACGATCCGAAGGTTCTCCCTGCCGACATGTCGGAACGGCCGGTAGACTCGGTCGCCCCGGTCGAGTTCGGTGATTTCCTCACCGTTTTTATGTGACCGACACGTCTATCGTTCGATATGGCCGAGAACGTCACCCCTTCGGGGCCATCGATCGGCGAGAAGTTGCTGGACGTGGTTATCGGGATCGGAGCCATGCTGCTTTTGCTCCCGCTGGCTCCGTTCCTCCTTTTGATCTGGCTGTGGGACCGGCTCAAAAGCGACGAAAGGGAAACCCGGTTCAAACCCAGACCCAGAACCGAACGGGCGAGGTGACGCTACACTTCGTCGTCCTCGTCGTCAGGCCGTATCCGACGGGCTGACGAAGCGGATTTTATTCCTCGTTTTCGTCTTCATCCTCATCGTCGACGTCCTCGAAGTCGGCGTCGACGAACTCCTCGTCGTCCTGCGCACCGGCGCCCTGAGCACCCATACCGCCGGGGCCGGCACCCTGGGCACCCATACCGCCCATACCGCCGGGGCCGGCACCCTGGGCACCCATACCGCCCATACCGCCGGCACCCATGCCACCCATGCCACCGGCACCGCCGGCACCTTCAGCACCGGCAGCCTGCTGTTGGTACATCTGCTTGCCGATCTCCTGGAGTTCTTCAGTGAGGGTTTCGGTGGCCTCGGTGAGTTCCTCCGTCGTCGTCTCCTCGTCTTCGAGGAGCTCCCGAAGGTCCTCGATCGCGGCTTCGATATCGCTCTGGAGATCCTCGTCGACCGCTTCTTCGTTTTCCTCCAAGAGCGTCTCGGCGCGCTGGATCGTCGATTCGGCCTCGTTTCTGGCCTCGATCCGTTCGCGGCGCTTTTCGTCCTCTTCGGCGTGTTTTTCGGCTTCCTCCTGCATCTGTTCGATCTCCTCATCGGAGAGACCGACGCCGCCTTCGATGGTGATGTCCTCGCTGTTACCGGAGCCTTGATCCTCCGCGGAGACGTTGACGATGCCGTTTTCGTCGATGTCGAAGGTCACCTCGATCTGTGGCGTTCCGGCTGGCGCCGGCGGGATGCCCGTCAACTGGAAGGCGCCGAGCAGTTCGTTCTCCTCGGCGATCTCGCGTTCGCCCTGGAAGACGCGGATGTTGACCGACGTCTGATTGGGAGCAGCCGTCGTAAAGACCTTCGAGGCCTCGGTCGGGATCGTCGTGTTCTTCTCGATGAGTCGCTCGAAGAGACCGCCTTTGACCTCGATACCGAGAGAGAGCGGCGTCACATCGAGCAGGACGATATCGTCGACGTCGCCGGCGAGGACGCCACCCTGAATCGCCGCGCCGAGGGCGACTGCCTCGTCGGGGTTGACGTTCTTCTTCGGCTCCTGACCGACGAGCTCTTCGACTTTCTGTTGGACCTGTGGCATTCGCGTCGAGCCGCCGACGAGGATCACCTCGTCGATATCGCCCTTCGAGTAGCCGGCGTCCGCCAGCGCCTGCTCGGTCGGACCGACGGTCCGCTCGATGAGATCGGCGGTGAGCGATTCGAATTTCGCTCTCGAGATCTTCTCTTCGAGGTTGAGCGGCCCCTCGTCGGTCGCGGCGATGAACGGGAGGTTGATCGACGCTTCCTTCCGCGATGAGAGTTCGATCTTGGCCTCCTCGGCGGCCTCGGTCAGCCGCTGGAGCGCCTGTCGGTCCTCCCGGAGATCGATTCCGTGCGCTTGCTCGAAGCTATCGGCGAGGTAATCGATGATCGCCTCGTCCCAGTCGTCACCGCCGAGGTCGTTGTCGCCGTTCGTCGCGACGACCTCGTAGACGCCGCCGCCGAGATCCAGCACGGAAACGTCGAAGGTTCCCCCACCCAGATCGTAGACGAGCACCGTCTGATCGGATTCGTCGTCGAGACCGTAGGCCATCGCCGCCGCCGTCGGCTCGTTGACGATGC
>LKMJ01002382.1_pt1 | contig 17252 bp, 25 predicted proteins | sample 643391 | NCBI WGS metagenome assembly LKMJ01 (sample SAMN04112250, study PRJNA286221) | soda lake metagenome | biome: soda lake; feature: Kulunda Steppe; material: water; isolation source: sample PL-Br10 brine of Picturesque Lake | place: Russia: Kulunda steppe | collected 2010-07
AAACTTGCAAGCGCGTGCGCGCGCGCACACACACACACACACACACACACACACACACACACACACACACACTTTTCCCTTCCCCCCTTTTAGCAAGCACGCAGATGCATAACTCTGAAAATCTCACCTTGCGCAAGCATGAACAAAGTAATCCCCGGATGGCAGCATAAGAGAAAAACCTGTGGATGAGTGCATTTCTTTAAATTCCTTGCGCAATCTGAGTGCAAGCGCAGCAGAAGAGCAAGCGTTCCTGTCCAACCAGGTTAGACAGGAAGGAAGGAAGGAATTGAGCAGCTCACCAATCAAAACTAGTCATTTTGCTGGCGTAACGCGAGTCCCAGTACGCGCTAGTTGAGTAACCAGGCTTGGGTTCTTTTGGAACTACTGAAAAAGGTTCTTGCTGCACTTCCCGTTCATTTGCCTGCCGTTCCATTCTTGGCTCTGAGATGCTGTCTGGAGGTAGGATAGCAACTGGTACCATTGCGGGGATCCGCTGCCCTGGTGCCAACCTGGTGGGAAGCATGCGCAGCGTGGCCAGATTCGCCAGATGAGTGTATGTCATAGGCCAGCTGCCAGGTGCAGCTTGAGAAAAAAGAAAAGCGGATGAGATACTGGAGATACTGCAAAGCATCTTGTTGTCAAGATACATGCCCACGCACCACCTATCCTCCTTGTCCCTTTTGTCTACCGCATTTCTTATCAAATAAAGCGCCTTTACACTTAATTGAATTAAAAATTTTGAATTAAAAAAATTGAAGTAGGGGCATTTTTGTCCTCAAAGTGCATATGTTGCGGGCTAGCCCACTGAGAGAGTACAGATGCCCAGAAAATGCCCTGAATTCAGGCTCCATTGTGCCTAGACGTGCTGGCCTCAGGAGACCTCTGGCCTTGAGAGTGCAGGCTTTGCAGCAACAGACAGCCACACCAGGCAAAAATGTTGTCATTGTGGTGCGTGAACAAGATCCTGACTGCAATACCACTTGCACGGTTTTTACATTGCCCACCGTTGTTGCCAAGCCTATTCAATTTGAGCCATATTCACCTTGCTGTGTACAATGTGCTTGCAGGGTGGTGGCTGGTGAGTACTTATGACTTCTATGCAGAGACTGAATCAGTTTAGAGCTGTACTTGGAGCGTGGATTTGGCTGCAAGATGTGTGCTATCTGGCACAGATAGATGTCTAGTTCATGCGCTTATGCATGCAACTCCTTCATGAAACCTTGGATGTTCGAAATTCAGCAGTTTCAGTAAGTTTACATTAAAAAAATTTAACAAGGCAGGTAAAGAGCCTCTTCACGTTGCTTGAATTGCGCTCCAGGCTTCAACCTTGTGAACATAGCCATAAAATTTGTTTGGTCATCAAATGCAGGGCTGGGTTTGGTGCAGCAAAACACCTCAGTGAGTGCGGCTACAACACGACCCTCCTAGACGCGCAAGCAAACCCAGGTGAGTCCCGTGCGGGCAGGTGTTCACGAGGTTGCACATGCTGTTGGGACCAAACTTCTTGAAGAGCTCTGGTTTGACTCACGTCTACCACGTCTTTGCCCTCACCAGGAGGCCTGTCCAGTGGGTTTAGGACAAAAAAGGGACAAGCTGTGGAGGCTGGTGGGTGCAGAGAATCGACAAATTTTGCTCTTCACTCAGGTCTTTGAAACCAAGCATGATATCTGAGGCGTGATCAGGTGTCGTGAGTTTTTCATTGCTTTAGCTTTTTACAAGTTGAGCCACGGCCTTTTTACCCCTTAACTGCCACCTTTTGACTACAGGAATGAAAGGCGAGTGCGACCCAGCCTCAGTCTGTTCCATCAGACGGAATTAGAGCTCTCAGGGAACGTCCCAAACTTCCTTTGCTCTTGATTTGCTTTCGATCTTGCTTGCCCATCTTGTCTGTGGAAACTTTCAGTGAGATTTCTGGCATGCATTAATGTGTGACTGTGCTCTGTGAGCAGCAGCCGCAAGGAAGCCTATAAATTCCTCCCTCATGTGACAGGCTTCTGGTACTCGTACAAAAATATTTTCAAGCTCATTGAGGAGCTCAACCTGCCAGAGTGGCCTCTAACAGACTGGTAGGTGCCAGTGCTTGCAAACAAAGATGGCAGCGCCACCTTATTATTAGGTTTGCAGAGGGCACTCAAAGGCCTGACCCATCCTCAAGGGCCAGGTTTGCTTAAAATGGGTTCACCAGGTATGCATGCTGAGCAGAAGATTTCCAGGTGATTGTTACTGCCTTAAAGCGTCTAGTGCTTGTGTGCATAAGGGTGTAAATGCTCGCACTCTTTGACCTTGGACAAACTCTGGAACAAACTGGCTTTTGCTGTGCTCAACCTCAGGACGACAAGTGGCTTCTGGAGTCCCAAGGTCAGGAGATGAGAGCACTAATATTTAAACCATGCAATAGGTTGAAAGCCCACAGTGGGCCTTGGCAGACACTGGATGAGTGAAGGCATGTGGGTCTTGCTGATTACATACGTATCCTGCTGGCCAATCATGGCACAAACAACTTTATGCCAGTCATCCGGAAGGCTTTGCCTTGATGGCTTCAAGTTCTTCAAGTGAGTGCCCTCCTGACTGAGCTGCATGCGTGCCCACATGTGCTTGCAGGGTCTAGTCACTGAGGCGCCCATCTTCAGGTCAGTGCTTCAGCCCAATCCCTCAGCTGCTGGTCTTGGTCCTTGCTGGCTGGCATGGCCTGTGTCAGCGCCGAAGCCCCCCGTTGTGCATATGCTTCGGTGCATTTGCCTCTGGAGTGCTGCTGACACACACACAGAATGAATGAGTCATCCATCAATTCTAGAACGAGTGCCAGCAGCTGTAGAGACATTGACCTATGTGTGTCCCCACGCAGCCGTCAGCCTCAACTGCCAACCCTTCTTGGCCAGTTCGTGGTGGGTTGTGTGGCTTTCAAATGCAAATGTACCTGTGATTGTGGAAGCTTAGTGCATGTGTTTATTTGTTTTTTTGCGTACTGTACACACACAAACAAACAAATTAACAAACAAACAAAAGTAAACAAATATGATACAGACAAGCACACACACACACTTGTCATTCTAGAAGAAATGGTCAAGAGGAGGGGGGTGACCCACAACCACATATTTTTGCCCAAGTTGACTCAGGACTTCTGAGTAGATAAAAGTTGCTGATGATACCTCGGCAAAAGCAGCATGACACCATAAGGTCCGGCAGGGCTTTTTAACTGCCCTTGAAGCGATCTTTCTTGACAATCTCTGATCAGCTGCTCTTCCAATGCCAATGCCTGTGACCAGACTTTTTGTACTAATCCGTTTAGGATGTGTGTGCCAGGCTCCGCATTGTTTGGATGCATGCAGGGTTGTGAATCCACGCCGTCTTTTAGAATTCTGACCGTCTAAACGTTACGGTGACAGTACGGTTTGGTTGAAATCATAAAAAACACGGACAGGGAAGAGAGACGGTGGCAAATTGACCAGTACGCAGGCATCATCTGCCAGCTTGGTCCTGCCAGCGTGCTTGCAAGGGCTTGCAGCTTTGATTTTGAGGGCGCTCCCCCCATTGAATTGCTTCAAATGTATATCATACAAAGGACGCCCGGATGCAAATAGTGGAAAACGAGCACAGCAGGCCTTGGCGGGGCCGAGCCTCCCCTCCCCAAGTAGCCTGACAGGCCCTCCCCCAAACCTGAGGGCTCCCCCCATATCTGGCCTTGGCATATGCGTGCCCACACACGCACAAGTAAGAATCCTGGAGACAACACCGGGGTAAAGCAAGGGTGAAACAGGGAGAAAGCACGGCGCGCATGTGCTTATGCGCATGCAAGTGAGGCCACTCCTGCCATCCAGGGGCGTTCCTTGACACCTGCAGCTTGGCATGGCACCATGGAGAGGCCAATGGTGCTTGTGCTATGCATGGTGCAGCTGGGGGGGGGGCCATTGCTGGCGAGAAAGGGGTGCACAGCCTGCTTTTGGTACAGGCCCCAAATCCCGGGACCAAACCATACACCGAACCGCATTTCACCGTCTAAACGGTCCAATAAAATTATGGTTAGAACTGAGGACGGTGCCATCCCATCCTAATCATACAACGTACTGTCTATCGTACTCTCACAACCCTGGATGCAGGTCATGCTTGTAGATCATGTGCTTAGCATTGTATACTGAAGGAGCCTGGCTAGCGAAGATGATGCCTGTTTGCATTTGTTCCTCTCTACTCTTGTGCACCTTATGTTGCATTCTGCTTTGCTCCTGTACATTGGGCAGCATGATGCGCACTATCACTTTGCTACGTAGTTAGATGCTTCGCAATGCCGGAATCTTCACCGGCTGGTTACCTTCATCTATCATTGCTTTGCTGCACCCAGCAACCAGACATTCAAGCCAATGAAGTGTGACAATACCTTTTTAACTCTGTGCTTCTGTTGCAGCACACTGCCCCACTGTACTGGAGCCTCTCCCTGCCTGATAGGCTGACCATGCTCCCTTTCTTATCAAGATTTTTTGACTACAATGCTACCGAGGAGACATTCAAAAAGTATGGACGATATCCTGGCCTACCCACCTGGTCCTCTGCTGCCTGTCTTGACGCCATGCAATGTCTTGGTGCCTCTACTATGTTTCACTCAGCCTTACAGAAGATTGCAGCCAACCAGACATTCCTAGTAGCACGGGGCCGGGGGTAGGCGCAAGAGCGCGTGAAGGCGCCTTGCCTCCCCGATCACAGAGCATGGCATGCGTGCTTTGCTTGTTCGTATGAGCACATGCCTGTGTGAGTGAATGACTGTGTGTGTGTGTTGGGGCGGGGTGGGGGTGGGGGAGGGTGCAGCCTTGTACTGCCAGTGATGTTGCCGCAAATGAGTGTGATTGCATGGTGGTCGTCCAGGATCACATGGCTTAAAGTCCAAGATTTAATATTCCCATACTTCTGTGCAGGTATGATTCCATGTCCGCCTATGAGCTATTCCGAGAGTGTGGTGTGAGCAGGTAGGTGGTTGCGCGCTTGTTGTGGAGCTCCATCCTATTCGAATGGAGATCTGACGCAAGACGATGTGCAAGGCATGCAACTGGAAGTAAAAGACTACAATGTTGGCCTGTAGCTGCCCTTGTTTTGAAGCAATGGTCTCATTAGTTCCCTCCTGCAATGTGCTTCACTGAGCCAGCTTAAGTAACATGCTAAAAATGAATTCAGAGGTCGGGATGAGTTGCAAGCTGTTCTGTCCTCTCTTTTTCTCCCCCCCTTTCCTCACTCCTTTGTCCAGCAGCTTGATTTTAGGCAATCTATTCATCTTCTTGGCAATTAGCTGCAGGCTCCAGGTCCTCCTCAGTTATGTCTTTGGTGCTTCAGCAGTTTTAGATGAGCTTCCGTGCACAGACATCTGCGTCAACGCGCACGCGCGTTCCAGAGCCTTGGGGTGCTCGGAGTACAGCTGCAATGCTTGGTGCACAGCTGCCTAATGACCAGTTTGCTCACTGGCACGAACTGTGGGATGCAGGAAGGTCAAAGAATTTTGGAGTTTGGAGGGTTGTTAGCTCATTATTGCAGATTTCCAATGTTGAGAAGGTGACGCTCGTTGCTGATGAGGGTCCCCTTCATTTCCCAAAAAGTCTTGCCGAGTCTTGGCGAGTTTCATCATCAGCGAGTCTGTCTCAGCAAGACCCCTGCCCAACCTCATGGATGATCTTTCATATCATAGAGGGGGAGCAGAATCGCCACTGAAGTTTTGAGTGGGCAATCAGTGATTGGTGATATTTTTCTGGAAGTAAAGAAGATAGCAACTATTTCTCACATGGCATGTGCAGCCATCCAATGAGAGTTTGTATTAGACGCTCACCACATCCTCGATGTCCAATGCAAGGTCCTCGTACACTTACCTGTAAAACAGCGTGCTTATAAATAATTAATGAGTGGTCACTGTGGATAAGAGGGTGCATGGAGGTGTAAAGGCTGCGCATGGGCTTGAATCATTTAAAAAAATTGTGTCCTCCCATCTATGCAGCTCCATGAGCTACCCAGTTGCCCTTGAACAGGAGGCAAAAACACGCAAAATACCCATTTTGTGCGCTGTGGAGCAGTGTAACGGGTCAAAGAGGAGCACCAGCGAGGCTTTAAGAATGAAAAGCTCATGCCAATGACCAAGCTTGCAGGCACCTGATCATCACATTGTTTTCGGGAGTGGCTGTCATGGTTAGCGCTGGCACGTGCCAACAGCAATGACACGTGCCTGACGTACACAGTAAGCAAATGGGCGAGAATTTGCTCTCAATCTGCACTCGTGCTGCATCCATGCTATGGTGCGCTTGCAGGGAGGCGTATGAGCAGTTCTTGCGCCCAACCCTGCTTGTGGGCTTGTTCGCGCCCCCTGAGAACATATCTGCGGCTGTGATGCTGGAGACGCTTTACTTCTATGCACTGGCTCACCAGAACGACTTTGGTGTGTGTTGTGTGTGTATGCGTCTATGTGCGTGCCTTGTGCGTAACTCACCATTGAAGGACAAGTCGGCACAGCATCAAGCACAGCAGCTATTGCCATGCACTGCTTATTCAGCATCAGTGGTGAAGGGAGCCAGACAGAGCATCTTGCACGATTATATTTGTACCGAACCTGCGCATGGCATTATTGTAGCGTAATGGGCATTAGCACACCATCCAAGCTGTATACAGTTGTGCATATTTGCTTGTGTGCATGTGTGCATGTGTGCACAGATGTGTGCTGGTGCAAGGGCTCCGTCGCAGAGAAGATCTTCACACCCCTAGTGGAGCGCATCAAGGGGCAAGGAGGAAAGGTGCGCGCATGCGGGCCAGGCCGGAGTGTGGTTCAGCATTTTTGAGGGCCTGCTTGAGCTGTGGTAACATGTCTCGGGCAGGAAAGGGGGCGAGCTTGGGGTTGAGTGTCTGTTTGATCAGATCCTGTGTGCGCAGGGCGGGTGTGTTGCAATGACATGGGCTGCTGTGGATGGCTAGTGTGCAATGGAGCTTCTTTGATGTTGGTCGGGCTCAATTCCTGACAAGCTTGACCGCAGCAGCTTGACAGTGTGGTCTTGCTTTTCTGATCTTGCTATGTAATGTATGCTTTGCTTTGCGCAAAAACGCACCTTCTTGTTCCATGGGTGCTACCCTTACCTCCTCACATGCTCACTCTTCTTGTTATCTGCATTTAGTTTGCAGGTCTTGAGGCTAAGGCTGAGCTATCCTCCTACTCTAGGCACAGCTATGCAGTCTTACCTGACCAGGGAACATTTCCTGGAAAACCTGCAACTCGGTTCACCTGGCCTGAACCATGCTCTGCAGCTGCATACGGCTTCCTTTTTGCTCTAGGTGCAATGAAAACACCCATGCAACGATAGCAGAAACATGATTATTATTGGTTTCAAAACCGGCACTGGCACCAGGTCATTGGAAACCAGCTTGTGACGGGGCTTTCTGTGGAGGAAGTTGGAGGCGTGCCACAAGTCACTGCTGTTGAAGCCACAGACAGGCAAACAGGTATGTGTGACGCACTGTGCACGTGCCTGTGTGTTTTCCATAAAATCTTTGGTAATTGTGCCCCATGTGCTTTTGAATGCATGAGCTTCCTGCACGCAAAGCAGTGTTGCTTGTTTTGCATTAGGGGTTTGTCTCTCTAACTGTGAATTGGCTTTGATGCACTGATGGCCCGACGCAACCGCCAGATGTGAAGCAGAAAAGCTGGTTAGTGCATGCTTGCGGCTAACGCCAAATTCTTGTTGGCAAAGCCCCAGTCATGGGGCTTAGCCCCTAGGTTTGGGGTGCTTCCGGTAGTTCACTGTTACGCTCAGGCCCATCTGGCGCGCCCCCTGCCCTGAAACTTTGTTCAGCCTCTTGGACAAACTCATTGAATAGGCCTGCACTGTTAGGGAGGGAAGTTGAAGAGGCTTGGTCGGCGCAGCAAGAGTTTTGCTCAACAAGTTTCAGAAACAGGGACGGCCAGGGCCAGCCAACCCACGGCCTGGCCTGAAATTCGGCATGTGTTCCTGGCATGATTCCCGACCGGGTATACAAAGTTCTTCTGGCTTTAGGTGCTGCGTGCAGTCAGAACAGACACAACTTGTGCCAGTTCTGAGCTTTGAGTCTGCCTGCCGGGCCACCCCAGGTGCCCAAATCGCTGCCCGGTGTTACAGACCCACTCAGTATGCCTCCCGGCATGGAGTTAGTGTAAATGAAGGTGGAGGGTGGTCCGGGCAATAACTTTTAATTACGCAAACAGATTTGCAAAATCTTGCAACACATGATATGTACAAGATGTAAATAGCAGTTTGTCCTTCGGGACATATGTTAAAATTGGAACGATACAGAGAAGATTAGCATGGCCCCGTGCAAGGATGACACCATGAATACCGAGAATGGTACAAGATGTAAAGAGCAGAGCAGCGGGCTCTGCTGTTGAGACGGGCTTTGCCATCTTTTCAGTGTTGCTTGCAACTTCACTAACTTGTCTTTGCTACGCTAGCCGCCAATTGTGAGGCATGTAAGCCGGCTAATACATGCTTGCAGCTAGCACTGAACTCCTGTCTATGCTACACTCGCAGGCGAGACAACTGTCTTCCCAGCAGACGCAGTCGTCTTTGCTGTTGGCATCAACGCAATGCAAAAGCTGATTACGGCAAACCCTGCGCTTGCAGCCCAGAATGACTTCAGAAATGTCATGAACCTCAAGGTGCACGCCTTGAGATTATGAGCTCAGTGCATCTGTTTTGCCTTCCGGTGTGGATCCTTTGGGCTACTGATATGGTGTGCAAGGCACAAGCACCTGACGTCTCAGCATTTCAGACATCTCAGTGTCTCGTTCTGATTCATATTATTATGTGGTTCACAGTAATAATGCTTGCAAAAAACAAATTCCACTCCTGGTAGATATCATCCGTGAGTCCAAAAGGCTAGGTTCCCCACTCCCTCTTAGAGTGTGGCCCCTCCATCTAGCTAGTCTACACCTATCCAATGGCCTAATGAGTTGCAGCATACAGCCTAGTGAATCATTCATGCTTGTTCATGACCAAAAAAGAGTGCAATTACCCGACAGCGTTAAATGCCCGCTGCCTCTACCACGCGCCTGCCTGTACTGCAGAGTCTGGACGTGATTGCAACCCGGCTGTTCTTTGACAGGCCAGTCGCCACAAAGTACCCAGCCAATGTCCTGTCTGGCTTCGAACCCGCTGCTGGTGCTACCTTCTTTAACCTCAATGAACTGCAGGTTGGTCAAATCATGCATTCCGTTCAATTTGTAGGATGTCACTCCAGCTATGAAGTCCAACCAGTCATGGTTTGGCCATGACGCAGAAATGATTGCAATAAATCATCTTGGGTGTTATAAAGAAGGAAATAGCTGTTCACACATTATTTTGGCCAAGGAATCATCTTGGGTGTTATTATGAGGGAAATAGCTGTTCACACATTTTTTGGCCAAGGAAGGTACCGTCTGATACAGTGTTACAGCAAGCCCTCCTATGTATCTTGCATGAACATTCCATCATTCCCACATTCACGCGAGCAAGAATGTATATTTGGTTATACAAAGTGTTGCCGCATGGGCATCAATTTTTGGTGCAATGCCTACACATCCACTCATTCATTTACATGTACAGGTCCATAATTGAATACAAGCACAACTTACACTGCTCACAATCAAAGTATAATCACGCGCGCGTACACACGCAGGCGCACACATACAAACATGCGCACGCACACACACATACACATCAAGCTCGCGCGTGCACGCGCATGCGCATACACACGCACACATACACACACATCAAGCTCGGACATGCCGCCCCCAGGATGAGTACAAGAATGCTGAGGGCAGCGTGATCACTGCTGACTTCTACAACGCCAGTGCCCTGCTGCCCCTGACAGACGAGGCTTTGATACAGCGAGTGCGCACGCACCTGGAGACATGCGAGCCAGGGTTCAAGGGTGCGTACCCAGCATGCCTGTGGGTGTGTCATGCGGGCAGTTGTGCAGGTGCACGTTCGAATTGGTTGGCTACCTGTCTCTGAATCCTAGCCCATATCTCTCATTGTATGTTCACACCCATTGAAAGAGAAGGATTTGGGTCAGCCCATAGACCACAGCTGACTGTGTGACGAAGCATATGGTGTGCAGCGGTTCTTCAGGACAAGGTTGGCTGCTTTGTGTGACCTGCCTGATTAACCAAACCTGCCTGCTTGTAGGTCATTTTCAAGGAGGCTAGAGCATGCAGTGTCATAAAAGCATGTATCACCGATGCCGCAACGCCACTTCGCCCTGATTCTGCATCTATCTGGTGTGCACATACCTTGTGCTTAAGGAATGCCCATGATCTGAAATGTGAAGCGGGGGGACCTGTGGGCGCTTAACCAATATTGATGCTGCCGTTCGTGCCTTCATGCTAATCTGATATCTTTTGCCGCAGACGCCTGGTTGTTGGATGGTTTTGTTGTGATGGCTGTTTTACTGTCGCAGCAAGTGTTGCATGTGCCTGGTGAGGGTGTACTCTGCAGTCAGCCTGTCATTGTCTGCACCTGTAGGTCCCTGTGCCCTATTATTGGGAGAGTATCATCTTACGAGCAGCTAGGCAGGGTGTCATAGGAGTGGTCTGTGTCATAATGTCTTGGCCCTCTGTAAGTGCAGGAGCCAAACTCGTGGACAGCGTTGTGCTACGGTACCCCAAGGCCGTGACCCACTTCAGCCCTGGATCTTACTCGGGTACGGCACCGCACTGCTCATCAGCGCTAGTTTCTGCAAACTGTTTCTGCAAACAGCTAATGCACAACTCTATAGCAGGCAGAGTCCCCTGTTGCATGTGCAAACTTCTGACACATTTGCCTCTCTCTGCCAACTCGCGGCATGCTTGCCACCTACGCTACAGCCCATGAGCTGTAGCAGGTATAGTAAGTGTGAGGGATGGGGCTTGAGGCTGAATGGCACACGCGCGGCACTCAGCACTCAATGGTGGGTGTCGTTCCGGGAGGGGACCATGTCTTTACAGGTCTTTGGTCGCGATGATGCCGCATGTGAGCATGGCCCGCCTTGCGCTCGCAGACCGGCCCTTCCAGGCAACTTCTATCCCCAACATCATGATGGCTGGAGACTGGGTACGGGGGCTGCAGCATGGGGCCAATGGGCTCTCTCAGGTGTGTGCGTGTGTGTGCATGTGTGCGCGTGTGTTCCTGTGCAGCATGGGGCCAACAAGCTCTGTCAGGAGTGTGCGTGTGTGTGTGTGTGTTTGTGCATGCATGAGTTTATATGTGCGAGTGAGTGCGTGAGTGCATGTCTGTGTGTGCGCGTGCGCGTGTGTGTGCGTTCGCGCACAATGTTTGTGCGTATGTGTTTTAAGTATATGTGTTGCAACGCACTGGCTCATAAACTGCTGGGCCTGCCTTGCACTGCGAGCCTGTGGTATGGAAGTGGAGCACACTATTCCGCTTGTGTACATAGGTGATGCAATGAGCAGTCTCGTCCTTGGATCATGTCGAACTGTCACCTTAAACAGCTTGCTCCATCTGCGAATGCCAAGGCTTTCCAATGCCTCACCGAAGCCGTTGGCCTGCCACTCGTATGCCAGAAGCATGAGACACAGTACGGCAGGCGGTCAAAGCCTGGGAGGCTTCTGCATTTTGGCTGCAACGCAGGAGCGGGCATACGTCACAGGGCTCTCCGCTGCAAATCTGGTGGTGCAACGCCTTGGCGAAGGGCGGACAGCAGCCATCCTTGACACTGTGGGTTACAAGGCTTATAAGGCGCCATGCCTGGCTGCGGATCACTCCAACCATTCACTTTGTCCTGGTGTGCTTGAAGAAATGGATCAAGCCCTGGTGTGCTTTAAGGACTGTGCTTCAAAGGCGCATGCCTGGTGCTTGAAGGAGTGGCTCGCGCCATGGTATGCTTCAAGGAATAGCGCATGTCCTGCTCCGCGTCACCTCATTGGCCACATTTCCTGGTTTGCTTCAAGGATGCCCTGGCACTTGGCAGGGCATGAGAAGTGGATACTTGCATTACAGTCGCAGCGATGACTACTCACTGCTGATGGCCTTTGCTTGTTGGGCCTCCGCAACATGAGTGCAGGACCCGGACGAGCCACATGTCGCACTGGCCCGGCAGTTGGCAAGAGATGCAAGAAGCTTTCAAGAGAGCCTGGGCCTCCAACGTCTGTTCCTGTAATGGGTTGCAATGGGATCTCATGCCTCTGGAGTTGCAGTGAAAAAGTGAGCATATGAGAGCTGTGTTATTAGGTTTCAGTAACATGATTAATTTCAGCCCTTATTTCTGCATGGATTTGCTGGCAGAGGTCATGAGGGATTCTTGAGTGCTTGTTGAAGAGACATAAGAAAGATGGTTGAGAGCGGGCAGATCTATTGAGTGCAGGCTTTGTAGTTCACCCCCTTTGCATACTCCTGGCATGAGTGGGTACCATTATGGATAATATTCGAAGGAAGAAGCTTTTTATTTGATTGTCCAAACCGCACACTTTTGAAGATTGCACATTTTTGAGATTACACGTTTTTGAAGACACACATCCCAGTTGCAATCCCAATTGGTCTCTCTAGCTTTCTCAATTGTTGAGTGCTCCTTGGAGGAACTTATCATAAGTAGCATGATGTCTCTGTGTATGCTAAGCTGATGGACTCTCATCCTACTAGGATAGGTGGTAATTAGTGTTTGGCAATTTCAATACCAACTACTGAAAGTCCGACTTTTGCGAGCTAAAACAAAGGAACAGCCTTGGGGGGACATCAGAAGTGCACTTGTGAGGAGATTCCGTCATGCACTGATAGTTTATAATGAGCAGGCTAGCAGTCGCACTTCTTGACTGAAGGCCTTTTTTTCTTGTAATCCTTGTAAGGAGATGGCCCCTCCACAAACTCGCACAGTTTTAGAGCAATTATTATCGTTTTATTTCAAAGCTTATGGATGTTTATATGATGGCTGGTGTTCACCAGCAACCTGATCAGTCAAACTACCTGGCTGAAGGTCAAATTTAAACTTGTAAACTTGTAAACTTGTAAACCCTTTAGAGCAATTAACGAACAAAAACATGCTATGTTACGGTAGTAGAAAGCGGACCGATTATGTGCAAATCAAGAAAAATCCACACGTTATTGCCATTCAGATTAAATCTACTGATGAGAGTTCGTCCTGTAACTTCAGGTCAGCCACTGTTGCAAGTGGTGGCAGTTCGTCCCACAACTTCTGTTGTACCTGCACGCATCTTAATGCATCCCAATTTAAACATGCAGAAGGGGTTCCCTGAAAAAAACAGACTGAGCCAACAAGGTAACCCCTGTTTGCGTGAACTATCCTTTATGATGTACTCTTCCTTTTTAAACTTTAAGGACTTAAAGGTTTTGAAACCTTTCACTCTTAAAGAACGATTTAGAGACTGAGTTAGCCAACAGGATTCCATGGCTGCAGCCATCTGTCCCTTGGTCAATTAAGTCGCCTACTCATGATCTCGATATGAACAAAAACAGAGATCAAGCGGCCAAGAGAGATTCCAATTACAGCACCGCTAACCAGCCACATGGACACAGGGGATCAAAGGGCACAGACATTTCCGATCAATTGTCTTGGACCATATGCCTGAGGACCATATCTGCCTATGAGGACGTAGCTGCAGCGGCGTAAGCAGGGTTGTTGCCAAGGCCATCAAAGGCTTCTGAGGACGGCGCAACTGGGGAACACATCAGCCTCACGCGCCCTGTGCCAAGGCCCGGGCGGTAGCGCTGGTGAAGAAATGCGTCCCTAAGCTCAGCTGCACAGTCTTGCCGTCCACTGTTACGCTCACGCTGCCTCCTTTGGACGCGGCCTGGGCTTGCAGCTTTGCAGCATCCCTGCATGGGTGCACAGGACAATTCCATAGTGCACTGACGTCTACGTGCTTGAAAAACAGGAATGAGTCCGAGTATTGTGGTGGGCAGGTGCGCGCACACACATGTGCTCAAACAAATAGATAAGGTAGCAATCGCCCTCATGCATTGTCACACTTGCAAGCTTGGGGTGAGCTGCCCAAAGCCTCAAACTTCCACCATCACATCATCCGATCTGTTTCGTATCGAAACATCACATGCTTCAGCCCAATGCCTTGGCACCTTCACTACTATTCAGCCTGATTGCTTGGCATCTTTTGGCAGTACTATTACTAGTAAACAACCATTTGGGAGAAGTCTTCAGCACCTGAGTGCAGGATCTAGCACATGCTTTGGTCCCCCCCCCCCCAAACCCTTTAGCATTGTGACCCCTGGCGGCGTGCCCCCACCCACAACCACACCTGGCGTGCAGGTACACTACAACAGCCTCGGCATGCTGCGCGTCGCCCCCACAGGCAGCGCACACTTGAGCCTGGTCCACGGCCACGCCTGGGGTGGCGAGTACAGCTGTAAACTCCACGGTTGACCCTAGCTCCTCGCTCCCCAGGCTCACCCTGCGCTTGCACATGCACACACAGGGGCACATGAGCAGGCGCAAGCGCGCACGGACAAGTGAGCACTCGTATTTTGCAGGCGCATTCTCGCTCGCCTGTGTTTTCTGGGAGCGCAGCAAGAGAGCGCGCTGCGCCACAGGCAAGGAACATGGCAGCCCTTTTAACTAAATGGTGCTGCAGGTGCTTTTGATGCGTGCCTTGCAAAGCGCCTGCACGTGCTTGCTCCTGCCAGGAGCATGCGCGCTCCCAACTTGGGGCCAGTCACGTAAGGGCAGGGCAGAACACACCCATACTGCAGCACACATCACGCACACAGCACACTCAGGTCGCCTGCCAAAGGGTAGCCTAGAAGCATACAAATCACCATATGCGCGCACACTCATGAAGGTGTGTACACATACAAACGGGCACAGGAGCACATACACATGCATGCGCACGCACCGCTCAGTGCCCAAGACGACGCCTGCCGGTGGCCGGAAACCGGCCGGCAGCAGCGGCGCGCCCAGCGCCTCCTGCAGGTACTGCGCGTGCAGGCGCACCAGCTCACGCAGACCCTCCTCTGACATCGGCCCCTGCTCAGACGCGGTGGGCCCTTGGCCCCCGTTTTGCGCCCCTGGGCCTTGCTGCTGCTGCTGCTGCTGCTGCTGCTGCTGCTTGGTGGCCTGCTGCTTGGTGGCCTGCTGCTTGGTGGCCTGCTGCTTACCAGCTGCCACTTCGGCAGTGGCTGCTGCAGCGGCGCCTGAGGGGGTGGAGGTGGAGGGGGGGCCGTCAGGGGCACGGCTCGCTGGTGCTGGTATGTCTGCACGACACAGGGGGGGCATGAATTGCTGGTACGTCAGCAGGACACAAGGGGGGCGCTGCAAATTGTCAAGCAAGGTGGCTTGCTCACACTCTTGATCCTCACGGTTGAATGAGACTACGTCACACACGTGGGGCAGGCCGCGCAAAAGGCTGGGACAAGTGCAGGCTCCGTCAGCTTAAAAAGGATACCTGCCAGCACGTGTGCATGACAGGGGCGGCCGCTGTGAAGAGGGTGCCTCTCATGGGCAGCTGGCGCGCTCATGCACACGCATGCACGCACACTGTTACACATACACCTCCACACACAGGGGCACTTGTTGTGAGCACGAGCACGCGAACAAGAAACATGAGCATGCTCGCTCCTGCACACACACCTCTGCGTACATGCCTTGCACACCACACACGCATGAACACACATGCACATGAACACACACAGGCACACGCACACGCATGAACAAACACACACAGAGGCACATGGGCCTGCCTATGATGGGCGGGTGTGCGCACCATAGAAGAACTCCACCGGCTCCAGGGGTGTGACGCCCGCCTTCTTACGCAGCTTTTGAAACCTGCAGCCAACGCATCCGTGCCCAACGCTCGACTTGCAGCCAGGAGCTGCACCCAAGTGCGCTTCAGTGCATGCGTGCCAGCAGCTAGTGCTCTCAGGCTCGCACCAACAGGAGAGGGTTTGAATTAAGGCAGCCAGGTGGTCACACCAACAGCCCAGGGACTGCGCCTCAAGCGCGCACAGTTGCAGCCCAATAGCTCTTGTGCAGCCTGTGCGCTTCTCGCTGTCTCCCCACATGCAACAAAGAACATGGAAATGCTGCCTCACACGCCTGCTCATCAGAGGGTGTGTGAACGCTTTCTTACACGAACCACCACCCACTTCCATGCCCACTGCAAGGCTTACGGCACGCACGCACACAGCTCCATGCCAGGCGCGCACGCAGCCTCACCCACACTACACCGATGGGCTGCGCACGCCCCAGAACCCCGTTCCTGGACCGCGGTCGCGCAGCTGCACCTCCGCTGCCCCGCAGCGCTGCGCCCACCTGTTCACGATCTCGCGCGCGAGGCCTGCGCTAGCGAGCTCACGGTCAACGCGCAGGTCCAGCACCACCAGTACGTCGCCGTCGCTGTCCGCATCCACCTCGCCAGAGCTCATGCCCTCGGGCGTGCGGTATTCGCGCTTCACCTGCGCGGGCGGCGCGGGCAGTGTGTGCGCCTCGCCTGATGCTGCTGCAAGCTTGTGGACGCGCCCGTCCCCATTTTCGAGCACGTTTGGGGGAGCTCCGCACCCGTGGGTGTGCGTGTGTGGGCTGGGTATGCAGCCTGGGCCGCGTGCTCACAGATGCTCTGAGGATGGATGCGTGTGGCGTGCACAAGCTGAGGAATGAAGAGAGTCCAGGAGGGTGGAGAGGGGGCAGCAGCAAGGAGACGCAGTTCTTGCAGGCTGCACGAGGTGGAGGGGCATTGAGCCTTTGCTGTCTGATGGCAGTGGGTGCAGCGCGCATGTGTTGCTGGTCCGGTGACAGTGGCCGCACAGTGCGCGACTGTCGCTGGTCTGGAAGTGAGCTGTGGCCGTGGGCCTGAGCGATGGTTGCCGTGGGGAAGGAGTGCAGGCATGAGGGAGCATTTTCAGCCAGGCTTCAGGTGCAGGACTGACACGAGGAGGAGAGGGGGGAGGGATGGTGTTGATTGCATGACAGAACACAAGGAGGGTGCTGGTGCGGAGGGGCAGTCTGAGGAAGACAGAGAAAGGATGTGGCCAGGTGAAAAGGCCAGGACCGGCGCACGTCGGCCTGCGCCCAAGCGGCAAACCCCGGTAGAAGCACTTGCTGTGCGGCAGCATTTCTCAGGCAAGACCACCATGGAGGAGGCAGACCACCACCGCAGTGCCAGTTCTCCAAAGCCCCACTGAGAGCACACCTGACTTTCAGAGGCCATGGTGGCCAGCATGCTCACGACTTCTAGGGAGTTGCCCATCGCTCACACTCCAACGTCTAGGGCATGAAAGCACATTTGCAGCCAGGCTTTAGGTGCAGGACTGGGAGGAGAAGGCGGG
>LKMJ01002383.1_pt1 | contig 17251 bp, 23 predicted proteins | sample 643391 | NCBI WGS metagenome assembly LKMJ01 (sample SAMN04112250, study PRJNA286221) | soda lake metagenome | biome: soda lake; feature: Kulunda Steppe; material: water; isolation source: sample PL-Br10 brine of Picturesque Lake | place: Russia: Kulunda steppe | collected 2010-07
CGAACGAGACTCACAGTCCAAGATAAGTATCTGATACTTAACAATTCGTCTTCGCAGAAATCACTATTATTAAAGGCGTGAGCGCTTCATTCGTAGAAGCGTGGGGGTTCATCCCCTCTTTCTGCAGTTTTTGGAGACCTGCTAACGCTGTAATATTTAGGTCTTTGCAAGCTGCACAGAAAATGCAAAGTGGGTCATCACGGTTGTATACATATGCTGCGTTTCTTCAAACAGGCTTACAATTGTACTCCAAGAAACAAACTGTGGGGCCATTTACGCAGTTGCCGAATGTACATCGTTGGATGGGGACAAGACAGCTTCTGTGCAGCCATCTTTCGGCGTTAAACAAGGATTTCTCCTCTCCCCTCTGCTGTTTGCCATCTACTTGAACGACATTGATAGCGTTGCAGACGGGGTAAAAGGCGCACTCACTGGTACTCCAAGTTTTCTGGTGACCCACATGCTGTTCGCAGATGACCTTCCCCTCATGTCCAACGACTCTAACCACATGCAGACCATGTTAAACAAACTACGAGCGTACGCATGAAGAAAGTCTCACTGCCAAGTCGCAAAAGTTTGAAGTGATGTGCTTCAACTCTTACACTAAGAATCTGCCCCCTCTCTTTTATGATGGCGTGCAGCTCCCCCTTACAGACTCCTTCAAATATCTGGGCATGGTTTGTGACAGAAATATTAGTCTGAATACTGCGGCTGATGCAGCGCTACGTCCATTCACAGCTGGTATTTTCCGCATCAAATCATTCATACAGGAGCATGACCTCATCAAAAGGTTACACGTCTACATGTGGCTCCCAACATATGCAATTCCGGACGGTATGCATGCAAGCCAGGTTTGGGCCACCCTTTTCTTACAACAGGGCAAAGAAAGGACAATTCTCCAAAAATTGGCTGCTGACGGTGCTGAAGAGGATTATGAGGGTCAGGGATACTATAACGGTCTGACAGACCTGGCCAAAAGGGTCCGACGAACTCCAGTGGTGGATGCCACTTTGGCACCTTCCCACTCCTTTGAAGGAGCGGGGGAACTTGCACCCCAACCCTTTTGGCCCCTCGCGGCTGGCATCGGTCAGCAATTGCAACCTCCTGTTGCAATGATCCTACCCTTACAGATACAACCCCTTCACGGCGCGTCATGCGCGAGTGTGGTCTAGAGCCTTTACAGTTCAATTGGTTCTGGGCGGCAATGCGGCTGTACAATGCTTTCACTCAAAAGCATTAGTTCCACTGCGAGAAGGATTTACAAGCTGACATGCAACTGAGCTCGAGGTGCGACTATTGCTGGTCATCCCACATGCTATCTGCCATGGCTGGTCTGACAAAACTTTCTTTGAACATGTAACATGTAGGATTGATCCTACATGTTCAAAGAAAGACTGCCAGTTCAGCAGTGCTGAAATGTGAGGCCGTAGATCTCGGTCGTTTTGTTGTGGACCTCATGGAGAGGCACTTGGAAGGTAAGGGAAGGTAAGGTAAGGTTTCAAGGCTGTATCCGCCGAACAAGGGCAGCTTAGCCGGTTGTGGCCTCCAGTGAGGTTCGAACCCCGAACCCACAGGTTGCGAGGGTGGACAATCGACTTTCCATCGCAGGTGCCCCGCCGCCTGCTCGACTATCCGGAGCCTAGTATTAGTAGTAGGCGCTTGGAATGTTGGACACCTTACTCCGAGTGAGGTAGGTATCAGAGTCTAATACGCATCCACAAGTGCAAAGTATCATCAATGGTGCGCCCCCCCTTCTAAGAGGGCCTGGTCACTCATTAGCCGGACATCCTTCCCAGTTACATGTTTTTTTACCCTCCTCATGGTGGTATCCGCAGCATGGCATGCTTCTGACTTGCGTGCCCATGGGTGTGGCACACCCTACAAGTTGAAACAGTGACCTGGACTCACATTTCCTCCCCTAATTGTGACCTGTGCAATGCTATTTACGTACAAGATGAGCAGCATGTCCTTTTCCACTGCACCCATCCACGTGGTCTCTCTCCACAGGACTTGTGGGTCTCTGTTTCCTACCACAGATTTCCATAATGTGTCTGCTTTTTCTGGGCCAGAACAATAATAAGTTACCTTCATGCAATTCTGGCTTTTTGTGAGCAGGCTAGCAGGCTAGCAGCTCTAGACTGAAGGCCTTATAAACTTTACAAGGCTTTTTAAAGGGTTGAACCCTTGAAAGGGGGGAATGTAGAAATCATGTTCCTGAGACACTTGTCACGCCAAATTTTATGCATTGCCAGATTTATGCTGCATTGTGACCCGGAGGTCGGTTGAGTCAGTTGGAAGAGCAATTGATCCCATCGTCAGTCCAGCTATAGCTGTAACTTGAGCAAATGTGGTGTGTGGACTGGCTGACAGCGACAGTGTACACCAAGCAGACAACAGGTTGCACGCGATGGGACCGAGGAGCCTCTGATACCCTTATCCTTGTTATGGCCATGACGAGTCTAGCTTGGATGCAGCAGTCTCTTGGCGTGACACACTAGATCCTCCACGACGGTGATTCAGCATGATTAATACCTTCTAAATGTCTTGTCTGATCACCTGTTCTGTTAACGAGCTCTTGTGACAGCTGGCTACTTGTGTGGTAAAAAAGCATTAGCTTTACGCAACCAAAAAGGAATACGCAGAAAGAAATGACAAATGGAAATCCCCGGAGTGCCATATCTGAGGCATAAGTTTGATTGGGTAGCATACTCTTGATAATCAAGGTCCACGAAAGTCTCAAAACATTGCTAAAAACCTGCAAAGGAGGCTCTTACCACCCTGCATGCGAGGGACAACTAACTAAAACGTGCGCACCCAGCAATATGGGAGGCACATGTCAATGAGCAAAGCGCACCCGCGGAGCACCCTCAACAAGGCATCTTATGTGCATCGTGTACCTAAAATCAACACAGCTTCCACGAAGGGCACAAGGCAGCAGCAGGCTTCAAGATGCTTTCAAGACTCAAAGAATCACATTCAAACAACATTTCAATCACTTGGACCAGCTTGTGGGGCATGTAATACTTCATCATGTGCTTGAGGTCCGAGGTTTCTACTGCTTCCATATCTGGCATTTGGACAGTCCCAAAGGATTCCAAGGATGGTAGGCTGCAGCTGATCTCTGCAGCACTGCTAAATGAATAAGCAAGTTGCACAAATGTGAGGGTACGCAGGGAGCAGACGGGCAACGGCATGGCCAACAGCTGCTTCTCCAGTTGGCAACGGAGGTGTGCGCACAAGAAGAAGCCATGGCAAACACTCTCTTATTCCTGTACACAAGTGATAGCTGGTGGAGAGCAAATCCGAGAGCAAAACAGTCCTCTTATCAACAGCCACACCCCGCCTAAAGCCAAATGGTGACCCAGCGGACACACAATCAGCTTGACATGATAACATCCGTGCACTTCTACCTCGCTCATAACTAAAACACACCTCATCTTGCCCACGTGCCACAGCACAGGGCTCAGGATGCCCCTTGCATGTTTTGCTTATGCACAAGGCGCTGCACTAAATTATGAAGTATGAAGAATGGCCTTAAAACAGCTTCGCCAGGTGTCTGCCCTTGGCGGAGGAGGCATAAAGAGCACATTGGCAGTAACATTGCAATCTGATTGATCCCTGAGGCCCTGCATGTGACACGAGCTTGACCTGGCCAGCAGCAGGGGGCAATCTAGGACAGGGAGACGGAGGCAATGCCCGCTTTCAAACGCATGGAGACAGAAAGATTACCTGGGATTTTGGGGGAGAGGCACGCACCCCAGTCCAGCAGGGAGAATAGCCCTCTTCACATGACACGGCGCCCTTATGGCACTCACACCTTTTTCACTCACCCTCTCTAAGCGGCAGCACCATCTTCATCACACAGCAGTGCCCTTGCCTCTGTACAGCAGCGCCCATCCTCTCACTTGTCAACGCCCCTATCTCCTTGCAGCAGCGCCCATCATCTCACACGGCAGTACTCATTTCTCCATGTGGCAGCGCAGCGTCACGCCACGCAGGGGCCCCCGCAGGCGCGGCTGGGTCAGGCAGGGCGGGGGAGGGGAGAACGTGGGCAGCACCCGCGCCAGCGTGCTTGCCGCAGTCTCGGCCTCTGCCGCGCAGCGCTGGTCATGGCTGTCAGGCTGCGCCACGTTCAGGTGGTGGACAACAGACAGCTGCAGGCGGCACAGAGGCAGCAGCCAAACATGCGTGCACCGCATGCGCGCACGTGTGTTTCTGTGTGCGCGTACCTTGAGCGTGGGCGTGACAGCAGCCACGCACCATGCGCATGCGTGCGCCTAATGCAGTCGAGCAAAAGGGAGGGGTGGGGCGCGAAGAAGCTTGCGCGGCCGTGCGCGTGAGGACACGTGCGGGTCCGCGCAAGCGAGGCCCTGTGCCCCGACAGCCAGCCTAGGCACGTGGCACACCAGCAGATTTGTGCAGCTGGCACAGGCGGAAGGGGGGGGGGCCATGCAGGAGACCGGTGGTGCGTGGGACGGCCTATCGAGCCGGTTCTGCGCCCGCACGAGTCGTGGACGGAGGGGCACGCGCCAGTTAGCTACAGTGTGCATGCTTGCAGCAAGAGAGGCGTGCGTGCAGCACCTAACTGCCTTCAGCGGCGCTCGAGCTCGGGGGCTTGCTTGCTGCGGGCACAGCCACGGCGGTCCTCTGCCGCAAGCCCTGCCGCTGGGACTGCACGCTTCCGCCTCACCTCTGCGCCACAAAGCCTCTCTGACCATGACTTACCACTAATGCCCCCTCAACCTCATGCAGCCTCTCGGACCAAAATGCATCACTCATCCCTCCTCAAGAACGGAGCCTCTCTTTTGGACCAAAACACCTCCTTACGCAAACACGTGCACGAATGAAGGGCAGCTTGTGGCCTCACCTGCAGCAGGCGACGGGTGTAGCAGCAGTGCAGCACCATGGGCGCGAGCAAGCCCGCACTAGCGCCCATGCCTGTGCAGCTCTCCAGCCTCAGAGACTGCACGCTGGCAGGCAGCTGGGCCGGCAGCCCGGGGGACTCAAGGTGCACAAAGCCCAGCACCAGCGTCTGCAGAGCAGAGTTGAGGGGGCGGGGTGGTGAGGCTACTCACGTCCACAAATGTGCATGTTTGCGTGTATGCACGTGTGTGAAAGCGTGTGTGCATGGGGTACGTGGACAAGGATCTGCCCTCGAACATGAACGGATGGTGCGGCAAAGCTTGGTCTGGAGTCACACCGTCAGGCGTATCCAGTTACACACACGCATGCATGCACGCAAACAAACACGCAGCAGCAGCGGCTGCACACGCACCTCCAGGCTCTGGCCCAGCGCCTGCGCCACGGAGCTGCACAGCGCCTGCAGCGACTTTGGGCCCAGCGAAGTGCGGTGCAGCTGCAGCTCACGTACGTGGCCGCGCAGTGGCGCCAGGGCCCTGACGAGCGCGCCCACCTCTGCCGCACTTGGACCTGCGCGGGCACGCCGAGCAAGCCGGTATCCTCTGGGTGCTGCGCCAGGATGGGCGCTTGTGGGCGTGCACGGTCGCGTGGATGCGCACGCGAGTAGAGGTGAGGAGGAGCAGGGGGGCCATGGCAGCGTGCCTTGATTGGGGGGGAAGGACCAGTGCTGGACGGGGGGGCCGACTGGGCTGCAGCTGGAGGGGGTCCGCACACATTGAGCGGGGCAAGCGGAGCCAGGGGATGCGCATCGCTTGGTGGGCTGAGACGAGTGCGCACCACACACACACACACACAGGTGGCGAGGAGCTGGGGCCATGACCATGCCTGCACTGGCGCAGGGCCGAATTGAGGGAGGGGGCCACGGGCCACAGCTGCCGGGCAGTGCAGGGCGCGCCCCTGCTCCCAGCCGTGTGATGCAGCCCTTGCATGCTGCACGTGCGCTCTGTGTGCACACGGTGCAGGCCAGCACACGGCCAGCATGCAGGCCGACAGCATATGCGCACGCCAGCCGGCCTTGCGCAGGAGGAGCGGCAGCTCTGGGCAACAGGGTGCACCTGCCCGTCTCTCTCCCTTCCCAACACACAAGGGGGAACCGGCACCCACGACCCAAAGAATGGCATGAGTGCAGGAGAGAAGAAGTGCAGGAGTGCAGGAGTGCAGGAAGTGCAGGAAGCCAGGAAGGCGGGAAGGCAGGAAGTGCAGGCCTGACACGCACCTGACACATTCACCAGCTCCTCCTCCTCCTCCTCCTCCCCCCCGCTGCTGCTGCTGCTGCTGCTGCTGCTGCTGCGGCTGCGGCTGTGGCAGCCATAGCCCCCGTCCCTTGCACCCCGCCCCTTCCCTGCCTCCGACCTGCCCGTCGTGCCGCGAACAGCTGCATCGCTTGCCTGGGCGCTGCCACGGCTGAAGCTGCCGGCCTGGCCGGCAACGGTGCACGGGGCGGCATGGTAGGGCACGGGCTGGCTGAGCAGGAGCGCCAGCGTGTGCTGGGCACTGGTGTGCTGGGCCATCAGCCGTCGTAGCAGCTGGGCGGCTTCGCGCAGGTCTTGCACCACGGGGTCGATGGAGGCGCTGCTGCCGGGGATGCCTGAGCAAAGCCAAGCAGCGGGGGGAGCGGGTGGGAGAGGCAAAAGGCGCGGCCATGGCCGAGGCCGTCAGCCGCGCTCAGCATGCTAGCGGGGGCGTGCGTGTGCTGGTGGTAGCAGGTGAGCGGGGTGGCAGCGCTGCTGCCTGCTGCATTGGTTCTGACATGGCTAGCACGCCTGGGCTGGGCTGGGCACCCTAAGCTGCATATGCATGGCACGCACATATGCATGTGGCCATACTGCTGGGAGCCAGCGCAAGCAGCTGTGCATGTGTGCGCCCTGCGCGACGCACACACACACACGCACACACACGCGTGCAAGCATACATGGTGCAGAGACCCAAGAGGAAGCCTCTGGCATCCATGCTGGTGCAGGCAACTGCAAGGAACACCGGCACGGGCACGTCAAAATGCTCACATCCTCTGCCCCCTGGAAACCCCCGTCCCTTCACCCCCCTGAAGGGTCCCACACGCACGCACCTTTGATTCCCTCGATACGCACGCACACCACGCCTGCCGGCACGACTGCTGCCTGCGCCCCTTTGGCCGCCATTGCAGCTGATCCGATGCTGTAGTCCACCATGCAGTCGCCCGCCTGCGTGGCACCAGCAGCAGTTGCAGCAGCTGAGCTACACAGCCCATCGTTTGCCGCACCTATGCACAGCTCCACAGCAGCAGCGGTCGAGTGCTGCTCAGCAGCACAGGGCAACCGAGCACGCCTGCGTTGCACCAGCAGCGCTTGATGACCTGTTCGGGGGTGCAGCACAGGGCTGGGCACAACTGGGTGCATGCGGCAAGCAAATGTGGGGGCACAGGTCTGGCACAGCAGCAGCACCTGGAGCACACGCCTGCCAGGATAGGTGCGCCCGAGCATTTGATGGCAGGTGCCTACCGTGTCAATCGCCAAGACGTGTGTATGCTGCTCCAGTGCAGGTGTACAGAGCGCTGGAGATGATCAGCGCTTCCAGCCAATAAGAGCATGCAGACATGCACGCGCGCGCGCGTCCATCCATCTGAGGCGTAGTACACACACGCACACGCTCTTGCGCACGTGTACATGCATGCACACATGTGCCCACCTCAACGGTCAGCTCCTCCAGCCCTGGCGCCGCCTGCAGCAGGCGCAGCAGGGTACCGGGCAGCACCGCCGCGCCCAGGCGCAGCCTGCGCAGGCTGGCCAGGGAGCCGGGGGCAGGCAGCGCGTTGTCATCAGCATCTCCAGTGCCCACAGTGCCCAGGGAAAGCACCGTGAGGTTGGGGCAGCGTGCCAGCGCCGCCCACGCACGCGGGTCCTGCAGTCGCGCGGAGAGAATGGGGTAGGTGGGCGGGCGGCAGGGCACGATCGTGATGGGGGGCCCAGAAGTTGAGGTGGCACAGATGAGCTGGCAGAGGTGGTAGGAATCAGAAGTGTGTGCGAGGGTGCCACGTGCACAAGGCACTGGACCCAAGCTTATCGTGCCCGTCCAGGCGCGTGCTCGCCGCTGTGCCTCCCTCCCAACCGCCGGGCATGGTGTGCAGAGGCGGCGCATACATACACACGTGCGCACATACCTGTCAATGCAGTGCTTGCTTGCATGCCTCCCCTGCCTGTGCGTACGCAGTGCTTGACGGCTGGTGACAAGCAGCTTTGGTGGAGCCCCCACACCCACACATAATGCCCCAGGAGTGCGCACTGATGGCATTAAGACTGAAACATGAAAGCAAGGACGGACGCTCAAGTTTCACGCAAGCACACATGCGCGCTATGTGCAGACAGCAGGGGGGTGGGGAGCAGCGCCACTGACCTTGAGCACTGTCCCTTGCAGCTCCAGAACCATGAGCTTGGTGGAGCACAGCGACGCGACCACCTCGTTCTCGGCCTGCTGCGCGGCCTGCTGCGCATGCAGCGCGCCTGTGGGCACCTCCATGAAGCGCTGGTGCGAGGGCACGCGCGCCTCCAGCCGCAGCGTCTGCAGGTGCTCCAGCTTGGCCAGGGCCTTTGCCGAGGACCAGGACAGCGGGTGCTGCTCGCACTCAAGGTAGCTCTCGGGCAGCGTGAGGTGCAGGTGCTGCAGCTCGGGCAGCTGCCCCGCGGCAGACAGCACGCCCTCCACCACGGGCAGCCAGTTCACCTGCGGCAGCAGGGCGGGCAGGCGGCGGTGAGGGTGAGGGTGACAGTAGCGGAGAGGTGAGGTGACAGTGAGGGCAGGATGACTGTGGCAGTGAGAGACGACGGTGAAGGTGAGGGGAAGGGAGAGGGGAAGGGGAGAGAGCGGGTCCAAGGGTTGGGGGGCAGGGAGGGAGAGGGAGCTAAGCCAACCTGGGACTGACTTGGGATTGACCTTGGATTGGCCCTGCCCGACCTAGACCAATGAAAAGTGCCGGAGTTGGGATCAGTCCAGGCGTGAGCCACCCAAGTGAAGGCTAGAGGAGACAAAGTTTCCCAATGGCACCAGAAGGAAGGGCCTGGGCAACACCCTAGGCAGGCAGCGGGCCCTGCGAGCAACAGGCAGCCAGGCTGAAGAGCACCACCGCTTTGGGCAGGTCTGGTCGTTTGGGCAGCGAGCAGACTCAAGCAATGGCGTGTTCCACAGCATGCCCTGCTCAACAAAAGGTGCAAATGCAGCACTAAGAAAGTGCACCCATGTGCGTGCGGCAGGCGCTCGTGCACATGTACACACACACGCACATGCTTGCATTCAGGGCCTGCACTGGCACATGGTCCACATTGCTGCACAAGTTGCTGCACAAGCCTCCTGGGACTGAGCCCTGCACTCATGCAGCAGGGCTGACAGCCAGTGTAAAGGGCAAAAGCAACAGCACCTTATCCTGGAGGACAAAAGCAACAGCACCTGATCCTGGAGGGCACAGCTTGACCGGCTGGATGCAGCAATGCCGTCTGGCTTCAGGACCAGCTTCTTGAGGGATATCATGCTGGCCAGGCACGAGGCGCTGCAGCCAAAGGACACAGAGGAAAAGGGGAAGGGGGTGTGGCAGGGGTTGGGTACGGGGACGACAGCGCGTTAGTGGCCACAACAGGTGCTCATGCGAGCGGAGAGGGCGCTTGCATGCACATATGTGGGCTTGGGGCACACTGGTGCTCCTGGTCAGAGTCTGGCACAAGAATAGGAAGGCAGAGGCAGCTCCATTGTTCATTAGGTCCCTAAGCCCAAACAATGTTCTGATCACTTACAAGTCGCCAAGCTCGGGCAGCTGAGGCATAAGGAAGTCAATGATGGACAGAGACTCCAGCTGGGTGCTCGCCAAAGACCTGAGGCTGCTGGTCTGCAGCCTGGCTAGACCCGTGAGGTGCAGCCGGCGTGGGGCAGCGCTAGCAATGTGGCTGACGGTGGAGGGCTGCAGGGGCTGGAAATTCCCTGCAGTGCCCAGGTGGAGGCTCACGGAGCTGATGCTGCGCCTGATGGCTTGGTCACCTTGAGACGCCTCCCTTAGGGCTTCGCGCAGCTGCTCATCCACCAAGCTCAGCTGTTTTTCCTGTGATTTCCCAAGAACATGGGATCAAAGACACCGAGGCATGCTTCACTTGTGTGGGTCACTACTGTGTTGTGTGTGCACAAGTGTATGCACACATATAACTTCAAGCTGTTGCATGTGAGTGTGCTTGTCATGAGTGTGCAAGCACGCCTGCATGCGTGCAAACTTGCACATGCAAGAAACATACGAGGAGCTTGCTCTTCGTGCTTTCTTTGTGCACCAAGTCCCCACCTTCTCCTCCTCGCCCGTAGAGTCGTCAGGAATGAAGTGGAGCTCCAAAGAAGCTGCTGCGTTTGCCGCACTCAAGGATTCACAGCTACAACTGTGTGAAACGCTATGCGAGACATTATGCGATGCCGCTATGCTGCTATGATTCGACCCAGATGCCGGGTGCTTATACTTGTGCAGTAAACATGTTGGGGCGCCGTTCTTGGACGCTTTCCTGGCATTAATGGTGCAGTGGAAGTGCACGTCCTGTGCCTGTAGGTCCGGCATACTGCTAAGCCAAGCTTAGGCTTCTGGGTGGGTGGGCGGGTAAGTCCTGTTCAGTGGTACGGGGTATCCAAGATTCACCAGGAGGCTCTAAATGATTGAATTATATTTAAATGAATTGTGGATTCTGATAATTGCGCTGCATTTCTAAGTGTCCGTACAGAAGTACATAATTACATATTGCTTTATTTTGAAAAATATCGAGTTTCTTAAAAATAAACTGAACTTTAAATCATAATGAGGTGATGCGGCAAGCAACCATGAGCGCCAAGTCAGGCAAGGCACCTGCTGTGAGCAAGCAGGCTGGTAGGAAGAAGGTGCAGACCATAAAGCTTGCTGCCTCATCCAGCCAATCAGTGGAATACCAGGCATACACTCAGTTGCAGCAAGCCGCCAAGATCAAGTCGTGCCTAGAGCTGGGCTGCACCGCTGAAGCAGGAAACGGACTGCTCACCACTCAAAGAAAGGGCAAAGATGAGGTGAACTTTCACTTGGCCCCTGCGGTTTTTGCGCGCAACCAATCCAGGTGCTGAGGGTACCCCTCATCTACCTCTGGACGCAGGTATTGTTGGCGGTGCCGAAGAGCCTTGCCATCATCGTGGATTACAATGATGGCCTTCAGTTACCCAACGGCCAATGGCCAAGGTGGGAATGGCATGACTTGTTTCCCTACCTACTGCAGCATGCGCATGCCTGACTTGCACTAAGGGTCGTACCGGTGTCCTGTGTCGTTAGAAAGGCCAATGGCGTGCGCTTAGCCTGCTCAATATGCAGTTTATAAAACCTGCCTCACTCCTGACCGATGCGAATGCAGGCTGAGGCAAGGTGCATCGGCGCCGGAGCCTCTCCCGTGGGACATGCTAATTGCTCTTGCCCTGTTGGATGGGCTGGCCGGTGATGGTGACTCTTTTTGGGGCCCTTGGTCAGTGCTCTTCCTTTGATTGCATGAAAAATGCTGTTTACATGCATGGGTGAGCAGCAGCACACTCACGCCCAAGACGAACATGGGCGGTGCAACTGATTAATTCGCTGCGTGCTCAACCCAACCCTGTTTATGCCTTTGCTTCCAGGTGCCAAGCAGTGCTGCCGCCCCCAGAGGTATAGAAAACCTGATCATTTGCGCTGGATGTTTCGGAAAGGCTGATTCATTTGCTGTCGGCATTGCATGGCAGTGTACAGTCATCATATGCGATCATGCATGGCATTGTACAGTCATCATACGTGATCATGGCATTGTACCATGGCATTGTACAGTCATGATTTTGTGATCAAGGCATTGAATAGTCATCATATGTGATCACGCCTCACCCTCCAGGCCTTGACGCTGCCGATGTGCTGGGGGAGAGACAAGCTGCAGCAACTACAGCATCAAGCAATCATTGACGGAGCCCTGAAGCAGCAGGTGTGCTTGTGTGCAATGCGAGCAACGAGAAGGCAATGCTGCAGACTCCAGCTGCAACTGTGGAATTCTTCTGTTGCAACAGCTGCCAAAAGTAAGCCATGCCAGCGGTTTACAATGCTGTGGGTTCCTCTCTCAAACACCATGCTTCCTGATGGAGCCACCCTGTTGGGCTTGCTTCTCTTCCTTCAGGAAAGGCTCACTGGCCTCTTTCCAGATCTCATGAGCACCGAAGGCTCAGAGGCGTGCAGCTGGTTTGCTTGGGCGTTTGCTTGCGTACGATCGCGCGCTTTCAAGTACGTGTTGGCGTTGACAGTGCAATGATCAACCTCAGCCTCTATTCGGATGCTGAAGAAGCTGGAAGTGATCTTCAGTTCCAATTCTATCAATGCATATTTTTGCATGGAGGCTCTCTCTGTGTAATTTCTCTCATCTGTGCAGCTCCCGGGGTGTTGCCACTGGGCTGTTAGGGGGGGGTTCTTCCCCCAAAATTTTCTGGGCCCTGCGCCTGCACTTTTAAAGATTTGTCTAAGTATACTTTTCAAATACTTGGACCACAAATTCAAATTTGGCAGGAAGTGCCCTAGATCAGAGGCAGGAGGGCTGGAAGCTGGTGAAAGCTTCATTTCTTGCATGCAGGCTAGGCCCAAGGAGCCCCAACAGGTGGCCATCTTGCACTAAATACGTGCCGTTGACAATGGTTCATTTTAGGAACCTACTTACCTTAGGTAGGTTTGGGATGGGAGAATTCGGGTCTGAAAGTGTCCGGTCTTCATCCCTTCATCTTTTTTTCCGAAGGTAAATGCCAGAATGCACGACTCCCTGTCCCCTGGATCTTTTCATCCCAATATTTATCCAGTGCATTTTTGTTAATAACAAAGCAATATAAAGAAACAATGGCATAGTTTGATGCTCTGTGTGGTGTGCTAAGCATCCTGGCTCTCACTGACGATCCTGCCCCAAAGTTCTGAACACTAGCAACACCCCCCTGGTGCAGCTCTCTCCAGTGATAATTTTAAAGTAGCAAAACACGTTGTACCCGCAAGAAAGCGTGGCATCTGCGCTTGTTGGCAGGAAATCGCTGCTGTCACCGGCTCAAGCAACACTCTGTCTGCATCCTGCTTTGCTCCTGCAGGATAAACGATGACATCTTTGCGTTTGTACCCTTCCTTGACATGGCGAACCACAGCCCCACGCCGAACGCGAACTTCCGGCTGAACCCTTCAAGTGAGATCCTGCGCATAGCCTTGAGGTGCACCTTCAATGCGATGCTGCGCTGCGTTGCTGTATGAGGCAGATTCAACAGACAACTCCTTTGGTATCTGCAGGTGGTGCATTTGAGCTGGTGGCCTTGGAAGGGCTCGAGAAAGGACAACAAGTTATGATTAGTTACTCAGGTATGCTGAGTGTTCCCAACTTGGACAGCTATGCGCATCAACACGATACCCTCCCGTTGGGTGAAATAGATTCTGAGCCTGCTGCTAAGGAAGGGAGCCTTTGAGCCCTCCTCACCCCTGCAAAAAAAAACGCCTATGTAATGCATTTTGGGCAGTTAGGAATGGCGTTGGTGGGTCAACCCTATGGGGCACTGAAGAGAGTTTTGTGAGATAACCGTCTGAATGCTAGCAGAGCTTGAGTCCTACTCCTCGACAGCTGCAGAGGTTTGGCACTTGTGCTTGAGCGCGTGCATGCTTGTTGTGATGCTGCAGACTTTGCTTCGCTGGTACCTACACGCAGGCGAATCTGGACTCACCAACCAGCGCTTCATGGTGAGCTCCTCAATCATCGTGAACTTATAAGCTGACTTCACACAGCATGCACTAGTGATACAAGCAGAAGTTAGTAAGTGGCACACAGGGAGGTGAGGGAGCCATCAGAATAGCAACTTAGTTTGACCTCTGCATTTGCTTATGACTGTGGGCGGGATGGTACAAGGCCCACAGTCCGGCACTGGCCGCTCTGTGAACTGAGCACCTTCCCCCCAGTGGCGGCCCACTGTCTGAAGCCTGCAGCAAATGGCCTTGATGCTCAGCATGCAAGCTTGTGCCGTCCCCTCTGTACAGTGTCTGGGTGTCGTGAGCATGCGCGTGGCTCATACAGGCACCGCATCCAGGCACCTACAAGCACTGTGCATGCGCAGGCACTGCATCCACTTTAACACTGAGCACACACAGGCAGGGAGTGTGTGCACACAGGCGCAGCGTGAGTGTGCATGACACGCTCCAATGCAATGAGCGCACAGGCGCAGTACGGGTTTGTTCCCACGGGCAACATGGCTGACCGCATAGAGTTTGAGGTGGCGCCGGAGCTGAGAGCAGGGTGCGTGGAGTGCACACTCAGGCATGATGGCTTGAGTGCTCAAGCCCCCTGCCATAGCTGCAGTGAGCCTGCTCGGAGCATGGCAGCATGTACACCACGCAGCGACGTGTTGGAGATACCGCATGTTCGAACGGTCACACGTGTTGGAGTTGCCAGATAGTGATGCTGGGAAGTGCACCCTGTACAGACTGAGACATAACCCTGCCCTTGCCAGCTCGACGAGTGCAGCTTATGCACACCTCGCATGCATTTGCTTTGCCATACAGCTTGCGTGACAAGGTACTCCTGCCTGTGCTTAGGCATGCATACACGTGCTTGCTGACTGTCCAGATCGCCTGACAAGCTGCTGCAGCTGGCACGGGTGCAAGATCGATTTGGAGATGCTGTGCTCATGGACGCAGCAAATGGAAAGAACCCATACATGTGGTCAGGTGGGTGGGGTTGTGTGTGAGGACATGCGAGGCTTGCCAGGGTGAAGAGCTTTGCATGGCCTTTGAGTCCCCTGCTTAGAAATCATCGCCTGGCATCACACAGGTGGTCTGTTGTGTGTGTTTGGTAAAGTGGGCGAGTGGGATGCAGGCAAGTGTGCATGTGCGTGTGTGCACGTGGATGTGTGCGCGTATGTTGTGTGCGCAAGGGTGTTGAAAGCACTTGCCGGCCATGCCGCAGTGCTGCATGCCAGGAATTGGTGCTGGCGCAAGACACAAGCCTGGTGCTGGTGCAACACACAAGCCTGCACCGCAGCCACACATGCTGTCCTTTGGTGCAGCGCCTGGGCTGACCTGGGCGTGCAATTCACGGCCATGGCTTCCAGCCCGCCGCGGTGCTTGAATAAGCAAGTCTACCCAACCGCCGCGGTGCATAGCAAAAGGAGGCAGAGGTACGGTACCTGCAGGGCTGCCCCAGGCAGCGCAGTGCCAAGCAAGAGGAGTTGAGGGGGCATACATGCCTGAAGACGGCGCGGGGCATAGCCAGGGGAAGCACAGGCTGAAGCGCTTGTCAGGGCTGATCAAGGTCTGAGATACGGTGCCTCTCCACTCAGTGTCAGTCAGCACTGTCCTCCTCATGCAGGCCTGATGGGTTGTGCGTGGTTGCGTGCACGTACTCTCAGGCTGTGCCCACACACCTTTGCACACCTGCATGTATGCAGCGCTCAAGTCCCTGCCCTTTGCGCCAGAGGCGGATGAAGCCAGCAGCAGCGGCGACGGTGCCGGAGCGGAGCACATCCACCTGGCGCGCAGCTTGCTTGCTCAGTGCGAGGCTATGCTGCAAGGTGCGCCGCGCTGCCTGGCCATGCTTCTAGCCTGCTGGGGCACTGTTGCTGTGAGTGGCCGCTCTGCATGCGCAGTCATCAGCGCCAGCGTCACTGCTACTTGTGGTGGTGGGTGGCCAGCGTTGCGCGCTTGCGCTCAGAGAGGGAGGGAACGCGCAGAGCTGAGTGTGGTGTTGTGCCGTGCTGCGGCAGGCTGCGCGGTGTGGGGCGTGACAGCGTGCAGCGCAAGGTGATGCTGCACGGCACTGTGGACAGGGTATGGCAGGCTGCGCTGTGTGTGGCACTGGGAGAGCTAGGCGCTGTGTGTGGCACTGTGTGTGGCACTGGGAGAGCTAGGCACTGTGTGTGGCACTGGGAGAGCTGCTAGGCGCAGTCCTTGATGACCAGTCCTGCCCTGCGGGATGTGCCTGGCAGCAGCTTGCTGCAGGTCGGGACTCAGTGAGATGGCTCCTCCTTCCTTTCCCTGTATGCCAGCCCTGCATCGCCTGAGGCGAGCTCCCAGGACATGCCGCTGGTGCCCATGCTTACATTGAGGCGACCCTGCACTCACAGGCTTCATCATAGTACTTTTATCACAGCTTGCCCTGTCGTTCAACACCACGTGATGCTGGGCCCCTCGTGTGGTCACTTTTCATGGTGGCGGTGATGGTGCTCGCAGGCTTTGCCACGAGCATCGAGGAGGATGAGCGGATATTGGCATCGGCAGGTGGTGTAGGGAATGCATCTTCAGGACCTGGTGGCCCCATTGATGGGCCCGTGCCCTCCTCTGCACAGGCAGGGGGGCAGGGGCCTGATGCAGCGCCTGCCTCCGACCCCTGTCACGTGGCTGCAGTGAAGTACCGCCTCGAGCGCAAGCGGCTGATAGCGGCGTGCAAGCTGGTGCTCAGCGTGTATGCCAGGGATGAGTGAGCAAAGGTGCCTTAGCTTGTTGAGATGCAGAGGAAATCAAAAGATTACTGCGTAGGCAGTGAAAAGCGAACTCCCTGCATCTATTAAGGAAAAGTGGGTCACTGGCTGGTCTAGCATAGTTTGCTGAACAGCCAAAACCTGTCTTGGTGAAGCAGTTTTCTGCTTGAGCTTGAGTAGAGGACCAAAGGACTGCTCACTTCTCCGTGCTTGCAAGGCCTTTTGAGATTTGGTAAGTTTACAAGTTCAAGTTTGACCTTTGAGATTTGGTAAGAAACAAAAATTGAGCCTCAGGAGTAGACCTCAGGAGCCCCTTCCACAGCGGTGGGGGATATCAGGGTTTTCTGCAGCCCGCTGCTGGCTTTGCATTCAATCACCGATAGTATGCGCAGCTGCATGCCCCCCCATATCATCCCTGCCACCCTTTCCTGAAGCATGGCTTCTTGTATGGGAAGCAAGCCATCAGACTGTGGGATGCACTGCCTGGCAGGCAGTGAAATCACCCCTCATAGAGGTGAGACTATATCTTTCCTTAGTGCTCCTGTAAGTACTAGATTTGGTTTTCTTATTGAAACCAAATATGTGCCGATGATTCTCCTTTCTGAAAGAGAGCAGTTCGGTCACAGGACTTTTGGGCTGGCCTGACGCAGAGCGGAGTACTTGCCTGACCGTGGAGAGGTGTACTCACAGACGTGGTATAGTTGTTACATGTCGACAAGTGATACAAAGCCAACACGGATCCAGCAGACAAAGAGGAAGTAAAGTCTGGACTGAGATTCTTATCAAAGACACAACTCGCAATATATACCAATTCTAGTCAATAATAGCCACACAAGTGTATATGTGGTCGGCAGCATTACAAGTGGCTTCAGTCTCAACCACA
>LKMJ01002384.1_pt1 | contig 17248 bp, 17 predicted proteins | sample 643391 | NCBI WGS metagenome assembly LKMJ01 (sample SAMN04112250, study PRJNA286221) | soda lake metagenome | biome: soda lake; feature: Kulunda Steppe; material: water; isolation source: sample PL-Br10 brine of Picturesque Lake | place: Russia: Kulunda steppe | collected 2010-07
CAATGCGCGTTCGACAGTCGCGAGTGACGGCGAGGCCCGGCCCTTCCCGTCTATCGGTCGGATGCGGTCGAAACAGGAGTTCGTAGTCCGTTCCGGCAACGCACTCGATAACCGACTGGGCGGTGTTCACGTACGCTCCCCGGCCAACGAGATAGTTGGTTGGTGCATATAACACGCGGCGATCACGGGGTGGCGGCGTGTCGACGAGTTTGTCGGCTTCCGGAATGCCGACAGTGGCGATCCGCACGTCGCCGGGGGCGCCAGCACGGTAGGCATTCGCCCACCGCTCGCCCGGTGCCAGTGCGGCGCAAACGTGGTCGAGCATCGTTTCCATTGTCACGGCGATCTCACCGCGCCCGATCGACGCGCCGTGTCTGATGTGGACGAGCGGGTACTCCTCGTAGAACGAGAACCGATCGATACCGAAGCGATGGTTGTACACGACGACGCTGGGATCAATCATCCGGATATTCGTGTCGACCGCGTCCGGATCTCGAACCTCGATTTCGGTGATGGACTCGCTACAGCCCCGCGCATCCTCGCGGACCGGAACGTACGCTGATTCGACGTCCACGTGTCGGTCGATCGCCTCGAACGTTTTCCGCATGAACGGCCGTTCGATAGCATACAGAACGTCTACCATTCTTGTGACTGTTGCAGCGAATACTGTTGGTGACCGAATCGAACCGGGGAGGAAAGCATGACTGAACCGCCCGATACAGTATGACTTCCGGACATAGGTCCGGTAGGACAGCAGCAGTCTTAATGTTTTTATGCAACCGGTTGCCAGTTGCTCTTTCACCCCGTGGAACCAGCAGGGTTCTTGAGCCCCCGGACGTAACCAACTGATAACCAACTGACGCCCACGTCGGCGTCTCTGACATCATGACAGACACGGAGATCAAGCAGTTAGACGCGCGAACCGTCCAGCGGATCGCCGCGGGCGAGGTGGTCGAACGGCCCGCCTCCGCAGTAAAAGAGCTGGTCGAGAACAGCCTCGACGCCGACGCCTCGCGGATCGATGTCGCGGTCGAGGCGGGCGGCACAAAGTCGATCCGGGTCCGCGATGACGGGCAGGGGATGAGCGAGGCCGATGTCCGCGCCGCAGTGCGCGAGCACACGACGAGCAAGATCGACGATGTCTCGGATCTGGAGGCTGGGGTCGCTACGCTCGGGTTTCGCGGCGAGGCCCTGCATACCATCGGCGCAGTCGCCCGGCTGACGATCACCACCAAGCCCCGCGGCGCGGAGGGCGCGGGAACGGAACTCGTCTTCGTCGACGGCGAGGTCGAATCGGTCGAACCTGCGGGCTGTCCCGAGGGAACCACAGTCGAGGTTACGGATCTGTTCTTCAACACGCCCGCGCGGAAGAAGTACCTCAAGACCGAGACGACGGAGTTCACCCACGTCAATCGGGTGGTCACTCAGTACGCGCTGGCGAATCCGGACGTGGCGGTCTCGCTCGAACACGACGGCCGGGAGGTGTTTGCAACGACCGGGCAGGGAGGCCTTCAGTCGACGATCCTCTCGGTGTACGGCAAAGACGTCGCCACGAACATGATCGCAGTCGAGGCCGAACCGGCGGTCGGCTCGGAGTTCCCCGAGGGGCCCCTCGACGGAATCTCGGGCTACGTGAGCCATCCCGAAACCAACCGGAGCACCCGCGAGTACGTCTCGACGTTCATCAACGGGCGGTACATCACGTCGGGCGCGGCCCGCGAGGCGATCATGAACGCCTACGACGGACAGTTGGGGAACGGCCGGTATCCCTTCGCCGTCCTCGATCTGTCTGTCCCCGCCGACACCGTCGACGTCAACGTCCATCCCCGCAAGATGGAGGTCCGGTTCGACGACGAAGCGGGGTTCAAGCGGCAACTGGAGACCGCAGTCGAGGACGCCCTGCTGGAGCACGGGCTGGTCCGGTCGTCGGCCCCGCGCGGGCGTTCAGCCCCGGACGAGACACAGGTGACGCCGAGTACGGAGACCACCCTCTCCAGTGCTGACTCGTCGGGTGGCGAATCCGAGTCGGATTCATCGGTGGAACGAGAAACCGAGACGGGAGTTACTGCCGCGGAGTCCGCACCGTCGATTGACGGGACTTCGGCGTCGACAGGTGGGGGAGATACTAACGGCGGCGACCCGACCGGGACGACATCCCACTCGGGATCGGATACCCCCTCGCGGACCACGGGATCGGCGACAGAGAGATCAACCGACGACGCCGATGCGACTGTGGAACCTGATTCGACGCCGATAGACACTTCGACGTCTCACGTCACCGACTCGGATTCCAGCAGTGTATCGACTGTGGAACCAGATACTGGGACCACGGATCGGTCGGAACCGCAGGACAGTTCTCCGCACCCCTCGGCCAGTACCGACACCACGAAGTTCACCGGCCCGCACGACCAGGAGACGCTGTCTGGCAAAGTCGCCACCGCCGAGGTGAGCTACGACAGCCTGCCGCGCTTGCGAGTGCTCGGTCAGTTACACGACACCTACATCGTCGCCGAAACGGACGACGGACTGGTGCTGATCGACCAGCACGCCGCCGACGAGCGGGTGAACTACGAGCGCCTGCAAGCGGCGTTTGCCGGGGATACAACCGCTCAGTCGCTCGCCCAGCCGGTCGAGATCGAGTTGACGGCGGGCGAGACGGCGCTCTTTGATGCGTACCGCGAAGCCCTCGCATCGCTCGGTTTCTACGCGAACCGGGAGGGTCGAACCGTCAGCGTGACGACGGTCCCCGCGGTCCTCGACGAGACCCTTGCACCCGAGCGCCTGCGGGACGTGCTGTCGTCGGTCATCGATGCCGACGAGAGCGCGGGCGAGCAGGCAGTCGAGTCGCTCGCCGACGGCTTCATCGGCGATCTAGCGTGTTACCCCTCGATTACGGGCAACACCTCGCTCCAGGAGGGGTCAGTGATGGACCTGCTCGACCGCCTCGACGAGTGTGAGAACCCCTACGCCTGCCCGCACGGGCGGCCCGTCGTCATCGAGATCGACGGCGAGGAACTGGAGGATCGATTCGAGCGGGATTATCCGGGCCACAGCGGGTAGCCGGCTGTCCGTGACGGCACAAAGCATATAGCAATTGCCAACGGTAACTACTGTGCGGTGGTGTCCGCTGCGCCGCATGGGCCCTCCACTGGTTACCTGTCGGGTGGGGGGCCATACCCCGGTTTTGACGAGTAGGTGAACTTATACTACACGCGGCCGTTGGCGGAGCCATGAGCGATCTCGTCACTTTCGGCGAAACGATGCTTCGGCTCTCGCCCCCACAGGGCGAGCGCGTCGAGACAGCGCGTGAACTGGAATTTCGCGCTGCGGGCGCGGAGAGCAACGTCGCAGTCACCGCGGAGCGACAGGGTGCGGTCGCGACGTGGCTCTCGAAAGTCCCTGACTCGCCACTGGGTCGGCGGGTCGTCTCGGGGCTTCGCCAGCACGGCGTCGACGTCGACGTCGCGTGGAGCGATCAGGGGCGACAGGGCACGTACTACCTCGAGTACGGCGGTAAGCCACGAGGTACGAACGTCATCTACGACCGGCAAGGTGCGGCAGTCCAGACGACCCGTCCCGAGGAGCTGAATCTCGACGCGATCCGCAAGGCTCGTGTGTTCTACACCAGTGGCATTACCCCTGCGCTCTCGAATCGCCTGAAGGAGACGACCGCGCAACTGCTCAAAACTGCGAAAGAGTCGGGGACGAAGACCGCCTTCGACGTTAACTACCGGTCGAGTCTGTGGTCGGAAAAAGAAGCCAGAGAAACACTGACCCGGCTGTTTCCGGCGGTCGATATTCTCGTCGTTCCGTTCCGCGACGCCCAACAGGTGCTGAACTTCGAGCGCGACCCACGGCAACTGGCCCATCACCTCGCAGCCGAGTACAACCTGCAGACGGTGATCGTCACCAACGGAGAGAAAGGGTCGCTCGCGTGGCACGGTAACACAGTCTACGAACAGGACATCTACGAGGCGGACACCCACGATGCCATCGGGACCGGCGATGCGTTCGTCGGGGCGTTCCTGGCGCGTCGCCTGTCGGGAGATGACGTCCCGCGAGCGCTCAAGTACGCGGCGGCGACGGCGTCGCTCAAACGAACGATCGCTGGTGACATCGCCACGGTAACGAAAGGGGAAGTAGAGTCCGTCATCGGCGACGATATGCAGAATATTTCGCGGTGAGTACTCCCTGGCGGTTGTGCACGATGTCGCCCAACCGGACGAACTACTAAGCCGGTCGGCGCTCGTTCTCGAATATGGTACACGTAGCGATCATCGGTGCGTACGGCAGCGCCGGTGTAGCGGTTGCTGGCGATCTCGCAGACGTAGACGGCGTCGAACTGACGCTGATCGACGATGGAGAACCCGGTGGTGGCCTCTGTATTCTTGACGGCTGTATGCCCTCGAAAGAGGTTCTATCGGCGGGTGAAGCCCGATTTAAGGCGCGCCACGACGACCGAGTGCGCGGGACGCCCGAGGCTGATCTTGACCGTGTCGTCGCCACCAAGGACGATCACACGCTCGGCTTTGCCGAGCACCGCCGCGCCGCAGTCCACGATCTCGCCGAGCGCGGCAACGTCGAGTTTATTCACGATACCGCACGGCTAGTCGACGACCGGACGATCGAGGTCGGAGAGCGGGTACTCGAACCGGACTACCTCGTCATCGCGACCGGGTCGACGGTCAACGTCCCCGATCTGCCCGGCATCGACGAGGTCGACTACTCGACGAGCGCGGACGTGCTCGACGCCACGGAGTTCCCTGACTCCGGAATCGTGATGGGCTTTGGCTACGTCGGGCTCGAACTGGCACCCTACATCGCCGAGGCGGGCGGAACTGAGCTGACGGTGATCGAACACGACGCCGTCCCGCTCGATGAAGCGGATCCCGAGTACGGGGCTGAGCTACTCGATATCTACGAGGAGAACTTCGACATCGACGTCAGAACGCATACTCACGAGCGTAGACTGGAGCCGACCGACGAGGGCGGCGTTCGCCTGCACGTCGACCACGAACCACCGGAGGGAGAGTCATCCAGTGGGGTCATCGAGGCCGACGAACTCTTCCTCTTTACGGGTCGCAAGCCCGCACTGGGCGGCCTGGGGATCGACCACACGTCGCTGTCGCCGGGACGAGGGTGGGTCCGTGAGACGATGCAGGCCCGCGACGACGAGCGCGTGTTCGTCGTCGGGGACGCCAACGGCCACGAGCCGATCTTGCACGTCGCCAAGGAACAGGGGTTCAAAGCGGCCGAGAACATCCTGGCGCACTCACGAGACGAGCCGACGGAGGAGTACGAAAACGTCCATCACCACGTCGTCTTCTCCGGGCTGGGCGTCTACCCGTACGCCCGCGTGGGCCACTCCGAAGCCAGCGCCACAGCGGCAGGGATCGATCACATCGCGGTAACGCGATCCGCGAGCGACGACGGCGTGTTCAAGACGAAGGCAGTTCCCGAGGGTCGGGCCACGCTCATCGTCGGCGAGGATGGGACAGTACTCGGGTATCAGGGGCTACACTATCACGCTGACGTGATGGCCAAGACGATGCAGGTCGTCGTCGAGATGGGGCTGGACGTCCGGGAGATCCCGAACCGGTCGTACCACCCGACGACCCCGGAGATCCTCGACGGCCTGTTTCGAGACGCCAGCGCGGCACTGGAGTAACGACTGGATCGGGCGCTGGCCCGATCAGGCGTCGAGGACTGACACTTCGTTGCCCACCGTGAGCGTCGCACCCGCAGCATCCTCGTCGACGCGCGTATTGACCATCAGCCGGAAGTAGTGGTCGTACCAGTCCCGGTCGACCCACTCCGGCAGGGTCGCTTTCCGGCGCTCGATAAAGCGCTCCCGAAAGCCCTCGGTCTCCTCGCCAGTGTCGGGATCGCGCGTCGGTACGACACAGCGCTGGCAGGGGTTGACGCCAGCGAGTTCGGCGTTGCCAAGTCGGAACGGAACGACGGAGTCGCGATCGGCGTACAGCCGGTCCTCCCAGAAGGGCTCGCCAGTCTCGATGACGACGTTCGGGCGGAGCCTGCGACGCATCTCGGTCGCGTCGATTCCGTCAAACCAGTTCGCGACAGCTTCGAGCGTCTCCCGGCTGATAACCGTCGGTCCCGACGCATCGGTGTCATCTGGCATCCCCCCCGGATCGCGGATCACGCTCACCGGGTAGCCGAAGTACTCGGAGAGCCAGGCGTTGAGCGAGCCCCGTTCGGCGTCGAGACTGAACGTCGCGGCGTCACGGTCGGGCCCGCTCACTGTCAGTGCCCGCGCCGCCGGGTCGAACGTCGATTCGAGGCGGTGGACCGCCCGCTCGCGCTTGCCGTTGACGTACTCGCGATCCTCGTCGACGATGGCGTACTGTCGGTCGCCGTCGAGCGCGCCGCTCTCACGGAGCCGCGCGGAATCGACCCGCTGGGCGTCCAGGGACTTGACCGGATAGACGTACAGATCGGCGATATCGGGCATGTCTCGGAATGGCGGATCGACCGGCAAGTAGCTTGGCTTCGGCGCAATCGCCGAATTCTCGGACACAGAACCGAAATGAAGTATAGAATAAACGATAACAACACAGGTGGATAAATATCTTAACTCCTAAGAAGGGTGGCGACGGTGTACTAGCACATGACTCAAGAAAACCGGGCGTTCAGTCGGAGAAGCTACATTAAGTTCGCAGGATCCGCAAGCGTCGCGGCGACCGCTGGACTCGCTGGCTGTCTCGAAGGCGACGACGAGAACGGCGAGGAAGCCGACGCCGAGAACACGATCGTTGCAGGGACCGCTCCCGGCTTTCCGCCGTTCGAGATGGTCGAGGACGGCGAACTGGTCGGCTTCGATATCGACCTGCTCGAAGCAGTCGTCGACGAGACCGAGTACGAACTCGCCGAATGGGAACAGCTGGAGTTCGATTCCCTGATCCCGGCACTCGACAACGGGAACATCGACGTCATCGCAGCAGCGATGACCATCAGTGAGGAACGCCAGGAGCAGATCGCGTTCAGTGATCCGTACTACAGCGCCGACCAGTCGGTTCTCGTCCAGACAGGTGGGGACTTCCAGCCGGAGTCGCTAGAGGACTTCGAGGGACGAACGGTCGGTGCACAGAGCGGAACAACCGGTGAGGCGGTCGTTCGCGACGATCTGATCGAGGCCGGGATCATCGACGAAGATGATTACACGTCCTTCGACAACTACGTGCTGGCCGTCGAGGAGCTCGAACGCGGCGGAATCGACGCGGTCGTGCTCGACGAACCGGTCGCACAGACCTTCGAGGCCGAACGTGACGTCGAGGTCGCGTTCGTCTACGAGACTGGAGAGGAGTACGGCTTTGGCGTCCGACAGGACGACGAGGACCTGCAGGCCGCGCTGAGCGCCGGTATCGCTGCGGTCGAGGAAAGCAGCGAGTACGAGGAGATCACCTCGACCTGGTTCGGCGAGTAAGCGAACAGATAGATGGATTTCGGAGCGCTTCTGACGACGGTCGTCTGGGCGATCGCGGGAGAGGCGTTGCCACTCGTGGCCGAGACCGTCTGGTCGATGCTGGGCGAGGACTGGCAGTTCGTCTTCCGGAACGCGGACTACCTGCTTGGCGGAGTCGTCATCACGATCGTGCTGACCGTCGTCAGCATCCTCCTTGGGTTCGCGCTCGGCTTCCCAGCGGGTGCGATCGAGGTCTACGGGGACGGCTATCTCAGAAGTGCCGTCCGGAACGTCGGTATCCTGCTCCGTGGCACGCCGATCCTCGTGATCATGATCTACATGTACTTCGTCATGCCGATCGAGTACCTGCTCGATCCGATCAACGCGGCATTCGGTGGACTCGATTTTCTTCTGGGTCCGACGCCCTTTGCCGCGCCGGACGGGATCGGGACGGCGTTTTTCGCCGCGACGCTCGCGCTCGGTCTCCGGAGTGCGGCCTACCAGTCACAGATCTTCCGCGGTGCGCTCAGTAGTATCGACGACGGACAGATGGAGGCGGCACGCTCGATCGGCATGAGCCGATTCGAGGCGATCCGACACGTCGTCGTCCCGCAGGCGCTCCGCCGCTCCGTTCCCGGCTTTCAGAACGAGTTCACGATCGTTCTCAAGGATACCTCGATCGCCTTCGCGATCGGCCTCGGCGAACTGCTGAAACGGAGCGACGACCTGTTCGTCCAGCAGACGACCGCCGTACTGGAGGTCTTCCTCTTTGCCAGCCTCGTCTACTTCGTCCTGACGTTCGGGACGAACCGCACGCTCGATTACGTCGAGCAGTATTTCGCAATCCCAGGTGAATCGTCGTGACAGACTCCCAGACCGACCGACCAAGTCGTACCGCTTCCGAAACAGCGCCCTTACTCCGTATCGAGGACCTCTGGAAATCCTACGGCGACGAGGAAGTACTCCGGGGTGTCGACCTTGACATCGACCGCGGTGATGTCGAGGTGCTGGTCGGCCCCAGTGGGAGCGGCAAGTCGACGCTCCTGCGGTGTGTCAACCGGCTCACAGAGGTCAACAGCGGCCACATCTATCTGGGCGACGTCGACATCTGCGCCGCAGACACCGATCCCAACGATATCCGCCAGCAGATCGGGATGGTATTCCAGGATATCAACCTCTTTGCCCACCTCACCGCCCGGAAGAACGTCATGCTCGGACTCCGGCGGGTCAAGGGACTGGACAGGGAAGCCGCACGCAAGCGAGCGGACGAGGAGCTCGATCGGGTCGGGCTCGGCGATCAGGTCGACTCCTATCCGGCACAGCTCTCGGGCGGCCAGAAACAGCGCGTCGGCATCGCCCGCGCGCTCGCGATGGATCCCGAGGTGATGCTGTTCGACGAGCCCACGAGCGCGCTCGATCCGGAACTCTCGAACGGCGTGCTCGAAGTGATGGCCCAGCTCGTCGAGGAGGGGATGACGATGCTGGTCGTCACCCACGAGATGCGCTTCGCACGCGGCGGCGCGACCGGGATCACGTTCCTCGACAAGGGCCAGATCGTCGAACGAGGACCACCTGAAAAACTGTTCGAAAATCCCGAGGAAGAGCGAACTGCACAGTTCTTCCAGAGTATTAGCCATGAGTAACCCCGGTGAGAGCGGATGAGCGGGGCGGAGACGACGGAGTCACCGACCGGCAGGTTCCGTGCGCGATCTGCTGAGCCCGGTCCCGCACTTGCCGTCCTCGCAGGGGTCGCCTTCTGGGGCTGGCTCGTGACGCGCTGGCTCAACGACTGGGTGCTCGCCCGTATCGGCGTGGGCCCGGGGGCCGGAGAGAACTTCGTCCCCCGGGGACCGTTCGACGCCGCGGCGGCGTCGGTCGGTGACGTTGCGGACGGGCTCGGCGTAATCGGGCTCCCGATCGACTGGACGGCGACGCTGCTGTCGACCGTGGCTATCGCCGTCGATCTCGCACCCGCGCTGGCGGGCGCAGCGTGGTACACGGTCGTTCTGACCAGTGTCAGTATCATTCTCGGCTTTTTTATCGCCGTCCCGCTCGCGGTGTTGCGCGTCTACGGCGGGCCCCTGAAATGGCCCGCACTCGCGTACACGGAGTTGATCCGCGGGACGCCGCTGCTCGCACAGCTTTTCGTGCTCTACTACGGGCTCCCGCTCGCGATCTGGTTACAGGACGCCCCGCTGGTCGGCTACGGCTCGATCCCCGAGCAGGCCTTCTGGATCGCCATCATCGGCTTTACCATCAATGGGTCGGCCTACCAGGCCGAGTACATCCGCGGCGCTCTCGAAAGCGTCGACGAGGGGCAGCTCACTGCCGCGCGCGCGATCGGGCTTTCACAGTTCGGCGGGATCCGATATGTCGTCCTGCCACAGACGCTCAGATACGCGATTCCGGCGTGGACGAACGAGGTCGTCTATCTGATCAAGTACTCCTCGCTGGCGGCGTTCATCACGGTTCCCGAACTCTACTACGTGGCGAGCGATATCGCGGCTCAGACCTTCGAGTACACGGCGATTTTCGGCCTTCTCGCGGTCGTCTATCTCGGTCTCGTGCTGACGGCGACGAAGATCATGGATCGCGTCGAGTCCCGCGTCGCTATTCCTGGGATCGGGAGCGCCGAGGGGCGCAAGCAGGGGGGCGATTGAGCCCCTACAGCTCCTGCCGGACGTAGACGCCCAGATACCCACCTACGACGCTGAGACCCACCGTATAGACGGAGCCGAACGCGAGCGCCCCGAGCACGATCACGCCGAACGCCGACTGGGCAATCATGCCCATCATAACCAGCATCACGAACATGGCCGCGAACAGATACGGAATCAGCATGATCAGCCCGGCGATCAGTCCCATCCGCAAACCGTTACTTGGCGTCCCACCCTGGAGATACGCGGCAACACCGCCGCCCAGCAGCGGGGCGAAGGGAATAAACGAGAGAAGGATACCGACGACTGCCCCGAGAATCGCGTTCGCGATGGGGTTCGAAAAGTCGTCAGTCGAGTCGTTCGGGTCGGCCGATGTGGAGGGCGTGTCGAACGGGTTGGAGGACATGGCTGTCGGTACTACCGGACCCCTGATAATAGGCTCGGTGGCTACCCGTTCCAGCGCGCGTCTGCCAGCGTTCGCTGGACGACGTCGTGTCCGACGGCCTCGGCGAGCGTCTCGAAGCCCGCCCGTTCGCTCCGGTCGTCGGCATTGGCGACCAGCCGCGAGACGATGAACTCCGGCGTCGAGCGCCCCACGGTTCCAAATCGAGGCTGGTAGTCGACTTCCAGCTCCAGCTCCGGTGAGAGCCCCTCCGCGAAGATGCCGTCCGTTCGCGCAGCAGTTGGCAACGGTTCGAGGTCGTCCGCGAGGTGGGTGACAAACGCGCCGAGCGCGCCCCGGTCGACGGTCAGGCGGACGAGGCCGTGCAGCAGGTCGGCCGCGCTACCCGGTTCGGTGATCGCCTCGAACTCGTCGACCAGCATCAGTGTGCGCTCGTTTGTCGAGAGCGGGGGGACGATGTTCCGCAGAGTGGATTCCAGTACCCCCGCGTTGAAACTCGCGTGTCGGCGGTGGAAGACGATGGAGTCGAACGTCGACACCTGTGCGCGACTGGCCGGGACCGGCAGCCCCATCTGGGCCAGCAGAACGATCTGGCAGAGCGTCTCCAGCAGCGTCGTCTTCCCACCACTGTTGGCTCCAGTCACCACGGCGACGCGGTGCTCGGCGGGGGGCGTCCGGTCGTCAGCCCGCGGCGGAACGTCGTCGTACTCCCCGAGCGTATGCTCGCCGATAGCGTAGGTGATCGGCTGTACGGACTCGCTCTCGGCGGCCAGCGAGAGATTGACGGCGTCGACGACGGCGACCGTCTCGCGGTCGGCGGTGACAAACTCGGGACGACACGTTTCGTGGGCCAGCGCGAACCGAGCCAGCGAGAGATAGAAGGCGATGTCGTCGACGGTCTCGACCGCGGCGTCCACGTCCTCGCGGGCCGCCGCCACGTCACCGCGGAGGTCGCTGGCGACCAGTTCGCGGCGCTCGGAGACGGCACTCCGGAGATCATCTGACAGTTCGCGCAGCGTCGTCCCCACGAAGTCGGTCGCGTCGATGGCGTCCCCGGGCATCGCGTCCCGCACCCGGTCGATGGTCACGTCGGCTTCCGATCGGACGTGTTCGACGAACGCCGTCTGGAACTCCTCGGTCCCGCTCACGCCGTCCTCGCGCAGCTCCTCGATGACGTCGAGGGCGTTCGCGTCGAGCCGTTCGACGACGGCGAGCGAGTCCCGGAGCGAGTCGAGTTCGTCGTCAACGCCTTCGACGACGGTCGCACCGTCCAACCCGGCGAGCGCGGCGCTTGCGTCGGCCAGCGCGTCCCGGTCGAGGGTGCCGAGCGGTGCGAAAACGTCCTCGCCGTCGCCCGCGGTCGCCTTCTCGCTCGCGGCGACGACGCCCGCGTCGATCAGCGCAAGCGCCGCGTCGACGGCGGCGCGCTCGCCTTCCTGTGCTTCGTCGTACGTCGCGAAGGCGTCGAGGACTCGCTCGCGGTCGCCCTCGTCGAGCGCCGTCCAGGCGTCCCGCGTCGCCAGCACGGTATCGAGTCGGGCCCTCATCTCGTCGGTATCGAGCAACGGCGTCAGGACCCGAATGCGGTCGGCCGCCCCGCGGGTCACCGCGTGCGTCTGGATCAGGTCAAGCAGTTCCTTGTACACGTCTCGCGCGTCGCCCGTGGCGAGCACGTCCATCCCCTCGCCGCCGTTGGCCCGGCGAAGGATCCGAGTTGCTCGCCCACGAGAAAGCCCCGCCTCGGTAAGCGCACGGACGTCGCCGTTCTCGATAGCCCGGACCGCCTCCTCGATGCCGATCGAGTCCGTCAGCGCCTCGCGAGTCTTCGGTCCGACGCCCCAGTACTCCTCGAGTTGCATACCTCAACGTATCACGGCGGTAGTATCAGTGTGGTGTTCCGTTTCCGCTCGCCAACATCTGCGGCGTCGGCTCCCGGACAAACGTCCGGAGAGGTCGATCCCTAGGCGTACGTCCGGTCGATCAGGTCCAGAATATTGTCCGACTCGGACATCGTGATGCCACGGTCCCCGTCGACGATCACTGGGACGCCGCGCTGGCCGGAGACGCGCTTTACCTCGTTTCGATCCGAGTGCATCGCGTCGACCCAGACCGAGTCGTACTCGACGCCGACCTCGTCGAGTCGATCGGCGACTTTCTCGCAGAACGGACAGCCATCCAGCTGGTACAGCATGATACTCATACACCCCTGTTGCGGGGGGAGGCTCAAAGAAGTTGCTCCACGAGTCACAAGGCATATATCGCCAATCGACATACGCCAGATCGATGATGGCGACTACTCACGGCTTCGTCGGCCTCGCGATCGCCGCCGTCGTCGCCGTGATTGCTCCCGAGTTTGCCGTCGCCGCGGCGATCGGCGGTATCGCCGGTGGGATCTTCCCCGATCTGGACGTCGTCGCGGAACACCGGCGGACGCTCCACTTTCCGGGGTACTATACGATGGTCGCACTCCCTGCACTGGGCCTCGCGTACGTCGTCACTGACCCGGTGACCGTGGGAGTTGCGACGTTTTTGGTCGCTGCCGCGATCCACTCGCTTAGCGACGCCCTCGGCGGGACGCCGTCGGCTGTCCCGTGGGAATCGACCCTCGAACACGCGGTCTACTTCCACGCGGCGGATCGGTGGCTCCCGGCAAAACGGTGGATACGCTACGACGGTGCACCGGAGGACTTTGTCGCCGGGGCGGTCTTTGCCGTGCCCGCCCTCGTCGTTTTCGACGGAGCGATCCGATATCTGGCAGTGACCGGGATCGTCGTCTCGCTGGTTTACACTGTGTTTCGTCGGCCGATCGGCCACGCCGTCGCCGGAGTGGAATAAGTACGGACGATTCGGGGCTACTGCCGTGATGTCGGGTCAGTACCGTGTAACCGAACGAGAGCCGACAAGACGCCGGATACGCGGGTACGGAAATTTATTTGTACGTGGAGAAAACTGTAATAGTGTATGAAGCGGGACCAGTCAGCAGGGGACGATCCGTACGTTGAGGCGAGGATACCCCGAGAGCTACACGACCGTGTAGAGCGACTGTTCCGCGAGTATCGGGGCTACGATCCGACGTCCGTCCAGGAGAGTCTGAGCGTCATCTGTGATCTGGCGGAAGCCGAACTCGACACTGAGGAGTCCGATACTGGATCAACCACTGCCCCAACTCCCGATACGGACGAGACGGTAACCGATTTGACAGGAGACGATCCGTCCGGATCCGAGTCTCCAGCCACCGATTCGTCGGGAACGGTTCGAACTGCAATCGACGACGTGTTTCCGGCCGACTGGGCCGCAAACGAGGAGACTGCCACCCGGCTGTCTCTGGTCGTGAGCCACTATCTCACTGCCGACGGATCGACCCGCCTCGAACGCGAAAACACCGCGCTATCGGCAGCCGCCACACGACACGGGACGACGCCCGAGCAACTCAGAACGGAGATCGTCGACGATATCTACGGTGCGGACACGTTGCCGGGCGAGCTGGCATCGGAGTTTTTCAGCGAGGCGCTTGGCAAGGTCGAACAGCGTCTCGAACGTGCGGAGACGGATGTCCTCTCGGCCGTCGAACTCGTCGGTGAGGGGTCGACAGACGTCAAATCCTCGGAAGCAGACAGCCCCACCAGCCCTGACGAGCCCGAGTCGCCCCTCGACCTCGGCAGCGGGAGCAGTGCGCTCCCCGAGGGGTTGGCCGACGACATGGCGAGCGACGGCGGAGCCGTCCAAAGCGTCGACGAACGCATCGACAACCTGTTTACGGGACCGAACGGGCTCACCGAGATTGGCATCGAGTCGCTGGTAGACGGCGCGGCGACCGACTGTGAAGTCTGTGGCGAGCAATACTCCGTCGTCGACCTCCAGACGACCACCGACGCAAGCGACGATCGGCGGGTCAATCTGGTGTGTGAGGACTGTCTCCCCGAGTAGCGACCCAGGAAAGCAAGCCTGATAGCCCCCCGATTAATACATCCCGTTCATGACGTTGGTCGACGCGGTATCGATCACCCTTCATCAGGTGTTCGCCGCCGTCTGGGTCGGTAGTGTCGTATTCATGACTGTTGGCGTGTTACCGCTCGCCAGGGAGGGGCATCTCGAACCCGAACCGGTCGAGATGGCGACAGGGACGCTTCGAACTGTCTCCCGAATCAGTGCCGTGGTTCTGTTACTTACCGGCGGCCACATGGCTGCGAGCTTCTATACGGTTCCCGACCTTACCGGGACGCCGAACGGCTGGCTCGTCCTTGCGATGCTCGGGCTATGGCTCGTCCTGATGGGGCTGATCGAAGTGAGTGGTAGTCGTCTCGTCGACGGACTGCAGGCGAAGAAGGTTCGCGCACCCGCCCACGAGACGCTTGGCTGGTTCCGTGCAGCGTCGGTGATTGGCGTACTGCTACTGGTCATTGCCGGGTTGCTGTCTTCGGGCGCACTCGTCTGACGGAGAGCATCAGCTAAAGTTAGAAAAATATTTACAACAAACGATCGTAGGCCGCGGTATGTCGTCACACGATCGGGTTACTTCGATTCCATCCGGTATCAGGGGGATCTGTGTGCTGGACGCCTATCTCGTCCTGCTGGGGATGGCGCTTGCAATGCTTGGTATCGCGGATATGGACGGAACGGCCTGGCTGGACTTCAGCCTCGCCGGAGTAGATGGTATCACGTGGCTCATCTTCGGGATGCTAGTACTGGTTGCTGTACAGCTGTACGTCATCCAGGGCGTCTGGAACATCGAGTCGTGGGCGTGGGGTGCCATGCTGGTCGTCCTCGTCGGGCAAGTCGCAATACTCGCCGGACTGATCGTGTGGGTTCTCACAGGGGAAAGCATGCCAATCAGCTACGCCGACGGCGTCATCCGCTGGTTGATTCCGCTGATCGTGCTCGCCGGCTCCGCTGTCTATCTGTTCGACAAGCGCGACTGGTTCACTGAACTGTAACCCGCTTTTCTCTCTCACCACCCGTTTTCCCCACCGAGAAGCTTCTGTGGTGTCGGTTCGTTCGATCGAATCGCAACGCATAGGCCCCCCTGGCATGGAACGGATAGTATGCAACTGGGCGTTATCGGTCTTGGCCGGATGGGACAGATTGTCGTCGACCGCGTGCTCGATGCCGGGCACGATGTCGTAGCCTTTGATCTGGACGGGGAAGCCGTCGCGACAGCTGTCGACGCGGGAGCGGAGCCAGCGGAGTCGGTCGTCGATCTGGCCGAACAGCTCGGCTCGGAAAAGCGGATCTGGTTGATGGTTCCGGCGGGGAAAGCTGTCGACGCTGCGCTCGACGACCTCGAACCGCATCTGGACGGCAACGATGTCGTGGTCGATGGCGGAAACTCCTACTTTCAGGATTCGTTGCGCCGCGCCGAGTCGACGGACGCGGCGTACCTCGACTGCGGGACGAGCGGCGGCCCCGCCGGTGCCGAACTGGGTTTTTCACTGATGGTCGGTGGTCCCGAGTGGGCGTACGAGGAGCTAACACCGGTATTCGACGCCGTCGCGACGGGTCCTGCGGGACATGGTCGGATGGGCCCCGCCGGGAGTGGCCACTACGTCAAGATGGTTCACAACGGCGTCGAGTACGCGCTCATGCAGGCCTACGGCGAGGGGTTCGAGCTACTGGCGAACGGCCGGTACGATCTCGATCTCGAAGCCGTCGCGAACACCTGGAACAACGGTGCCGTGATCCGCTCGTGGCTGCTTGAGCTGTGCGAGGAGGCGTTCCGCGAGGAGGGCAACGACCTCGGCGACGTGGCGGATCACGTCGCCGGTGGGTCGACGGGGACGTGGACGGTACAGGAAGCGCTCGAACAGGAAGTCCCGACGCCGCTGATCTATCAGGCGCTCGCCGAGCGGTTCGGTAGCCGTTCGGATCGGTTCTCCCGGCGGCTGGCGAACCGTCTCCGGTACGGTTTCGGCCGACACGAAGTGGCACGCGAGGAGTAGCAGCTCGCCTCGACCGAAGAGGTCACTCCCGTTCGGTAACGTGAACATCGTCGCTCCGCTCGTGCTCGATCGTCGTCGCGACCTCGTCAGCGATATTGGTGCCACAGAGCTGATCGACGATCCACAGCGCGAGGTCGATACCGGAGGTCACGCCACCTGCGGTCAGGACGTTGCCGTCGTCGACGACACGCGCGTCCACAGGGACTGCACCGTGGCCGGATAGCTGATCGTGGGCGGAGGCGTGCGTCGTCGCCGGGCGTCCATCCAGCAGGCCAGCGGTCGCCAGGATCATCCCACCGGTACAGACGGCTGCGATTGTCGTTCCGGCGTCGTGCCGACGTCGGATTGTATCGAGCGCTGCCTCGTTCTGGGCAACGGCCCATGCGCTTGCCTCGCCGCGCGTGTTCCATCCGCCGCCGGGAACGACGAGCAGGTCAGGTTCATCCCCGATCGGGCCATCCGGTTCGATCGTCAGCCCGTGGCTTGCGGTGATCCGATCGGTCGGTGCGAGCGTCACGAGCCGGACGTCGATCGAACAGCCGCGATCCGCGGCCGTGGTGAACACTTCGAACGGTCCGACCACGTCGAGTTCGTCGAAGCCCTCGTAGCAGAGGATTTCGATCGTGTCGAGGCTGGGTTCGTCCATGCAGGGTCGTCGCTTCCGGATGGTATCAAACCCCCCGTCCGCCGGCGAGGATCAGTCAACAATCACAATACAATTAAACCCGCAATCCGAACCCCCTCTCATGTTTAACGAGCTGGGGATCGCGATCGGGTTCAGTCTGACCCTGATCGCCGTGCTCATGCATTTCTCCCGTGGGACGGGATG
>LKMJ01002381.1_pt1 | contig 17233 bp, 16 predicted proteins | sample 643391 | NCBI WGS metagenome assembly LKMJ01 (sample SAMN04112250, study PRJNA286221) | soda lake metagenome | biome: soda lake; feature: Kulunda Steppe; material: water; isolation source: sample PL-Br10 brine of Picturesque Lake | place: Russia: Kulunda steppe | collected 2010-07
CACAGCCACTGGCGGTGACGATGAACGGCGGGGTCTGCATCGCAGCGGATGTCGATCAGGACCGAATCGATCGACGGGTCGAGACGGGCTACTGCATGGAACGGGCAGCGATTGATGAAGCAATCAGTCGCGCGCGCGAGGCAGCCGAAAACGGCGACCCCTACAGCGTTGGCGTCCAGATGAACGCTGCTGACTTTCTCGAAACGCTGCTCGACCGCGAGATTGTCCCCGACGTGGTCACCGACCAGACCAGCGCCCACGACGAACTCGAGGGGTACTATCCGAGCGGCTACAGCGTCGCCGAGGCGGACGACCTCCGCGAGCGCGACCCCGACACCTACCGCGAGGAGAGTCTGGCGACGATGGAACGTCACGTCGATGCGATCCTCACCCTCCAGGAGCGGGGGGCAATCGCCTTCGAGTACGGCAACAACATCCGCGGTCAGGTAACACAGGCGTTCGACCGCGAGGATGCCTTCGATTTTCCGGGCTTCGTTCCAGCATACATCCGACCGATGTTCTGTCGTGGCAAGGGCCCGTTCCGGTGGCTCGCGCTGTCTGGCGATCCCGCGGACATCTACCAGACAGACGAGGCGATCCGCGAGCTGTTTCCGGAGAAAGACGGGCTGCTCCGGTGGATCGATCTCGCCCAGGAACACGTCGCATTCCAGGGGTTGCCGAGCCGTGTCTGCTGGCTGGGCTATGAGACCGACGACGAGGGCCTCACCGAGCGAGCGCGGTTCGCGCTGGCGATCAACGATCTCGTCGCCGAGGGAGAGATCACAGCACCGATCGTCGTCACGCGGGATCATCTCGATGCAGGCTCGGTCGCGAGTCCGAACAGAGAGACAGAGGCGATGCGGGATGGGAGCGACGCCATCGCCGACTGGCCGATCTTGAACGCACTACTCAACACGGCAGCGGGTGCAGATATCGTTTCCGTCCACGACGGCGGCGGTGTCGGCATCGGCAACTCCATCCATACGAACAATCACGTCGTGCTCGACGGCACCGAGTTGGCAGCACAGAACGCACGGCGTGTGTTCACCACCGATCCGGGGATGGGAGTCATCCGCCACGCCGACGCGGGCTACGAGGCAGCCATCGATGAAACAAAGGAGTCAGGGGTTGCAGTACCGAGACGAGACAGACAATGAGCTTCAGACACGTCCGGGACTGGACCGGTCACTCGGCAGACCCACACGACGAACAGTTCGGGGATATCATCGAGCAGACGAGCCTGGAGAGTGCCGACGAGTACGACGCGGTGATCGTCGGCGAGCCATACGACGGCGGGGTGATCGGCCGCGCCGGCGCACGCGAGGGGCCGGCGGCGATCCGCGAGGCGCTGGCACGGACGAAAACACACCACTTCGACGCTGGCCCAGTTGAGTCCGTTGCCGATCTGGGCAATATCGAGATCCCTGGTGGTGAGTCAGTCTCGGCTGTCCAGCAGGCTGTTCGGGAGGTCGCCGAATCGATTCACGATACTGATACGGTTCCCGTCTTTCTGGGTGGCGACAACTCGCTTACCTACGCGAACGTCGTCCCGCTTTTCGGCCACCGCGCTGACGGCGGCTATATGACCGACGGCGGGTTCGGTAAGGACGACGAGTCGGTCGGCGATGTCGAACATTTCGATCCGACTGGCGGGAGTGATGAGGGGGAAGACGATGATTCGGATGAAACAGAAGGCGTCGATGAAGCCGACGAAGACGCAGACAAAGCCGAGGAAGATGACTCGGAACCACTCGAAGAAGAGCCAGCGGACCTCGAGGACGACCCAGACGAAGCGGATGTCGACGAACCAACAGAGGAGACAGACGAAGGTAATGGCGACGACACAGAGGAGACAACAGACAGTGAAGAAGACGAGTCAGAAGACCGCGAAGCGGACCAAGACGAAGAGGAACAAGAGGCGGACGGAGACGAAGAAGACGACACCGAAGAGGCGGACGGAGACGAAGAAGACGACACCGGAGAGGCGGAGGAAGAGACAGACGAAGCCGACGGAAAGGGGTCAGAAAAGAGTGAAGAAGACGACTCCCAAGCGACCGAAGAAGAGCAAGAAGATGACGCCGAAGAAGACGATTCGGAAGACGCTACGGAAGACGAATCAACCGAGGAAACCGACAGTGGTGTCGGGACAGCGGAGACGGTCGAGATGACAAGCAGTGTAACGGAAACGACAGAGTCAGAGACTACAGCCGACCACGTCGGCGTCATCAGCCTCGATGCACATCTCGATTTCCGCGATGTCGAGGGCCAGCCAACCAGCGGCACACCCTACCGACAACTGCTCGATGCCGGCCTCGATTCGCTGGCAGTTGTGGGCGCACGACATTTCGAGACGACGACGGCCTACGCCGAACAGTTGCAGGAACGGGGCGGGAGTATCATCACCGCCGAGGAGGTCGGCGACGATCCAGTCGAGGCGGCCAACCGCGCACTCGAAACAGTGGCCGACGCCGACGCAGTCTACGTCAGCGTCGACATGGATGTCCTCGACAGCGCCGCCGGACCGGGCGTCTCCGCACCCACACCTGGTGGGATCACCAGCCGCGAACTGTTCCGGATCGTCCGACTGCTCGCAAGCGACGATCGACTCGCAGGGATCGAGATCGTCGAGACAGCACCACCACTCTGTCCTGACGGCAGAACTGCACGGGTCGCTGCCCGGACAGTCGCCCACGCACTCTCCGTACAGGAATAGCAATGACTACGACCGCCATCCACAGCGCGAGCGAACTTGTCGTCGGCCCCGGCGAGCGCGGGCTCGACATCGTCGAGGATGGCGCAGTCGTCATGTCGGATGGCAACGTCCTCAGAGTCGGACCAACCGACGCCATCTGTCGAGCGTATCCACCAGAAAACGCCGACCGGTCGATCGACGCAAGCGGCAAAACCGTGCTCCCGGGCTTCGTCGATCCACACACCCACGCGGTGTTCGCTGGTGACCGCTCCGGGGAGTTCGTCGCCCGAACAGACGGAACAAGCTACGCGGCGATCGCCGACGCCGGCGGCGGGATCCTCGCGACCGTCGAAGCCGTTCGGGAGGCGTCTGATGAGAAGCTGCTGGCGAACTTGCAGCGCCAGCTCGATGTGATGCTCGCCCACGGGACGACCACTGCAGAGGTCAAATCCGGCTACGGGCTCGACACCGAGACGGAACTCCGCTTGCTGTCGGTGATCGACCGGGCCGATCGCGCTCACCCCGTTGATCTTGTCCCGACCTTCATGGGTGCACACAGCGTTCCCGACGGAGCCAGTGTCGGGGAGTACACCGAGGAGGTCATCGACGAGCAGCTGCCAGCCCTCGCAAGCCAGGGAATCGCCGAGTTCTGTGACGTGTTCTGTGAGGACGGTGTCTTCGACGTGGCTCAGTCACGGGCGATCCTGTCCGCGGGCAGAGACCACGGCCTCAAGCCGAAGATCCACGCCGAGGAGTTCGTCCGGATCGGCGGGGCACAACTTGCAGCGGAGCTCTCCGCCGTCAGTGCGGATCACCTGCTGGCGGCGACGGGAGAGGACGCCGAGGCACTCCGGGCGGCTGGTGTCGTGCCAACCTTTCTGCCGGCGACAGCGCTGGCACTCGGAGAATCTTACGCCGATCCGTCGGCGTATCTCGACGGTCCAGTCGCGCTCGGGACGGATCTGAACCCGGCCTGTTTCGTCCACAGCATGGCAACAGTCACCTCGCTTGCCTGCATGGGGATGGGACTCCACCCAGAGAGAGCGATCCGTGGGGCGACACACGACGCCGCGCTCGCACTCGACCGGCCTGGCAGTGTCGGGACATTGCAGGAAGGGACGGCGGCGGACCTCGTCGTCTTCGATCTCCCCTCAGCGACGCACGTTCCGTACAACGCAGGAACGAACCGCGTCGAGTCCGTGTTCAAAGACGGCGAACTCGTCGTCGAACATTGCGAACCCGTCGTCGAAGACAGTGCAATCGATGACGGAGACGGTGCAGTCGGCGTCGACGACGAGACAGCCGACACCGGAGAGAGTGCTCCCGCCGGGGAGCGCAACGAGAGCCACGAATAACAGACCAGCTATGAGTGAACCAGTCAAGATCGGCGAGACGCTGACAGTCGAGGACGTTGCGGCTGTCGCCCGCGAGGACCGAACCGTGACGATCACCGCGGACGCTCGCAAGCGAGTGAGAAAGTCCCGCGAGCGGGTCGAGTCCGTCGTCGAATCCGGAGAGACGGTGTATGGCATCAACACTGGCTTTGGCGAGTTGGTGACCGAACGCGTCCCACCGGAACAACTCGAGCAACTCCAGACAAATCTCGTCCGGAGCCACGCCTCGGGTCGGGGCAGAGAGCTTACTCGCGAGGAAGTCCGTGCGATGTTACTCAGCAGAGTGCAGGCGCTCGCACTTGGCTACTCGGGGGTTCGCGAGCAGCTCATCGATCAGCTCGTCGGCATGCTACACGAGGGCGTCCACCCGGTCGTCCGCTCGCGTGGCAGCCTGGGCGCGAGCGGTGATCTCGCACCGCTTGCCTATCTTGCGCTGGTGTTGATCGGCGAGGGCGAGGCCGATGTTGATGGCCACGACGAGCGACTCGATGGTGCGGCTGCACTTGCCGAGGCAGGGCTGGAGCCGATCGATCTCGCCCCGAAAGAAGGGCTCGCGTTGATCAACGGCACACAGCTCACAGCCGGGCTAGCCGCCCTCGCCGTTGTCGATGCACAGAATTTGCTCGACTGTGCTGACGCCGCCGGCGCGCTGACGACCGAGGTGGCGATGGGGTCGACAGTCGCAAGCAGCGAGGCGATCGCCGACGTTCGTCCCCACCCCGGCCAGGCGACGAGCGCGATAAATGTCCGGCGGCTCACCGCCGACTCGGAGATCGTTGCCTCTCACCGCAACTGCGATCGCGTGCAAGACGCCTACTCGCTTCGCTGTCTCCCGCAAGTCCACGGTGCAGTCCGCGAGTCCGTTTCACACCTCGAAACGGCCGTGGAAACCGAACTCAACAGCGCAACGGACAATCCGTTGATTTTCGACCCGGCAGCTGTCGGCGCGTACACCAACCAGACCGACGAGGCAGCCGTCCTGTCGGGTGGAAACTTCCACGGTGCGCCGTTGGCTCATCGCCTCGAATACGCCCGCAATGCGCTGACGGATCTGGCAGCGATCAGCGAACGCCGCATCGACCGGCTGCTCAACCCCAACGTCCAGGAGTCACACCTGCCACCGTTTCTCGCGACCGAAAGCGGGCTCGAATCCGGACTGATGATTTCTCAGTACAGCGCCGCAGCACTCCTCAACGAGTCACGAACAGCGGGCTCGGCAGCGACCGATACGATCCCAGTCAGCGGCAATCAGGAAGACCACGTGAGCATGAGCGCAACGGCCGCATTCGAGCTTCGCGAGCAACTCGACCGCGTCCGTGGTGTCCTCGCGATCGAACTCCTCTGTGGAGCAGAGGCTGCCGAATCCGTCGACGACGAACTCGCTCACGGCGTCGGAACAGCAGCGGTCTATGAAACTGTTCGGACCGTCGTCGATCCACTCGATGGCGACCGGCGACTCGATACCGATGTCGACGCGATCGAGGAAGTTCTCGGCTCTGGTCGGCTCCGCCAGGCTGTCGCGGCGTCGCTCACGTCGGGTTTTGCAGACTGATGTCGGATTTCGCAGACTGATGTCGGATTTCGCAGACCGATGTCGGATTTCGCAGACCGATGTCGGATTTCGCACTGTGTTTCGCGGTCCCTGGGCTATGACTTTGACTCCTCACTGGCACCGCCAATATCTCTGTACTCCTCGGGAACGATCTCTTCGTCGTGAACTCTCTCCTCGTCAGGAACGGCTTTTTTCGGAACCGTCTTTTTTTCAGAGACCGCTTCTGTTTCGGGGGATACCTCATCGTCGTTGAGAATAATGACAACTCCGAGGAGGGAACCGAGGACGACCAGCGGAATGACATCGCCGCTTTGCCAGGCGTAGAACGCGGTTGCTGCCAGTGCAACTGCCCCAGCAAGGTAGACCGCAGCTTCTGTCCTGCGGTCGAGATCGAGTGACAGCGTCTTCGTCATATCCGATCTCTCGGTACGGTTCCCTACTAAACCCCGTCATTGTTTTTGTATATTCACCGTGGGTACACCGGATTCACGGTGTGAAGTCAGCAGCAAGCGGTGCCAGAACAGCCGATATCGACGACGACAGTCCGGAAACCAACCCAAGAAATAAAGTCACCACTAGAAGAACGTTCGATAGTGCAAGGATCTTTCAGCAACGATGTGCTCGACGAATTGGCCAGTCTGCCGACACTCGCTCATCCGACGGTATCCCCTGACGGTGACGAAGTTGCCTTCTACTACGATATCAGTGGGCGGAACGAACTCTACGTCCGTGATCTTGACACCGGCGAACAACAGCAGTGGAGCGACGGAGACGTTCCCCGCAATGCCCGCTGGTTCGTCGAGTGGGGGCCCGATGGCGAGGAGATCTACTTCCACCTCGACGACGCGGGCGACGAACAAAACGACATCTACAGCATCTCACGCGACGGCGACATCGACGCTGTCGTCGAGATGGACGGACAGGTAACGATCCACGACGTAGACGGCGACCGACTGCTCGTCGGCTCGAACCGCGACGGGCAGATGAACGTGTACAGCCACGACCGCACGACCGGTGAGACGACGAAACTGACGGCTTACGACCGTGCAGTCTGGGTCTCGCTGTTCTCTCCTGACGGGACACAGATCGCCTACGCGACGAACGAAACCGACGACTACGACAACAGTGATTGTTATATCGCGGACGCGGATGGCTCGAACCCCCGAAATCTGGAAATCGGTGAGATCGGTGCCGAGAGCACGCCGGTCGACTGGGGGCCGGATGGCGACCGACTGCTCGTCGGCGACAACACGCCGGATCTTGGTCGGATCGGTATCTACGATCTGGCTTCCGAGACTGTCGAGTGGCTCGGCAACGGCGAATTCGAAGAGTCTCCCGAGGCATTTCTTCCGGATGGGAATCACGTTGTCGGGACACGACAGCGAAACGCCGAGACCGTACCGATCGTGTACGACCTCGAAACTGGCGAGCACGACGTGTTCGACCTCCCCGCTGGCGTCGGCGACTTTGGCTTCTGGGGCGATTCCGTGATCGACGAGAGTCGTGTCATACTCACGCATACGACGCCGACAACACGGCCGGAGCTGCTCGTCTACGATATCTCGACACACGAGTCCAAGACGCTCGTCGAGGCGGAGTACGGTCCCTTCGAATCCGACGATTTCGCCGACGCCGAGTACATTACGGTCGAATCGGATGGGATACCCGAGACACCCCAGGCGGCTGTTTCCCACGAGCCGTACGAACAGCTAGAGATTGGAGTACTCCTGTACGATTCGGGTGTCCGACCCTCGCCGCTGATCGTCAATCCCCACGGCGGCCCGCGGGCGCGTGATGCAAAATCGTTCGATCTATACACGCAGGTGCTGATCTCGCTCGGCTTCTCGGTGCTGCAGGTGAACTACCGGGGATCGAGTGGCCGCGGTCGGGAGTTCGTCGAACGACTGCTCGATGACTGGGGTGGTGCAGAGCAGGGAGATATCGCGACTGCTACCGAAGCTGTGCTCGACCGGGAGTGGATCGACGAGGATCGGGTCGTCGTCTTCGGTGGCTCCTACGGTGGCTACTCGGCGTACTGGCAGCTCATGCAGTACCCGGCGCTGTACGACGCGGGCGTCGCCTGGATCGGGGTCACCGATCTAGAAGATATGTTCGAGAACACAATGGCTCATTACCGGACGGAACTCATGCAGCTGTATCTCGGCACACCCGAGGAGAACCCAGGGCTGTACGAGCAGCGCTCGCCGGTGACACACGCCGAGAACCTCGACGCACCACTGTACATGATCCACGGCGTCAACGACCGTCGTGTCCCGGTGTCGCAGGCACGGATCTTCCGTGAAGCACTCGAAGACCGCGGCCTGGAAGCCGGCGACGATGGCGATTTCGAGTACACTGAACTCGGCGAGGAAGGACACGCCTCTTCCGACCAGCAACAGAAACGCCGGATGTTCGAACTCCTCGCGGACTTTCTCGACCGCCGCATCGGCACCGAAGCGAGTGCGCTTGGGACGGCCCTGGAGTGATTACCGTTTTGAGTCCCGGTCGGTCTCCTCGACAGTCGATTCAACGTACTCGGCATTCGTAGACTGGCCTGGCTGTTCGATCTCAGGCCGTGCACTCTCGCCGTTGACGATCCGAAACACATCGTCTGTCGTGATGATGCCGAGAAGCTCCCCGTCGTCGACGACGGGAATCTGTTCGAGCCCGTCTGTATCGACCGAGCGCAGCGTCTCCAGTGGCTCCTCATCCGATCGGACCGTCACCAGGTCGCGTCGTGCTGTCACTACCTCGCTGACGAGGGCGTCGGCGTACTGAATCTCCTCAGATGTCGTCATGCCCAGAAACCGCCCGCTATCGAGGACGGGATAGCGTGCCTGGGTTGTCTCCCGGTCGAACCGTCGAAGCTCCCGGGTTGTGAGATCCGCCTCGACACTGACGATCTCTGCGACGGGGGTCATCATCTCGCGGGCTGTAACTCCCGCAAGCGCCGAATCGAGTGTGACCTGTCGCGCTTCGGCATTCGCACCGACGTAGACGAACACTGCGATTCCGACCAGGATAAAACTGGGCTGTAACAGTCCAAAGACACCGAGAAAGACCGCGAAGAACTTGCCGACCGTGGTCGCCGTCTCCGTCGCAGCGACGTACTCACGCTGGCGTGCGAGCAGCGCCCGCAGCACCCGCCCGCCATCCAGCGGAAACGCCGGCAGCATATTAAAAAGAGCAAGCCCGGCGTTCAGCAAGGCGAGATACAACAGGAGAAAGACGAGCACGTCAGTTGGTGGCAACACCACGAGTGCGAGCAGACAGCCACCCACGATGACGATATTGACGGCCGGTCCGGCAATCGCAATGGCGAGTTCGTGCAGCCAGTTGCTCGGCCGTTCTGTGGGTTTGGCGATGCCGCCGAGCACCCACAGCGTGATCGACTCGATCTCGTAGCCGTAGTGCATTCCTGCGACGGAGTGGCCCAGTTCGTGCAAGGTGACACAGGCAAACAGCAGGATCGTCACCACAAAGCCGAGTGCGAACGGCCGAACGCCGGTGGCGAGGGACTCGGAATCGATGGTCGTCCCGAACAGATCGTTCAACACCACGGCGACTGTCCCGACCTGCAGACCGAGCAGCCAGGTCACTACCGGCAGGAGAAGCAAAAACGAGATATCCAGCTTGAAGGGAATCCCCAGCAGGTTCCCAACCCGGTAGCTCCTGAACATACCACTCGCTACGGCAGCCCTCGGTTTTAACCCCCCGCTGGCGGTCCGTTGTGCCTCCACCGCTCGACTGGCTGGGACGTTATTTCGCGTGCAACCAGCAACGCAAGAGCCGGTTGTCTCTTCTCAAATCCTCCTCTAACTGTACCGCAATCTGATGACAGTTGCTCATACTGCCAACATCTGGTGGTTAGCACGTCTCTGGTGGGCGTGGCTTGGGTTCTTTTTCGCCAAACGTCTCGATGAACTCGTTTCTGTTCGCTTTTGGATGCCATACGACGACGTAGGCGGGTATGTAGTCAACTCCGAGCAGTTGTGCTGCAGCAATTCGATGATTTCCCCCGGTCCACCGCATGGGTTCGTTGTGTCGGCTGACCGCGAGTCGTGGTTCGTCCCATATCTCCTTCCCTCTGATGGCTCTGGTATTTCCATCCAGTTCGTGCTGGGGTCTGTAGCCGTCTTTTTGCATCGATCGCAGCACTTCGACTCCTTTCACATCCTCTCCGGTCTCCAGCGCCCGGATATACCGTTCGTACTGTGATGTCTGTTCGATTGGTTTTCGAATCAGATCCCATATCCCAGCGACTTCCCCGACAACTGCGTTTTCACCGTAGCACGGACAGTACGCTCGTTCCTTTGAAGAGAGCGTGACACGATGCTGAATTCGGTCTGGATTGAGTCTGACACGGGCTATTTTGTTCGTGTCGAAGTCACAGAGGGAACTGCGTTGTCTCGAAAAATAGTGTCTTCCATAGGCGTGGTGTACACGATCCCTGAAAAGAGAGGTCCACACTCGGAGCAGTTCTCTATACTCCTTGTCCCGAGTTATTTCGAGTGAGTTGTGCAGTAATGAAAATAGTCCCATATGAGTATATCCACTTGCCACAGCATATTGTAAATTTGTTGTTAATTTCTCATGCGATCATCAGTTGTATCTCTGAACTCAGTTGCCGTGCTGGAACGGACCCTTGTTCCGAACAGGGAATACCGTCTCAAAACCGTTATGTCGAACAGGGAATAACGCCCCCAGACCGTTGTTCCAAACAGGATACAACGCTCGTGTCGGTCGGTTTTCCCAGCTCAATTTAGAGCAGCTATGCTGTCAGATCAGCCGCGTCGCTGTCGGCTCGCCGGATCGGTTCGGGGAGTTTGTAGCCGTCACAGCATCCTTCGACGACTGTCGCCGCCGTTTCAGGACCGATCCGGTGGCCAGGACTGACATACAGCGGGTTGATGTAGCGGTCGCCAGACTCGTACTGTCGGCTTTGCAGCGCGTAGCCGATCACGGTTCCGTTGGGTGCGGTCACCTTCTCGTCTGCCACAATGGGAACTCTATCTCCGGTCTGGAGTCCCTCGACTGACTCGGTCGGTCGGCCACAGAGCAGGCTCTTTGCGACGCCGATTGCCGGAATGTCGAATGTCACGCCGATGTGTGTCCCAAGCCCTGCTTCGCGGAAGTGGATCCGGCCGCTGCCGTCGAACAGGGCAATATCTGGCTCGGTGTCGAGTTGTTCGAACGCCGCGAGGATAGCCCCACCCTCCCGAAAGCTAAGCAGCCCCGGGATGTAGGGAATCGCTGTCTCCACGGTCGCGGAGACGCGTTCGACGACCGCACCATCGCGCATGACGACGATCACGCTGGTTGCCCTGTCACCGTCAAAGCCCTGGTCGATACCGGCGATCAGCGCCTGGCTGTCGAGCGCGTCGTACTGGTCTTCGAAGACGGCAGTGTCGGCAATGTCACGTTGGAGTTGCTCCATCTCTGGGCGCGAACTGGCAGGGTCCGGGACGAAGTCGGGTCGAACGGGCTGCATCAGAACCGTCCGGGACCGCCAGGGCCACCCGGTCCACCAGGGCCGCCGGGGCCACCCGGTCCGCCACCGCCGCCGAGCCGGACCTGATTCGGTGTTCTGATCTGGTCTTTCACCCGCTGGCCGTAGGCCAGCCCGATCAACACGCCGACGAGGTGTGCCATGTGGGCGATGCCACCGGCACCCGGATCGCCGAAGACGACGAGGAAGGTGCTGATGACGACCGTCCCGCCGGTGATCAGCCAGATCGGCATCGGGATGACGAAGTACAGATAGACAGTCAGCTGCGGGTTGAGGATTGTCAGCACACCCATCAACGCGAGTGCAGCACCGCTTGCCCCGACGACACCCGGACCGAGTGGCCCCTCACCGAGCAGCGATGGGGCGATCTGTGCGAGTCCCGCGATCACACCGCTTGCGATAAACAGCGCGGTAAACTGCTTCGAGCCGATGTACTGCTCGACCAGCCGGCCGAAAAAGTAGATGACGATGCTGTTGAACACGATGTGTAGGATCCCGCCGTGGGCGAAAATCGAGGTAACCCACGTCCAGACAAAGAGTGGGTTCTCCGGCGAGAGGACAAATATCGCCTGGTGGACGTTCTCACCGGCGACGGCGATGACGACAGCCTGTAGAACGAAGGTGACCCACATAACGCCGAGAAAGACGAAGGTCATGTTGTTCCGGAAGTACGCAAGCGGGCCACCTGGCCCCGTATCGATGCCGAGACGCGCCGCAATCCCCTGGTCTGCAGAGCCCGAGTCCTCAATCGTCGTCTCGAACCCGCTGTCGAACACCGGTCCGGTCTGCCCCCAGTTGTCGAGTCCAGGGCAGTCGTGTGACTCCGGCAGCCGGTGATCGCCGCAGTAGGTCCCACCGCAGTGTTTGCAGTGGTACGGCATACTCTCTTCTTTCCCGCAGATATCACACTCTGCCATTATCTGTCGTTAGATCGCCGGTTGCAAATGGATTGTGTTTACGGATAGTTGGGGCGGCAACCGGCCAGTACCAGCCGCGACGAACGACGTATCGGACCGTCGCAGACAGTTCATCCCGAAACAGAATCCGCCAACCACTCGCAGGATTGCCGATAAGATCTAATACGATTCGATACAAACTTCGATACGATGCCGATCACAGACGACGAGTTCCGAACGATCGACGAAGACTCCCCGACGATTGATATTGGGCCTGACACAACGCAGGGGGAGATCTATCGGTTCCTCCTCGAACATGCTGACAAGGCGTTCCGCCAGCGTGAGGTTGTCGATGCGGTTGATGTCCCACGGGGAAGCGTTGGGCCGACACTTTCGCGGCTCGAGGAGGCAGGGCTGATCGATCACCGCGGTCACTACTGGAAGATTGCCGACGCTGAACACGCCACAGCTTCTGCCGGGCTGATCGGTGCCAGGACAGCCGAGGAACTTGACGGCGGGTTTTCTGATGGAGCAATCGACGAGTGGATGGAAACTGCGGTCGACCCGATCGACGGATACGACGACACCGAGGCGTCGCAAGATGGCTGAGCGTGGAACCGTCGTCTGGGCACCTGATCCGTTCAAAACAGGTGGCGGGAATCCGCGGCCGTGGTTGGTTGTATCGACGGATCAGCTTCCGTATCCCGACACGGAGTCGATCGCGGTGGCATTCACGACACAATCGCATCATTCAGGATGTTTCGAGGTCCCAAGCGAGTCGTGGCTTCGCGGTGAACCCGAGACACAAAGCTACGTTCTCCCGTGGACAGTAGCGACGTTGAAAGACGAAACACACATTGTCGGAACGCAGGGAACAGTCACCGACGAATTCACGGGACAGGTTACGGCTGCTCTCATTTCGTATCTTGACGCGTCTACCAGCAAGTAACCTCAATTTTGAGCGATGGCTTCTCGGTACTGCGTTCTGGTGATCGTGTATCGATGGTGGTCGATTATTCGCCCGTCGGGTCGGACTGTCGAGTTGCGGACGACACCGTCGTACTGGCCACCGTAGGGGTGGATGTATTTTTCGACTGCTCGTCGGGATTTCTCGTTTCCGTCCTCGACAGGGATCGCAACGAGATCTAACGCCAGCCGGTCAAAGGCCAGCTCGATCATCGCTTCGGCCCGCTCGCCGGCGTAGCCACGGCCCCAGAACGGCTTTCGTAGCCAGATCGCAGGGTAGCCTGTCTTCGTCTCCCAGTCGACGATCAATCCGCCCGAACCCGCAATCTCGCCGGCAGCTGGTTCGCCCGCTTTCGGTCGGATGACGTACTCCGCTCTGGTTCCCGCTTCCCACTTCGATTCGAGGTCGTCGATGTAGTCGGCTGTCTCCTTGACGGTTTCGTGGACGCTCCAGGGAAGATACGCCGTCACCTCTTCAATTGCGGGTTCGTGCTCCGAGCAGTGTCGGTAGTACTCGAACAGACCGACTGTCTCGTGACAGAGCCGGGCCAACCGAAGCCGCTCTGTTTCGATCTCCGCCGGGAACAGCATGTCGAGGGCTACCGCCGGGAGTCGTATGACAGTACCGGTGGTTTGGTAATCGAGCGCAGGCCACCAGGAGCGGTCGCGTTCTCAGCCGATCCGACGTACCTTTCAGCTTCGACCGCCTTCGCGTGTGTATGAACACGATCACGTCCGTCGCGAGCGAGTTCCCAACGCAGGTGAGTCCTGATGGGAAATAAGGATATGTACTACAACAAGGCCAAACAGCAGGGCTATCGCGCCCGGTCGGCCTACAAGCTGCAGCAACTCGACGAGACAGCGGGGCTGCTTGGCGAGGGCAACACAGTGCTCGATCTCGGCGCGGCCCCTGGCGGCTGGATGCAGGTTGCCGCCGAAGGCGTCGGTCCCCAGGGTACTGTCGTCGGCGTCGACCGCCAGAACATCAAAGATCTGGACGATCCCGAGGCGACAGTCGAGTACATCCGTGGCGATATCACCGAACCGCGCACGAAGGAGTTGATCCGTGAGCGACTCGGAAGCGAGGACCGGCCCGTCGATCTGGTCGTCTCCGATATGGCACCGAACATGACTGGTGAGTACGAACTCGACCACGCTCGGTCTGTGCATCTCGCCCGCCAGGCGTTCGAACTCGCCGACGAGCTGCTGACTGCAGGCGGTGATCTGGCGGTCAAGGTCTTCGACGGGAAGGATCTGGCCGATCTCGAAGCGGATATCGAGACAGAGTTCGAGTACGTCCGGCAGGTCCGCCCCGACGCCTCCCGGGATTCCTCCTCGGAGCTGTATCTCGTCGCGAAAAACTACCTGACTGCACCGGTCCGCGCAGGTGAGGAACTGACTGTCGAGATCATCGACACTGGTGACGAGGGCGACGGGATCGCACGCGTCGAGGGCTTTACGCTGTTTGTCGCCGACGCCGAGGAAGGCGAGGAAGTCGACGTGGTCGTCGACGAGGTCAAACCCCGCTTTGGATTCGCCGAAAAGAAATGACCGACACCGGAAAGATCGACCGCTCGTTTTTCGAGGAGTACATCGCAGCCAGGCTTGGTGCAGACCGTGCCGACGTTACCACCGGTCCACAACACGGCGTCGATTTCGGCGTCGTCGACGTTGGTGAGCAATCGCTCGTCGTCGCGACTGATCCGATCTCGATACTTCCCGGGCTTGGCTTCGAGCGCGCTGGCCGTTTTGCCGCACAGATCATCCTCGCCGACGTGGCCGTCTCGGGACTGCAACCGACGCATTTGGCGGTCTCGTTTTCCCTCCCGCCGGAGATCACCAACGAGCACTTCGAGCAGTTCTGGGCGTCAGTCGACGCCGAGTGTCGCACGCATGGCGTCGGCATCGTCACCGGTCACACCGCGCGCTACGCGGGCTGTCAGTTCCCCTGGGTCGGTCACGGCACCGCTTTTGCGGTCGGCGACTCCGACGACATCGTCTCGCCTGCCGGCGCGCGCGTCGGTGACAGGATACTGCTCACCAAGGGGCCAGCCGTCGAGGCGACGGCGCTGTTCGCGTCGTTGTTCCCCGACCAGATCGACCTCCCAGCGTCGGTGCTCGCCCAGGCACAGTCACGGCTCGGGGAGATCGGTCTGGTCGAGGATACCCAGGCGGCAGTCGCTGCCGGTGCTGTGACCGCGATGCACGACGCGACCGAGGGCGGCGTGCTCGGTGCCCTCCACGAGATGGCCGCGAGCGCTGGCGTTCGGTTTGTCATCGACACTGATGCGATCCCGTTCCAGCCCGGGGTTGCCGAAATCTCTGCAACACTTGGGATGGATCCGTGGCGCGCAACGACCGCTGGAACGCTCGTTCTGACTGTCGCCGAGGCGGATGCGATGGCTGTCCGGGACACACTCAAAGCGCAGGGCACGCCTGTCGCTATCGCCGGAACGGTCGACACAGGGACGGGTGTTGTCCTCGATGGGACGGAGACAGCACCACCGGAGGGCGATAGCTCCTGGCCAGTCTACGAACGACTGCTTGAGCAGTCCTGAACGCTTGCAGTGCCGTCGTTGTCCCGTTTATTTGCCAGAAACATACACTTATTTATAATCTGCGTGAAATGCGACTCTATAATGTCATATCGACAAACAGGAATGGATGGACCGCCACTGAAATTAGGTGCAATCTTCGGTGCAGGCACGTTCGTCGTCGGCTATATCATCACGCTCGCTATCGTCGCGATCGCCGAGGCTGATGAGATCAGTGACGAACTTATCGAAGGTGCCGGATGGGTTTTTTACAGCGCACAGTTCGCGGATATAACGGTCAGTGCCGGGGGAGAATCAGAAAGCTTCAATATTGTCACCGGGAGTGGTACTGGGTTCGACACTGGACTCGAGATGCCATCGATTCTGTATCACCTCATCCCAGTTCTCCTGTTACTCGGTGCAGGATTTTTTGTCGCAAAGCTGGCCAGTGCACAGAGTCCAGGTGAAGGCGCAGTTGCCGGCGGAACACTGGTGCTGGGAACGCTCATCCCTGCCATCATCGGTTCGTTCGTGTTTTCGATTAGCTTCTTTGGTGTCTCAGCGAGTCCCGGACTACTCCAGAGTCTGATTTTTGTCGGGGTTGCGTTCCCCGCCATCTTCGGTGCGATTGGCGGCGTGATCGGCTCTCAAGCGTAATCACTCTTTTCCAGTCGTACCGACTGTCCGCGTTCGAGACAGAACGCATCCGATCCGCGCCCCTCGGTGACTGCGAACTCGACGTTGCCGTGACTGCCGACGGTGACGAGTCGCTGGCCGGGATCGACCATCGCGTAGCTGCGCCGGAGCGGGACACTCTCACCGTCGACGACAACCTGTTCACCGAAGCTGTCTGCGACGAACGAGCCCGGGATGTTCGTAATCGCGTTCCCGAAGTCATCAATCGCGAGGATCGTTCCGGACGCCGCTGTTTCCGTGAGTGTTGGTTCGGGAAACCGAAGCGACTCGTAGCTGTCCGTGGCGACGAGTCCGTCATCATCGCCAAGCGCTTCGACACCGATCTCGTGGACCCGTGCGGCAGCGGGGGCGAACACGTCCCGACCGTGAAAGGTCGAACTCGCTTCTCTCGGTGGCCAGGCGGTTCTGTCGGTCCCTGTCACGACCTGTTCGCTGCGCTGGATTCGGAATACCTCGAACTCCTCGGCGAGTTCTCGCGCCACCGGGAGGAGGACGCCGTTGTCCGGGCCGACCAGTGCGTGCTCGCCGCCACGAATGACGATCGCCGCCCGGTCGGTGCCGACGCCGGGATCGATCACGGCGAGGTGAACTGCTGGCGGAAAGTACGGGAGAATCTCCCGCAGCCAGAAGGCGCTTTCCGCGACTGATTGCCTGGGAAGTTCGTGTGTGACATCGATCAGTTCCGCCTCAGTCCACTGGCGGATGACACCCTTCATCGCGGCGGGGTACGGCGAGCCGAAATCGGAGCTCAGTGTAATCATTTCGTATTGCGCGGTTCAGCCCGATCGGGTAACTATGTGCCGGTCAGCGGCCCCTCACAATCAGAACGGAGACAGCACTTAATACAGTATCCGTTGTGAACAACAGATGCAATGGCAGACAAACCAGAGGTGGAACTGGAAGCACGGCTCACGGAGCAATCCGAGTTCGAGCCGCCGTCTTCCTTTGTGGAGCAGGCGAACATCTCGGACCCAGGGATCTACGAAACCTTCGA
>LKMJ01002386.1_pt1 | contig 17232 bp, 18 predicted proteins | sample 643391 | NCBI WGS metagenome assembly LKMJ01 (sample SAMN04112250, study PRJNA286221) | soda lake metagenome | biome: soda lake; feature: Kulunda Steppe; material: water; isolation source: sample PL-Br10 brine of Picturesque Lake | place: Russia: Kulunda steppe | collected 2010-07
TCGCTCTTCGGCCATGGCGGTCTCGAAGGACTCCAGTTCTTCGGCGTCCGGCAACGCGCCATGCCACAGCAGATACAGGACCTCCTCGAAGCTGGCGTGTTCGGCGAGGTCGTCGATTGAATAGCCGCGGTAGATCAACTCGCCTTCGTCGCCATCGATGTAACTCAACGACGACTCCGCGACGAGAACGCCCTCTAACCCCTTTTTGATAGTATCTGTCATACTACGGCTATTCAACCTGTTAGCAAAAGCGTTGTCGTTCAGGGATTCGATCGACTTCTCGCAGCCGACGAACTCGGGTTACTCGCCGCCGAAGGCGCCTCGCTTTTCGAGCTCTTCGATCTCGCGTTCGGAGTAGCCGATCCGCTCGAAGACCTCCCGGTTGTGTTCGCCGAGTCGCGGTGCGGGGGCCTCGAACCCGCTGTCGACGTTCTCGTAGTTGATCGGATGCTCGATGACGGGGACGTCCCCGTGTTCGGGGTCCTCGATGGTCTTCATCACGTCTCGGGCCTCCGTCTGTTCGTTGTACAGGGCGTCCTCGACGTCGAACACGGGACCGGCGGGCACGCCGGCGTCCTCGACGACCCGGTCCATCCACTCCTCGGTGGGCCGTTCTTTGAAGATGTCCGAGAGGATCTCCTCGAGCTCGTCGCGGTTGTCGACCCGATCGGAGTTCGTCGCGAACCGTTCGTCGTCGGCCAGTTCGGGGTGTTCGATCGCCTCACACAGCCCCCGCCAGAGCTTCTCGTTCAGCGCGGCCACGTTTATGTAGCCGTCGGCGGTCGGGAACGCTTGGTACGGCACGAGCACCGGATCTTTCGTCCCCATCCGGGTGGGGGACTCGCCGGCGAAGACCTTCCCGGCCTGCTTCGTGAGCCACGGGAGGGCCGCGTCCAACATGCCGATGTCGATGTACTCGCCCTCACCCGTCTCTTTTCGACGGTACAGCGCGCTGGAGATCCCGAAGGAGGCCCACATCGCGGTGATGAGGTCCGTCATCGGGATACCGACCTTCACCGGGCCGCCGTTTTCCTCGCCCGTGAAGCTCATCATGCCGCTCATCCCCTGAATCATGAGATCGTAGCCGGGGCGCTGACTCCACGGTCCCGTCTGTCCGTACGCCGAGATCGCACAGTAGACGATGTCGTCGTTGTGTTCGCGGATCGTCTCGTTGTCGACGCCGATCCGCTCGGCCGTCCCCGGTCGGAAGTTCTGGATGAAGACGTCGGCCTTCTCGACGAGGTCGTACAGCGCCTCCAGCCCGGCCTCGGTTTTGAGGTCCAGCTCGACGCTCTCTTTGCCGTAGTTGATCGTCCAGAAGTACGGCGACTCGCCGTTGATGAACGGCGGCCCGGAGTGGCGGTTGTCGTCGCCGACGCCGGGGCGTTCGACTTTCACTACCTCGGCACCCTGGTTGGCCAGCATGAGCGAGCAGAACCCGCCGGTGACGAACGTCGTCAGATCGAGAACTTTCACACCCTCGTAGATCTTTTCGTCGTGCATTGTCTACCCCTGAATCGTCCCGCGTCGATTAAATACGTTCCCCTCTCAGCGTCGCTCGACCGACCGCTAGACCGCGTCATTCCCGGTATGCCGGCCACGCTTCCGTGGTTCAGGCGTACCATCCCGCTCCGACCGCCGCGCCCGCGAAACCGAACTACTTTCATCGGTCGACGGTGATTGAGCCGGTATGACACACGACATCGCAGTTATCCCCGGCGACGGGATCGGACAGGAGGTCACCCCGGCGGCACTCGACGTCCTCCGGGCGCTCGACGTCGACTTCGAGTTCCACGAGGCCGACGCGGGCGACGCGGTCAAAGCGGCGACCGGCACGGCGCTGCCCGAGGAGACGTACGAACTTGCGGCCTCGGCGGACGCGACGCTTTTCGGGGCGGCCGGCGAGAGCGCAGCCGACGTCATCCTCCCGCTGCGGGAGGCCGTCGGATCGTTCGTCAATATCCGACCGGCGAAGGCGTACCCGGGCGTCGACGCGCTACAGCCCGAGACGGACATCGTCTTCCTCCGTGAGAACACCGAGGGCGTCTACGGCGGCTACGAGAACCGGCTGACTGAGGACGTCTCGACGCTGACGCGCGTGGTCACCCAGACCGCCTCGCGACGGCTCGGCGAGTTTGCCTGTGAGTACGCCGATGACGGGGGCTACGACGGCTTTACGATCGCGCACAAATCGAACGTCATGCGCGAGACGGACGGCGTCTTCCTGGATTCGGTCGAGGGCGTCGCCGAGGACAACGGCGTCGAAACGAACGAGGTCCTGATCGACGCCTTCGCGACGCGCGTCTGTCTCGACCCGACCCAGTTCAGTCTCGTCGTCTGTCCGAACCTCGCGGGCGATATCCTCTCGGATCTGGCCGCCGGCCTCGTCGGCGGGCTCGGGCTGTTGCCGAGCGCGAACGTCGGTCACGACAACGCGCTGTTCGAACCCGTCCACGGGACCGCCCCCGACATCGCCGGACAGGGGATCGCGAACCCCTCCGCGGCGATCCTTTCGGCCGCGATGTTACTGGAGTATCTCGACCACGAATCCGAAGCGGACGCCGTTCGATCCGCCGTCGAGGCGACGCTCGAGAACGGGCCGAAAACCGGGGATCTGGGCGGGTCGGCGTCGACCGAGGACGTGACCGACGCGGTCATCGATCGGCTGTAACGTGGCTTCCCTCCCGTCGGTCTCACGGCGCTGCGAGCTTGGTCGTCTCGCCGCTTACGCCCCTCCCCGGAGTGCTGCCGACCTCCCCGACCCGACTATCGCATGACTCGACTCCCATCGACCTCGTTTCGTCGCCGTCTGGAGCCGGTCTTGCGGCTCCTCTGGGGGGACGGCAAGGGGCCGATTCTCCTCATCGTCTCGGGCGGGTGGTTCCTCGCGATCGGGGTCCGAATCGTCTATCCCGCCCTGCTGCCGGACATCATGGCCGAGTTCCGCCTCGAGTACACCGGCGGCGGCTTTCTGCTCTCGGCGATCTGGATAGCCTATGGCCTCGTCCAGTTCCCCGGCGGCCTCTTCGCCGACCGGTTCGGCGAACGGGCCGTCATGTTCGTCAGTATGCTCTCGGCCGTTGGCGCCGTCGTTTCGATGATAGTCGCGCCCGTCTTCGCCGTCTTCGTGCTCGCGACCGCGGTTCTGGGCCTCGGGACCGGCCTCTACGGCACTACCCGCGTGACGATCCTCTCGGACGTCTACCCGGACAACCGGACGACGGCCGTCAGCTTCAGTCAGGCCGCCGGTAACGTCGGCAACGCCCTGTTGCCGGTCCTTTCGGGCGTCGTCGCCGTCTGGTTCGGCTGGCGGGCGGGCTTTGGCTACCTTCTGCCGCTGTTTTTCGTCGTCATCGCCGGGATCGTCGTCTACGTCCCGGCCCGGACGTCGGCCGAACCCGAGGACGGTACCGGGCTCGCGTATATCCGAGAACTGGCGGTCGCCGTCACGAACCGGGCGACGATCGCCGCCGCGCTCGTGCTCTTCTTTCTGATGTACTTCTATCAGGCGGTGACCGGCTTTCTCCCGTCGTATCTCATCGAGGTCAAGGGGTTCTCGCAGACGGGTGCCTCGGTCCTCTACGGGTCGTTTTTCGTCTCGGCGATCGTCTTCCAGTTCTTTTCGGGGATCACCGCCGACCGACTCGGCGAGCTCCGGGCGATCACCGTGTTTTGCCTTTTCGGACTCGTCAGTGTCCTTTCGCTCCCGTTCGCTGCCAGTCAGTCGATGGTCGTTCCCCTCGTGCTGGGCTGTGCCGCGGTGCTCGGTGCGATCCCGCCGGCTCACACGTACGCCGTCGGCTTGCTCCCCGAGGAGATTCAGGGGAGCGGCTACGGGCTGATCCGGACCGGCTACATCGGGCTGGCCGCCGTGTCGCTCCCGATCGTCGGCTTCATCGCCGACGCCGGCCACTTCGAGTCCGTCTTTTTGCTGTTCGGTGTGATCGTCGTCTGTGCGGCGGCGGTCGCCGTCCGGCTCTCTTGAGGCGGCGTTTCGAGACCGATAGCCGATTCGTGTATTATTTCCATTTATTATGTATATTAGATATGAATCGGGAACAGAAATTCAACTCTCCCCGTTCGGAATCTATCGGCTGTCGTGATCCGCTCGGGAACGTTGTCCCCCGACTCATTCGGTTATTTATAAAAACTGCGAGGCATCGGCCGCTGATTTATAAATAGACGTGTCTCTTGCGCTGTAGTTATCCGTTTTGGCCGGGCGGTAGTATGAGCGTATCCGGACGAGCGACGATCTCGAATTCAATAGCTGCCGAGGATTTCGTTAGGTATAATATCTAATACCTTCGAAAAACAAAATATAACTGACTTATCAAGGGTCTTCTCAGTCGTCCCCGGCTTCCGTTCGCGCCCGCCGCTTTGCCGCCCGCTGGATGAACTCCTCGGGGAGTTCGTCGATCTCGCCGGCCTGGACGCCCCACAGATGCGCATAGAGGCCGCCCTCCCCGAGCAACTCGTCGTGGCTGCCCCGTTCGACGATCTCGCCGGCCTCAAGGACGACGATCGTATCGGCGTCCTTGATCGTTGAGAGCCGGTGGGCGATCGCGAAGGTGGTCCGATCCGCCGTGAGCCGGTCCAGGGAGCGCTGGATCAACATCTCCGTCTCGGTATCGACGTCGGAGGTCGCCTCGTCGAGAACGAGTATCGCCGGGTCCTTCAGCACTGCACGGGCGATCGAGACCCGCTGTCTCTGGCCCCCGGAGAGTTTGACGCCGCGTTCGCCGACCATCGTGTCGTAGCCGTCGGGCAGGTTGGTGATGAACTCGTGGGCCTCGGCGGCCTTGGCGGCCTCGATCACGGCCTCCTCGTCGGCGTCGAAGGTCCCGTAGGTGATGTTCTCCCTGACCGTCCCGTGAAAGAGGAACGTGTCCTGGCCGACGTAGCCGATCCGCTCTCTGAGCGACCGGAGCGTCACGTCTCTGATGTCCTGTCCGTCGACCCGGATCGCTCCATCGTCGACGTCGTAGAGCCGCAACAACAGCTTCAGGACGGTCGACTTCCCGGCCCCGGTCGGGCCGACCAACGCGAGCGTCTCGCCGCCCTCGACGGTAAAATCGACGCCCTCGATGATCGGCTCCTCCTCGCCGTCGTATCCGAACGTGACCTCGTCGTACTCGACGCGCCCGTCTTCAATGACGAGCGGTTCGGCGTCGGGATCGATGCCGAGCCGGTCGGGTTCGTCCATCAGCCCGAAGATCCGCTCGGCGGAGGCGTGGGCCCGCTGGTACATGTTGATGATCTGACCGAACTGGGCCATCGGCCAGATGAACCGCTGGGTAAAGAGGATGAAGACGACGAAGGTACCGATGGTCAACTCCCCCGTGAGCGGGCCGGGCGCGCTTCCCGTGAAGACCCACAGGCCGCCGACGAGGAACGTGATGACGAAGCCGATCCCCGCAAGCAGTCGGAGGGCGGGGAAGAACTTGATCCGCGTTTGGATCGCGCTCCAGTTGGCGTCGAGATACTCCGTCGAGACGTCCTCGACGCGTTCGGATTCGTAGGGTTCGGTGTTCGACGATTTGATGACCTGAATTCCGCCGAGGTTGTTCTCCAGTCGGGAGTTGACGGTCCCGACCGACGAGCGGACGCGGGCGTATTTCGGCTGGATGATCTTTATAAACAGGTAGGTAAAGGCCGCGATGAGCGGCACCGGTAACAGCGCGATGAGCGCGAGCTGCCAGTTGTAATAGATGAGCACGCCGCCGATCCCGACGACCATCACGCCGAGGCGAAACACCGAGTTCAGCCCGTCGTTGAGGAAGCGTTCGAGCTGGTTGACGTCGTTCGAGAGCACTGACATCAGCTCGCCGGTCTGTTTGTCCGCGAAAAAGCCCATGTTGAGCCGCTGCATCGTATCGTAGGTGTCCGTCCGGACGCTGTGTTGGATGTTCTGGGCGAAGGAGTTGAACCCCCAGTTCCTGACCCAGTGAAACGCTGCCCCGAGCGTGAACGCGCCCGCGATGATCCCGATGACGATCCAGAACTGTGTCGTCTCGTCGGCCGGGATCCACACGTCGGGAACGAGCCAGAGCGAGAACGCCTGATCGTCGCGGAAGACCGCGTCGATCGCCAACCCGAGCATGATCGGCGGCAGGAGATCGAGCAACCGGGCGGCGATGCTGGCGACGATCCCGACGCTCATCGCGCCGGCGTTCGGCCGGCCGTACACGGAAAAGAGCCGACGCATCGGGTCTTCCGCGTTCTCGCGTTGTTCCTCGAAGGGATCGTCGTCGTCCCAGGCAACGTCCGGCATCGTCTCCCCTCGCCGTTCTGCGGACATAACGCTTGGCCAACCGGCGGGGGCGTCCTCGGATGGGCGAACGGAACCGATTATAAATACCGTGGCACGTGTGGCGTCTCTTTTACTGACCGACAGAACATCCGCTGTCAACCGTGAGACCGATGTATTGTCGAACACGAACCATTGTCGATGTCATTGAAAATTCTCTGGTTCATTTCTTGGCCTTTTTTGAGATTATTTCTAAAACCACTGAATAACTTATTCATAACTTATCGACCCAAGATTTAAGTCAGACCTGGAAATAATACATAACAGAGGTGGTACAGAATGTCCGAACGACAACCCCGTACTGACATCTCCGGTACTGTCCGTCCGGCACGGTCGGACGAACTCCAGTTCATCGACCTCGCGGAACTCACCAGATACGACCTTCTGCTCGCTGCGATCCCGATACTGCTGTTGCTCGCGCTCGTCGTTGGCCACGTCGCTTCCGTTCCGATCTGGGCCGCTCTCTCCGTCGGCGCACTTGCTTCGTTCCCGCTCGTTTTCGACGGGCTGGCTCTGAACCCGCCCGCGTAGCCGTCCCCGTCCGCACAACCGATCGCTTTTGTCCGCTCCGGACCGTATCGATCCCATGGCGAGCGATCCCTGTACGGCCTGTGGTGAGTCCGTCCCGATCGGTGGTGGTATCGGTGGTATCTGGTCGTCCGATCCGAAGGGGACCGGTGGGATGACGCTCGAGTTGAGCGACGGGACCGAACATTTCCTCTGTTTTTCCTGTATCGAGGACCTTCCGGACGAGCCGACCGCCGAGGACGTCGCCGAACTCGACCGGTGTTGAGGCCGGTCGCAAGAACACGAGCGCTTTTCCTCGCCCGAACGATCCTCTGAGAACTGTTCCGGCCGTTCCGTGGATCGCTGCCCACTCGAAAACCCTTTAGCCGATCACGGGCCAAACGGAGCGTAATGAGCGATCTCGAAGAGGAATACCAGCTCGAGTACTTCTATGAGGAGGGTTTCGAACGCAAGGAGTGTCCCTCCTGTGGGGCTCACTTCTGGACGCGCGATCCCGACAGGGAACTCTGTGGGGAGCCGCCGTGTGCCGACTACGAGTTCATCGACAACCCCGGCTTCGACGAGGAGTACAGCTTGGAGGAGATGCGCGAGGCGTTCCTCTCGTTTTTCGAGGAGCACGGACACGAGCGCATCGACCCCTATCCCGTCGCCGCCAACCGGTGGCGCGACGACGTCCTCCTGACGCAGGCGTCGATCTACGACTTCCAGCCGCTCGTCACGTCCGGGGAGACGCCGCCGCCGGCCAACCCGCTGACGGTCTCACAGCCCTGTATCCGGATGCAGGACATCGACAACGTCGGCAAGACCGGGCGGCACACGATGGCCTTCGAGATGATGGCCCACCACGCGTTCAACGCCCGCGAGGACATCGAGGAGCCGGATCAGTACGCCTACGAGGGCGAGGTGTACTGGAAGAACGAGACCGTCAAGTACTGCGATCAACTGCTCGACTCGCTCGGGGCGGACATCGAAGACGTGACCTACATCGAGGACCCGTGGGTCGGCGGCGGCAACGCCGGACCGGCGATCGAGGTGATCTACCGCGGACTCGAACTCGCCACGCTCGTTTTCATGTGTATGGAGCTGGACCCCGACGGCGAGTACGAACTCAAGGACGGGAACACCTACTCCTTCATGGACACCTACATCGTCGACACCGGCTACGGGCTCGAACGGTGGACGTGGATGTCCCAGGGGACCGCGACCGTCTACGAGGCGATCTACCCGGAGATGATCGGCTTCCTCAAGGAGAACGCAGGCCTTGAGTACACCGACGAGGAGACCGAACTCGTCAACCGGGCGGCGAGGCTCTCCGGCCAGCTCGACATCGACGACGTCGACGACGTCGAGGCGGCCCGCGACGATATCGCCGCGGCTCTTGAGGTCTCGACCGACCGACTCCGCGAGCTGGTCGAACCGCTCGAGACCGTCTACGCGATCGCCGACCACTGCCGGACCCTGGCGTACATGCTCGGCGACGGCATCGTCCCCTCGAACGTCTCGACGGGGTATCTCGCCCGGATGGTCCTCCGACGGACGAAACGGCTCGCCGATAGCCTCGGTGTCGACGCGCCGCTGGACGAACTGGTCGATATGCAGGCCGAACGGCTCGGTTACCGAAACCGGGATACGATCCGGGACATCGTCCGGACGGAGATCGAAAAGTACCGAGAAACGCTCGAACGCGGCGGCAGACAGGTCGAACGGCTCGCCGACGAGTACGCCGAACGCGGCGAGCCGATCCCCTTAGAGGAGGTGCTCGAACTCTACGACAGCCGCGGAATCCAGCCGGATATGGTCGAGGAGATCGCGGCCGACTACGGCGTCGCCGTCGAGGTGCCCGACGATTTCTACTCGCTCGTCGCGGCCCGTCACGGCGATGCGGGCGACGCCGACGAAGGGACGGACACGGAAACCGTCGACCGCGAGCGGATCGCCGAACTGCCGGAGACGGAGAAGCTCTACTACGACGAACCCGAACGAACCGACTTCGAGGCGGTCGTCCTCGAGGTCCTCGAACACGAAACGGACGGGGAGACCGTCTACGACGTCGTTCTCGACCAGACGATGTTCTATCCCGAAGGCGGCGGACAACCGGCCGACACGGGAACGCTCTCGGGTGAGGACGTCACCGTCGAGGTGACGAACGTTCACGAGATCGACGGTGTCGTCTTACACCGGGCGGACGGCGACCCTGGGAAGGGGGATTTCGTCCGGGGCCAGATCGACGCGACGCGGCGAAAGCGGCTCATGCAACACCACACGGCGACGCACATCATCGGCTACGCCGCCCGCGAGGTCCTCGGCGATCACGTCCGACAGGCCGGCGCACAGAAGGGAACCGAGTCCTCGCGGTTCGACATCCGCCATTACGAGCGGATCTCCCGCGAAGAGGTCAAACGGATCGAACGCGTCGCCAACCGGGTCGTCACCGACAACCGTCCGGTCAAACAGGAATGGCCGGCACGCCGCGAGGCCGAGGACGAACACGGCTTCGATCTGTATCAGGGCGGGATCCCGCCGGGGGAGAACCTGCGCTTGATCCACGTGGGCGAGGACGTGCAGGCCTGCGCCGGCACACACGTCCTCCGGACCGGCGATATCGGGACGATCAAGGTCCTCTCGACCGAGCGGATCCAGGACGGTGTCGAGCGGCTCGTCTTCGCGGCCGGCGACGCCGCGATCGAGGCGACCCAGCGATCCGAGGACGCGCTGTACGCCGCCGCCGAGGCCTTCGACGTCTCACCACAGGAGGTCCCGGACACCGCCGAGCGGTTCTTCGAGGAGTGGAAAGCGCGGGGCAAGCGGATCGAGGAGCTCAAAGAACAGCTCGCCGCGGTCCGCGCCCAGGGCGACAGCGGCGGCGAGGAGATCGCGATCGGCGACACGACCGCGGTGATCCAGCGGGTCGACGCCGACATGGACGAGCTCCGGGCGACCGCGAACGCCCTCGTCGAGGAGGGGAACGTCGCAGTTCTGGGCAGCGGGCTCGACGGCGCCACGTTCGTCGTTGCGGTCCCCGACGGCGTCGAGATCAACGCCGGGGCGGTCGTGAGCGAACTCGCCGGTCGGGTCGGTGGTGGCGGCGGCGGCCCGCCGGACTTCGCACAGGGCGGCGGTCCGGACGCGGGGGCGCTCGATGCGGCTCTGGAGGCAGCGCCGGACGTGCTGAAACAGCTCTCGGAAGCCTGACCCGGCGGTCAGTTTCCGGCGGCCACCAACGGTTTATATCCCCTCGATGTAGGGAGAAACGAAATGGTCGTACCCTTCGTCGGTTCGCTTGTCGCGTTTCTCGTCGCATTGCTCGTCGGCGGACTGGCCATTTATATCAGCGCCAGCATCATCGTCGACGTCAAAGATTACAGTCACGCCGTCGTGACGGCGCTCGTCGGCGCGATCGGTTGGGCGCTGTTCTCGTGGATTCCGATCATCGGGACGCTTTTGGCGCTCGTCGTCTGGGTCGGCGTCATCAACTGGCGGTACCCCGGAGGGTGGAAGAAGGCGGCGCTCATCGGTCTCGTCGCGTGGTTTTCGGCGCTCGTGATTCTCGTGATCGTGAACACGGTGTTCGGGCTCGGGATCGGCGCCTTCGGCGTTCCGGGCGTATAAGGGGGTTCGGGGTTTTACCGAGCGTTCGGCTCGACGATCGCGGCGGAAATACCGATACGGGGTATATAAGAACGAAAGCCGTCCGGCTATCGCTCGAAACGCTGAGCGGCGGGAAAGGGCTCAGGACCGGGCTGCCGCCACGTCGGTGACAGAGAGCGGAACGACGGCAGGGTGAAAGCCCGTCCGGTCTTGAGAGTCCCCGGTTCAGAAGGAGACCGGTTCGGGGCCGTTCTCTCCGATCGCGGGCGCGTCCCGGTCGGAGTAGTTCTGTCGCCCGATCGCGTCGCTCGAGACGGCCGAGTACGTCCCGAGCCGGGCGTCCTCGGCGTCCTCGAACGTCGTCTCACCGAGCCGCGCCAGGACGTCGCCGAACGTCTCCTCGCCGTTCGGCAGTTCGAGCTCGACGTCGCCGTACTCGGCTCTGAGCTCCTCGGCGGTCGCCGGGAAGGTGTGGGAATCGATTCGATCGTCTGCGGCTGCGAGTGATCGCATACATCATTGAAAACCATGATCCTTCATGAAAGTTCGGTATAAACTCTTTCCACACATGGGTACACGTTTAGTGTCATTATATTTCATGGCGTTCGGCTTTCGAAGCGCCGGGGCTTTGTCGGACGGGCTACAGTATCCAGTATGGTCGTCGCTGATCTCCACGTGCATACGACGAACTCAGACGGGACGCTGACGCTCGAGACGCTCCCGGAGGCCGCCGACGCCGCGGGCGTCACCGCCGTTGCCGTTACCGACCACGATCGGCTTCACCCGGAGCTTCCGACGCCGGTCGCGACCGTCGACGGTCTGACCGTCGTCCACGGGATCGAACTCCGGGTCGATGCGGGCGATCGGCGCGTCGACCTGCTCGGCTACGGCGTTCGGCGGACGGGGGCGCTGGAGTCGCTGATCGATCGGCTCCAGACCGACCGGATCGAACGCGGCCGCGCGATCATCGAACGTGTCGAAGCTCGTCTCGGGACCGAACTTCCGATCGAACCGCGGCCGGGTCTCGGCCGCCCCCACATCGCCGAGGCGATCGCGTCCGTTTCCGAATACAGCTACGGGGCGGCCTTCGAGGAGCTGATCGGCGCGGACTGTCCCTGTTACGTCCCCCGCGAGATCCCCGCCTTCGACGCCGGTCTCGAGGTGCTCGCGGACGCCTGTGGGATCGTCTCGCTGGCACATCCCTACCGGTACGACGATCCCGAGAGCGCGCTGGAGCTCTGTTCGGATCTCGACGCGGTCGAGCGTTTTTATCCGTACGGTCGCGAGATCGACCCCGGGCCGATAGAGCGGGCCATCGACCGCTACGATCTCCTCGCCACCGGTGGGAGCGACGCCCACGGGGAGCGCCTCGGCGCGGCCGGCCTCGACGACCGGAGATATCGCGACTTCCGGGCGGCTTTTTGAACGTTCCCCTCCCGATTTCACCCCAGTTCCGTCCGACGGACGAATGACACGAGCGCTGGGTTCAAACCCCTCCACCACATAGCTGCTTTTATGCAGTGTCACTACTGTGACGAGGAGGCCGCTGTCGCGGTCGAGAAAGATCACCTCAAGGTCGGCCTCTGCAAGCCACACCTCCGCGAGCGGATGGAGGAGCTCTCGGACACCGAGTGGCTCGAGGAGTTCCAATCGCAGATCGACGACGCGCTCGAGTAGCGGTCAGCAACCCTTTTGCCGTTCCCATCGACAGACAGCGTATGCTCGAAGATCAGACCTGTCTCGTCACGGGTGCCTCACGCGGTATCGGTCGCGCCATCGCGATCGAACTCGGCCGGTGTGGGGCCGATGTGGCCGTCAACTACCGCTCTTCCGCCGCCGAAGCGACGGCGACGGTCGAGGAGATCGAAGAAGCCGGCGGGGAAGCCGTGACGGTGCAGGCCGATATTGCCGACTACGAGCAGGTCGAATCGATGGCCGAGACGGTTCGGGACCGCTTCGGACCCCTCGACGTGCTGGTCAACAACGCCGGGATCACCGTCGACAAGAAGTTCGAAAACATGACCCGCGAGGACTGGGACCGCGTCATCGACGTCAACCTCGGGGGGACGTTCAACTGCACCCACTGCTTCTTCGCCGACATCAAAAACGCCGACGCGGGCCGGTTGATCAACATCTCGAGCGTCGTCGGCCAGCAGGGCAACTACGGGCAGGCCAACTACGCCACCACGAAATCCGGCCTCTTCGGCTTCACACGAACGCTCGCTCTGGAACTCGCATCGGAAGGCTCGACGGCCAACTGTATCGCCCCCGGCTTCGTCGATACCGGCATGCTCGAGATCGTCCCCGGCCGGGTCAAAGAGAAGATCCGTCGCCGGATCCCGCTGGGACGCTTTGCGAACCCCGAGGACGTCGCCGGACTCGCCCGCTTCGTCGCCAGCGAGGATTCCAGTTACATGACTGGACAGGTCCTCGGCGTCAACGGCGGCATGGAGTGGTAACCGTCGGTCCACACGGCGTCGACCGCCCGCGGTTCGGTACTCGCCGACCGACCGTCACTCGCTCGTTGTTTCCACCGCCGCCTCGACGTACTCGATCGCGTCCTGCGGCGTTTCGACCGCCTCGAACCCCGCCAGCTCGATGTCGTGTGTCCCGAGTCCGGCCACCGGCCGCCCGACGGCCAGCGCGTGACCGATCTCCGAGAGCGTCCCGCTCGCCCCGTCGATCGCGATCACCGCGTCGCCGTTGAGCGCGACGAGCGCGTTTCTGGCGTTACCGAGCCCCGTCGCGATCGGCGTCGTCACCCACTCGTTTGCGGCCGCGCGGCGCTCGCCGGGCAGTATCCCGATCGTTTCGGCGTCCGCGCGGGCGTTTCTCGCTCCCCGACAGACCGCCTCCATCACGCCGCCCAGACCGCCACAGACGACCGTATGTCCACGCTCCCCGAGAAGCTTCCCGACGGTCCGCGCCGTTCCGTACGTTTCCCCGTCGACCCGTGAGCCGCCGATAACTGCGACGTTCATGCCGTCCCTTCCGTCGACGGCGAAAAGAAACCCTCCGCCTTCAGATGGCGTTCTGGATGATCTCGAGTGCGTCCTCGCGGTCGTCCCACTCGATGAACACCGCGATCGAGGTCGCGCTCGTGATCAGGTCGAGCACGTTGATGTGTTCGTCGGCCAGCGGCGCGATGACGCTCTGGAGGACGCCCGACTGTCCCGAGATCTCGCCGCCGGTGATGCGGATGACCGCCACGTCGGAGTCGACGGTGACGCTCGAGACCTCCTCGAGGTCGATGATCGCCTGATGGAGGACGTTCTCGGCGCGTTCGGCGACGGCGGCGTCGATGTAAAACGACATCGAGTCCATCCCGCTGGAGACGGCGTCGATGTTGATGTCGGCGTCGGCAAGCACCGTCGAGAGGTCGGCCAGCACGCCCGGCGTGTTCCGGATCGCTCGCCCGGCCGCGGTCAGACAGGCCAGCGGCTCCTCCCGCATATCGATGAGGTTCTCGAACTGCCCCTCGATCGTGGTGCCGCCCCCGAGCAGGTCACCGTGCTGGTAGTGGGCGACCCGGACGACCATCTCGCCCGTCTTGTACGACAGCGCCGAGGGGGCGACGACCTCCGCGCCCCGAAACGAGAGGTTCCGGAGCTCGTCGACCGTGATCTCGCCGACGTTGCGTGCGCCCTCGACGACGCGGGGGTCGCCGGTCATGACGCCCTCGACGTCGGTGATGATGACGACCTCGTCGGCGCTCATGTAGTTGCCGAGCATCACGGCTGTGGTGTCGGAGCCGCCCCGACCGAGCGTCGTCACGTTGCCCGCGTGGTCCTGGGCGAGAAAGCCGGTGATGACGGGGACGTACCCCTTCGACGCCATGTCGGCGGCGAGCTGTTTCGCCCGACGCCGGGTCTCCTCGACGTCGACCTGTCCGTGTTCGTCGGTGATGACGGGCCAGCTGTCGGTGCCGGGTTCGAGGAACTTCGCGTCGATGCCGCGGGCGCCGAGGGCGGCTTTGAGCATCCGGACCGAGGTCCGTTCGCCCATCGAAACGATCTCCGCCTGGTCCGATTCGTCCGCCTCGAAGGTGATCGCATCGAGCAGGAAGTCGGTCGTCGATCCCATCGCACTGGCGACGACGGCGACCTCGTGGCCCTCGTTGACCGCCGCGGCGATCGAGTCCGCAGCCCGGTTGACCCGGTCGCCGTTGCCGAGGCTCGTCCCGCCGAACTTGGCGACTACGCGCATCGTCTCACCCGCTGTCCCGTGTGGTAGCTCATACCTCCCGGTTACCGTTTACGGGTAGATAACGGTGTTCATCTCTCCCGTCCCGCGCGCGGTTTCGGGACCCTCGCCGTCCGGCGCCGATCCGCCGCCAAGAGTTAATTGGATCGAGCACGTTATCGAGTCACATGAACGTACGGGACGCGGTCGAGGCCGACGCCGGGCGGCTGGCGGCGCTGACCGACGCGCCGACCGACGTGATGCGGAACCTCGTCCACGACCGGACCGTCCGTGTCGCCGAAGCGGGCGACACGGTCGAGGGGTTCGTCAGCTACGACGCGGAGGGGTCGACCGTCCACGTGACCCAACTCGAGGGGAACGCGGAGCTGTGCGAACGGCTGCTCGCCGAGCCGAGTCGCTTCGCCGACCGGGAGGGGATGGAGGTCGAACTGCTCGCGATGGCCTCCGACGAAGCGGCGAAGACGGCCGCCGAACGGGCCGCTTTCGAGCGGTGCGGTCCCGGTCCGCGGTTCGACGGCGACCGGACGGTCCGATACCGTCGCAAGCCATCGGTCTGAGGTTGTGTCACCTCTCCCAGACGCTCGGTGCGACACCCAGCCGACGGACGAGCGATGGGTAGCTAAACGAGATCACGAGCAGTATCGCCAGTTCGATCACGATCCCCAGGTCACCGATCGTCCACCGGACCGTCCCGATCACGACAAAGAAGATCACCAGAAGCACCAGATAATGCGGCATGAGTTCGGCGAGTTGATCGAAATCGACCATACCCCTCGGTTCGGGCCCGTCCGCAAAAACCTCCCGGTGACGTTTCCCACTCGCTTTTCGAACGTTTCCGACCGCGCTCTCACACCCGGCGGTCGATGACCGCCTTCGCCTCCGTCGCGGCCTGCTTCCAGCCGTACCCCTGATCGTAGACGTGTTTCTTCGAGTCGACGAGTTCGCCCGGCGAGGACTCCTCGAAGCCGCCCCTGTTCCACGTCCCAGACTCCTCGAGCCACTCGACCGTGTTCTCGCGGGCCTCCTCCCAGGAGAGCCCGACCATCTCGTAGAAGGCGATCATGGCGAACACCGAGTGGTCGTGGGCGCCGGGGACGCTGCCCTTTTCGTAGATCGTCTGCAGTGGTTCGAACGTCGGCCGCGAGACGCGGTCCCTGTACTCGTCGGGCTCGAGGAGTCGGAGCGATCCGTCGTCCTCCAGGACGCGCTGGTCTCCCTTGAGTCGCCTCAACACGGCGGTGTGAAGCCCGCTCCAGCGATCCGGCATCGCATCCCGGAGGGCGTCCTCGTCGGGGTACTCCCGGACCGACAGCGACCCCACGATGTCGGTGTAGGCCTTCTCGATGTGGCGGCGGTCGGTCCCCTCGAACTCACAGCCGGGATCGTGGAGGTTACTCGTCGTCCGACAGCCGGGACAGCGATACCTGAGACGCACGCCTGATCGTGAGGTCGGCGGGCCCCAAAGGCGTATCGCTCGCCGTCCGCCAACCCCGAAGGTCGGTGCGTTTATCGGCTCGGACGCGTACCGGTGGGTATGGAGCGGCTCCACGCCCGGTACCCGTTTCTGGACGCCTCACGCGCCGCCGTCGAGGCCGCCGACATCGATCTGGCCGCCCTCGTCGCCGAGAACGGCCCGGCCGTCGAACGCGGCCACGAACGGGTCCGGCGGGCGCTTTTGGACGGGACGACGGCTCCCGAGGAGCCCCGACTCTGGAGCACTCGCGCGGAACTGCTGTCGTATCCGATCGCCCGGGTGCTCGTTTCGCTGCTCGACGTTCCGGGCGCGGTCGAGAAGTACGCCGCCGCCGAGGCGGCGACCGCCCGCGAACGGTTCGTCGAGGATTTCGAGGCCGACCTCGAGTTGAAGAGTGCGGGCGGCGAGCGGATCACGCTCGATCGGTTGCTCTCCGATTTCGATCTCTCGGGCGGCGTCGAACCGGTCGGTGACGGGCGTTTCGACGTCGACGTGACGGCGTATCTCGAACTCGCGGCCGGCCTCGACGCCCTCGAATGGCGGCTCACCCGCCGGCCGCTCGATCGGGGAACGGTCCCGATCTCCCGGCCGGAGCTATACACCCTGTTGCGGGAGGCCATCGCGGGGCGGGTCGCCGACGGGCTCCCGCTTTCGGTTCCCGACGGCATCGCCGACCCCCTCGAACGGGAACTGTCCTCGATTCGTCGGGCGATCGCCGACCTCGACCCGCCGCTGTCGTTCGAGGCGGTCGTTCCGGGGCTGTTCCCGCCCTGTATGCGCGCCCTCCTGTCGCGTATCAGAGCGGGCGAAACGCTGCCGGACCACTCCCGGTTTTCGCTCGTCTCGTTTCTGCTCGCGACCGGCCTCGACGCCGACGAGGTGATCGAACTCTGCTCGATCCCCGACGACGCCGCGGGGACGATCCGAGAACAGGTCGACCGACTCCGGGACGACGAAACGACCGTTGCGGCCCCGCCGTCGTGTACCGTGATGGACGAGTACGACGACTGCGTGGACAAAGACGAGACCTGTGAGACCATCAGACACCCGCTGTCGTACTACGAGCGCCGGATAACACAGACGCCCGAGGATCGACTCACCGACTGGCGTCAGTAGCGTCGCGAGAGCCCGA
>LKMJ01002387.1_pt1 | contig 17229 bp, 22 predicted proteins | sample 643391 | NCBI WGS metagenome assembly LKMJ01 (sample SAMN04112250, study PRJNA286221) | soda lake metagenome | biome: soda lake; feature: Kulunda Steppe; material: water; isolation source: sample PL-Br10 brine of Picturesque Lake | place: Russia: Kulunda steppe | collected 2010-07
ACACACACACACACACACACACACACACACACACACACAAGCATCCCCGTGCGTCCCAGTAAGAGAAACAGGTGTGTAGCAGCCGCTAGAAACCTGGATCAGCTCACACTCACAAGCATCCTAGTGCATTGCAAAAGCATAAACAGGTGTGTAATAGCCACAGGTGGTGTGTGTGTGTGTGACTTGGCCAATTACACAACCTTATGAGTCCAGCACTCATAGCATAGCAGTATGAGTGGCCTATGCTTAGTGCACTTGTGCTGGGATGGGTTAAGGACTATTTTGGCTGCGGGAGTGCATGTGCCACAGATCCGCTCAGCCTAACATTCCAAGAAGAGTGCTTTGCATGCCGTGTGCTGTGTGCCTAGCAGCCTGCCTCGCGTCCTCACGCATCATGTTTGCTTGCGTGCAGCTTGCGTGTTTTGGCAAAAGTTTTGGCCACATGCACTGCTCATGTTTGCCCCTCGCTGATGGTGCTCACGGGTGTCATAGGCTGTGTACATCAGCTATTGGTGATTGGAATGCTTTGAAGTTGCTTTCATGTGTATGGGCCTCACACCGCTACAGCCTGCAAAATGCCTTCACAGGCCCCCCCCGTAGGAGGGAGCAACCAAGAGCGCAACGTTGGTCTGCACAGGAGGCCGATCCAAAAGCTTGTGCGCACCTGCACTTTGCGCAGATGCGCTTTGAAGTAGCTGGGGTCAAGGTCAATGGCCGCCTGCAGCGCACCCAGGTTGTGGAAGTCAACTTTTGACAAACGAGCTCACAAATGATTCCAATCCAACATATGATGTGCTTGAGGATATTCCGCAGGCTCTGTCAACCACCGTTGCTGAACGGTTGTTTACAACAGAGGCTTTCCTTTGTTTGCATGCTCCATGGCTCCTCAGCCACTCTTGATCACTTTCAGCTTTCTTGCAGCAGTAAGTGGCGAGTTCAAACCTGCAGTAACTGCTTGCATTGCAGACATTGGTTCCTGTGCCAACGTGGTGTACGCTGCGGGCGCAAGCGACGTCTGCTTTGAAGTAAGCTTCACAGCCGAATGAACATGTATGAGACATGTTTATTGCCTCTAGGGGAGCACATGACGCATCCTTGGAGGCAGGCACACACACATACGCAAACACACCTGGGCGTCGATATGTGCGGCTTCAAAATGCTTTGTTAGAGCGCTAGGTGTGCCTAGGTCAATGCCTTCCATCAAGCCCTCTTCATCACATGTCCCTGCAGTTGTGTGTGTGTGTATGTGTGTGTGTGCATTTGTCCGCGAGTGTGTGCATTTGTCCGCGAGTGTGTGCATGTGTATGTGAATGCATACACATTTTTGTGTGTTTTGTTTGTGAGGGTGTGCACTTGAGTGCATATGTGCATATGTTAGTGCTAGGTGGGAGCACATGCCAACGTTCTGGCATCGACACTTCAGCGTAGGGTTTAAACAGAATAGAGGCCATGCTTCCGTGAAAAGATATATCGAATATTGTTGGGCAGAATCATGATGAAGATATTTTTCTTTGTTTGCAGAAAAATATCTTCATCATATGATTGAAATGTTTTCAAATGTGTCCCTCCTGGGAGCAGGCAGCCGCACATATGCCACTTTCCTTTTTGATGCTTAGCATCTTGTCAGACATGAATTAGATCACATGCCTGGCTGGTCGCAACCAGCAAGCATCGTGGTCAGAAGCTTCCCAAGCAGCTTCTGCACTCATCAGAGCGTGACTCAAGCCCTGAGGACAACACCAACAAGCATGCCTTCCTCAAAGCCCCTCTTCCCCCAACACGTCCCTCCCCGCAGCACACAGGCCAGGGCTGCCTGCCCAGGGCCATTTTCCCTCTTCAGGCTCGTCTGCCCTTACAGTACCCAGCGTCCAGGGCCACGTACCCAGGTCCCCTCCCCCTCCAGCCGCCCGCGCCAAGTAGGCCTGGGCCCTGTTGGCAAGGAGGACCGCACGGCGTGGACCTTCCTTCACAAGCTCTGCACCGGGCACAGGCACGTCCAAGGCTCTTGAGTAGCACTGAATGGCCTGCGCAAGGGGTGGGAGGGGGCGAAGGAGTAGCATTGGATGGCATGTTCAAGGGGCGTGAGCAGCACTGGATGGCTCGAGAAGGGGGGGAGGGGTAAGCATTGGATGGCATGTCCCTGTCACCGGATGGTCTGCACAGGGGTTAAGGGGTTTGCAATGGATGGAGTGCACCTTATGGTGAGGGACTAACACGTGCAGTGGCTACCAATTTCCAGGGGTGCATGTGCGGAGTGACACTGCAAGCATTTGACACCATGTGCGTCACATTGCATACGTGTATGGCTCTGCACATAGGTCACCATGTGTGCGTGGAGCTTCGTGCAGCAAGCACACCCAAAGAGGCTAGGCCGCGCAAAAGGCTGGGTATGCATGAAGCTCTGTTGCATTAACTTGTGCATGCAAGATGTCACACGCCACCAATGTGTGATGTGCGTGGTGTGAGACACAACTACTATGAGCATCCCCACTTGTGCACCCATCCCCCTCATGGTCAGGGACAAAGCAAGCGGACAAGTAGACTGCCTTTTGCCTTAGTAGTACACAAATTAAGGCTTGTGTGCACCACCAGCACCACCATCGCAATTGCTGCCACCACCACCACATTGCTGCCGTGCAGTTGCACGCCTCAGTTGCAATGTGGTGCGCAATGCGGCGCTGGAAGTCTTGCAAGAAGACTTATTGTGTGCGTGTGCAATGGGGAGCACAGCTCAGGGCACACACAAGGTCATGATACTTCCGGACAATGGTGCGGATCGATTTCACATGGTCAGACTCACTAAGGGACACAGTTCATTGCAAGGCAGCCGGACTTTATGCAGCCTGTTACTTGGCGCCCCTGGCAGCAGAGGTGCTGACACGCAAGCATGGGTGCAGTTTAGCGCTTGGCCAGCTAAGTAGACGCTCCTGGCAGTAACAGTGATAACACAAGAGCACGGGGGCACTGCCTTTTTTATGCACTTGGCTTGGCTCTGCCAACATACATAAGAGCACAGGGCTACTGCCTGTAATATGCAATTGGCCTGCTTGCAGGAGCTACTGACACACACACACGCACGCACATACACACGCGCACACACACACACACACACGAGCCAGGGGCACCACCTTTGTGTACTTGGCCTCCTTGTAGGCACTGTTGCCAAGCTCCTTTAGTGCCACTGCCTCTGAGGGCTTGTAGCTGTTGACCTGCGCAGGCATGCAGAGAGGGCAGCTGAGCATGAGCAACATCCTTAGAACGTTTATGTCTGTTGATGCAAGGCCAGCCGGGGGCACTGAGCAGAGTCTATTGATACAATGTCAGCCGGTTCCTTAAAATGCTTATGCCTGTTGATCAATGCCAGCCGGGGGCACTGAACAGAGTCTGTTGATACAATGCCAGCCGAGGCACTGAACAGAGTCTGTTGATACAATGCCTGTTGATACAATGTCTGTTGATACAATGCCAGCCGGGGGCACTGAGCAGAGCAGGCGCGCAGGGGGTAGGCGCGCATTATGAGTGGCAGCAAAAAAGGGCACCTTCCTGAGGCCCTGCAGGAGCGCAGCTGCCTGGGCCGCACCGCTCATGCACTCTGGAAGCGCAGCAAGAAGGGGTCAAGCCCTGCAGGAGCACTAGGCTCTGCGCACACACCTCTGCGCCGCGCAGGCACCAATGGGCGAAGCTCATGTGCTTGCAAGCATCGGTGACTTGCACCACCATGTGTGTGCGTGCGTGTGTGTGCGTGTGTGCGCGCGCCAATCACTTGCACTTGCCGCTCTGGCCACTTGGAAAGGGTGCACGTTTGCACAGCGTCGTCTGGGCATACGGCCAACACCCAGAAAATTGCTGATTGCCTGGAGCAAAGCGTCCTCAGAGGGCCCAGGGCCACCACTTACGACGCACAAGAAGAGGGCCACCCGATTATCAGAACACCTGGGCAAGTTTTGCACTGAGCAAGCCTCCCTTCCTGCCTCTGTCCCTGTTTCTGTTTTCTGTCTCACTTATGACAAGAAAGATGCCTCCGCGCTCCTTTCCGTGCGCTCAGCAGGCCCCCAGCCGTTTTGTCTCATCCATTGCGCATGACAAACTCGCAAAAGACATGCCCGCCATGGCCCAGAGTGCACTCAGCTTCTGGCTCACTCAGCACCACATTATGCAGGCAGGAGACACTGCCTTGGGGGGTGATGGCGATGCCTCTGTGGCTGCAGCACATTACAGCCAGCGCATCAGTCCAGATGCTTTAAGAAGCGTGCCAGTCCAGACGCCAACAATAAGCGTGCCTGTGGTGCACAGGGTGGGGTTGGCCAGCGCACGACGCCTGCCTAGGCACACACCTGGGTGTGGTCATGCACTACCCGTAAGCCCCAGTCTTCAGGTACGCTGGTGTCCTCTTGGGAGCTCCCCAGTTGAGGGATGGGGTGCCGGGTGGCTGGGGCAGCCCTGCCAGTGCACAAAGTCAGGGGGAGGAAGTGAGGCTTCCAGTTCAAGGTATGGAGTGCTGAGGGTGTGGGGCGGCCCTGGGCAGTGCAAACATAGTCATACACACACAGTCACACACACACACACGATCACACAGACATGGTCACGCACACGCAGCACACGCACGGTCACACGCACACACAGCGCCCATGATCACACACGATCACACAGACATGGTCACGCACATGGTCACACACACACAGCGCACACACGGTCACAAACGCTGTACATACACGGTCACACACACAGCACACGCGCTGTCACATACACACATGGTCACACATGCCGTGCATACACGGTCACACACGCGCGCGGTCACACACACGCACACGCATGGTCACACATGCCGTGCATACACGGTCACACACAGCGCGCAAAGTGTCACACGCGCAGTGCGCATGGCCGCACAGGAAGAAGGGATGGCTCTGCTGCTCAGTGCACGCCGCCAGGAGGAAGTGGGGCTCGTCCTAGGTGGGAGCGGAGCATTCAGAGCAGGGGGACCAGTGCTCATGCAGAGCCCTGCTGCTCAGTGCACAGCCCCAAAGGACATCAGGCAAATGATCGTGCAGAGCCCTGCTGCTCAGTGCACAACCTCACAGGACATCAGGCAAAATGACGGCAGCCCAAGATGGCCCAGAACGGATGCAATGCGAAGCTCCCAGCTCATATGAACACAAGGGTGGCTGCTGCCCCCAGAAGCAGGTGGACTCCCGAGGCGTGTGTGTGCTGGTGGAGCAGCTGGGCGGCCATGGCTAGTCAGACCTCATCCCCTTTTGTGTGCTGAAGGGTCTCAGTGAGAGCATGCAACCATCTACCCCCGTGCAAAACGGCCTGCAGCAATGCTGCCTCAACAGCTCACCAAGCACACCCTGCCAAGTCAACTGTATCTCAACAGTTGAACTCAAGCAGTGCTGCACTGGCAGCAGCTACAATCATGGAGCACACGGCCGCTGCACACAGCCCTTCTGGCCCGTCTGAGGTGTGGATCCACAAGAAAGGGTGGGCCTTGCATCCAAAGCCCCACAATAGAAGCCCCTGCGCACCCACCAAGGCACGTCCCGCCTGTATATAAACTTTCATGTGCGCCCACAGCCAAGCTACTCTGACAGCCTATTTTCCCTGGAGAAACACGTGTGGGCACACATGCATAAGTCCTTAATGGTTGCGAGCTGCATACTCCCCCACCTCCCCAGGGCACCCCAGCTCTTAATTTAGCTCCCTGATGCGCACACAAGCACACCTGCTGAAGTCCTCAAAGAGTTGCTTGGCCAAAGACCTCTCAGGCTCAGTTGCAGATTGCCTGCTCGACCACTCTCGTAGCAGGCCCAACAGCTGCGGGCTTAAATGGAGCACACGGTCCTGCGCACACCCGTGCATGCACAAGTGTGTGTGTTGTGTGTGTGTGTGTGCGTGTGTGTGCGTGTGTGTGAATTGTGTGTATGTAGTGTGTGTGTGTGCCTGTGTGTTTGTGTGTGCGAGAGCTTGCACATGATATGTATGCAACGTATTCAGTGCGTGTATGTAATATGCATGCATTGCATGCAGGGTATGTGTGTATGTGCGTGCAAGCATGCTTGCGCGTGTGTGAGGACGCGCACGTGCGTATCTGTGTGCACACACGAGTTTGCACGCAAAGAGGAGCGTGTGCTCCAGCGCATCTGCATCCATGCTCGCATTCATGCTCATGCTCGTGCACACCAGCAGTGGAGGTGCATGCCATAGTGGGGAGTTTGGCAGCAGACGGTTTATCCCCCCAACACCAACCCATGAGTAAGCACATGCAAACGTGCGCGGACGACGCTCATGCTTCTTCCCTGCATGGCTCTGCTCCCCACGAAAAGGATGAGCTGCCCACATGCGCTCCCCTCGCCCTGCAGGCTCATGCCCTGAGCGCACCCCACCCAAGTGTAGGCCAAGTGGCTCTGGTGCCGCGACGCGGGCACACAGCTGTGCATCCTTCAGCAGTGCCCCACCCGACCAGCACCATCCTTCAGCCCCACCCGATCCAGAAGTCCCCACCCGATCTAGACATCCCTACCCAACCCAGCACCATCCTTCAGCTGTGCCCCACCCAATCCAGACCACAGCACCAGCCTGGCTGCAGTGGCGCCTGTCCCTGCGCGCATGCCCCGCTCGCCTTGATGCAACGGCTGGGGCGACGTGACACACGGCCCACCCACTGAGGTGTGCGAGCTTGCAGGCTCTGGGGGAGCGGTCCCAGCGCACCTCTGGGTCTGCTCCCCCTGCGCAAGGCACAAGGGCTCAGTGGTGCGCCACCCAGTGGCCGCCCATGACCCATATGCTATACGACCCACGTTGATTGAGTCATGTGACATGACCCGTGTGCCCTGGAGAAAAGTCACACCTCCTCCATGTGTGGAGACCGAGCACCTTCTGTTTATGGGGTGGGACCTGAGGTCCTGTGTGCAGGCAACTGAGGTAGCGCCCCGTCTGGCGCTGTGTGTGGAGACCGCGCACCTTGGTGAAGTGGTACCGGGTCCAGCTCACGATCCACGCAAAGATAGTCAGCGCCAGGAGCCCAGAGCCAGGGAAGGTGTCTTGGTGGCGCAGCAAGGAAGGAATGAGTCCCGACCTGCACAGTGTGCGCTGTGGCTGAGTGTGACACTACGCATCACACAGGAGGTGGTAATAACCGGCTTGAGCTCGTGTTCCTGGCTCCTTCCGCTGTTTTGTGTGGAGGCCTCACTGCAATTTGCATCAGGGATCCCACCAGCAATGCATTGGGGGGCAGCATCTAAGGGCCAGTGAGCACCTTCAGCTCCGGATACTCGAGCAGGCGGCGGGGCACCTGCGATGGAAAGTCAACTATCCACCCTCGCAACCTGTGAGTTCGGGGCTCGAACCTCACTAGAGGCTCACAACCGGCTAAGCTGCCCTCGTTCGGCGGATACAGCCTTGAAAACCTTAAACCTTAAGGGCCAGTGATGATGAGGGCTGACTTGCCGCATAGAGGATGGAGCTTGTTTGCGTCTTGGCTCCGCAAGCGGATTTGCTCACGAGCCTTTCAAGGGAAACAGTTGTTCTACAGACGTGGCTTCTTTGGCTGGGGCACGCACTCTCTCCCACATCCTACAGATAATCCCTGCCAAACTGACTGATGATCCCTGCCGGACTAACTGATGATCCTTGCCAGAGACTCTGTTGCAATCCTTGTTAGAGACCAACCCAATGCCCCACTGTCTGCGATGGAACAGATCAGGGGACAAAAATCTTGCTGGCATTGACCACCACAATAAAATTGCAGCCAAGCTGCGCAGCGCCCCCTCTTGGCAAAGGGAAGGCACTGAGCCTTGGCACTGCCACACTGAAGCAGCTGGTCCAGCTTTTCTTGCCGCATGGTGTGCTCGCGCGCACCTACTGCATTGCCTCAAACGTGTGCCTGCCACCACACGGGCCCATCCTCAGCTGCCCAGGCCTGCACGTTGGGGCCTGAGCCCACTGCGCTCAGCCCAGCTTGCTGCCAACCCAGGCTCAACTTACTGCGTTGCTTCAAACATGCGCCTCCACACAGGGCCATCCTCAGCAGGAAGGGCACGCCCGTCGGAGCTGCGTGGAGGCTCATGCCATGGGTACATCTCTTCATCTGCAAGCGGGGGCATGGCAACTGTCAGCAGCTGTTGCCACCCTCTTCAGCCCATCCTTTGCTGCCGCAATCCTCAGCAGCCGTACATCTAGTAGATGTCCAGAGCCACCAGAGGCTCTTCTGTCATCCCTTCTCACCATCCTCCTCTAACAGGAACCCGCATCACCATGTCCTTCCCTGTCATCACTTGATGATGTCCTTCCCTGTCATCACTTTTGATGACGTCCCTCAGGCAGCTGCTGCCACAACTCGCCCTGGGGTATCACTGTGGGCAACGGCAGTGCATGGGAAGCAGGCCACATCTCTACTTTGCCCGACACTTAAACACATGACTGCGATTGCATGGTGGTATAGATGACACATCCTAGGCCATAATGGTCAGCATGGCTGGTGCTGCAAAGCAAACACTTGGAAGGCTCGGGTTGCATGGCTGGCGTGACCCTCTTCATGCGATGCATGCTTGCCAAGCTTGCCAAGCAGAGCACACACCTGATAAATGGGTGAGCTTTTCATTGCTTTGGCCTTCACACATCCCAGCTCCCAGAGTGCATCCTCTGGCTTGGTCAATGCATACAACATGACTGAAGATGTTGGATAATTAGCCGAACAGCTGCCTGCCTAAAGGAGGACGCCCTGGGCATGGAACGCAGCGCACAGCCTGCCAAGCTTGCAACATGACGTGCAGGCGCGGAGAGGCGGGCCACACCAGTGTTGACCTGGAAGCACTGCATGGCCTGGCTTGCGACATGCAGGTGCGGAGAGGCAGGCCACACCTGTGTTGACCTGAAAGCGCTGCATGGCCTGGCTTGTGACGTGCAGGCGCAGAGAGGCGGGCCGCACCTGTGATGATCTGGAAGCACTGCATGGCCTGGCTTGCGATATACAGGTTCTCATGTCCCAGCAAGTCCTTGAGCTGACTGCAGGCAGAATACCGTATTTGCAGGCCCTCTGAGGAGCAGGCATGGCAGGCGGCACCTGGCTGTGTGGAATGCGTTGCAAAGATATAGCGGCCCAGCATGTCTTTCGGCTGGCTGCGAGCAGGAGGGGGGCTGTGAGGCTGGCCAGGGAATGTTGCCAACATCACAGCAATGAACATTGGGGCAGCTAGTCAAGGAAGGCGGTCATGGGCAGCCACCACCTCCAAACTCAAAACAGTGTGTAGGTGCTCTCGAGAAAGCAGAAACGCACCGACAGTGTGGCAGCCAGTCAGGGGCACGCAGCAGCCGCCCCTCATTGGCGTGCTTGCTGACAACATGAATAACTGCACGCAGCAGCTGCCCCTCATTGGTGTGCTTGCTGGCAATATCATTAACTGCACGCAGCAGCGGCCCCTCATTAGCGTGCTTGCTGACAACATGAATAACTACGCACCAGCTGCCCCTTACTGGTGTGCTTGCTGGCAATATGATTAACTGCAAGTGCATGGCTCCAACCCTGGGGCCACCCAAGGACGATGTGGTGGCTAGTGATCAGCCACCGGACAGTGAGCCTGAAGATCCAGCTGACAATCAACCATGCAATGCTTGTGAACCCCACTAGACGAGAAAAAGGAAATCACGTAGTACTAGGTTAAGGGCCAGTGGGCCTCTCTCAGAACGCATGGCACAGCTCATCACCTCCCAGCACAGGAGCATTGCCCATTTCCCTGACACACACACGCGCACACACACCACCCACACCACACAAACACACACCCCCACCCTCACACCCACACACACCACACACCCCCACCCTCACACCCACACACCCACAGCCAAGTAGCTGGCAGCAGCCCACTAGACAGGATGGCTGCACGCCAGATCAGGGGCGCCACCACTCACATGAGACCTCCCGCCTCAATGAAAGGCTTCACGCGCCCCCAGCTGCGGCAGTGCACCAAGTAACTGCAGAGCGCACAAGCATGAGCACGCACTCAGTCAGTCAAGTGCACCAGGGTACCGCACATAGGCGCAACACCAGTCTGAAGGTGTTTTTCTTCATGGGATCCAAGATGCATTGAAACACAAGCAAACCAGAGCAACGGCAGGCGCCACATGCAGAGCAGGTGCTGGCACAGCAAGGAAGCTATGGTTGGGGAACATTAACAAGCACAAAGCCCTTCAGCACACACATCCAAAGGCTTTATGAAGTAAAGTAGACCGACAACTTGAACAAACACCCAGATTCTCGCTTTCACGACCATGAAGACCTGAAAATAGGGCAGCATATTGTCCCACACAACTTTTGATGTGATCGGGTGCGCTGACTCACAAGCTGGTAAGGGCATGTGTCAGGCACTTCCCCTGCGACTCCTTGTGGGGTGTTGCTACTGGCATAGTCAACAGTCTAGGGTAGAGTGCCATGTCTTCTGTCGATGGAGAGAACAGGATTTGGCGTGCCTGCCATTTCAACACAACAAAAGTTAAGAATGCTTGTTTGCAAAAGCAATGGCATAGGCTATTTGATAAGTTTGTTGGCCATATCTTTCTCTGTTCCTCCAAACTGGCCTCAGCTTATTTCGCACACTACATGTTTTGCCTGTATGCATTAAACATGAAATTAAAACTTAAGACTAAAAGTATGTCTTTGCCTCCATGCCAAGTCCCATCCAAGCAATCAAGCAAATCAAGCAAAGCTGACTGATCAGATTGGGACAGTGGCAAGCAAATAAGGACAGTGCACCAGCACTCCAGTAGCACCGTGTTCCTGCATTCTCAATTCTTGATTCTTCTTGCTTTTCTCAACTCACCCATTCTGCCGTGACTGGTGTTCCCAGGCATTGCTGGAGAACAGCCGAGGGCGGATCTTTGTGGCGCTTTTGCATGGCCTTGATGATGGTCTTAGTAAGCTCTTCATCTGGTAGAGGCTCTATAGCTCTCATAAAGCCTTGGAACCCTGTGTCTGAGCTCAGGGATAAATGTTCCTCAAGCGAAGCTGAGAGTGCATTCGAATCCATAGACACGAATAACAAAGATCATGCGAATACTCTTAACTAGATAATAAGAGAAATATTGCAAGTCAGAGTCCGCGTCCCTTTCGAATCACAGGATTATCACTTGCAAGAAATTCAAAGTCAGAACAAAGGTGTCGCAAAATATTTTTTTCTTAATTTTCTTTTAAGCATTCAACGCGTCCAAAGCATTCAAGCACTCAAAGCAACAGTCCAGCATTATTCCAATTTGACTTTTCCTTGTAGAGGCATACTATCCAATTTGTTAAATCAGCTTCAACAGAGGCGGTCTTTTCTGTGACAAAGTTGGGCCATAGCTCATTTCAGAACCTCAGGCCAACCAATTTCCCAACCAATTTCCCAATCTTCCACCTTTATTCCATACCAAATGCTTTAGCACTGTCTCACATTCCTCACATGAGGAATTTGTCCTAACCTAGGTAAACTTGATTTCAATCATCAATTTCATCTTCTCTGCATGCACAAACTCTTGCAGAGTATAATCCTTCCTTTGACGCTGTAACGGTACCGGTCTGACAGACCTGGCCACTTGGGTCCAACCAATTCCGGTGTTGGATGCCACTTTGGCACCTTCCTACTCCTTTGGAGGAGCGGGGGGACTTAAATCCCAACCCTTATGGGCCCTCGCTGCTGGCACCGGTTAGCTATTGCAACCTCCTGTTGCAATATTCATACCCTTACAGGCGCTGTGGACTCCATGTCAGGTGAAATCAACGTCACATAGGAACAAGCGTCATGGCATGCCATACAACAGATGCTGTTCCTTCTTCATTTACACAGATGATCATCATGAGAGCAACAGATGCTGTTCCTTCTTCGTTTACACAGATGATCTCATGAGAGCAATTTTACAAAGCTCTTCACAACACTGATTATAATCTACCCAATTTCTCTCTCACACGATGGCTTGGCTGCCAAGCCGTTTGTACCCTTTAGTGTCAAGCTTCTACTGAATGCCAAAGAAGCTCTGCATCTTTGCTAATGGTAATCCTCTTAGTCTTGTCCAGACAATATCGGGAGATGATTACCAAAACTGGGTAACTCAGTTGTTGCTCAGCCAGAAATACAAGCAACTGACCAACCAACTTCAGTTTGACTTCGATCGTCACTGATTATGAATCGTCGTGACATCCACTTTTGGAAACGGACATTTTGACAACTTGAAGTGCTCTTGTGCGGCTGTGCAAGATTAGATGCATGTTCTTTTTCACTGTCAAGACTTATTGTTTATGTGCCCTCTCAGAAACAGATATTCATTCCTTTTTCTCCCTTTTTGCTCGTCCTATTTTGTAGAGGCCTCTTACAAGGGGGTTACAAGGGGTTACAAGAAAAGACCTTCAGTCAAGAAGTGCAACTGCTAGCGCTAGCTTGCTCATAAAAAGTTATCAGTGCTTGAAGGAAGAGATAAAGCTTATTTGTCACGCCAGATTTATGCAGTGCCAGATTTATGCTGCATTGTGAGCCAGAGGTCGGTTGAGTCAGTTGGAGGAGTATTTGATCCTGTTGTCAGTTCAGCTATAGCTGTATTCCTGACCCAGAAAAGCAGACACATTGTTGAAGCCTGCGGGAGGAAATAGGGATGCACAAGTCCTTCGGAAAGAGACCAAATGTGGATGGGCACCGTGAAAAAGGACGTGTTGATAGAAGGAAAGAAAAGAAAAACTACGCAAGCAGCAAAAAAACTCCTCATCATGAGCAACATGATGTTGCTCATCTTGTAAATCATTAGCATTGCACAAGTCACAAGTAGGGGAGGTATTGTGAGTCCAGGTCACAAAATTTTATTTGTAGTGTGTGAGCCTGCCATGCTGCAAATGACGTCACAAGAAAGGCCTCTTACATTTGTAAGCCTTGCCTGGTCATCGTCTTTCTTTTCCTTCCTATACAGCCCAGCGGACTTTGCCACTTCATCTCAGACATTAAAGATCACATCTTGGCTGGCTAAGACCAGCCACAAAAAAATCAGCCTAACGTCCAGGCAATGTCCAGGCTGGCGGTTGACTCTAACTTGTCACCCAACTTGTAATTTGCTCCTCTATTCACTCAAGACATCCTGAATCTCATGACGTGTCTTCTTTCTTAAACCAGAACAACAATAAACTTCCTTCTTTCCTCAAGTCTTTGTGGAAGCTGTGCGTACTGGACAAGCTCTGCACGCCTGCGAGCAATTATAAAGAGTATAAAAAACCGATCAGGCGTGCACGGCGTGCGTATGTGAGGCACCAGAAGGCAGTCTTCCTGAACAGATTGCGCAAACATAGCCCTGAGATCCATGCTATACTGCGCAAGCGAAAAGGAGCACACCAAACACCCATCACCAAGGATACCTGGGAGGCATATCTGCATGAGCACTTCTGTGTCCCATCAAACAGCTGCCCTCCACCACATAGGGCAGCTGCAGAGGGTAGCTGCCCTGAAAGCCACACAGGAAATGTTGAAGCACAACCGCATGGCGGGTCTGTGGAAATCAACTCCACAGGTCCAGCAGCAAGTTCTTCACAAATTTTGGATAGCTGGGAACAAGGAAGCATGGGTCGCTGCCTTGAAAGCGCAACTGCTGGACACCGGGGGGTCTGGGGAACCATCAACAGAGGAGTGCAGTCCTTCATGGGAGCTGTCCGTGGGGTAGCACAGAGGGTTGCGGCACGCTGGACTGGGAATTTTGGAGCCTCTGCGTGGGACATGGCCGTTCCCTTGGGCCGCAATCACCCACCACCTGAGGTACTGTTTCAACAAGGTGCACAGAATGGGTGGATGCCTGACCCGGATGCTCTTGAACTTCCAGAAGCTAATGCCCTGTACCCTATTGTGTGCGAGTTCATGCGCAAGCTGAATGTCCGGGCGTCACCTGACTTTGATTATATTGCTGCCCTTTTTATCAAGTATGCTGAGAAAGAGGTGCCAGCTGTTCATGGACATGGTGTTGAAAAGAAGAACGTGCTGGCACCCTACTTTGCCCGCTTCTTTGCCTTGATGATGGAAAAAGCTCAGATCCCTGAGATGTGGAAGGCAGCCAAAGCAACACCATTGCATAAAAGAGGTCCTGTGCTGGATCCAAACAACTGTCGCATGTTGGCTGTGAGCGGAACAATGTACAGGCTAGGCTGTACGTGAATGTTCTGAGATTATATGTGTCGGAGTGATGTCATAAGAACAATAAGATACCTGACACGCAATTTGGTTTCTATCCAGGCAAAAACACTCTCCAGCCCATGTTTATCCTCAGACATTTGCTGCATGCTGCACAAACAAAAAACCTCATGGCTCACCTAGGTTGCATGCAGCATTTATTGACTTCAAGCAGGCATATGACTCCATTCCTAGGTGTGCCCTTTAAGAGCACCTCCAACGCGATTGCATGCCCACCTGCCTCTTGGAGATCATTCAAAATCTGTATGATGCAGACAAGTATGTGCTGGTGGATGGAACTGAGCAAACAAGGGTGCGGCCTACTTGTGGTGTCAAACAAGGATGCCCTCTTTTCACCTTTGCTTTTCTCTCTGTACATCAATGATGTCGATTGCACAGCTCGGGACGTACGTGGGGCGGTGACAGGAATAGCTAATGTTCGGATGAAACACGTGTTGTATGCACATGATCTGAGCTTAACTGCAAATGAGCCAGATCAACTGCAGATGATGTTGGATAGGCTGAGCGCCTACGCTCTAAGGAAGGGACTGATTGTGAACACATCTAAATCAGAGGTGATGCACTTTAACCCTCGACGCACAAGGGGACCTGTGTTCATGCTAGGAGGGCCGCAGCTTGCCAACAAAGATTTTTTTTAATATCTGGGCATGATCTCCGCCCAGACACACAACATGGCTGCTGCAGCTGAGCATATGCTTACGCCTTTCATGGCTGGTTGTTGTAGAATCAGGCAGTTTGCATTGGAGCACCGGTTAACAGATAGACCACACAGCATGCTTTGGTTGGCTAAAGGTTATGCACTTCCAGCAAGCATGTATGCAAGTCAAATATGGGGCACTAGGTACATGAAGCAAGGAGCTGAGATGGACTGCCCTCTGCAATCCTTCACATGTGCTTGCTTAAAGGTATCATAGGTGTAAAGCGCACCACTCCCAACTGGTCTGTGTTACGTGAGTGTGGCCACGAGCCCTTGCAATTCTATTGGTTCCGAGCGACTGTGCGATTTTGTAATGCTCTGCTGTGCAGTAATGGTAGAACTCTTGCCAATTCCTCAAGGCTGATGTTGCGATGAGCACTGTCAACAAGAAGTGCTGGAGTGCTGAATTCTTGGATGCTTTACATGGTCTGGAAAAGAGCGGTGATTTCCAACATCGTGAGAACATTCCAAACGATCTCACAGTCAGAATTTGTTGTTGATGTGAGAAAGAGGTTGAGGAGTATCTGGAACCAGGCAAACCAGCTAGGCAATGAAGATCAGACGGACAAGGCTGCAAAATATCATAATTGGGTTGCTTGGCCTCTTAGGTTGGTGACTGTTGATGGACCGCCTTTTTCTGTACCTAGGCATCTGAATCTGGGCAGGCAAACACAGCGCAATGTGGCACGCTTCAGGTTACATTCCCATGCGCTGCGTGCTGAGACAAGTTGCTGGGAACATCATGATGGTACCTGTGATAAGTGTGGCTTGCAGGCAATTCAAGACGTAAAACACGCTCTTTTCCTATGTCCTTGCATGCAAATGTGTTCTTTGACTCAAATTTTGAGGCTTCATTTTGCAGACTTGTTTCACGATTTACCACTGGCACACTGTGGCACAAAATTACAGTCAATCAGACTGGAGCTTTTTATTTCTCCCAAGCTTGTTCTGAGGATGTCTTCAATTTTTCCAGAGGCAAACTAATGATTCCTATTGTTTTATCTCAGAGCTTATGGATGTTTTTCTGTATGCTTGGTGTTCACCAGCAACCTGAACAGTCAAACTACCTGGCTCCCTAAGATGTGTCTTACTTCTCAAGCTGCTCCGGATACTCAAGCAGGCGGCGGGGCACCTGAGTTGGAAAGTTGATTATCCACCCTCGCAACCAGTGGGTTCGGGGCTCGAACCTCACTGGAGGCGACAACCGGCTAAGCTGCCCTCGTTCGGCGGATACAGCCTTGAAACCTTACCTTACCTTACCCACCTGGCTGGAGTTCAAACTTAAACTCGTAAACTTCTTTCCTCAATGAATTACTTGCTTTCCATGAGGCAGGCAGTCGCTTCTTGACTGATACTATCAGTGATAGCCTTATTCTCGTTCGCCTCGTAAACCTTGGAAGGTGTTCTTGTTCGCCGAAAACAGCTATGCACTACTGTCATAACTTTTACCTGAGACCACTTGGTTAAGTTTCAAACACAAGTTGTCTAACCTTACCTGTAGCCTAATGCTTGTATTAGCTAATCCTTTCCCTCATGCACGCCAACAGAGTCTGCCTGGGGAGGTCTCTTTTAAAAATCCCCCCTTACACCCCAGTGCTCAGGCTAAGGATGTGAAATTGATTCTCTTGAAGCAGACATACAAATCACTTATTTTTCTTTCTGAGACAAATATGGAGTTTTGTTGTCTGGCTGGCAGTCAGTGCCCAGCAAGCCCAGTAGTCAACCCATCTGGCTGAAGGTCTAAACCCATTGTAACTTAATATACACCCCAGACAGGCAAACTCGAACCTGCCCATTCCATCATTCCAGGAAGTTTGTACCGACAACATGAATTTTGTCCCATAGACACTGTCTGTGTGAACAAAATTTCACTTTTTTGAAATCTTTGACCAGCAAGCAGACATTCAGCTCTTGAGGGCTAGCAAGGACACCTGTTTATACCAACTCCGCACAAGATGGAAACTGAAGACAAAACATGCATGGCCACGGTGCGGCAAAATTGGAACCAGCATAGCAGCTGGAATGCATTTCCTAGTTGCGAGGCTGTCCCTTCTTCATTGCAGAGAGAAAACCAGCCTTGTTCCCCTCACTCATGACACCCCCCACAAAACTCTCCAGGCGAGCAGTCTTGCTTGCGCGAGAACCAACAGCCACTGCCACAGCCGCAGCAGCCGCAGCAGCTGTGTCGTTGCCTCCAGCCGTTTGTCCGGACTGCGGGCACAAGCAACCAGGAGAGATTTTAGCCATTTGTACTGAAGGGTCTACACACGTCACCCACCTTGTCATGTGGCTTGTACGCGCAACACCAATGGTTGACAAAGAGCATGCACAGAGAGAGAGAGAGAGAGA
>LKMJ01002388.1_pt1 | contig 17226 bp, 26 predicted proteins | sample 643391 | NCBI WGS metagenome assembly LKMJ01 (sample SAMN04112250, study PRJNA286221) | soda lake metagenome | biome: soda lake; feature: Kulunda Steppe; material: water; isolation source: sample PL-Br10 brine of Picturesque Lake | place: Russia: Kulunda steppe | collected 2010-07
CCCCCCATGCCCCAGCTCTGCCCCCCTCAGCCTCTTACCCCCCCATGCCCCAGCTCTGCCCCCCTCAGCCTCCTACCCCCATCATGCCCTCACCCTCCCCTGCCCCCCAGCTCTGCCCCCCTCAGCCTCTTACCTGGGGCTTGCTGCGCCGCTGGCCCCGTCGAAGACGGCCCACCGCTGCTGCCGGCGCCAGAGCCTGGCGCGGTGCTGGCAGACGCTGGAGCGGGTGGGGTGCCCCCGGGGGGGCGCGGGAAAGAGATGCTGGTGGCGGGACTGACAGAGGCGGCAGGTGGCGCTGCATGGGGGGCAGCGGCGGCTGAGGGCGGGGCCATGGGTGGCCGGTCTGAAGGAGGGGGATGAGTCCGGTGGGGTTCAAGGGGGGGGCCCCCATTGGGGGCAGCAGTGCCCGCATGGGATGCGAGTGCGGAGGCGCCTGCGTGCAAGAGAGGAGCGGTGCACGCACAAGGTGTGTGTGTGTGTGCTTGTGTGCACTTGTGTATCTTTTTGTGCGTTTGACCTGTGGCCGTCCGCTTTTGCATAAGGGGTGTGTGTGGGCCTGTGGGTGCTTTGTGTGACTGCGCCACCGCGCCGCCTGTCGGTGCTGCGCCCTCATGCTGTTGCGCGGGGGCGCTCTGCTGTCAAGGTTCTCGCCGCTGTCTGTGCTGCCCGGCTGTGCTTGACCATCTGCAATGGTCCACCATGATGCACCATCTCATGATGTGCCACCTTACCACTGGATGGACCCCTGCGCACCACCTGTGATGCACCATCTCACGATGAACCGCCTGACAAATCACCACGGCCCACCATCTATGATGCACCGCCAGCGATGCACCATCTATGATCCACCACCAGTGATGCACCACCAGTGATGATGCACCGCCACACGATACAAGTGCCCATCACGGTGCGCACGTATGCACCACCACCCAGCTGCACACAGGCGAGCTGGGCAGCTGCCTGGAGGCAGCAGGTGATCGCTTGGAGGCAAAGGGGTGCACCCTTTGATTGATGCTTGCAAGGGGTCGACAATGTGTGTGCACACTCCGCAAGTGTCCAGCGCGCACACTCCGCTCCCCCCCACCCTCCCCGCCGCCCCAACCTTTTCCCTGTCTCCTCTCACTGCAGAGGCATCAGTGCACACAAAGCCCCCTCTCACTGCAGGGGCATCAGTGCACACAAAGCCCCCTCCCACTGCAGAGGCATCAGAGCACTCAAAAGCCCCGTCTCACTGCAGAGGCATCAGTGCACTCAAAGCCCCCCAGCCCTGCCCATGCCAAACACCAACTCCAAAGACAGTTCCGGCGCTCCGCGGCCCCCCTCCACACCACCGCGACCCAACACCTCCAAAACCTTGCCTTCCTTTCCCCCTCACTCCCCTCCTTGTCTGCCAAGCCTCTGGCCGCCCAAGACTAGACCCACCATGTGCCGCAAAAGACCAGACCCACACGTGCGCAAGACCAGACCCACCATGTGAGGAGGCGGGCGGCGCTGCCACGGCAGGCGCGCTGTGGCCGGGCGCCTGCGGCTTCAGGGCGTGCGCTTGGGAGCTGCGGCGGCTGGCGCGGACCGTGGACTGCCAGTGCAGCTCCGAAACTGGCAGGGCCTGGCTCGAGCGCAGCTGCGCTGCGGGGCCGGCCAGCTTGCGCACGTCGGTCACAAAGGCACTGCCGTCTGCATGCGCCGGGTGCAGGCAAGGCACATGGGTGTGTAGGGGGGGGGGCCTGCGCGCTGTGACAGGCTCGTGCGCGCTTGCCTTTGCGGCTGCGCTACTACAACAGATGTGTGGGCTCTAGTGACTCGAGCGTGGTGGCACAGGGGGCAGGGAGCAGGTGGATGCCCTGGCTGAGTGAGTGCTGGCCGGGCAAAATATAGGCCCTCGGCCTGAGATGCAGGCAGCAGCTGGCCAGAAATCACGGGCACGAAAGCGGGTGAGAGGGTGAGCATGCGGGTGAGAGGGTGAGAGGGTGAGCATGCGGGTGAGAGGGTGAGCATGTGGGTGAGAGGGTGAGCATGAGCGTGCTGCCTTGTTGGGGGCGGTCAGGGCCAAACAGGCTGGCCCTTTTGCGCGCTGGTTGCCTGCACTGAACACCTAAACGAAGGCTGCCAGGATATGGGAGGGAAGACGCCTGGGTCCAGTGCCTAGCATGCTTGTGCCTCTATAGATGGTGCGTTCCAGAGCTCAGATGCTTGCATGATCACGTGCTTGGTGTCAAGACCACCCCCTCCAGCGGAAGCAGTGCCACCACGCCCGTCTGAGGCTCGCTGGCTGCAAGTCCATCTGGGTACACTTGCAAATGGCAAAGCACACACGCGCACAAACCACACACCAAAATATATACTTGAGCACACTCATTTCTGGATGGTCGCAAATGAGCATGCAACACATGCACGCGGCACACAAACCACACCCTCGCACAGCACAGCCATGTGTGCGCCCGCGTTATCACCTGCTGTGCCTGCGGCCAGGTACAGCTCATTGTCACACAGCGCGAGGCACGTCAGCGGCGCCGCCAGCCGCGCCTGCTGCACAGTAGTGCCTGTGCGCCGATCCAGCGCCAGCAGCTGCCGGTCAGCGCCGCAGCTGTGGGAGCACAACAGCAGCAGGCAGCAAGCGTGTGTGCCTATTTGTGTGTACATGCATGTACGTGTGCATGTGTGCGCATGTGCATATGTGGGTGTGTGTGTGTGTGTACAGGTATGCGTGCATGGGTGCGTATATGCGGGCATGCACCAGCTCTCCCAGTTGCTGCTCGGGCTGCAGCGGCTCCTTGGAGATGCGCCAACTGCGCACAAAGGCGCTCGCCAGAGAGCACAGCGGTGGAGAGGGTGTTACAATGTTTGCGGCGCATCCCTGAGCAGCAGCTGCAGCCATAACGGCAGGTGGGGTAGTGGGCTTGGTGGAATCTGGTGGATTGGGTGACGGAGTGGGCGACGACAGGCAGGGAAGCGGACAGCAGAAACGAGGTGGTGGCTAAGGCGGGGTCTCCTAGCTGCGCTGTACACGCATGCTCCTCTGCGGAGGCTGCTCATGCTCAGGTATACAAAGGTATGCACATAATTATGCACGAATGCGCACACACATGCGTGTAAGGCACACAGGCACACACTCACACATTTGAAGACGAGGGATTGGGTGTGGAGACACACATGCATGCAAGGCACACACACACACACACACACCTGAAGACAAGGGATGGGTTGGTGTGGGAGAGCGCCACGCCCGTGACCCTGTCTAGGTGCTTGTAGGGGATGACCTGCTGCTGGGGCAAACCCCCCTTGATGGACCACAGGCATACCGTGCTGTCGTCGCAGGCCGCCGCCAGCAGGCCCTGCCAACACCAAGCAACAGTAGCGGCAGCAGCCATAGCAGGACTGAAGCAAACAGCAGCAGTTGCAGTAGGATTGAACCAAACAGCAGCAGTCGCAGTAGGATTGAACCAAACAGCAGCAGCCGCTGCTGTCATAGCAGGACCAAACCCAAATTTCACAGGCACATCAGGCCCTGCGGGCGTTGCAGCAGCAGCAGCCGCCGCCGCCGCCGCCGCCATAGCAGGACTGAAGCAAATAGCAGCAGCAGCAGCACCACAGGCATAGCAGGCCTTGCGTGCGTTGCACCAGCCTCTGCATCAACATCAGCAGCATCGGCATCAGCAGCAGCCATAGCAGGACTGAGCCAGAACCACACAGACACAGCAGGCCCTGCGGGCGTTGCAGCCTGCAGCTGCATGGCCGTGGAACGGACCAAAGGGGCAGAGCCACACGCAGGCATGCCCTGCTCTGTGTTGCAGGCCGCTGCCAGCCCGCCATGCACCAGCACAGCAGCACCACCAACATTGGGGCATCGCACAGGCGCGGCTTGCCTGGACTACCACTGTCCCTGCCTGTGGTGTGGGCCATTGCACGGGGGTCTCGTGCCCACGCACCTGCTCAACAGGGCTGAAGCTCAGGCAGCGCTTTGTGGGGGCCTTCGTGTCGCGCGCAGCCAGCACGGCCAGAGGCTTGGATGACCCTGGCACGTGCAGCAGCAGGGTGCCGTCGGCGCTGCGGGGTTGGGATGAGAGCAAGAAGCGGGGCATGAGGGTATGAGGATGAGCATGAGGCGGGGCAGGAGGCGATGGGGTGAGAGCAAGAGGCGGGGCAGGAGGGGATGAGGATGGGCAGAGAGCCAGGGCACAGGGGAGTGATGGGCAGCAAAGTTTGGAACAGGGGGCATGGGGCGGCAAGGGAGGTCGAAGTGCTGCAAAGAAGGTGGAAAAAGAATAAGGAAAAGAAGGAGGAGAAGAATGCCAAGATGAAGAGAGCAGGGAGGGGCATGAAACAAGGGAGGAGGGATGAAGAGAGCAAGGAAAGGCAAGGGCAGGATGCCGCCCATTGAGGGCCCGAACTGCACAACAGCAGCAAACGTGTTGCATGCATCGAGGCATACATCAAAGCATGCACTGGGCCAGCATGCCCGATATCAGCGATGCGTAGCCCTGCTGGCATCTCCTTGCTCTGAGAGCGGGGTCGCTTGATGCGCGACACAGCCCATCAGAAGCTGCGCACACGCCCAGCAGGAGACCATCCCTGTGGTGGCTCGACACGGCCGTGCATGGAAACAGGTCTTTGCCTGGCGTGCGAGGCAACACGTGCGTAGCAGGTGGCCTCCATATGTAGACCTATGGATGCTCCTACAGGCGACATTGGCCCCTTGCATGCCAGGGCTCCTCAGGACACCAAGACAGTCACAGACAGCCACACACACACGCACACGCACGCACGCACGCACAAGCACACGCACAGCGCCACTTCAGCAGCAGCCCCTGCCATGGTTCCTGTAGCACCACTCTGCAGGTGGTGGGGGGTCCTCGGAAGATGCTCCGCGGCTTCGTTGAGGAGCGTGCGGCTTCATTGACATGCGTGCGGTTCCGTTGAAAGGCGCGCGGCTTTTCTCGGTGCTCTGGGGGCTGACCCTTTGGCCCCCCCCCCCCCCTCTGTCCATGCAACCGTGAACGGATCACGTAGCGCATGGGGCTTGTGCATTTGTGCCTCCTTCCCATCAACACGCAATAGAGGATGCCGGTGGCACAGGGGTGACCCATATGCCCTGTGGCACAGGGGTGACCCATATGCCCTGTGGCACAGGGGTGACCCATATGCCCTGCGCAGCGCTCACCTGGCGGATGCCAGGTACTCGTCGTTCTGCGCAACAGCCAAGGAGGTGATGCGGCTCCGGTGCTCCCTGAAGGCCGCCATTTCTGCCTGCGCGTACAGAGCGCCAGCACAGACACACACACGCGTGAGTCACCTCAAGCTTTCAAGCATCCCTCCCTGAGAGCCTGCATCACTGTACACCAGCACAAACATAAGTATGTGCAAGCAAACACGCGCACGCGCACACACACACAAGTTACCCAGGCTTTCAGGCAGCGATTTCTGAAGGCCGGCATCCCTGCATGCGCAAACGTTCAGCCAACCAGGACACACACAAGACACACAAGGTGCATAGAACAAGCACGCGCATGCACAAACGATTAGAAGAGGCACCCTCTGTGCCACAGGTGCCAGCTGTGTGCAACACTGGCACACACACACACACTCCTCCACCAAGAAACCACTTGACCAGCCGATGTTGCGCATGGGGCCCAAGACTGGCGCAAGGGCAAGCAGGGGCACTCTGCCGCGGGCAGGCCAAGACACAGGCCAAGCAGCCTCAAGCCGCACGCGCAGCAGGGTGCGCACACTGCCCTTGGCATGTGCCTCTTTGTCCTTCCGGACACAGCTCAGCCAACGCGCAGCTGCAGCAGGCACCCCTCATGCGCGCTGGGCATGCTGTGCAGGTCATTGGGTGCGGCGGCCCTGACCGCCATGCAGAGCCCCCAGGCGCACCTGCAGGCACACCACACCTCGCTGCAGTGCACTGCAGGGTGCTGGCGCATCCGCGCACGCACCACACGCAGGCATGTCCCCCATGTGCCGAGCCAAGGGCGCGCCTGCTGGCATGCTCAGCGCGGGTGCGTGTGTCCCCCCCGTGCAGAGCCAACGGCGCGCCTGCTGGCACGCTCAGCGCAGGCGCGCGTACCCCCCACGAGCAGAGCCAAGGGTGCACCTGCTGCTTCAGGTCCCACGTGTAGATGCAGCTGCTGCTGCTGCCCGTGTGCAGCAGCTTGCTGTCCTTGCTGAAGCGTGCGCACGTGACCTCGTCCATGTCTGCCGGCCTCATGGTGTCCAGGGGCAGGCTGCCCAAGTACTGACCTGCAAGCAGCAGCAGCAGCCACAGTGGCAGGCACAACGTGGCCTTCCTATTGGCCCCCAGGGCCAGCCAGGAGCGGCAGCGGCAGCAGGATCAGCAGGAGCAGGTGCTGAGTGACTGGCAGCTGCGACAGCTTCCAGGCGTTCAGCGGGGTTGGGCTGCCCCGTCCTTTGATGCAGGGCAGAGGAAAGGAAGAGGGCAAGTCATTGGGATAAAGTGATGTGGATGGCGCGTCTTTACCTGCGCTGTACAGGGCCACGCTCCCATTGTTGCCTCCCAACGCAAGCACCTTGTTGTTTGCGCTCCTGTGCATGCACATGTGCACATGTTGATGTGTGTGCGCACGTACATGGGTATGTGCATGCATACGCGCATGTGTGTGTATGTGCATGCATGAGTGTGTGTGTGTGTGTGCGTGTGTGTGCGTGTGTGTGTGCGCATGCCTCTGCGCACCACAGTACATGCGCATTACCAGGCATCCCCGAGGTGCATGGGTGAACGTGCATAAGCATGCGTGCACATCCAAGCGCTCAAGATGTTCCTCAGGAGGGTCTGCCCAAAGCCCAAGGTTTGCCTGGAAGGGCGTGAGCCATTCAAAAGAGGTCACTGCTCACCATTGCAGTGTGTTCACAAATTCTTGAGGTTGGATGTCCTGTCTGGTGCTGAGGGCAGGATTCCAGACACTGCAAGGTGTGGACAGAAGTTTGACGTAGCTGAAGTACTGCTGCAGGATCGAGTGCCAAAATGGGTCAAACAGGCATGATCAACCTGCGAGCGTTGACCTTGAAAAACATTCAGTTACAAAGCTCCAGAGGCACACTTATGCAAGGAAATCAGACGGCTGCATACCTGACAATATTCCCGACAGCACCTGCAAGCAGGAGCCCGCTGGACCAGAAGCCGTCCATCTAGCACCAGGCTTGCTGATTGCTAGCAAGGGATTAGGTATCACGTCGCTCAGCCTTTGACAGATGATGCTCCAGCAGAGTTGCTACCGACTGCACAAGACAGAAAGTATGTAGGCCATGGGAAAGGGGCCACCAAGGCAAAGGCAACGACCCTCCTCCAAAGTCCTCAGAGTAGAAAAAGAGTCAACGGGGATCATGAGGGTGAACAGCAGTGCATCACTCATGGCGAGTGGTGAAAGGTCACAAAAGTTTTCTCAACTGCACACGTGGTGATGACACAAATTGTTGTGAAGACACAGATTGTGCCCGTGATTCGGGCTTGACCAGCCAGCGGGGAACTTCATGCTTACTTGCATGCACACATTTATGCACAGGAGCACCTGTCTATTACACTGAGCATCAGAAATGCATTTGCCTGTGCCTGATTCTATGCAGTCAGCTGCAGTTTACCTTCTGACAGATTTTGACTGGCCCCGGCCTATCCACAGACACTGTCCTCCCATGACATAGATGCACACGTTAAGACATACAAAGTCTCTACTGGCAGCGGAGGATCAATGTGCTCTCCTGATTTCTCGATCTTCAGAACGAAAATATTTGAGGTTACAAGTAAGTTTAAAGAAAAACGATTCCATCAAAAAGAGTTTCTTAAGAGCAGACACAGTTAGAGAGAATCAGAGGACCGCCAGAGGGGCTTTGTTTCTCACAGAGTCCATGGTCCGTTCACCCTCCTCAAGCCACTGCCTGTCAGGGGGAAGTGGCATTGCGGCAGCAAGGGCCTTGACCTGTGTCCACCAGTCACAGGTGGACGGGTGGAGTCCAGACTGCGTAAAAAGCTGGCTTTCACACGCTGCATACATCGCCACGCACAGCTGACACCTTCTGACTGGGGAGGGTGGCGCTGAGAAGTAGGCTGCGCTGTTTAAGCAGGCCCAGGCCTGCAACAGAAGCGGCCACTGGCTGCTTTCGCCCTGCACATCAAGCTGTGCCACCGCCTGCCACCGCAGCTGCGCAGGCAAACTCCCCGATGGCGTGCACTCCACTGCTTCAATCTTGCTAACATCTGCGTTGCCTCTGCTCGACTGCACCATTTGCTGGCTCGTAGGCAGTTCTGCTAGCCGGGGGATTGGTGCCCCCAATGCCCTGTCTGCACCGGTTTGAGGTTGAGGCGCCAGCGGCGGTGGTGGCAGCTCTATGACCAGCTGCATGATCCGATCACATACCATCTGCAGTACTGGCGCAATGGCTTCGTGCAGCTCCACATCCGTGCCCTGGGTGTGCAGCTGTGGCCTCACGGCCTCAGCCCCGCCAGCAGCATCTCCCATGCCGCTGTTTCGGGCACCTCCGCTTCCTGAGGCGCTCGCACTTTGCACCGCAGGTGTCGGAGCATCAAATGCACCAGCCACCCCACGGTGTTGTGGCTTGCAGCTGCAGCCCAGCGCAGCAGCGCTGCGCACTAGGAGCAACAGGTCAGGCAGGGAGTAGAGCTGGAGGCTGCAGGCGCACGCCCTCAGCAGCAGCAGTGCCAGCTGCAGGCAGTCTGGGGAGTACACAGGTGGCTGCTGCTGCTGCTGCTGCTGCTGCTGCTGCTGCTGCGTGGCGCTGTGTATAGGAAGGATGGCTGGGCTGACCTCCTCCCCAGGCCGGGCAGGTGGTGGCGTGGGCAGGAGGCGTGAAACAGCCAGCATGAAAGCGGCAACGTCAGCAGGGGCAGCCAGACTGATTTTCTGCGTGCAAGGGCAGAGGAGGTGTGGAGGCATTTCAGGATCAGGGTGGGGGTGGGGGCGAGGGGCGGAGGCAGTGAGAGAGGGGCACGCGGCAGCCCCTGCAGGTTGCCAGAGGGAGGAGGAGGAGGAGGCAGGGCGAGAGAGGCTGGCAGGCGTACAGGAACCGCCAAGCGAAGCTGTGGTCCTTCAAAGCCACATGTGGCGCAAGCACGGCTCTTGTGGACGCCCATGCATACGCATGAGCGCATGCATAGGCAGACACAAGCGCATGCACACACACAGGCCCACTGGCACACAGGCACACATTCGCGCTTGAACACATGTATGTGTATGTGACATACCTGATGTAGTGCTGAGCACAAGCCAGGCAGCCACGCCTCCACCACCTCCCAGGTCTCTAGGCCTGCGTGCTGGCCCTCTGCACCCGCCCGCTCCCTGCCCCTCCAGATGGCAAGTGCCAGCGCCAGCTGCGCAAGGTTCCCAGCACGGCAGTACGCATACTTGTCCCTGCTGCACGCGAGCACCATCTGCAGCAGCTGCTTGCCCCACAGGGACATGTGCGCCTGTTGTGCGGGGCTGTGGGCTTCAGGCTGAGGGTCGGGCTCCTGCTGCTCCTCAAGCAGTGACTGCTGCCAGCCAGGGGCGGCCTGCGAAGACGAGGTGTGTGGCCGCCGTCGGGCTGTGAAAGTGAAACATTGCGCCACGTGCGCTGTGTTCGACTGTGCTATGAAGGGCGGGAGCTGCTGGGAGAGCCTTCACTTGTCCAATGCGCGCAGAACATTTTCCCCCTCCATCTGTCCCACCTCAGAGTAACAGCTCCCCCTCACACACACACACGCACACACACACGTATACACAAATACCGAGCATGCATAACAAGAGGAGGTTGACGCACATGCGCACAAGAACGCATAAAGCAAGCAGGCAGGCAGGCTGGTGGGGGTTGGGGGTGGGGTGCTTGCACCGGTGTGCATGTATGCGTGCGCATGCAGCAGCGCACCTTAGCCGGAGCAGCAGGGGGGGGCAGCAGCCCCAGCAGCGCCGCGCCCAGTAACGCAGGAAACCAGCGCTTGGCCAAGACGTGGCGGCTGCCGCCCAGCATGCGCACCAGGAGCCTCCTCCCCAGCTCACCCTGCAGCCACGACCAGGATGGTTGTTGGAGCCAGGTCCGGCCAAACAGCTACACCATGCGAGCGCCTGGGAGTGTGTGAGGGGGTGTCGGCAACAGGGTTGCGGGGTGCCGGCGGGCACAAGCGTGTGCGGGCTGTCGGCAGCAGGGTCGCCCCAAAAGAACAGGCGAAAGGTTGGCGTCCCTGCCTGATCTTCTCCCCAGGGCTGAGGGAGGGCCTGCCAAGGGTAGGCGCCCTCCCAGGGCTGAGGGATCGCTCCCAGGCACAAGCGTGAGCGGGCTTTCGGCAGCAGCCCAGCTGGCCGATCAGCTGCATGACCTGGTGGGAGGTCAACCCTGACAGTGTCAACCTTGTGGCCTTGCCTGCCCAGGCTTGAGCATGTTCATGCAGGCGGCTTTGACCACGCAGCATGGGCGTCTGGGCAGGCAGCGTTTCCCTGCATACCCCTCAGCCTTGATTTCACCCCCCTTTAATAAATACAAATACGCTCACACACAGACGCTGCACCACTGTGCGCTCCCTTGCATTCCCCAGCACCTGCCAAACCAGGGCAGCTGGGCAGCTCGGCTCTCGCCACGACCTGCAATCTCAGCCTAGTCCAAAGGACAAGCGCAGGATTCCAGACGGCAAAAAAATAGTGCTTGCGGCAGTGCACTAGGCGGAGGCACCACAATTTGGGCAGCCCTGCGCCCGCTGCGTAAGCCTGAAGCGTTAGGATGGGTAAATAGGGTGGTCTGATCTGCCAAAGAGACTCGGCGAGACTTGTGCAGATGGGTAGGGCCTAGATGGGAGATCATCGTTAGAAAATTGATTTTCACAGCGTAAAAAGCTGAAAATTTCTTGTTCTTTGATATAATTAAAATGAGTGAATTATACAGGACAGAGGCCAGGATGAGTTACAAGCTGTTCCGTCCTCTCTCCCCCTGTTCCAGCCCCCAATACCACCTTTAATAAAGGCAACCTAGCTTGATTAACCCAGCTGCTCAATCCTGGAAAGTCTATTCATCTTTTCCGGCAAGGAGCTGCAGGCTAGACTCCAGGTCGATCTCAGAGAAGTCCTAGTTGTTGCATTGGATGCAAATCAGCTTCTGCGCACAATTCAGAGCAAGCCTTGAGTGGTGCTTGGTGTACAGCTGGCCCCAAACTGACCAGTTGCGCTCACTAGCACAAGCTGTGAGGTGCATGCACAGCAGCCGCACAGCCATTGTGGCAAGGGCAGGGAAGCCATGCTTGGAAGCCCACTGGCGCCAGGCGTTGACGTGCTGAATAGTTGGGCTGCTGTTCTCCTTGATGAGAGCTGCTATATTACTCAGGGTCTTGTTGAAGGGCTGCAACTTGCCTTCCTTAGCCACTGCTTTACTGTACTTCTTGCATACCCCAGGCTTACAGTGTGATTTGGCTGTTCCTGAGGGATTTGCTGGGCCAAATTTGGTACCACAAAGTTTGCACCGCAGCTTGCTAAGAATCACCCTGGAAGAACCACACGCCATAAGCACCACAGCGAAGCAAGTCCACCACCAAGTGCTTTCTTTCCCCTTCCCCTTCCGACTTTTCACACTCTTGAAGACAGCATCAGCAGGGGTGCTGGCTCCCAGGAAGGATTGGCATCCCATCACCCTGTCTGTCATGCCCAAGCTCATCACATCATCACGCCATTCATCGTCCCATACTAATTCATCTCTTCATCTAAATTTCTATCTACTTATACATGAAGGTGTGGGGGGGGTGTATGGGGGTATTGCTAGCACTTGTTTTGCAGAATTCTGGCAGTTTCCAGCCAAACAGGTGACACTCATTGTGACTAGGGTCCCCCCCATCCTCCAAAGAGACTCTGCGAGTATCAGCGAGTCTCGGCGTCGGCAAGTCTTGGCGAGACCCCTGCCCAACATAACTGAGGCAGCAGCGGCCTAGTACAGCAGAGGCTGCCCCACTCAGCAGGCATGGAAGGAGCCGAGCATGCGTGAAATTGGCAACTGCTGTAGAGAAGGCAGTTGCAGCCCTCAGGCGTAATGCGGGCCGTGCACGTGCATGTGACAGCACACATGCCAACAAACGTGGAACTACGCAGGCCATTGCAAATAGCTAAACCTGGGCTCGTGAGCACTGCGCTGGACTTGCCTGTGGCTGGTACCCTAGGGCCCCCAGGGAGGCTAGCGCCTGCGCCGTGGCCGAGGGCCTGCGCATGTGGCATGGTGTGAAAGCGGGCGCGCTCAGACTGTGCTGGGTGGCAAGGTCACGGGGGTAAAGGGGGGGAGCAGGGACCCAAGGGCAACGCACTCAAAAAGCCAGATCAGTTGGCTGGCAGGCCTTAGGGGGGCGGCAGTCAGATCAGTTGATTAGCAGGCGGCAGTGGGGGGGAGGCAGCCAGATCATTTGACCAGCAGGTAGTAGGGAGAAGGCATGTTGACAGGCAGGCAGTGGTCCCCAGCTAGCGGCATGGCGGGCGAATGGACAAGCAGCGCAGGAGCAGTGTGGCAGCGTCTGCATTGTACGGATGCATTTGTTGCTGTGCTGATGCATCGTGAGACCTGGAGGGGCTGCGTGGGACCATGAGGGGGGTATGGGAGGGACCGCCTGCCACTCGTGCAGCTATTTCTGCCGGCAAGTAAAAGCGTTTTTGATACCGTGGGCAGCAGCGCAGCCAGAGCAGCGGCGCTGCACAGAGCACTATCTGCCTCCCAGGCAAGGCAAGCTACCGCGCTTGCGCTTGATGTCAAGCGTGCAGGTGCACAATCTGTGGCACGTCTCTTAGATTGTGCTCCCGCTGCATGCATTGTGGGCCAATGTGCTCCCCGACGCCCTGTGCATGCCACGTTGCTGCGGCTGCCTGACGCTGCGCTCCCCTCGTGCCACAAGCAGGAGCCCAGCTTTGACCCGTGCGTATCATCTTGCCACAACCGTCTCATGGCACGCTACGTAGCATATGCTGCCGCCCCGCTTCCGACTGTTTCGGGGTTGATCTCATCATCAGTATAGCTAACAGGATGGACTGTGTGCATAGTGTGTCGAATGTCGTAGTACACATCAAGTTTGTGACCTGTGCATGCCACTGGCGACCCGACCCACCTCAGGCTCTGCAGCGCGCGCGCCAGCGACGCCTCGTACGCGGCCACCCAGGGCCTTGGGGGCCGGTAGCCCAGCTGCGCAAACGCGTCGCACACGATGGCAAGGCCCTGCATAGAAGGAGCGCCCAGCCAGGAGGAGGGATGCATCAGGGGGGTCGCCGAGTCAGTGATGCTTCAGGGGGGCTGTTAAGTGAGGGATGTATTGCGTGCAGAGGGAGCTACTGCATGAAAGATGCGTGCAGAGGGCGCTGCTGCTTTGAGGGATGTGTCCAGAGGGGATGCTGCGTGAAGGATGCATTGCGTGCAGAGGGAGCTGCTGTGTGAGGGATGCGTCCATGGGGGCTGCTAAATAAGAGTGCAGTGGGAGGTGCTGCGGAAGGGATGCATTGCGTGCAGAGGGAGCTGCTGCGTGAGGGATGTGTCCAGGGAGGATGCTGCGTGAAGGATGCATTGCGTGCAGAGGGAGCTGCTGCGTGAGGGATGCGTCCATGGGGGCTGCCACGTAAGAGTGCGTGCTGAGGGAGCTGCTGCGTGAGGGATGCATCCGTGGGAGCTGCCGTGCGAGGGTAGCCTGGCTGGGGCTTGCGGGCCTGGCATCCTCCCTGGTGCTATGACCAGGAGGCGGGCGCGGGTGTGAGAGGCACAGGCTGCAGGACTGTGAAGGCGGCCAGGCTGGCACTGCATACAACAGGGCAAGTGGGGCTGGGCAAGCGCGCGGCCGGCACGGTGCATAGGCAAACACGCACGTGCAGCGGCGCGCGCACACGGGTGCGGCGCAGTTTCTTGCGCAGCGCTGGTGTTGGGTCGGTGATGTGCGCACGCGCCTGGGCGCATGACTGTACCAGGGCAGCGCAGCGAGTGCCATGCGTGCACACGCCTGGGCGCATGGTGTTGCCAGGGCTGGACGGTAAGTGTCGTGCATCCACGCGCCTGGGCGCATGGCTGTGTCAGGCCAGCGCTGGTGCCGGCCTCGTTGATGGGCACGGCACGGAAACGTGAGGCTGCATTCCCAAAGGTTGCCACATCCATGTTAGCCACAACAAACTTTGAGCTGAAAGCCCACTAACATGGATGCGCACATCCACAAATGACCACACATGCGCACGCGCCTGGGGGGAGAAGAAGGGCAGCTGGGGCTGAGACACAGCTATCAAGCGCGCCATCCACGTATTCGGGGGCCGGAGCTTCCAGTTGGCAAGGGCCATGGCCAGCAAACACAGCTCCTGCGCCGTGCGCACACACACATATACGCAGGGCGCATGTTTGTTGTGTGCATTGCAGCGACAGTCACTGCTCGTGACAGGACCCCCAGACGCAAGCCACTCCCCAAGGCACAAAAGACTGAATCACGGTGCACGGTATCTGGGAGCTAGGGCCCCCACCCTCGCGCTTCCTTCCCAAGTGGGTTGCAGCGGCAGGCAACACAGCCTCGCGAGAGAGATGAGTGGCCAAACAGAAGAGCAAAAAGTCGGGCTGGAGAGAAGCCACTGGCAGTGACCATCTGGCTGCCAAAACAGCTGCAGTGACAGCCAGCAGGTTGTGGAGCCGCCCAGCCCATCTGTTTCCTGACCGCGTGAGCCTACCTTGCCACCACCCCTGCCACAGACTCTGTTGCCACCCCTGGAAGCCAGCCCTGGAAGCTGTGCGCAAAAGCTTGGTACCTCGCGCCACCCCGCCATCCTTCCACCAACCCTGGCAGCCGCACCTCAGGCCCTCCACCCCTGTCGTGAGCCACCTTCACCCCACTTGATCACCCCTGGCAGCTGCACACGAGGCCCGTCACCCGTTCGTGCCCCGGGCCTTGTATGCTGGCAAAGCACTACGCCACAACTGCCACCCCTACCCCCTTTCCCCCTTTCAGCCACCCCTGGAGCTACGCCACACCCGCCACCTGCGCCCTCCGCCCCCCCTCCCTCCCAGCCTAACTCTGAGCGCGCACATGCCACACCAACCTGGGGGTTTGCCTGGGGCAGGCAGCCGTAGGTGGCGGCCACAAAGGCGCGCACGAAGGAGGGCCCAGGCTTGTGCTGCAAAGCCACCAGGGCATACGCAAGCATGGCCAGCGCCTGGGGGCCCAGGCCCGTGTCTGATCGTGCCCGCAGGTCCCATGCGCCTTGGCCTGCTGGTGCGTGCCTAGCCTGCCAGCCCTGCTGCGCGCCCTGGCTGGTCAACAGCGCGCCTCGGGGCCCGCACTCCGCACCCCAGCTGCCCCGCGGCGCGCCCTGGCTCACAAATGGCGCACCCTGGACCCCAGGCTGCCTGCCCTGCCTGCCCGGCTGCATGCCTCGACTGTCCTGCTGCACGCCCTCGCTCACCAAAGGCATGCCCTGTTTGCCCTGCTGCGCGCCTTGCCTGCCTTGCTGCGTGCTTTGCTCCACCACATGCACTGCGCCCTGGCCGGCCTTTGCGCGCGGATATCTAGGGAGGCGCGGCGAGGGCCACGACCCTGGCACGCCCGCCAGCCAGCCTGCAGGCGCCTGCGCGCCAAGCTGCCCCCTCCCCTGCTCCTGCGCCGCGCCCGCTGCTGGCAGTCCCTCTGCCCCCTCATCCACATCACCGAGCCCTCTGCTAGAGTGCACGCGGCCCTGCTTCTGCTCCCCTGTCCCCCATTCCCCGTCTATCTTGCCGCGTCCGGATCGTTCGCCTTGTCTGCCTGCGCTGTGCTCAGCAGGGCCGCATGTGGGCATGGGGCCACCTTCAAGCCCCCCAAGGGAGCCAGCCCCACATTCTGCGCCCCCGCACCAGCCTACACCAGCCTGGCGCAAGGCCATGTGCTCCACATGCACCAGGCAGGCATCCAGGAATTCCGGGGGGGGTGCACGGCGCAGGACGGCCAACGCCCATACGCACGTGGCCAGGGCCTGCGCCAGCAGGGGCACCCGGTTGGGCGGTGATTTAGTTGGGTAGTGATGCAGTCAGGTGGTGATGCTGGTGCATGATTGATGAGTGCGGTGATGCAATGATGGAGTGATGCAGTGAAGCAGTGCGCGTGCACAGGGCCACATACGCCCCTAGCACGTTACATGCTACAAAAGTGAGGGGGCGTGGCAGTGCAGGGGCGCAGAAACTCGGCAGCGTCAGGGCCATGGTTGGAGGGCAGTGTTGCTGTGAGACCTTGCTCTCGCTGCAGCAAGCTGCCTGTCACTGTGGAGCAGCAAGCGTGCAGTGGGCTGATGGAACACCAAAGGGTAGAAGGTATGCTGAAGGTACCACAAAGGAATCTTGCTCCTCTAAAAATCGATGCAGCTCTGGTGCTGCATGTGCTCGTGCTGATGGGAGGGCATGTGCGCAAGTGGGCAACATGGGCAGGCGCATGAGGGCGCACACGTGTGCCCACTTACACGCACACGCACACACTGTATGTGACATACACATGCACCCACACTCGTGAAACACACACACACAAAATGCGCACCCCAGACATTCAATGGCGCCCACCCACCTGGCCCCCGCCCTCGCTTGAGCTGAAGTCTGGCAGTGCAGCGCGCAGCGTGCTCAGCGCGGCATGCACCCAGGCCTCTGGGGGGCTCCACCTAAGCTTGGCCAGCGCCCACAGCGCAGTGGACAAGTCCACGGGATTGAACCTGGGGATTGAGGGCAGGCAGCGGCACACGCAGGGTAGCAAGCCCATTGTGACGGAGGGTGGACGGGATTGAACCTGGGGATTGAGGGCAGGCAGCAGCACAAGCAGGGCGCCCACTGCGATGGAGAGTGGACAGGTCCACAGGCTTAAGCCTGGGGCCTGAGGGCATGCGGCGGCACAAGCAGGGCGCCCACTGCGACGGAGGGTGGACAGGATCACAGGCTTAAGCCTGGGGCCTGAGGGCATGCGGCGGCACAAGCAGGGTGGCACGCTCACCGCACTGCCCAACACCAACTTGCAGCTGCGCTGTTGTGAGGTACCCACCCCCCCCTGGCCCACCAGAGGCTTGCTCACACTTCCCTTGTGAGCGGCATGAGTAGCATGGGCAAGACACGACCAGCTTTTGTGCAGCATGCGCACCACCAGAGGTTTGCTCGAGCCTCAACTGCCGGCGGACACCAACTTGATGCCTCGTGGGACACACACACACACACACACACACACACGAGCACACACAAACACACACACACAAACACAAACACACACACACACACACGAGCACACACACACACACGAGC
>LKMJ01002389.1_pt1 | contig 17225 bp, 13 predicted proteins | sample 643391 | NCBI WGS metagenome assembly LKMJ01 (sample SAMN04112250, study PRJNA286221) | soda lake metagenome | biome: soda lake; feature: Kulunda Steppe; material: water; isolation source: sample PL-Br10 brine of Picturesque Lake | place: Russia: Kulunda steppe | collected 2010-07
CCCCGCCCAACCCGCCCACCCGGCAGCCGGCCACAGGGCGGCCCCACCGTCCGCACCCACCCGGCACACCGCCGAGCCAACCGACGGTGAGGATCGAACACCTGTCATGACCCGACGCCCGCTGCTGCTGACCACGGCCCTTGCCACCCTCGCGCTGGGAGGTCCGTTCCTCGTGCCCCCCGCCACGGCCTCCGACACCACGGGTCACCGCGAGCTCGCCTATCCGGAGAGCCGGTTCGAGCCCCTGGGTGGACTCGACGTGCATCACACGGTCCACGGCGACCCGACGTCGACGACCCTACTGCTCTCCCACCACTTCTACGGCAGTGCACCGACCTGGCGACGCCTGGTCGCCGAGCTCGAGGGTGACCACCACCTCGTCGCCTTCGACCGCCCCGGATTCGGGCTCACCGAGCGCCCGCAACGCGACCGCTGGGGTGAGCTCAACCCCTACTCGCGCGGCGTCGCGGCCCGCTTGGGGTGGGATCTCCTCGACCACCTCGACGTCGAGGACGCCGTGCTGGTGGGTTCCTCGGCAGGCGGCACCAACGTGCTGGAGATGTACCTGTTGCAACCGGAGCGGGTGCGGGCGCTGGTGCTGGTCAGCCCCGCCATCACCGGCGACATCGGGCCGCCGAACGCCCTGCGTCCGCTCCTGCGCTCACCGCAGGCGCGTCGCATCGCACCGCGTCTGCTCCAACGCTTCGTCGGCGAGGTGGATGTACAGCGTGCAGCGAGCTCCTGGGCCGATCCCTCCCGGGCGACATCCGAGGACGCGGAGCCCTACCAGCGGATGCTGCGGGCCGACGGCTGGGACCGGGGGTTCTGGGAGGTCATCAACGCCAGCCCGCGCCCCAACCTCTCCGACGCCCTCGGTGACATCGAGGTGCCTGTGCTCGTGGTCTCCGGCGACAGCGATCCGGTCATCCGCCCGCGGTGGAACCAGCGCACCGCCGAGGCGATCCCGGGGGCCCGCTACCTCGAGTTGGAGGGATGCGGCCACACGCCGCAGGAGGAGTGCCCGGCAGCGCTGGCCGCAGCGATCGACGGGTTCCTCGCCGAGGCCGGCGTGCAGTGACCGCCCGCTGCCGGCCTGCCACCGCTACGACGCAGGATCGCTGTGGTCCGTGGCGCGTTCGGTGGAGGTCGCCGTGGTGCGCAGGGTGCCGGTAGCCGCCATCGCGTCGGGCACGGCATCTGCGCTGTCCTCATCACCTTCGGTCGGCGAGACGCGACGCTCGTCGGGCATCAGCGCGAGGATCTCCTGGACATAGCGGTGCGCGGCGTCGGTGAGGGCCATGTCGGTGCCCTCCCGTGTGGACCACTTGTGCCACAGATCGAGTACCTCGTGGAACACCTCCGCTGGCTCACGACGCCCGCGCAACTCGGTGGGCACGATCTCCACCACCGGCTCGAAGGAGCGCTCCAGCCACCGGTGGGCGATCAACGCCTCGGGGAGCGGCCGACCTTCGTCCTGCTGGAGCCAGGCACCGAAGTTGTGGATGTCGTTGAGCAGCCGCCTGGCCTGGTTGTCCTGGACCTCCATCCCCGTCAACGCGCGAAGGATGCGGCGGTAGCGGCCGGGCTCCACCACCGAGGTGCGCACCTTCATCCGTGTCATCCCCGGCTCGTCCTGCTCGAGCTCGAGCTCGTCCACGTCGTAGCCGAGCTCGTTGATCCGGCGCAGGCGCTCGTAGATGCGGAAGCGCTCGTCGTCCCCGAACACCTCGTCGCTGGTGAGCTCCGCCCACAGCTGCTCGTAGCGGTCGCGCAGCTCGAAGCCGATCTCGAGGGGGTCGGCGTCCGGTGACAGCACGCCGGCTGCCTGCAGGTCCAGGAGCTCACCCGCGCACTTCTCGATCGCAAGCTCGACGTCCATCTCCCGCTGCCCGCTGGAGAGCTCGTCGTACTGTTCACCCGTCTCCGTGTCGACGAGGTAGGCGGCGAGGCTGCCCGCATCGCGGCGGAACAGGGTGTTGGACAGCGAGCAGTCTCCCCAGTAGAAGCCGTTGAGGTGGATGCGCACCAGCAGGTGCACCAGCGCGTCCAGCATCGGTTCGCGGATGACCTGGTGTTCCTGGCGCAGGAACAGCAGTCGGTAGGGCACGGAGAACTCGAGATGCTCGGTGATGAGCACTGCCTCCAGCCGCACCCCGTCGGGGGAATCGCGACGGGTGACCACCCCGACGACATCGACCACCGGAACCTGTTCCGCGCGCAGATAGCGCAGGAACCGCCACTCACGCTCCGCGTACCGGAGGGGGAGCTCCTTGAGGTGGTAGAGCCGGTCACCGTAGGCCACGGTGCGCACGACGTGGCGGTGGATGCCCATCGGCATCTCCACCAACCGTTCGTGATCCCACTGGGCCAGGGGCTGACTCCACGGTAGATCGAGGAAGTCCGGGTGTCCGGTGCGGGCCGTCAGCTGGAAGCGCACGTGGGGTTCACCACCTCGAGGTCAGGTCGGCGGCACGCGTGACCACAGGCTGCGGGCCGGCCGTGCACCGGCCGGCCCGCATCCTCATCACAGGCGCGCATCGTGGCCGCGCTCGGACCAGCGCGGCCCCGACGGCGATGGGTCAGCCCTTCACCGAGCCGGCGGTCAGACCGCGGACGAAGAAGCGCTGCAGACCGAAGAACACGATCAGCGGCACGATCATGGAGATGAAGGCGCCGGCCGTGAGCAGGTGCCAGTCCTGACCACGCGAACCGATCAGCTCGTACAGCGTCACGGTGACGACCTGTTCACCGCCGGTCATGAAGATCAGGGCCACGAGGAAGTCGTTCCACGTCCACAGGAACTGGAAGATGGCGAAGGCTGCCAACGCCGGGACCGACAGGGGCAGGATCAGCCGCCAGAAGGTCTCGAAGTGGCTGGCACCGTCGACCTTGGCCGACTCGATCACCTCACGTGGCAGCGAGCCGATGTAGTTGCGCAGGATGTAGACCGCGAGCGGCATCCCGAAGCCGGTGTGCGCGAGCCACAGCTTCAGGAAGTCGTTGGTGACCCCGAGGCTGTTGAACAACGACGTCAGCGGGATGAAGGCCACCTGCAGGGGCACCACCAGCAGACCGACGAACAGGATGAAGAAGAACTCCCGGCCCTTGAAGTCCATCCACGCGAAGGCGTAGGCGGCGAAGGCAGCGGCCATGATCGGGATGATCGTGGCGGGAACCGCGACGGTGAGGCTGTTGATGAACGAGTCACCCATGCCGGCTTCCAGCACCGTGACGTAGTTGCTCAGGGCGAACTGCTCCCCGAAGGCGGTCCACCACCCGGTACGACGCAGCAGGGTCTCATCGGCCCGGAAGGAGGAGACGAACAGCCCGAAGGTCGGCAGCGTGAACAGCGCACACATCAACAGCAGCGTGATGCGTGGCCCCCAGCTGGCCCCGGTGTCCTCCTTGGACGGCTTGAGCGCCGGCTGGTCCTTGGTCTCCTCCGTGGGAGGTGCCGTTTGCGCGCTCATCGCATCGCCTCCTGCTCGCGGAACCGCTTGATGTTGATGTACATGAAGGGCAACGTCATCACGATCAGGGCGACGACCACCACTGACGCACGCCCGCGGTCACCGAAGGTGAACGCGAGGTCGTAGTAGATGTTGGCGATCACGTTGGTGTTGAAGTTCCCGCTGGTCATCGCGCGCGGGATGTCGAACACCTTGAGCACGAGGATCAGGATCGTGGTGGTCACCACCACGATGGTGGAGCGGATCTGGGGCACCGTCACCCTCCAGAAGATCTGGACCTCGGAGGCACCGTCGATCCGTGCCGCCTCGATGGTGTCGGTCGGGACGTTCTTGATGGCGGCCGACAGCAGCACCATGGCGAACCCGGTCTGCAGCCAGACCATCACCGCCATCAGTGCGAAGGTGTTCAAACGCCCCGTGCTGATCTGGATGATCGGGGTATCCATCGGCCCCGCAGTGGCCGTGATCAGGGCGGTGATCAACCCGAACTGCTCGGAGCCCGGCGGCCGCCACGCGTACATGAACAGCCAGATGGTGGAGGCACCCACGAAGCTGATGGCCATCGGCATGAAGATGATCGACTTGGTGATCTTCTCCCAGCGCGGCAGCAGGCGGTCGGCGAGGACCGCAACCAGCAGGCCGAGTGCCACGGCTCCCGCCGGGACGAAGATGATCCACAGCAGGTTGTTGATCAGCGAGTCCCTGATCCCGGAGTCGGTGAACAGGTACTCATAGTTGGCGAGGGTGAACTCCTGGTTGGGGGTCCCGATCCGGGTCTGGAAGCTGTACCAGATGGTCAGGATCGCCGGGTAGAGCAGGAACACACCCACCACCGCGAGCGCGGGGCCGATGAAGGCGTAGGGCTTGAAGCGCGCCTCCCACTCCTTGGGCATGCGCTCCGCGATGGCGTTGAGGACGTAGAACAGCAGCAACGCGCCGCCCACACCCAGGGCGATCGCGACCAAGCCTGTGACGAGGTTGCCCATCGGTGACTCTCCTCTCCCTGTCGGCCACCCGTGGCTAGTGGGCCGGTGGTGGGCCGCCACTCGCGGCGGCCCACCACAGGGTGGCTAGTCGGTCACGTCAGGTGCCTCAGTTCGGCCACGCCGCGTCGATGCTCTCGAGTGCCGACTCGAGGTCCTCACCGTCACGCTGGACGTAGTTGACCATCTCGGTCCAGAAGGCACCTGCGCCAACGGCGCCGGGCATCATGTCCGAGCCATCGAAGCGGGCGAAGTCCGCGTCGGAGATGATCTGGCCCTGCGCCTCCAGCGACTGGTCCGCGTACGCGGAGGTGTCGAAGTCGGTGAACGGCGACAGCCACGCACCCTCAGCACCCCACGGCTCACCGGACTCCGGCGTCGAGAAGTACTCGAAGAAGGCCTGGTTGGAGGGGTTGTCGGTGTAGGCCACCGCCAGGTCACCGGCGATCAGCACCGGTGCCCCGACGCTGTCATCGATCTCCGGCAGGTAGAAGAAGTCGACGTCCTCACCGACGGTGGTGCCGTCGGGGAAGAAGCCCTCGATGAAGCTGGCCTGACGGTGCAGGTGGCAGTCACCGTTGACCAGGTCGAGCGACGAGTCGCCGAAGGAGGTCTGCAGGATGTTGGGGGTACCACCGAAGACGTTGCCGTCGGTGAACCAGATCGGGTCCATGTACTCCTCGATGGCCTGGGTGACCTCGGGGGAGTTGAAGTCAAGGTCGTTGTTGACCCAGTCGTCGTAGACCTCACCGCCGTGGACGCGGAGCATGATGTCCTCGATCCAGTCGGTCGCGACCCAGCCGGTCGCGTCCGAGGACTCGATGCCGATGCACCACGGGACGTCACCGGACTCACGGATCGTGTCGGTCAGGTCGACCATCTCGTCCCAGGTCTCGGGGACCTCATAGCCGTTCTCCTCGAAGTACGAGGGCACGTACCAGACGAGGGACTTGAGGCTCAGGCGGACCATCAGGCCGTAGAACTCGTCGTTCCACTCACCGAGCTCCACCAGGCCGTCCACCATGTCGGCCTCGAGCTGATCGAGGTCGACCCAATCATCCGCCGCGACCGCGAGCTCCTGGTCCACCAGGTCACGCATCAGGCCCGGCTGGGGGTGCAGCACGATGTCGGGCGGGTTCCCGCCCTCGACGCGGCTGCGTGCCAGCTGCTCGAAGTCACCGGAGCCCTGCTCCTGCACCGCGACGCCGGTCTCCTCGCTGAACGCCGCGAACGCGGCGCGCAGGCCGGCGGTGTCCACATCGCCGGTGAGGGCGTGGAGGACGGTGATGGTGCCCTCCTCGCCGCCCTCGACGGCTTCGCCTTCCTCGACGGTCTCGAGGCCTTCCTCGGCTTCTGGGTCGGCGTCCTCACCGTTGCCACACGCGACGGCGAACATCGCCAGCGCGGTCACGGCAGCGATGGTCCGCCACCATCGGTTCGTAGAGATCTTCACGATCCACTCCCTGTCGTTATCGTCCGCCTCCAGCCGCAGCAGCGGCCGTGGTTGTCCTGCATCGTCCCCATCGTGGAGGACGGTGGTGCAACTCCCGGGCCTCCGAACGCGTCACCAGGTGCAGAGGCCGGTGTCGGGCCCGGGCAGACCGGACCCGACGGGTCCTCAGCGGAGGGCAAGTCCGTTCTCCGCATCGAAGAAGTGCATGTGCTCGGTCTTCACACCCACGTCGATCCGGGCGCCCACCGACGGCGGCTTGTCCGGCTCGAAGCGTGCGGTGAAGGTCTGGCCACCGGTTCGTGCCTGTTCCTTGAGCGCCTCGAAGGCCTCATCGTCATCGATGGCCGCCTGCATGTCCTCGGTGACCACCGGCGGCGAGTCGGTGTGGAAGTGGACGAGCATCTCCGAGCCGAGCATCTCGACCAGCTTGACCTCGCGGTTCTTCCACACCTGACCGGAGGCGACGCTGTCGGGAGGACCGAAGTGCTCCGGACGGATCCCGATGGCGACATCGGCACCGTCGAGTTCACCGGCCTTCGGGTACTTGTCCAGGGCCGCTTCGGGCACCTCGAGCTTGGTCTCACCACGGTCGAACGTCACGAGGAGTTGGCCGTCTTCCTTACGGAGCTTGCCCACGGCGATGTTCATCGACGGCGAGCCGATGAAGCCGGCGACGAACAGGTTGTCGGGCCGGTCGTAGAGGGTCTGGGGCGAGTCGGCCTGCTGGAGGCGCCCGGCCTTCAGCACCGCGACCCGGTCCCCCATGGTCATGGCTTCGATCTGATCGTGGGTGACGTAGAGGGTCGTGACCCCAAGCCGGTTCTGCAGGGCGGCGATCTCCGCACGCATCTGCACACGCAGCTTCGCGTCGAGGTTGGACAGCGGCTCATCCATCAAGAACGCCATCGGTGAGCGCACGATCGCGCGCCCCATGGCCACGCGCTGGCGCTGCCCACCGGAGAGGGCCTTGGGCTTGCGGTGCAGGTAGTCGTTGAGGCCGAGGATCTCCGAGGCCTCGTTGACCCGGCGGTCGATCTCCTCCTTGTCGACCTTGGCAAGCTTCAGCGCGAAGCCCATGTTGTCCGCGACGGACATGTGCGGATACAGGGCGTAGGACTGGAACACCATCGCGATGTCCCGCTCCTTGGGGGAGAGGTCGTTGACGACCTTGTCCCCGATGTACATCTTGCCGCCAGAGATCTCCTCCAGACCGGCGACCATCCTGAGTGCGGTGGACTTCCCGCAGCCGGATGGACCGACGAGGATGACGAACTCCCCGTCCTCGACCTCGAGACTCAGGTCGAAGATCGCCTGTGTCCCGTCCGGATAGACCTTCTGGATGTCGTCCATCACGACCTTGGCCATCGTGTGCTCTCCCTCCATCTCCGACTCCCCCACTATGGCGGTCGGAGGTCGTCGCTGCAAGCGTTTTCGTCGAATGGGTTCAGATCAGTTTCTCAGTAGTTCCGGACGAGGTCCCGGGACGGGCCGCCACCGGCGGTGGGGGCCCGGTGGTGCGGCGGACCACGAGCCGCGTGGGATGCGCCTCGTGGACCTCACCGTGCACGTCGGTGTTGCTCTCCAACCGTTCAAGCAGCAGCTGTGCGACACGCTCGCCCTGCCCCGTCACATCCTGATGGATGGTCGTGAGACCAACGTAGGCGGAGATGTCGTGGTCGTCGATGCCGATCACGGAAAGATGTTGGGGTACCTCCAGGCCCGCGTCGCGTGCCACCTGGATCGCACCGATGGCCATCTCGTCGGAGAAGGCGAACACCGCTGTCGGGGGTGTCGGCGACGCCAGCAGCCGCTGCATCGCCTCCGCCCCGCCCTCCGCGGAGAAGTTGCCCGGCACCACGAGTGCCGGGTCGCAGCTCAGGCCAGCTGCCGCGAGGGCGTCCCGGTAGCCGGTGAAGCGATCCACCGGCACGGAGAACCGGAAGGGGTCGTCAGGGATGCCGCCGATCAGGGCGATGCGGGTGTGACCGAGGCCGGTGAGATGACCCACAGCAAGCCGGGCCGCGGCCGCGTTGTCCACGGCGATACCCCACACCCCGGGCGAGAACGAACCCAGGGACACCATCGGCACCCCGGTCGCGGCGATGCTGGCGAACTGGCCGGACTCGAAGGTGGCATCCGCGAGGATCAACCCATCGACGCGCTTGCGGAAGGGCAGGTCGCGCACGAACCGCTCGCAGCCACCGGGACCCGAGGTGGTGAAGGGCAGCACGTCGTAGCCGGCGATCGTCGCGACAGCTTCCACGCCGGAGAACAGCTTCGCGTAGTACCACTGCCCGAGCATCGGCACCACCAGCCCGATGACCATGCGCCGTCCACCGGCCAACCGGGAGGCGGTCGGATCAGCGACGTAGTCGAGCTTCGCCGCGACGGCCACGACCCGTTCGCGGGTCGAGGGCGCGACGTTGGGAAGCCCTCGCAGGGCGCGCGACACCGTGGCGACCGACACCTGGGCCGCCTTGGCTACATCGTCGATGGTCGTGCTCACGACCGTGCACCGTCTCCCGCTACCGACGTCGCCAGACATCGGCTCTTAACTCCACGATAGCCACCAACGCACGGCGCCTGCAAGCGTTTTCACCCCCGATCCGGGAACCCGATGCGGCAGCACCCTGCAACTGCTGACCGATCGGTCTCCTCCGCTCCACACGGGGGCACGTACGGCTCACTACCGTCGGTGTCCGCAGGGAGGCAGCCACGTGGCAAACCCGTTCCTCGACCACCAGCGCGATGACCACCAGCGCGACGACGACCAGGGCCGCGACGACGACCACGGCGATGAGCGCCGGATCGCTACCGGTCCCGCGCACCGGCCGAGCTGGTGGCTCGGCGCCGTGGGCTACGAGGTCTACGTCCGCTCCTTCGCCGATGCGAACGGCGACGGCGTCGGCGACCTGCCCGGACTGCGCGGGCGGCTCGCGCACCTCGCCGACCTCGGTGTCGACGTCGTGTGGCTGACACCGATCACCCCCTCACCCCAACGCGATCACGGCTACGACGTGGCGGACTACCTCGGTGTGGAACCGGACTACGGCACCCTGGAGGACCTCCGCGGCCTGCTCGACGACGCCCACGCCCTGCAGCTGAAGGTCCTGATGGACCTGGTCCCCAACCACACCTCGGACCACCACCGCTGGTTCGTCGATGCCTGCTCGGGACGCGACGCCGCGCACCGCGACTTCTACGTCTGGCGGGACGCGGGACCGGATGGCGGTCCGCCCAACAACTGGGTGAGCCACTTCGGGGGACCGGCCTGGACCTTCCACGCGCCGACGGGCCAGTACTACATGCACCTGTTCCTGCCGGAGCAGCCCGACCTCAACTGGGCCGAGCCGCGGGTCTGGGACGCCTTCGACGACATCCTGACCACCTGGTTCGAGCGGGGTGTGGACGGGGTGCGCATCGACGTCGCCCACTCGCTGGTGGAGGACCCCGACTTCCGGGACAACCCCCTGCTGGAACAGCCACCACCAGCGGGCGGCGGTACGGGATCGGTCTTCGACCGCTTCGCCCACATCCACGACCTCGACCAGCCGGGCGTGGTGGACATCTACCGCCGCTGGCGCACGATCGCCGACGCGTACGACGCGGTACTGCTCGGTGAGGTCTACGTCCTCGACCCGGGCAAGCTGCAGCGCTACGTGGCTGATGACGCGCTGCACTCCGCCTTCGCCTTCGACGCGATCAAGGTGCCCTGGGACGCACAGGCGATCCGCACGACCCTGGCCCCCTACGTGGACGCCTGCGGGGACCGGCTGTCCTGGCCGCTGTCGAGCCACGACGACCCCCACGCCGCTGAACGCTTCGGTGGTGGCGAGGTCGGTGCGCGCCGGGCGCTGGCCTACCTCACCCTGCTGTGCGCCCTGCCCGGTGTGCCCTTCCTGTTCCAGGGCGACGAGCTCGGCCTCGACGATGCGGTGCTGCCCGAGACCGTCGCCGAGGATCCGATCGCGGTGCGGCTCGGTGTCCGCGGCCGCGATCCCCAGCGCAGCCCCGTGCCCTGGGAGCCGGGGCCGCAGCTCGGCTTCACCACGGGGACCCCCTGGCTGCCCGTCGGCAGCAACCGCGGCGACCACCACACCGTCGCCGCACAGCGCGGGCAGCCCGGCTCCCCGCTGGAGCGCACCCGCGAGCTGCTGGCCACGCGCCGGCGGCTGCCGGCGCTGACGGGTGACGCGCCCCTGGAGTGGGTCGTGGACGAAGGCCCCGTCGTGGCGGTGACCCGCGACGACGAGGTGCTGGTGGCCCTGCACGTCGGCGACGGCGAGGGCGACGCGCAGCTGGTGCTGCCGGAGCAGGCCGAGCTGGTCTTCGCCACCGATCCACGGACCTTGCTGCTGGACGGGGAGCTGCTCCTGCCCGAGGATGCAGCGGCGATCGTGGCGCTGGATCCGGCGGCGAGGGTGGAGGACCACTCCGACGTCCACCCCCACGACGGCCCTGGTACCGCCGCCAACGACGACGAGGAGACGGACACGTGATCGTGGTCGCAGGAGAGGCTCTGGTCGACCTGGCGCCCCGCGAGGGGCTGCTGCTGCCGCTACCGGGTGGCTCGCCCTACAACGTCGCCGTGGGCCTCGGACGGCTCGAGCGGACCACCAGCTATCTCGGCGGGTTGTCCACCGACGCCTTCGGTCAGCGCATGGCGGACCGCCTGGCCGAGGAGTCCGTGGACCTGTCGCTCAGCCCGCGGCTCGACGCACCCACCACCCTGGCCGTCGTCCACCTCGATGAGGAGGGCCGCGCGAGCTACGGCTTCTACCTCGAGGGCACTGCGGCGGCGCTGGTCGACGCCGACCATCTTCCCACGCTGCCCCAGGGTGCCAGCCTGCACGTCTCCCTCGGCGCGATCGGCTTCGCGCACGAACCCACGGGCCGCGCCCTGGCCGGGCTGCTCGAGCGCGGCACCGGTGGGCGGCTCACCAGCATGGACCCCAACGTGCGGCCCCTGGTGTTCGAGCAGGCCGGCGGGGTGGCCGCCTACGCCCGCATCATGGACCGCGTGGTCGCCGCCACGGACCTGATCAAGGTCAGCGACGAGGACCTGGAGCAACTCCACCCCGCAGCCGGGGGCTGGCACGCCGTCGCGAGCCGCTGGGCGGCCAGCGGACCGGCGCTGGTGGTGGTCACCCGGGGCCCTGACGGTGCGGTGGCGCTGACCCCTGACGGCCGTGAGGTCAGCGTGCCGGGGGAACACGTCGAGGTGGTGGACACCGTCGGCGCCGGCGACGCCTTCACCTCGGGGCTGCTCGCGTGGCTCGACCGCCAGGGCGTCACCGACCGCGCCGCGCTGGCCGCCCTGGACGACGACACCCTGCGTGCAGGCCTGGCCTACGCCCGTAGGGTCGCGGCGATCACCTGCACCCGGGCCGGCTCGGATCCGCCACGCGCCGACGAGGTGGAGGGCTGAAGCCCCGACAGCGCTCCACCTCGATGTCGGAGGACCACGGGCCGCCCCCTGCGTGGTGGGTCACTGCTCCGGCGCCCTCGCCGGGTCGCGGATCGCCTCGAGCCGCAGTTCCCCTGGCTCCTCATCGCTGTAGGACCAGTCGAGCTGCTTGAGGTGGTAGCGCTGGTGGTAGGTCACCTCGCCGGTGTCCTCGTCGATGTGCTCGACCAGTGGGGTCGGCAGGTCGGCGGGGGTCGGCTCCTCCGCCTGCACCGTGGCCACGAACTCGTCCACGAAGGCCTCGACGGTGGAGCCCACCATGATCTGGGAGCCCACGGGCAGGTAGCAGCGGTTCTGGTCGGTGACGGTGTGGGTCCAGCGCAGCAGCGACTCGAGGTCGGTCTGCTCGGCCTCGCCGCGCTGGACCTTGGCGAGCAGCTCCGCCATGGCGCTGTTGCCGAGCTTGCAGGCGTTGCACTGCCCGCAGGACTCCACGGCGAGGAAGCGCACCAGCACGCTGAGCACGTCCACGATCGACCGGGAGCGGTCGTAGACCACGAAGCCGCCGGAGCCGAGCCCACTGCCCGCCGCCTTCATCTCATCGAAGCACAGGGGTGTGTCCAGCATCGCCTCGGTGATCACCGCGTTGGACACCCCGCTGTAGACCGCTTTGACGTCCTGCGCGCCGGCGACGTCCACGAGCAGGGTGCGCAGTGGTGTGCCGAGCGACAGCTCGTACACCCCGGGGTTGGCCACGTCGCCGACCACGGTGAACAGCATCGTGCCGGGTGAGTCGTGGGTGCCGGCCTGCCGGAACCACTCGGCCCCGCGGGCCATGATCGCCGTCACGTGGGTGAGGGTCTCCACGTTGTTGACCACCGTGGGGTTGGCCTCGCTGGTGGTGGCGGCGAGCCCTGCCTCGAAGGGCTTGACGATGCGCGGCATCGGCAGGTCGCCCTCGATCACCTCGAGCATCGCCGACTCCTCCCCGAACAGGTAGGCGTCGGGGCCGGTGACGATCTCGATGCGCTCCGCGTGGGCCCAGCCGGCCTCGCGGATCTCCTGCAGGGCCGTGGCCAGCCGCGCGACGGGGGTGGTGAACTTCTCCTTGATCCCGATGTGGGCGGTGGCGGCACCCGTGGCCTCCAGGGCGATGCACATCCCCTCGAGGAAGGCGTAGGGCTGCTGCTCGATGAGCGTGCGGTCCTTGTAGGTCCCCGGCTCGCCTTCCGCGGCGTTGGCCACCAGGGTGACCGTGCCACCGCCCTCACGGGCCGTGGCCGCGACCCCGCGCCACTTGCGCGCGGTCGGGAAGCCGGCGCCGCCCCGACCGCGCAGTCCGGCGGCGGCGAGTTCGTCGCAGATGGCCTCGGTGCCGAGCTCCCGGGCACGAGCGAGACCCCGTCCACCACCTGCCTCGAGGTGGTCGTCCAGGGTGGTGACGGCGGTGGGGGGCAGGAGGCGGTCGGTGTCCACGGGCACAGTTCGGGCTCCGGTCGCGGGCGGCTCAGTAGGGGTTGGCGCGGTCCTCGAAGGCGGGATCGAGCTGGTCGGCGCGCTCGGCGGGGAAGGAGATCGTGTCGGGGTTGCCGTCGGAGACGTAGGGCCGGTTGCTCCCGCCCGCCTCGATGATGTCCAGCCACCAGGTCGACTCGAGCTCCGCGTCCGGGTCCACGTTGGAGCGGATCCGCGGGATCGCCAGGGGGTCGAACTCCGCCGCGAAGGGGGAGGGCGCGGGGTTCGAACCCACCAGCAGGATGCCCTCGTGGTCGTAGCTGCCCGCGTCGGAGGAACCGCTGGCAGCCAGCGAGCGCTCCTCGGGCCAGACCCCCAGCGGCAGCGACAGCGTCACCACCTCGGCGTCGGTGACCAGGTCGGTGACCACGGCGACGTTGGTGGCGAGCTCGTCCTGGACCTCCGCGGCACCGAGGTTGCGCAGGTTGGGGTGGTTGTGGGTGTGGTTGCCGAGCTCCATGCCGTGGCCGTGGAGGACCTCGAGGATCTCCTCCCCGGCGCCGGTCCCACCGAACAGCGAGCTCGTGATCACGTAGACCGACGCGCGGGGCTCGACGTCCTCGTACTCCGCGGCGATCTCCACCAGGATCCCGAGCGAGGTCTCCGGGTCCAGCTCACCGTCGTCGGTGAGCTGGGCCTGGGAGGTGGTCGAGTCGTCGTAGGTCAGCACCACCGGCTTGGTACCCGCCGGCACGTCGATCTCACGGCGCACGAGCTGGGTGACGGTGATCGGCCGGTAGTCGTTGTCGAACAGCCAGCGCAGTTCCTGGCGGTACTCCTCGGCCGTCATGTCGTAGACGCTGCCCCCGTCCTCGCGCATCTGGTGGTACATCAGCACGGGCACGACACCCAGCTCATCAGCGCCCACCTCGGCGGGGTCGATGGCGGGCTCGGGCTCGGGCTCCTCCTCCTCGGCGGCCTGGTCCTCGTCGGCATCGCCGGTGCCGTCGCCGTTCTCGCCCGATCCGTCCGCAGCATCGTCCGCATCAGCAGCAGATGGCTCGTCGACCTCGGTGCCCGTAGCGGGGTCGCCCTCCGCGAGGTCCGTGGCGGCGTCCTCACCTGCGCAGGCAGCGAGCAGGAGGAGCAGCGCCCCCACGAGCCCTCCCGCCCGCACCGCCCGCTCGGCCGGCCGCCGGGTGCGTGACGCGCCGATCGGTGCCGCCTCGCTGCGGGTGGCAGCGCGCGACGGGCACACGGACCCAGCAGTGCGCCGCGCAGCGGCACCCGTGATCATCTGTCGCACAGTTCTCGCCCCCAGGAACGGCCGCGGCTGCGGCGGGATCTCGCTCTCGCCGATCCTTGCGCACGGTATCGTTACCTGCCGCGCGCTCCACGGGGCGCCGCGCTCAGGTCGTTTCTACGATGCACCGACCATGGGTCGGTTCCCCCGGGGGACGAACGTGGATCACCGCACGCGCACCTCGTGGCCGCTCGCGGCGGCCCTCACCTCCCTCGCTGTGCTGCTGGCAGCCTGCAGCGGCAACGACCCCTTCGCTGACCGTCAGCTGACGATCGCGGGGCCTGAGGACGGCGCGCTCTACAACGCGGAGCAACTCGCAGGGCTCAGCGTCGAGGTCGAAGCCTCCCTGGCCGAGGACTCCGATCCTCAGGCCGAGACCGACGCCGTGCTCCACCTCGACGACGTGCGCCTGCTGCTCAACGCCGAGGATGTGACGGACGACGCCACCCGTGAGGGCGACACGCGACTGCAGTGGTCGGCCGCTGCACTGCCCGACGGGGCGCACCAGGTCGCCGTGGTCCGCATCCCGCTCCCCGAGCCCGATGAGACCGCATCCGGTGACACCGCCGAGGAACCCGACACCGAGGTGGTAAACGTCGACCCGGTGAGCGCGCTGGAGGAGGACGCCGACACCGGTGCGGAGGTCATCGAGACCTGGTCCTTCGAGGTCAAGGCCACGCCACCCGAGCTCGAGATCGCGGTCCCCGACGGCGGGCTGGTCGCCGGCGAGCCTGTCACCATCTCCGGGACCACCGACGCCGGTGCCACCGTGATGGTGGGATCGGCGGAGACCACCGCAGGCGAGGACGGCACATGGGAGGTGGAGCTCGACTCGCCGCCGGAGGGTGAGCTCGTCATCGCCGCGACGGACGCGGCGGGCAACCGCACCAGCGACGACGTCGGCGGCTTCGTGGTGGTGCCCTCGCGCGCCACCGTGGAGGAGTTCCGCAGCGTGCACGTGTCCTTCTGCGGCTGGGCCTCGCCCGCGCTGCGTGGCGCCGTGATGGACGCGATCGACGACGGACGGATCAACTCGGTCCAACTCGACCTCAAGGACGAGACCGGCAAGGTCGGCTACGCCACGGAGAACGAGTTCGCAGCCAGGATCGGGGCGGACACCCCGGACTGCCGCATCGATCTCCAAGCGGCGATCGCGGAACTCCACGACAGGGGCGTTCCCGTGATCGGGCGGATCGTGGCCTTCGCCGATCCGGTCCTCGCACCCTGGGCGTGGGCCAACGACGCGCGGGAGCTGGTGATCCAGACCGCTGACGGCAGCGACTTCTACACCGGCCGCTACAACGGTTTCGCGAACCTCGCCAACCCCGAGGTCCAGGAGTACAACATCGCCATCGCCGAGGAAGCGTCGGCGATGGGTGTCGACCACATCCTGTGGGACTACCTGCGCAAGCCCGACGGCGCCCTCGACAACATGCGTATCCCCGGGCTCGAGGGCTCGGTCGAGGATGAGATCGTGGCGTTCACCGCGGCGGCCGATGCACGCATCGCACCCTTCGGCGTGCTCCACGGGGCGTCCCTCTACGGCGTCTCTGCGGACCGTCCCTGGGAGGTCGGCCAGGACGTGGAGCGGCTCGCGGAGGTACTGGACTACGTGTCCCCGATGATCTACCCCTCCCACTGGGGTCCAGGCGAGTACGAGGTCGCCAACCCGCTGATGCAGCCCTACGACATCGTCTACCGCAACCTCGAGGTCTGGCTGGAGGCGACCGAGGGCAAGCGGGCGCGGGTCGCGCCGTGGCTCGAGGACTCGAACTGGCCGATCCGGCTGGGCTACCCGGACCGCGCCGAGTACGTGCGCGAGCAGATCCGGGCGACCTACGACGCCGGGATCAACGAGTGGCTGCTGTGGGACTCGGCGGTGAACTACACCGACGCGGCGATGATCCAGCCCCCGGACTGACCCGGAGCACCCCACGCGGCCCCGGGCGCGGCCCTCCCCCCGCTGCCCCCCACGCGGCCCCAGGCGCGCCCCCCGCTGCCCCCACGCTGGTCGTTTCCTGGGCTCTATCCCAGGGCCTGACCACTTCAGCCCGACAACCATCTCGGCCCGCTCAAAGCCCGGTCGGTTCCTGGGCTATCTCCCAGGAACCGACCACCCACACCCCGTCCGACCCCGCCGCGGCACGCAGCCCGCCACAACCCCGCGCCCCACGCCACCGGCAGCCGCACCACGAGCCCGACTGCGGACGGCGCATCCCCGCCACCGGCCGAACCGCTGGCGAACGTCCCCACGACGTGCAGCCCGGTACGCGCACGCGGAGTCGGGGAGGGCGTCATGCCGTACGCACCGGTAAACGGACAGCAACTCCACTACACCGATACCGGCGGGAGCGGGCCCGTCGTGGCGTGTAGCCACGGGTTCCTGATGGACCACAGCATGTTCACCACCCAGGTCACGGACCTGTCGGTTGATCACCGGATCCTCTCATGGGATGAGCGGGGTTTCGGCGCCACGCGGACCGACGCGGCGGAGTTCACCTACTGGGACAGTGCTCGCGACCTGCTCGGACTCCTCGACTACCTCGACACCGACGACGCCATCCTGATGGGCATGTCCAAGGGCGGGTTCCTGTCACTGCGCGCAGCGCTCCTCGCGCCCGAGCGGGTCCGTGCCCTGATCCTCGTCGCCACACAGGCAGCCACCGAGACCCCGGAGAAGCTCGCCGAGTACGAGGCGATGATCGCTGCCTGGGCGACCCACGGCTACCTCGACGAACTGGCCGACACCGTCGCGGGGTTGATCATCGGCGTCCCGGCGCTCGAAGCAGCGACCAAGGACAGATGGCGAGCCTGGGACGCGAGCGGTATCGCGCACGCCGGCCAGTGTTAGGCGCTGCTTGGCCGTGATGACATCACCGATCGGCTGCCGGAGATCACGATGCCCGTCCTGTGCATCCAGGGCACACAGGACAGCGCCATCAGCCTCGAACGTGCACGGCAGGTCTGCCAAGGGGTCCCCGACTGCCGCGACTTCGTCGAGGTGGAAGGTGGGGCGCACGCCGTCAACATGACCCACCCTGAGGTGGTCAACCCGGCGATACGTCGCTTCCTCGCCACGCTGTAGCGCTCCGCGGGACAGGAGCCATCGCCCCCAACACCATCGAGGGTCCACCGCCCCAGCTGGCAGCCCGCA
>LKMJ01002390.1_pt1 | contig 17221 bp, 19 predicted proteins | sample 643391 | NCBI WGS metagenome assembly LKMJ01 (sample SAMN04112250, study PRJNA286221) | soda lake metagenome | biome: soda lake; feature: Kulunda Steppe; material: water; isolation source: sample PL-Br10 brine of Picturesque Lake | place: Russia: Kulunda steppe | collected 2010-07
GCTGGGCGTTCGCCTACGCGCCGGTCTGCCGGGAGGCGTGTCGGCGGATCATCGACATTGCCGAACGATCACACTGACCCCCAGGCAGTCCATGCCCAAAACCACGAGTCGATACCCCCTCCACTCCCGTGAGAGCATTGTGGATGCCCGCTGCCATCGATACGGGATGAAGCCTGCTACCAAATGAAGCAAAATCGACGCCATGAATCGGACGGAAACAGCCGTGGCCAGACAAGCCTAGCATTCATTTTTGCCGATCTATACTGTGTCTGAATGCGCCCCGGGAAGAGATACACACACTGGAACCGCCCGGCAGCCCACCGGCCACGTGCGTCGGATTTTCTACGGCGCAGCGCTGCAGTCGCTACGCTCCTGCTTTTAATAAGCATCCCGATACCTCCGGCCATGGCCGGCTACCACTCAGTAGCCCCCAGCGTGGAGGCGCTACTCGCCTTCGACGGTGTGCTCATCGATATCCGCGAACCCCACGAGTGGCAGCAGACCGGGATCGTCGAGGGATCAAAGCCGCTGACCTTATCCGATCCCGAGACCTTCCTGGAGGCGCTGGAACCCCACCTGGAAGACAGCACTCCGATCGCCCTGATCTGCCGCACCGGCAATCGCACCCAACAAGCCGGACGCGCGATCGCAAAGCGCGTGAACGTGCCCGTAATCAATATCGAAGGCGGGATCGTGCGGCTGATGCGTCTGGGGTATGAACCCGTACCTGCCGGGGACCGATAAACCCGCATCCGAATTGCATCATTGATCTCCCGCAAAAGCGCTCCTAGGGTTTGACGAAGGTCAACCCGGCGGCACCGCAGCCTCGTAAACGACAACAACAAGCTGCGGGCCGTGGCGAACGCAGGAGGAGAGGATGGCCGAGCTGCCTGAGGGCAGTGCGGGCGGGTATTGGTTGTTGCGCCCGGATATTGGCGCGCTGGCGTTCCGCCCGGATGCGTGCCTACCGCAGCGCACGCCGCTAGCCAACTGCCGCGCCTGTGCCGAGGCCTGCCCGGTGGACGCCCTGCACCTGTCCGGCGGACCGGCGGGACTATCGGATCATTGCCTGAGCTGCGGACAATGTAGCGCGGCCTGCCCCACCGGCGCGCTGCATGTCCCGGGGTTTGCCGTAGCCCTCGGGACCGTCGGGCCGGCGCGGCTGGACTGTTATCGGGTTCGTGCCTGCGATGCCGACGGGGCTCGCGTGCCGTGCCTGGGCGGGCTCGGCACGGCGGATCTTGCCGAACTCCACCGCGCCACCCGAGGCGACGGCCCGGTGCTGATCGACCGCGGCTGGTGCGGGGACTGTCCCTTGGGTGGGGCGCGGCATCCGGCCCGCGAGACCGTGGACCGAGTCGCCCGCCTGCTCGGCGAGTGCGGAGTCGACACCGAGCGACGCCCGCGCATCGAAAACCAGCCACTGCCCTTATCCAATGCTCAGCCGGCCCTGCCCAACGCTGCTGACGAGGTTCCAGTCAGCCGCCGCGGCCTGCTGCGCCGGCTGGTCGGCCAGGCCGGTGCCACCGCCGCCGCCCTGGAGGCCAACGCCGAGGACGCCGCCCCACCACGCCCGCTGCGCCATGGCATCACCCCGGCCCCCAGGGTGCGGCTACTGGCCGCCCTGGCGGAACTCGGCCCCACGCCGCCACCGACACTCGCCGCGCAACTCAGGGTCAGCGAGTACTGCCGCGATCACGGCGTCTGCGCCGCCCTATGCCCCACGGGGGCTCTAGACCGGACCCACGATGCAGCGGGCAGCGGACTGGACTTCGACCCGGCAGTCTGCATCGGCTGCCGACTCTGCGAACGGGCGTGCCCCGAGCAGGCCCTGACTGTGACCGAGCAGGGCGGCGCGCCGGCGCGGCAGACCCTGGTCCGGCACCGGCAGCGGCCGTGCGCCGATTGCCAGCGCCCCTTCCCCGCCGAGGCGACGGAAGACCTCTGCCCGACCTGCCGCAAGGCCCGCGCCTTCGCCCGGGAAGCGGCTTCGCTGTTCCGAGCACCTCGCCCCGAACGAGGCAGCGACGCAACCGATCCACAGGAGGAGAGCGCATGAGCGGACTCGATCACCTGGTCTCGCGTCGGCGATTCCTGCAGGCCACCGGCGTCGGCGGTGCCGCCGCGGCCACCGGCGGAATCGGCCATCTACTGAGTCTCAGCGCCGGGGGTAGCCGTGCCCGGGCCGATGCCCACGCCGAGAACCCCGCGACCCAGATCACCAAGAATGTCTGCCACCAGTGCCCGGCGCGGTGCGGAATCGATGTCTACACGACCGATGGGCGCGTCCACGCCATCTACGGCGATCCCGGCAACCCCATCGCCAACGGCCGCCTCTGCCCCAAAGGCCACCTGGGCAGCTACATCCTTTACGATCCGGACCGCTTCAAGGGGCCGATGAAACGGACCAATCCCAACAAGGGCCGGGACGAGGATCCGCAGTTCGAGGCCATCTCCTGGGACGAGGCGCTGGATATCGTCGCCGAACGGCTCAACCGCCTGCGCGAGCGGGAGGAGTCGCACCGCTTTGCGCTCATGTACGGCCGCGGCTGGGGGGCCTCCTGCGCCGGACTGCTTGGACCTTTCGCCCAGCTATACGGCTCGCCGAACGTCATCGGCCACTCCTCGATGTGCTCCGATGGCTCCATGGTGGCCAAGGGGCTGACCGACGGGAATGAGGCCTATAACGCCTACGATTACCGCAACACCAACTACATCCTCAACTTCGGCGCCGGATTTCTGGAGGCCTTCCGCCCCTACAACTACCTGATGCAGGTCTGGGGCCACATGCGCACCAAGAGCCCCAAGACCCGGGTGACGGCGGTGGACGTCCACATGAACCCGACGCTGGCCGCCGCCGACCGGGCGATCACTATCAAGCCGGCCACCGACGGTGCCATGGCCCTGGCCATCGCCCACGAAATGCTGGTCCAGGGCTATTGGGACCGGGACTTCGTCGGCGACTTCACCGACGGCACCAACCGCTTCGAGGCCGGCACCGAGCTCGACCCCGACGACTTCGAAGAAATCTGGACGCAGGGGCTGATCCGCTGGTGGAACGAGGAACTCAAGAATCGGACGCCGGAGTGGGCGGAGGAAGTCACCACGGTGCCCGCGGAGACCATCCGCCGCGTGGCCTACGAGTTCGGGACGACCCGTCCGGCCATGGCCATCATGGAGCGTGGCCCCACGTCTCACTCCAACGGCACCTACAACGGGATGGCCATCCACGCCCTCAACGCCCTGGCCGGATCGCTGTTCGCCAAGGGCGGCCTGTTCTACCAGATGGACGTGCCCTACGGCGACGGCCCGGCCGAGCCGGATGACTACATGGACGACTACGCCGAGCGCATGCAGGAGCGCTTCGATAACGGCGAGATCCCGCGCATCGACAAGCTCGGCACCGATCACTGGCCCCTGGCGCGGAACATGATGCAGGAGGTCGGACCGAACCACGCCGCCGGCGACCCCTACAAACTCGATACCATCCTTTTCTACCTCAACAACCCGATCTGGACGGCGCCAGACAGCACCGCCTGGGAGGAGGCGCTCAAGGACGTCTTCATCATCGACACCTCCCCCTTCCCCGGCGAGACGGCCCAATACGCCGACCTGATCCTGCCGGATCATACCTATCTGGAGCGCCTCCAGGACGCCCCCACCTACCCCTTCGAGGGCTACCCGATGACGGCCTTGCGCACACCGGCCGTGGAACCCCTCTACGACACCAAGGTCTTCGGCGACATCCTCATCGAGATCGGCAAGCGCCTTGACGGACCGGCCGGCGAGTACTGGCAGCAGGTAGGCGATACCGAGAACCTGCTCCGCCATCTGGCCGAGGGGTTCAAGGAGAACCCCGGCGACAACGGCGTGACCGACTTCGAGAGCTGGAAAGAGAAGGGTGTCTGGTACAAAAAACCCTACCACTGGAAGCAGGAGCGTGGCGTCTTCTACGAGTGGGTGGCGGAAGACGGGGACTACACCCGTGAGATGTCCGCCGAGGAGGTCGGCGACAAGCTCATGCCGACCCCCTCCGGCCGCTTCGAATTCTTCTCCGAGAAGCTACAGGAGCACGCGGACTTCGTCGCCTCGGAGTTCGGCATCGACACCGAGCGGGCCGGCCTGATCCAGTGGGTCGATCCGGACCACCCCGGCGGCGGCGATCTTTACTTTTCCACCCCGAAGACCGCGCTCCACGCCGAGGGACGTGGCGCCAACATCCCCCACGCCATCGCCCACGTCCAGCCGGTCATGGGCGGGCGAACCACGGTCTATCTGGAGATCCATCCGCGCACCGCCCACGAGCGGGGCATCACCAGCGGCGACAAGGTCCGGATCATCAGCGACGTGGGCGAAATCGAGGCCTACGCGCGGCTGTTCGAGGGCACCCGGCCGGATACGGTCTGCCTGCCCATGGAGCACGGCCACTGGGCGCAGGGCCGCTGGGCCGAGGGGCGCAAGCCCGGCCACTCCGGCGAGGTCACCGTCAATCAGTCCGACCGCATCTCGGGCCTGGCCAGTTATTACACCACCAAGGTCCGTGTCGAGCGCGCTTAGGAACGCGCTGAGGAGGGTTCATCATGCCGAGATGGGGAATGGTCATCGACCTGGACAAGTGCACCGGCTGTCAGGCTTGTACCACGGCCTGCGCCATGGAGAACAACACCTTGCCCGGTGAGTCCTGGCAGGACGTGCTGTTCTACAACGAGGGGCGTCACCCCCACACCTCGATCAAGTGGTTTCCGCGGCCCTGCATGCAGTGCGAAAACCCGAGCTGCGTCTACGTTTGCCCCACCCGCGCCACCTACAAGACCGAAGACGGCGTGGTGCTGGTAGACTGGGATCGGTGCATCGGCTGCAAGTACTGCATGATCGCCTGCCCATACGGGGTGCGCTTCTACGCCGACGAGAAGCCGCTTATCGAACCGGATCTGCGCGACGTGCACCCCGGCGAGGACGGCCAGATCTGGAGCCCTCCGTACCAGGGCCCCCACCAGGACCACCGCACCGGCGTGGGCATCCAGCCCAAGGGCGTGGTCTCCAAGTGCACCTTCTGCTACCACCGGATCTCTCAGGCCCCGGAAGGCGTGGCCGACCTGGACGAAGACGATCCGGAGTTGGTCGAGTACGTGCCGGCGTGCGTGCGCACCTGTCCGCCGAAGGCACGCTACTTCGGCGACCTGGACAACCCGGAGAGTCGAATCAACCAGCTGATCGCCGACAAGCGCGGCACACGGATCAAGGAGGAGACCGGCAACCGACCGCAGGTCTACTACCTGGGCGAACACGGCACGGTGCCAACGTTCGATCCGCAGTTCGAACACGACGATCCGCAATCGTGACCGCGCACGGCAACCGCTGAGGAGCCAGGATCATGAGTACAGCCGCCGAACAGACTGGGCGCGCCGCGGCCCGGACGTCGCACCTCATCCCGTACATCACGCTGGCCATCGGCATCGTCGGCCTGGCCATCGCCTTCGCCCTGGCGCTGCCCGTCCTGACCGAGGGCGGGCAGGCCATGGCCATGGGCAGCGACATGATCTGGGGGCTGCCCGTGGCCGGCTACGCCTTCCTCGCGCTGACGTCCATGGGAGTCAGCCTGGTAGCAGCCACGGCCCTGCTCTCAGAGCGCACCGAGTGGCATCGGGCAACCCCGCGCCTCTTCGCACTGGCCCTGGGGCTTTCGGTGGGCGCGATTCTCGTCCTCAACCTGGAGCTGGGCAACGCCCTGCGCTCGCTCTGGGCCATCCCGACGGCGATGCAGCTGCGCTCGCCTCTGGTCTGGATGGGCCTGGCCTGGACCGCCTACATGGTGCTGGTCATCGCCGTCGTGGCGCGCCTGCACACCGTGGGCAGCGATGATCAGCTGACCCGGCGGCTGGCCGTGGGCATCATCATCGCCGGTGGGGCAGCCATCTTCACCCAGGGGCTGGCCTACGGGATGTTCGTGTTCCGCCCAGTTTGGTACGGCATGGGCACTCCGCTCTACTTCTTCGCCGGCGCCGTGGCCAGCGGCCTGGCCGTCAGCCTGATCGCCGCCCAAAGCGTCCGGCGTTTTCAGGACAGGGGCAACAGCCCCGAGTGGCGATCCATCCAGACGTACCTGCCAGCCGCCTTCGGTGTGGCACTGGGCGTCTACGCCACGGTCCTGATGGCACGGATTGTCGGCGGGCTCTGGTCGCCGACGGCCGGGGTGCAGGTGGTCTATCTGGAGATCCTGCGCAGCCCGCTTTTCTGGACGGAGACCGTCCTCGGCCTGGTAATCCCGCTGGTATTGATGGCTCGAGCGGCTTGGCGCGTTCAGCCTTGGGCGCAGGTCACCGCCGCGGCGCTGGCACTGATCGGGCTGTTCATCGCCCGCTACGAGCTGACCATCGGCGGACAGATGGTGCCTCTATTCAAAGGCACCTGGATCCCCGGCTTTATCGAGTACAGCCCCAATACCGTCGAGTGGGGCATCGTCCTGGTCGGGGTCTTCACGGCGCTGATCTTCTACGCGCTCGGCGACCGGCTGCTGCGCGCCGCCGGCCCGAACCGGCGCCAAGGCGCGTAGCCACCCCAGCGTGCGCCCCGGAGCCGGGGCGCACCGCAACCGCCCGGAGCAGCGATGGCAGCCACGCAGGCCCCCCAACGCACGGAACTCTACCTGTGCCTGTCGCGGGCTTTCCTGACCCCGCACGACGACGGTTTCCTGGCCGCATTGGCCGAAGATCTCCCAGCGGATCTGGAAGCGCTTCTTGGCGGAGAAGCGACCGAGGCCATCGCCACCCTGCAGCGTGCCGCCCACTCCATTCCAGACGCCCGTGCACTGCGGCAGGGGTACACCGCCTTGTTCCTAACCCCACCCTACCGGGCTCCGCTCAACGCCGGCCTGCAGCTTGAAGGCACGATCAACGGCGCCGCCGTGCAGGGGATCCGCGCCTGCTACCAGCGCCACAGCCTGGAGCGGGCCGAATCCTTCCGGGATTTACCGGATCACCTGGCCGTGCAACTGGAATTCGCCGCCTACCTGTGGGCGCAGCCCGGGGACGAGGAAACCCTCCAGGAACTGCACGCATTCCTGACCTGCTACGTGGCCCCGTGGCTCCCGGAACTCATCCGCCAGCTCAAGGCCGAGCTACCCAATACGCGGGCGGCGGCGCTCTACCTGAGCCTGGCCGAAATCGCTCATGGGGTGGCGGATGCCGACCGACGCCGGCTACCGGCCTTCGAGGCCGGCGTGTCCACACAGGATCCAAAGACACGGCCAACCCCGACAACCTCGCTAGCGGCGGTGGCCTCCGGGCAGGAAGATGCCACGGAGCAAGTCCGCTGCCCGCGCTGCCGCTCTACGGTCACGCTACGGGGCGCTGCAGCGGCGGTTTACCGCCGCCTGGAAGCAGCGGGCGCCCATACCGCGCATCTGTCTGTGTGCCATCGGTGCCAGGCGACAGGCCTTAGAAAGCCTCAACGTCGGTTCTAACCTGGGCTTGCCTGCAAAGCGTCTGGCCAACACCCGCCTATGACGCAGTGGCAGGCACCAGGACAACCAAACGCTGGCTCGCCCGGCAAACCCCCTCGGCAGTGCTCCCTAAAAGCAGTTCCTGCAGACGGTTATGCCCTCGCCGGCCGATTATGATCATATCGGCGTTTTGCTCCTCGGCCACCCGGACGATCTCCATACTCGGCTGTCCCTGCTCGACCAACACCACATCAAAGGGGTCAGCTGTGCCGACGCGCCTTAGAAGCGCGTCGAGATGCCTCTCGATACATGCCTTGGCATCCCCGGGCCCGTCGCACTCCTGCCAAGGCCCTACGGAGACGGCCGCGCCGCGGGCGCAGTGGGGCAAAGACTCCAGGAAGAGTGCCTCCGCGCCGGCGGCGGCGGCAGAGCCGTCGGTAGCGAGCAGTGGCCGGCACTGCCGGGGCATGGGTTCAGGCTGCCTGCCATTGATTGGGGCTAGTAGCACAGGGCGGTCCGCGAGTCGGACGAGATCCAGAGCCGTGCGGCCAAGTAACAGGTCATGAAGGACGCCGTGGCCCTGGCTGCCAACGAGCAATGCCTCGGCTCGCGTCTCAGCAGCGGCGGCGATCAGTTCCGGCACCACCGGACCACCCCGCAGCGCCCAATCCACCTCTATCTGAGCAGTGACCCTCAAGGCCTCCGCCGCCTCGGCAAGACGGGATTCGTAGTGCTGAGCGTGACTCAGTTGCGGGGCTTGAGCGTAGCTCTCCGCCATCACATAAACCAGCGTAACGCGTTGACATCCCAGCCGGGGCAAACGCTCCAAGTGAGCCTGTAGCTGAGTCCAGGCCGGCGAGAAATCGATGGCGGCGATGATTTGCTTGAACATGGCGGTTCTCCGGCTACCCCGCTGACATAGGTCCTGATCGCGCGAGTGAGCGTTCCGCCGTGGCGCTGCACCCAGTCCCGGGCCGCCACAGTCAGGGTGACCGAGCCCATGGTTCACCCACCCGTCGTCGGCGCCAGCCCCGGTTGCGTCTCCTCCGGGAACCAGTGTTTGGTCCGGTTGGCGATGCGCACCAGTGCCAGCATCAATGGCACCTCTACCAGCACACCCACCACCGTAGCCAGCGCCGCCCCCGACTGCAGGCCGAAGAGCGCAATGGCCGCGGCGACGGCCAGCTCGAAGAAGTTGCTCGCGCCGATCATGGCACCGGGGGCGGCCACCGAGTGCTGCACCCGCCACGCCCTGGCCCACCGATAGGCGATGAAAAAGATCAGGAACGTCTGAATGATCAGCGGGATGGCGATCAGCAGGATGTGCAACGGGTTGTTGAGAATGACCTCACCCTGGAAGGCGAACAGCAGGATCAGCGTGAGGATCAGCCCGATCGGGGTCACCGGCGCCAGGCGCTTCATGAAGACGTTATCGAACCACTCCACGCCCCTGTAGCGAATGAGCAACACCCGGGTCAGGTAGCCGGCGGTCAGTGGGATGACGATGTAGAGGAAGACCGAGAGCGCCACGGTATCCCAGGGAACCTGGATGTCCGAGATCCCCAGCAGCAGCACCACGATCGGAGCAAAGGCGAAGAGCATGATGATGTCGTTCACCGACACCTGCACCAGGGTGTAGGCGGCATCGCCCCGGGTCAGATAGCTCCAGACGAAGACCATCGCGGTGCAGGGGGCTGCCCCCAACAGGATGGCCCCGGCCAGGTACTCGCGGGCCAGATCCTCCGGGATGAAGGGCTGGAAGACCACTAGCAGGAAGAACCAGGCGATGGCGAACATGGTGAACGGCTTGATCAACCAGTTCACCGTGGTGGTGATCACCAGCCCCTTCGGCTGCCGACGCACCCCCAGGATGGAGGTGAAGTCGATCTGCACCATCATCGGGTAGATCATGGCCCAGATGAGGATGGCCACCGGGATGGAGACCTGCGCGTATTCGAACTGCGCGAGCGTATCCGGCACCACCGGCAGGTACTGCCCAAGGAGCACACCGGCGATCATCCCGAGCGCCACCCAGACGGTCAGATAGCGCTCGAACAGGCCCATGCCCTCCTTGGTGGAGGGCGCATCATCGGCAGCAGCGCGCTGGGTTTCGCTCATGCGTACTCCTCACTCCAGGGTTCGATGACCAGCCGGCTGTGGTGCCCTGCCAGGATCTCCTGGAGGTAACGTGCCTCCTGTGCCTGACGGGCGCGCAGCACCGGGTCGGTCACGGTTCGAGGGCTCAGTGCCTGATTGGCGATCCAGGCAGCGGGCTCGATGCCGGCTCGGTGGAGATCCGCCTGCAAAGCGGCCGCCTCATGTACCGGGGTGGCCTCCGGCAGGGTGCAGATCAGCATCTGGGTGTACTGCGGGTCGCGCAGGCGCGGTAACAGCTGCTCTACCTCCGGGGCCACGCCGTGGCTCTGCCGACCTAGCTCGCGGTGGTATGCCTGGGCCGCATCCAGCAGCAGGATGGTATGCCCGGTCGGGGCCGTATCCAGTACCACAATCTCGTCCTTGGCGCGGGCTACGGTACGAGCAGAGGCCTGGAAGACCGCAATCTCCTCTTCCGGTGAAAAAGAGGTTTCGGCTGGCGTTGTCGAGAAAGTCCATCGACCAGGAAGACTGGCAGGGCCTCCTCGCCCCGGCGCTCAAGGATGCCCTTGATCGTGGCGTTCTCCACAAACGCGCCCGGCTGTTGGGAGAGGTTGTAGCGGGTCACCGCCACCCCCTGGTTCTCCAACCAATCCAGATCAGCGGCCAGCCTCGAGAGCTTCGGATCGACGCTGGGCCCGCCGACCCCGGTACTGCAACATTGCGGGGGGTCATAAACCGTCAGTTGCCGCATGGCTTCATTACCTCCTGCAGTAGTTCGGTTACCCGCCGCCTCACCTCATCCCGCACGGCACGGAACTCGCCCATGATCTCCTCTTCAGTTCCCCGCGCCTTGGCCGGGTCGGGCAACGGCCAGTGGTATCTTTCGATTCCGCCCGGCACCACCGGGCAGTGTTCATCGGCGTGGCCGCACACGGTGACCAACACATCGGCCTGGGCCAGCAGTTCATCGGTCAGCTGCGTGGACTCCTGCCCGGAGATGTCCACGCCCTCCTCAGCCATGACGGCGATGGCACGAGGGTTTTTGCCGTGGGCCTCGATCCCGGCAGAAAGCGCCGTCAGGCGGTCGCCGCCCAGGGCTCGGGTGTAGCCCTCGGCCATTTGCGAGCGGCAGGAGTTGCCGGTACACAGAAACAGCACAGTCCTCGGATCGCTCATGTCGGAATCCTGCGTTATTCGAGTGGGGGGCGATTGGGCATACAACCGAGACGCTGCTGCGCCACCCGCCAGGACCGTTGAGTGGCGGCGGCCTCAATGACCTGGTGCACCCAACCCGGCAGATCGTCGACGAGCCGGTAGTGCACCCACTGCCCCCGCCGCTCGTCCACCACCAAACCGGCATCACGCAGTTGCGCAAGATGCCGGGAGATCTTGGGCTGGGACTGCTCAAGGGCGTGGGTGAGCTCGCAGACGCACAGCCGCCCCTCGCTGTGCAGCAGCAACACACTCTGCAGCCGCGTCGTGTCCGCCAGCAGGCGAAAGAGTCTCTCGGGTGCGATGTCCATGGATTGATATACGCCGATCCGGATATGCGTGTAAACATATACTATGGGCCAGGCGCACACAACCAAGAGACCTGGCGCCTCATCCCTTGAGATGGCCCCCTACGTGACCTCCAGCGCAACTTCGGCCACCAGGTCCGCCACTTACGAGCTGATGATCGCAGCGAACCGTACTCCGAGGACCCGGTCATTCGCGCCGTCTTCCGAGCCCTCGCTTTGGCCTTCGCCGACAACTAGCGTCCAGCACCAGAACCCGTGACCGAACCAGCCGGCGAACTTACCATCCGTCGTCTCACGTGAGTGCCCAGGAGACCACCCGGTCGTAGAGCGCGCTCCTGCGGATAACCAAGCTCTCTGGCTCTCCCTTCAGCCAGGGTACGTCGCGTTCACCGCCAACCTCCTCGATCAGCCCGAAAGGCATGGCGAAGCGCCGTACGGTGCGGACCGACCAGCAGCTGTGCACAATCCGCTCGGGAGAGTCGCTCGGAAACAGTGCCCCTTCCTCGTCAACCTGCCGAAGAGCTGCCGGGAAGGCCTGCGAGAAGCATCGCTGGTAGAACGAGACCGGCCGCGGCTCGTCTCCGAAGCGGTGGAGGAGATATAGGAAGAAGGCGAACGAATCCTGCACGATCCTCAGATCGGGCCACCCATCGGCATAGGCCCAGTTGAACTGACGGCAGTAGGCCTGGAGCAGCGCGTGGTAGATCGCCGCCCACTCGCCCTTGCGAAAGCGCTTCTGCGTTGCGCGGGTCGCCTTGAGCCGGCCGCATCGACAATGACCTCCAGAAGCCGGAACGCCGTCGCAGCGGGGCGCGCCTCGATGCCCTCGGCGAAGCGCACCAGATCCGGGGCGTCGAACGGCGCATGGAGGAGCCGGTGCATCTGCTCTCGGGAGAGCCCCTGAAAATCAGACACCGGCGACTGATTGAGCTCCGCCACCTTCTGCGCCACGGCATCCTGAAGCTCCTGCTCGGAGGAAAACGACTGATCGCCGAGTGCGCGCTCGAGCTCCGAGCGGATGGCGGCGATGGACGAGGACTGTTCGTCGTTGGAAGGCGAGTGGCCATTACCCATTCAATGCTCCTCGTTCGCTCGCGTGCCGCACCGGGGCGGCTCGTACTGCGGAAACGGCGCTGCCCAGCGCACCATGAGCCCGGTCAAGCTCCGGGACACCGTCCCTCAAACATTGCCAGACCCAAGATACGCCATTCTCACAGCCGGCAGCGATCCGTACCCGTCCGTGCCAGCTCCGCGGGCTCATGCCCCTGCCAGACGAGCTCCAGGATCTTCTGCCGGTACTCCGCCGAGTACGGGGGACGGTTCTGGCTCATGGTGGATACCTCCTCTGGTCAAACGGTCAGGTATCCACTGCAGCGGGTCAAGCCCACTCCACCATCGCCTATAGGCTCTACGAGGCGGGCGACCTACCGGACAACGAGATCCTCTTCGCCGACTTGGAGGCGCTCTTGGACGCCTACGAGGCCTACATGAGCTCCGACCTGCGCCGAACCCTGGTGGAGAGCCCGGCGGTGCCTGCCACGACGGAGGATCCAGACCCTCCACCTCAGCCAAGCACCCACTTCGAGCTAGCCGCCGGTTTCCAAGAGCTGCGCGACCGGATCCAGGCCGAAGGCTTCACATCGTACTGGCTCTAAGCTGTGGCCGAGCTCTTCCGCATCGAGACGGACCGCGTGACGCTCATCCTCAGCGGCCCCTTGCCGGAGCACGCCGAGGGGCCGACGGGAGCATTGCGGATCTGGCCCCAGCGGCGGGACCTCACCCTGGGACCAGGCACGGCGCGCGCCGGCGTATCGGACGCCGTGGCGCAGGACCCGGCGGAGACCGCGGGCCCACCCCTGCTCGAGGAAACGGCCTATGACCTGTGGCTCAGCAGCCACCACGGCGAGCGCGTCGAACTCAGCCACCGCGATCCCGCGCTCCTCGCTCATCTCCACGCCGCACCCGGCAGGGCGCAAGCCTACGGCCATATCAACTTCGGCGGCCAGGTCGGGCTGAGCCGCTTCAGTGTCCGGGTCGCCGGCGAGCCGGAACTCGACCTGGAGGTGGAGGTCTTCCCGACGAAAATGGCCTACCGCGGCGACTACGTCGCCATGCGCGAGGAGGTCCACGCCTTCGCCGCCGGGCTGGCGCTGGAGTACCTGCGCGCCACCCACTACGGCAGCGCCACCGCGCGCCACCGCCCCAGCGGCCGGCTGGAGTGGCTGGCCCGGCTCCGGCACCTTGTGGGCCAGCTGGAGCAGGCCTTGCATCACGTCGCGCAACACCCCATCCGCAGCCTGCAGCGCCGGGGCCGGCCGGTTCGTGCCGAGGCGGTGCGTCGGCCGGATAACCGGGTGCGCCGGGCCTTGCGCACCGGCCGCGGCCAAGGCGGTTGGGCAGGCCAGGTCCAGGGAGGCCTACCAGCCCGACAGCGCGTGCCGGAGCAGCGCCCCGTGCCCTCGCTGGATACCCCGGAGCACCGTTGGCTGGTACAGCAGCTGCGGCGGATCCGTCAGCAGCTGGCCCAGATCATCCAGGACGAGCGCCATCGGCAGCGCCAGGGCCATCACGCGGGCTCCGGCGGCGCTCAGCGCGACCGCCAGGCCCTGGCCGAGCCCGGGGCGCTGACAAGCTGCAGGTGCTCTACCACCTGGGGCGCTCCAGGCGCTGGAGACACCGATCATCAACCGCGACGGTGGTCGCGGGCAGCGCTTCTCCACCAACCGTTGGTCTTCCCGGCTCGCCTTCCAGCGCGCCCGCAACATTACCGAGCTCCTCCTGGAGTCTGCCCCGGAATGGGCCCTGTACGAGGCGCTTCGGGCGCGGGGCGCCGATCTCGAGCTCCGGGCCTTGCCGCCGCGGGATCCCGCCGCCGCGGGCCGGCGCGCTCGGGTCGCCTTCCACGTCGCGGGACGCCGGGCGCACTACCTCGACGGCGAGCGCTTTGAGGTGTTGGGGTCCAACGGCAGCCGGCGGGAGCTGCCCCGTGAGGCTGCGGCAGAGGCACTGATAGGCGCGCGGGAAGATGGCCCACTCTAAGGCGGTTTCCCCGGAACCCATGGAAAAATCTGTGGAAGACGAACGCACTCGCGACGACATGCGGCGGCTCATGGCACATTGATTAGAGTACGGAGAGCCGAACCGGCCTTGAGGAGCCACCCCCAGCATGCAGGACAGCAAGCAGGAGCCGGCGATCCGCTGGTACCACGAGCGCGCCGAGCATGTTGCGGACGACTACGAGTCCCTCTCTTTCCCGGACGTCCACAACTGGCTCATCTACCGTCTGCCACCTGGTGGCGATAGCACTGTCCTGGACGTCGGCGCCGGCTCCGGGCGTGATGCCGCCTGGCTCGCCGAGCGCGGCCACGAGGTGGTTGCCGTCGAACCAGCAGCAGCCCTGCGCCGCGAGGCCGCCCGTCGCCACCCCCACCCGCGCATCCGCTGGCTTGACGACCAGCTCCCCGGGCTCGAGGACGTTCACCGCCTGGGCCTGTGCTTCGATACCATCCTGCTCAGCGCAGTCTGGATGCACGTACCGGAGGGGCAACGCGCCCGCGCCTTCCGCAAACTCATTACCCTGCTCAAGCCGGGCGGGCTGCTGGCCTTCACGCTGCGCCTGGGCCCCGAGGCCCCGGAGCGCGGCCTGCGTGCAGTCTCGGTAGCCGAACTCCGTCAGCTCGCCGCGGAACACGGTGCGTACGTCGAGCACGTCGGCGAGAGCGCCGATGCCCTGGGCCGTCCGGAGGTCCACTGGGCCGAGGTGGCCATCCGACTACCGGACGACGGCACCGGGGCACTACCCCTGCTGCGGCACATCATCCTGAACGACGAAAAGAGCGCCACTTACAAGCTGGCGCTGCTGCGCTGTACGTGTCGCGCGGCCGATGGCATGGACGGCCTGGCGCGGTCACCCGGCGATGACGACGACGGGGACGGCCGCGTCGAACTACCACTCGGCCTTGTGGCAATGATCTGGGTCCGGCTCTTCCTGCCGCTGGTCCGTCAGCGCCTGCCGCAGCTGCCACGCCACGACGGTACGCCGCGTGGCCTCGGGTTTGCCGGCGACGGATTTCGCAAGCTCCTCGACCTCGACGTGGCGCCCGAGGAATTGCGCATCGGCATGCGCTTCTCCGATGATCGGGCGCGGGCGCTGTCCATGGCACTGCGCGAAGCAGCCGAAACCATCCGCAACATGCCCGCCCGCTACACGACCTTCCCGGGGGGAGGCCACGTCTTCCACGTCCGCCGCGCTCGCCAGAGCCGCGCGCAGGACGAGGCCCTCATCGATGCCCCGTTCCTCTGGCAGTATGGCGTCTTCCGGATACCTTCGGAGCTTTGGCGAGCCCTGCAGCGATTCAGTGTCTGGGTGGAGCCGGCGCTGATCACCGAATGGAAGCGCCTGATGGCCGACTATGCCGACCGGCAAGGGCGGCAGTTGGCACCGGCCGTGATGGAGCACACCCTCGACTGGCGTGAGCCACAACGCGATGTTCGTCTTGCCCGCGAACGCATCGAGGCGCTGCGCGAAGCTGGCGAACCGATCCACTGTGTCTGGAGCGGTCGGCTTCTCAAGCAAAGCGCCTTCGAGGTCGACCACTGCATTCCCTGGGCGGCATGGCCCTGCGATGACCTCTGGAACCTGGTGCCAGCCACCCCGCAGGTCAATGGCAACAAAGGGGCAAAACTTCCGGACGCGGCGACCCTTCAGGATGCGGAGGACCGTTTGAAGCGCTGGTGGGAGCGCGCCTGGCAAAGCGCACCAGAAACGACCATCGCGGAGCGTTTCCGGCGCGAGGCCGCCGCGACGCTACCCGGACTGAGGGATGATCAGTCGCATGATCTGGACAGCGTTTTCTCCGCCCTGGATCTGCGCCGCATCCGGCTCAAGCAGGATCAGCAGATTCCGGAGTGGTGCTATCGAACCTACCCGGTGCCAACGGTTTCAGGTGGCGGCCGGCGCCTTGACTGAGCCTTTCCACAAAACCTGTGGAAAACTCTGTGAAGAAAGGCGCGCCGCTGGCGGCGATTAGCGGCTTCGAGGTCGATTGGACAGAGATTGTCCAGCCCGCACCAATAGGCGAATCAATAGGTTATGGACACCACCACGGCTATCAGGCAGTTAGCGGCGTCAACCGGCGGGCTTGTGCACAAACCGTATCGTTGAGGCAAGACTCGAATGGGGTTGACTCCACGCCGCACACGATTAGAATGCGCAGCACATCGACAGGCGCGTAGCTCAGCTGGTTGCGCCACCTTGACATGGTTCAAGGCCGCTTACAGTTGCATCAGATATCGTTCTTTAATCAGAGAGTTACGCCACGATTGCCCCTAGATCTACATAAGAGACCCAACAATTCGCGTATACGAAGGGCTCTTCTTTCGACGCACCTCAAGTTGCGATTAACCCACCCCATGAGCACCACCTCGCCCTCTAACCGGCTGCGAAGCCGCGGCTTCATCAAATAATACAGGAGCTGCTCGGGCGCCCCCCAAATCGAGAAACAGCACTAGAGCGAGCCCTTATCTCGCAGACCCTTCCCCCTTGAATCTTTTTTAGTGCGATCTCATCTTTTAGGGTTTCTCGATCTTAAAATCACAGCTACCCCAATTACGCTGAAACGGCCACGATCAGCGTGACGCCGAATGAGAAACCAGTGCTGGTTCATCCGGCGTCACGCTGACGATTATCACGGTTCTGCCCCCGGATAATTCACGGCAGGCGGCCAAATAGGTTGGCGTGACGCCGGAAGCTCTGGATAATCATGAAGTTGAGAGCTACACGAACCAGAGCCGACGCCACGCCATGGGTGAAACGCTACCGCTCTTCCAGCCATCGTTCAACAAGGCCCCCCCCGGGACGACCCGATGCTCGCCGCCTGCGGCAGCGACCGGCGCGGTGAGCAGGTCATCGAACGACAGCTGGCCTCGCAGCCGACGCTCTCGCGGCTGCTCGATATCCTCGCCGACGAGCAGAACCAGGCGGTGCTCGACGAGGCGCTGCTCAAGCTCGTCGAGCAGCGCGTCCGGGCCCGCAGCCAAGGCGCTCGGACCCGGACGATGACCATCGACATCGACGGTGTCCCGCTGCAGGCCCACGGCCAGCAGCCCGGCAGCGCGTTCAATGGGCACACCGGGCAGCGCCAGCATGACCCGCTGTTCGCCC
>LKMJ01002391.1_pt1 | contig 17221 bp, 16 predicted proteins | sample 643391 | NCBI WGS metagenome assembly LKMJ01 (sample SAMN04112250, study PRJNA286221) | soda lake metagenome | biome: soda lake; feature: Kulunda Steppe; material: water; isolation source: sample PL-Br10 brine of Picturesque Lake | place: Russia: Kulunda steppe | collected 2010-07
ACGCGCACTTGAGAAAACTTTTGCAGCAAAGCATCATCGAGACCTGGTCTGGGGTACTGCTAGTCATCCCCCTGATCCCCACTGACTTCTTTGGTTTTCTTTGCTGGTGGAGGAGTCATACGGTGCTGAGGCCCTAGGTGACTCTTTTTCCTTAATCAATGTTAAGAGTGCTTTACTGCCTGCGTAGTTTTTCCTTTTAAAAAGGCTGGACTGAAGCCAAAAGACCAGAATGCTTTTTTTGCAAAACAAATTTTAACATTTACAGTAAGTTGTGCCTCAGTTACCCTGGAAAAACGAGCCTTTCTCAGGGAGATATTTCCATGAATTGATTGATGAATGCTATTGAACCAAAATTGACTCAAGCGAGTTTTCTCTGAAGGGTTCCTTCAGCACGGATAGGCGTGCTCATTACTTGGAATCCTTAAATTTGGTTACAAAGGGGTGAGAAGGTCGAGCTTCATGGGCAAATTCAGCAATTTCAGCACTTTCTCCTGTGATTCTGATTAGTTGATGATGCTCTGTTGAGATTAAATTGGTAATAAACTTGGACCACTTCAAAGCCAGATACAGCACAAATTTGCAATTGCACCATGTCTTTACAGGTGAAGAGGATGCCCAGATCCTTGGTGGCCCCTTTCCTTTTAATGATGTTGGGAGTGTCTTCTTTTTTCCATACTCACACAATCACAATGTTTGGGCAGGTCTAACAAGTTAAGTCTATACAAGAGCTATTCAAGTCTTCAATGTGATAGTGCTCTATAATGATCAGCATCCTCCGTAGCAATCCAGCCAGTTTTGTAGCTGTTGTGGGGAGCCTGTCAGGGGGAAAGCAGGATCTGTGCATATTGTTGCTTGTGCATGCGCAGTCTTGACCTAACATCTCAAAAGTCAATGGGGGGAGTGAGGTCGGCCGTTGGCAGTCCCTACTCTAGTGCCCCACTCGAGAAGCTCTTTTGAGCAGTCATCGCGGTCAACCATGACCTGTAAAAAAAGCAGCAGAAGCGCTTGCTCTCAAAGTCCTTCCAAGTAAGGTGCATGAATCGGGCCTGTGTGAAAGCCTGACTTGTACCTACAATGTGCGGCACCATTGTGCAGTAGCAGTGGATTTAAGCCAGTAAAAAAGCACAGAGCAAGCTTTGCTGACTTGTATCATCAGAATATACAAAATAAACCTCTAGAGGGCTCAGGTGGAAGAAGCCAAAAACAGCGTTCTGTCTTTTCTTAGCAAGTGGCAGATTTCAAAGAGTTCAATTGATAACTTTCTTGTACCTCGATAAAGCAGAGATCATGCTTGTGCACGCCAGTGGCATCAGCAATGGCTTGCTCCAGCTGCTCCTCAGTCCGGACCTGTACGTAAGTATTCAAGTAAGTCAAGTAGAGGCAGGAAATCAATTCTCCTCGAGCTTGTGCAGGATGCATTTTCCATGGCTCAGAGGAACAATCTTATTGCATCACCTCATGCCACGTGAGTCCTGCACTTGCCTCAAACATGGAGATCAATGCTGATCATATAGCACAAATGGGGTAAGTACCCCATCACTGTAGAGGATGATTCACAGCAGATGCTATGATGCAAACACTTGAAGCTTTGTGTTCGCTAGCGATGTGCTTGCAAACTTCTCTCGTAATGATAGATTGCCAAAGGCAGTTTGTACTTATCTGCTTAATATGCTCAAGGTATTGGCTGACAAAAGAAGATGTGAGTAAATGAGTGCATGAGCAAGCGAGCGTGTGTGTGCGTGCATGCTCAAATCAGGGAGGACAGACCTTTGCAGTCCAGAGGCGACCTTGGCCATTGTTCAATGATTTCACCATGCCTTCGTAGTCCCAATTCATGAGCGCATTGTAAGGGCCGTCATGGATTTGAACCTGTTGGAATGACATGATACAAACCCAGCTATCTAAATTCTTAAGAGATCTTGATGGGGCGTGCATGCGTTTTTCGTTCATAACCCTGGCACACCTTTCTTTCTTGCTGAACATTGCAATGCAATGATTATGCTTTGGAATTGATACAGAAAGTGAGCACTGCTTACCTCAATGGTGTAGCTAAGGTTGTTGACGAGGAAAATGATTGGGTTCAAGCCATATCGTAGCATAGTGCTCACGTCCTGGCAGGTCATCTGCAGGAGAGTGGATACACAAAAATGCAGTACAACCCCAAAATCAGAAAATACAATCAACAGGATTTTGTCTACTGCAAGAAGTCAAACAAGAGCAAGCAAGTGTCTTTTTTCTTTTTTCTTGCCAACTTGACAGTTTCTGGAACACGTGCAAGCCATTAATCTTCTGAACTCATCAAGAGCATGCCCAAAATGACAGTAGGATTGCTTGGGCATCTGAGCATCAAAGGCAGCAGCAAGAGTATAGTAGACACCTGGAATGATCCATCCCCGATGAGTGAGATGACACGGCAGGCTTGGCCATCGGTTTTATGAGCTAGCATGCTGGGCTCCACCGGACCAATGGCTGGAGGTAGTGTGTTGCCTGCAAGAAAACGAGTCAAAAAACTATGAGACCTCCAGCTTCGAGGTTATAAGGAATTTATGTAAGATGTTTCAATGCAAGCAATTCGCAAGTGCCACGCAAGCCATATGCAGGCGCGCAGGAAGGGAGATAATGGCGCTGGTTTCTAAAAGAGTTGATCAGCACACATTGATAAATTGTGATTTTGACCAATTTCAAACTTCTTGGTAGTCAAAAATGGGCAACTAATCAAATCCATGCACTGCAAAAGGGTTCCTATCCTCCAGCATGTGCATCATGTCGTCCTGCTGATCATTTGTTCATTTGTCTGGAACAGAAAAAAGGTAACGAGCCGCAAACGTGCAAGGCAATACAAAAATGCAAGGAGAACATGTGCACGGAGGTGTGTTGCAGCCTTTCCAAGTTGCATATGCAACAATGCAAACCCCTATTGATTGTGCGGTATCCAGGACAGATCTTTTTTCAACAGCGCACCAGGGCCATTGGTCACCCCTCCACTGGCTGGTGCTTTCTCATCAGGGCCAACTTCCCTCCTGATGTAACCCTCTTGCTCCAGCATCTCAAGGCGGGACATCTGGCTGATATCACAGGCTTTTATGTCAAACACTGCAGGTGCGCATGCTGCTGCATACCCCAGGGTTGCCCCAACACTCCAGCCTATGGATCCATAGCGCATCTGTGCAAGTGTTCAGGATGCACTGCATTATTCACGAGGGGTTGAAGTTTGGCAGTGAATCTGTATCAACATTGTGCATTACTCAGTACTACTCGAATCCCCTAAGCTTTGTGAGGGTGAAAACTGAATTACTACAGACCAAAACCCTTGTTAGTCCTAGACCTGTAGGGGTGCATGCATGTGCAAGCACATGGGGGTGCACAATGATGCATTTCTGGTGTAAAATGGCTACCAATTCGGGCTCCTTGTGCCTTGCTTACTAAGCCTTAGTTGCTTACTAAGGCTTAGTAAGCAAGGCACAAGGAGCCCATGGGAAACTAGTAGTTTCCCATGTAGTACATGCAATAAATACAGCTTCCTTCAGCTTCCAGCCCTGATGCCTCTGAAATAAAGCACTCTTTGCTTCACTCACTTCATATAATGAGTTGAGCCTGTCAAAAGCTTGGCGTGAAGAACTCTCTAGAATGGCGAAGAGTGCAGAGGCTTTGCATGCACAGGACCTGGGTGGGTGTAGCTGTGTCAAGCAATCACATAGAGTGACAAGGAGGACACACCTGCATCTCGTAGCCACACCCAGCAGGCAGCTTCAGCTTCTGACTATTGAACCAACTGTCTCCAACCTCACTCAGGACACAATTGTGCGGGGTCAGCATTTCCTGCACAGGAGTGAAGCAAACCAATTTAGAAGATGAGAGCGCACGCACAGGATGGGCAAACACGATGACCTGGCACGAGCTAGCTTGTCATCAGCGCTATATTTACTGCCAGTATCTGATGATGTAAGCAAAGTTTCTTTCCAAAATTTCTTTTGAAAGCTTGCTCCTGATGCATCATGCTTAGAAGGCTACGCCTATCATGCAGCAGCTTAGGCCCGCAAAAGGCTGACCCAAGAGCTTAGATCGAATTCAAGTCAAGTGTCCCTGTGTAGTGATCATTTTTTTGAAGTCTAATTCACGTGTTCTGTAGTTATTAGGCAAAGTCGAATTGCTGCTTGAGTGCAACAATGCATAAAACTTTCCAGAAGAGCATCAACATCATTAATTCATTCCAACACAGCCCCACTATGGGCACCCGGGGCACAAGCTCTGTATGCCTGCATTGGCAAGTCTACGACTACATGATGGCGACACACGTGGCTCACCTGGATATGCTTGAATAACACCTTGACCTCCAGCTGCTCGTGAGGCTTCTGCCGAGCAGGCAGGTAGGCAGGGACGTACATGCGGTGGAAGGCATTCACTGCCGTGGGGTTTGGCATGACCCTGAAAGTCGTCCATATACATGCAGCACGGTCTGAAGATTATTTGTAAAAGACACCTACTTTCCCAAACGGCTTGCAGTACAAGAGTGGGCAGAGCTATTGATCGAGCAAATTTGTATGGCTGCTGACATTTGAAATGTCACATTTTGAGGGTGTGCGTGCTACAACTCAATGGTGAGGCAGATGAGTGGAAGTGCAGCCTTTGCACGCACATGGGCATGCATACAATCTGCCTGCACATCTTTTGCACTCGCCCTTGCAACAGCTTTCTCTTTCAGCAGCCCATCATTGCCAGCAGCTCAAAATTTCAAACAAACCTGGCTGCCTTTCAGGTACCTGGCTGCCTTTCAGGTACCTGGCTGCCTTTCAGGAAATATACCTTTTAGCCAGGTCCCTCATGAAGTGTGACGATGTGATGCAGCCAAATGTGGCACCGCTTTTCACGGTGACTCGATGGTCACCCACCTGCACAGGAAGCAAAGTTGATGCACACGAGGTTTATCATGAAGTGGGGGGGGGTGCAGGGCACTATTTGCCGGAAATCAATATGGGGCACAGTTATTGCTCACGAGGGTTTTCATAAAGTGGGGGGGACAGGGCGCTTTGCAGGAAATCAACGCATCCAGGCTTTGTGTGTGTCTAGCCTTTGTGATGGTGTCAATGCAGCTACACCACAGGATTGCACAGCGTCAATGCAGATCTGAGGGTAAGCATCGCGTCATATGTTATAATTTTGGTGGAAGCATGATCCAGCTTGTGCTGTGCGCTCCTCGCCTGACTACCTTTCTTGTTTCATGAGTTTCAAGTGCGTACTGAGCTGCTTATTGCTCATTCAGTCAAAGCAGACTGTGCTGTAGAGGTCGCAACAGGCTGGAGCACACCCCTTTGTTCAGCTCGCTGCGTCATTCAAGCAGACTGTGCTGTGGTGGTTGCAACAGGCATGTGCACACTCCTATGTTCAGCTGGTTGTAGACTGCCTGTAAGGCAGACTCATGAGGAGTGAAGATCACTGTGGGCTTCAGCAATGGGGCTGAGCAATCTGGGACGGCATGCTCTGAAACTGCCTGGAAGTCGGGTCTTGTGCTGAAAGCACACAGGGTCCAGCATGCTGTGCCCTAGAAAGGCCCACACAATGTGGCTGCGCTGTTTGACTTGGAATGACCATGCTGGGCGTTGATTGGAATGGTGCTGCGTTCATTTGTAGTATTCCTCCAAGCACAACGAGTATTAAGCATGGTGTGGCACTTAGGTGTAATGCTGTGAGGTGCTAAAGTTTGCTTGCAAGGTGCCACTCACATTTATGGTGTGGTCTGGGCGCAGCAGCAAGCTGTACCCCACTGTTGAGTAGTCGGTCCAGACGGTGCCACAACACACGACAATGTCTGCACTCTCTACAATCTGAGGATCAAGCAAGATAAGAATTGATCTCTGTGAAGCAAAATGCGTGGGGGCCTGCATGCCACGATGCCTACTATCTTCGCAATCAAGACGCAAAATGACAAATGGAAGCCATTGCTAAGGAGATTATGTCCAAATTGCCTGTACAGCATGGTCATGCAGCAGTGCTCAATTGAATGCAGCAATTTGCACTGCATGCACGTGAAGGATACTGGCATAATCCTTGACAGGATTTCAACCTGCAACTCTCCCTGAGTATGCCCTACGCCAGCCCTAGGCAGTGCTGAGCTCACCTCGCACACGCAAGGCCAGGATACTGCCCCCCAGTACAAGCCAATGAAGCCTGGCAGGTCCTCAGGGACCATGCCCTTTGCGTCGGGCTGGATGGCCACCTGCAGGGATGAAGGATTGGGCCATAAAGGCATATCTTGGACCAAACTCCGCCAATGGCTCTTGCAAGCAAGAGGAGGATGATTGTGCTTACAGGTCCTAAGCTGTTGATCCCTGGATGTGAGAAAATACCTCATGCTCTCTTTTGCGTGAATTGCTCAAAGGAAGAGCTTGCCACTTGGTTTTTTCCACCACCATAACTGAGGGACCCATCTTTTGCGTGAAAAAATGGCCTCTGCCTTCAAGGACGTCCTCAGTGCTTCAAAGCTGGGCTTCATGAGAGCAGCAACAGAAGGGATTTGTTTTGGGACCCCCTTTTCTTGATGCGTTCCCACGAGGCCCATTCCTGATGCCCGCAAGCTTGCACGTGCACCGACAACAAGAGTCAACAACAAAGCAGCAGAAGGGCCACTGGTCACTTTAAGCTGATTAAGGCTGCATGCTGTCATGCCATGTCAAGCTAGGAACCAGCAAATAAAATCCAGCTGAGTTATGACTTGAGTCGTCCAGCCGTTTGCTCACCGCATACTTAGAGGTCTTGGCGAGCTCTAGGAAGGCATCTCGCTCAGAACCGTGGCGCAAGCGGGGCCCTAAAACAAAGGTCAAATCAGCCACACCCTAAGGTGACAGGGTGTACATGATTCCCAAGTCCACTTAAATAGCCAGGCCATGCAATATCTAGGTTAGCGACAAAAAGGCCCTGCTTCCACTTGAATGGATCTGGCCATGGTGCATCTGAACCTATGTATTGCCCAGCAAATGTACGTAAGGGCTTTTGTTGTGGCCACTTTTAGATCAACTTGCTATCCACAAACCAGGCTTCTTTGCAAATTCGAGTAGGATCAGTCATGTGTGCAAAGGTGCAATTGTTTGGGGTAAAAAAACGGTCCAGTCATAGTGAGAGACTGATTGCTGTACATCAGCATGAATCTGGCACTAGACTAATCTGGTATGACAGGCCAGCTAATCTTAGCTTTGCTCTGTCAAAGTAAGGACTGCCGTGGATCAACCGCAACAAGCTGCATTGCAATGCTGCACACACACATGCAAAAGCCCATGTTGAGCTGCAATGTAATATACTGCAGCAAGCACATTCTCAACAGGGCCCATGCACACCTGGTCGGCCAAAAATGAGCAATGGCTCCCAAGGAAAGGTATACATGCCAAAAAATTGCAAGTTTGCAAAGGCAACAAAGGTTACACTTGGTGTGAACCAGTTCCACACTTGTTGACGCCTGTCGTCACGAGCCTGCCACCATGAGCAGCGTGTGTGCAGGGCAGACAGGATCTATAGCCTGTCTTGCCAGCAGCAGATTGATTGTGCTGCCATGTACTCACAGGCAGCAGCTAAGTTACTGACCTGCCAGTAGCACAGGCTTAATCGCCTTGTCCAGCACATCTCCAACCGCCTCCTGTATTGAGAGGAGGCGGATGAAAATGTATGCACCTGTTTGCAACCTTTCTTGTGAGCTCTTCAGGTAGACTCCGGCCTCAGTATAGGACTGTGTTCTGCTGTTTTTGCACACGCGCTTGCAAGCTTTCCAAGGTTACACCTTAATCGGAACAAGTGTAAGGCCAGCGGCTCAGATCAGGGATCAGAGAGTTACAAGTATCCAAAAGCATGCCATCTGAGTTGATCCCCACTGCAGCGCATGTGGCCAGACCCGGGCATACCCTGAATGCCATCGTCGGCGGTCAATGACACTTACCACAGCTGCCTTCAAGCTGTGCGGGTTGGTATGTGATTCAGGCAGCACGTAAGGCACCGGTGGCCGCGTGAAAGAGGGATGAGTGGCGTCCGCTAGGTTGCAGCAAACCTGCCCACCCGCACAAGGCGAAAACGCACATGAGAAACTTTGCTGGTGAGCCCGCTGCGGACATTGTGGACTTTGCTGGGGAGGAAGCAGTGTGTGTGCCTTCTTTCTTTGAGTCCAGACAGACACTGCAGAGCCGCGCTACAGCACACTTGCCTCGGGGAAGTAATGCACTCCAGGGTATATGAGTTCCCAGAGGCAAGCTAGCAAAGTCAATAGACTGGCGTCAGGATGAATCTTGCGCAATCCTACTCATGGCCCAAGCCACTTGGCGGCAAGGGCAGGTGGGAGGGAGAGTCTGTCTGAACATGATTTAGCGCTTGCAGGGAGGGGCCTCCCTGCACTATCGGTCGTGACATGCTGCCAGGGAATACTGCAGCTGGAGCTAGGTCTGACTTCCACCCAATATCACTTATTGACAGACCAATTCAGATTAGCTTCACATCCCACCTCAACAGCCCATGACTTACCTCAATGTATGCTGGCTTCTTGCGGACTAACGCTGCACTAATGGCCTCATCCACAAGGCGGTGTGCATCCTCCACGTGGTTCAGTGTGGCCTATCAATAAGGGACAGGAAGTATTTTGTGACAATAAGGTGCAGGAAGTGATGCGTGGTTATCCTTCCTTTATCTTATGTATTTGGCGCCGGGTTCAATGGCAATAAGGGGAAGATGGAGGATAACTGGGAAGGGAGAGGGGGACATACTTTCACTTGCGCCCTTACAATTCTGTCTTACAAGTGGACGTATGACAAAGTACCTGGTGCCAAGAAAGTCTTCGTGCATGTGCTCAATAATTCGTTCCATCCGGTCAGCATCTTGTGAGCATCCTTATTGAGTGAAGATGCATGAGTTAGGAAAACCTTGAGAAATCTTTGAGAAAGCACAGATCAAGCATCTAAGAGCAAATGTACAGATAATTCTTACGCTAAACAATACCCGCACCTCATGGTACCCACTCTTAGCCGAATTTGGGTCAAAGCTGTTGGTCATAGTGACAATGCAGGGTTTCTTGCATGCTTTCACTTATATCAAGGGAACTTTTAGCATAAAAGCAGTGCCCACAGCTTACTAATGGGTCTCACTTGGTAGCAGGTCACCTCCTTGAAGCATCTCAGCTGCTGGTTGAAACCGCCACTGGAAGGGTTGGTCATGCCTGTGGTATGATGCCTATGCAGGCACAACACACACAAGCAGTGCAAGTTTTTGCCAAAGTCCACCACCTCAGGGTGCAGTAGACGCAGGACGATCCCAAAGTCTGGATACAAACATGCCCTTATAAAAGCAAAGCTCCGTAATGACTTTGTATGTAAACGCAGGTGCAGCAGCAGTACAGCTCAGGGCATAATGAATGGAATATTTAAATCAGACAGCTTCAATGCAGTAGTAAGGCTCGGAAGACTTGGAGCATTTTTTCACATTGTAAGTATGGCTTGCGCACTTACAAGCCGTGTACTAAGTACTAGAAAATTTCAAAAGATTATTGAGCCCAGAACACAAGGGGGTGTGAGCTGCTCTGACTTTAATCTATTGCATGTATCAATACACGTGATCAGCAATTCAAAACTACCCCTACTAAGCCTACCCCTCCCAGAAGCAGACCTTGCATGCTGAGACATGCACACTGCACCAGGCCTAGGTACAGCTCATAGTTTTCACAGTGCAGATAAATGTGCACCTGAAATGTAAATGTGCACCTGAAATCTGCGTGGACTGGGAACACTGTAGAAAAATCCATTGGGAGCAATACGCGCTTGATAAAGCAAAGAAATACACACATACATTCACAGCTGTAGCTGCATGCCCCACTCACAGGACACGGTTTTGGGCATAGTCATTGGAATTGGGCACGCCTGAAATAACAATGACTGGCAAATCCTGCGGAGATACGCAAGAGATTAAGGAGGAACTGAGAGGACCTCAAGGACAATGCGAAAAAGGATGCTGCCGCATTACTTTGTGTGGAATGGAAGTGACAATGTGACGTAGACCTTTAAAGACCTCAAGGATCTTTGCTGCCAAAAGACCAGCATGCCCTGCGCCAGTGCATTTGAGTGTGTTTGTGTGCGCATCTGTGAATCAGAGTGAAGGGCCTGCAAGATGGGAGGACGTGAGGAAGAATGAGATATTGTTAGGTATGACTAGCAAGTCCTGTAGGGAACAAGGGTACAGCCACAGGAGTGTCAAAGAGGTGCTATGTCATCAAATCTGCACTTATATCTTTCCTGATCAGTGATCTGTGATCACAATACATGCCTCAATACATGTTGTGAGGAGAATAAATGTTGTGAGGAGAATACATGTTGTGAGGAGAATACATGTTGTGAGGAATTCTTCCTTCCCAGGCCCCCCCTACTTCTCCAATGCACATGCGCAAGGAAGCATGCAAGTATTCATGCACGCACATACTTCAGACATGGCACCAGCACTTGCATGGGGACGCATGCACACAAGCCCAACCGCACACACGCACACCTCAGACATGGCGCCAGCAATTGCGTTGAGGACGCTGAAGCCTCCAACAGAAAATGTAACAACACAGCAGCCAATGCCCTTCTTGCGCGCATACCTGCAATCAGTTGCGCAAGTCAGGATCAAAGTGAGTGTGTCCTGCTCTCAACCCTTGAATTAAGGGTAGGTTGCTTGCAATACTTAAGTACACACTAAGTCTTGTGCAGTCAGAGGCACCAAGCACGTGGCTGCATTGTGTGAGCACATGCCTCAATTTAATTTATGTTTGAATAGCCAGCTTACCCGTCGGCTGCGTACCCAGCGTTCAGCTCGTTGCAGCACCACACCTGCAGCAAAAGGACCCCAGTAGTACTTTGTACTGAAGCGTACTCTCCCCAAATAAACTCTGCATGCATGCTTGTCAATCTCATTTGATGATGCGCTGATGCTATGAGACATTTGAGATCAGGCCCATCTGTGTGTGGGAAGAGTCTTTTGCGGCTGGAAGCGCGCACTTGAAAAGCTGCCAGGGAAATGACTTACCATTTGCAGCTGTGGGTGCTTCAACAATTGATCCAAAAGCAGCAAGTTAAAATCGCCTGGCACGCCAAAGGCTGTGGTGCACCCAAGCTCGACCTTGCAGTGTGGATATGGAAGAAGGGAGAAGGCGTTTCTCAGGGTCAGGATCTGGAAGTGTTGCAGCAGCAATCTTGACGCTTGACAAGAACATGCTTCAAGAAGATGCCGTACAAGCACTTGAGAGGCAGCATTGGCTGCAGAGATTTGTTCCAATTTTGATGTGCCCAATCGTTTTCCAGAAGCGGCAAAGAAAGAAAGCCTTAGCAACATCTAAGCCCGATGATCTGCTGTCAGCCGGGCAGATGCCTGCAGCCGTTGCCATGTGCACGCACCCACTCATGCCCAGGCTATTGCGGCAAGGCTCACCAGACGGTTAGCGAGGTGCACTCCGAGGTTGGGCGCCTCTGCGCTCAGCTTGAGCTGCTCCTCCCTCGTGAGCCTCTTGGGCTTCGTGCCCTAGCGATATAATTTTGATGATCTCATGTGAGCAAAAGCGAATGTGCATTTTTCAGGCTGCCTTGCAAAGATCAAGTGCTGGTGCATCCTCTCTGCCAGGCTATGGAGATTCAGTTGTGGTGGATGGAAGCAGAGTCTCAGTTGTGTGCCAGCTCATCTGGGTGCATGGGTGCATGCGCCGGCTCAAGTTTGAGTCAGACGACTGACTCAGACTCGAGTACGTAAATCACAGTGGCGTTCACACTGCTAGGGACAAGCACTGAAGGAACGGCTACTCTCTATTCACAAGGCTGCAAACATTCGTTGTTCAACCCCTAGCCACCGGTGGTACCAGACCGCCTCTTACGTATCAAGCTTCCCTCGCACGAGGGTACCTGAGATCTGAGGTTCCATTCCACTCAAGGAAACCCTGAACATGAAGCTAGAGCTCCAGCGATGAGCCTGACCTACCACTGCTGCATGCCCCGTACAAGCGCTGTCAGGCTTGTCGCCAAAGATGTGTGCCACAGGGTTGGACATCTTTTTGAAAATTTGCAAAAATATATCAGCCCGTAAACGCACAACTATGGAGCACGGGGTTTTCGACCGGCCAATAATTTGCGCCACCCATTTTTATTTCTTCTGGAAATACTGGACCAATTAAAAACTACACAAGTACAAGGAGTTCGCGCCTCTGTAGCGCACGGATCCCTGGCCAGTTGCGCGCGCCTGCGACGCATACTACATTGTAATACATTATAGCAATAAGTATGAGAAATATTTTGTAAACTTTGTTGTGGTCCACTTATTGGTGGCTTGCAAGCCGTTGAGCTCCCTCTTGCTAACTTACATTCCTCCCAATACTGGTGATCCCCAAAGGAGAGTATGGTTGCTTGTTACCCTCTCCAACGTATTTCTTTAACGCACTAAATTGTTTTAGACTTGGTATCCTTTACTCTTACGTCATGATGATTAGTGTATGCTGGGACGAGCATCGTTTCCCTCTAAATGCTAAGCAATGAAGAGGAGAGAATAGGCGACCTTGGTGCGTATTCTGCGCGTGTCTGTTAGTCCACACACAGTGGGCTGGGATGGGCTAAGCCTGTAGTTGGCCGTAGTGTGCTGGTGGGACGACTCAGCAGGCCGTTGGCCATGCCTGTGCCTGTGGTGCTTCACTGGTGCTTAGCTACGTTTGCCTTTCGCTGTAGGCAGTGCACAGAGTGACTGTCAGGGCAGGGTTCACAATTATCTCCCAATGTGCGCGCCTTTGTTTACTGCTCCCTGATGAACGTTAAGAGGTCACAGCTTCTGAGCACCTTCCAATGTTTTTCTTCAGACCTCAAATACACCCTACTGTTGGGCAGTCTTATGATGTTGCTTAACTGTTTTACAAAGCAGGCCAACACTTAAACTACTTGAGTGAGGCCTTATTCTTGAAACCTTGTAACCTTGATTAGGCGACCTTGACCAGAGACAACTGAAAAAGCAGAGACATAGGAGGGACTAGACAGAAGATAAAAAACAAAATTGTGACAGGTCTGTGCCTTCACCTCAAGTGAAGTTCAGTTCATCACAGAAACAGGTCTGGTTCCAAAAGATTATCCACCCTTGCAACCTGCCAGGTTAGGAACCAGTGGTTCCAACAGGTGGGTTAGGTCTATATTTCTTAATCTTTCTTCACTAAATTTCCCGTACTCCTGGGCGAGCTCTGAAACATCTCGGTTTAGATCCTCAGAAAGTCACCAAGCTTGCTGTGAAACTTCATGCTCATTTGGTCTAGCATGCTTATAAATTTGTTTGTGCGCGCTCTCAAGAAAACTATTGCAGCAAATCATCATCGAGACCAGGAATGGGGTACTGCTAGTCATCCCCCTGATCCCCACTGACTTCTTTTGTTTTCTTTGCGTGGAGGAGTCAAACAGTGCTTAGGCCCTATGCGACTCTTTTTCCTTAATCGATGTAGGGAGTGCTTCACAACCTGCACAGTTTTTCTCTTCCGGGTGGCTGTCTCAAAAGCACATCAACAGGCTGAGGGCCAACTTTTCTGCATCATGCCACGACAGTGTGCACCTATCTGTGCACCACGCATCTCAAAAGGTGCGTCCCGGAAAAATGAAATGAGTTGCCGCCTCTAGCGTTCTTTAATTGCAATGCCATCATTCTTCTGGACAACCACGCTCAGGTACAGTACCCGAATGCACGAGACCCGCTCAGGCAAGCAACAAGGGCTACAGATGGGCGCTCAAACACTTAATTGACACATCTATCAGGCCTGTGGCCCGTCCTCCTCAGGAGCACAACCTCACCTGCCAACCTCAATGGCAGCTGCTGCAGCATGCATTTAAAGCAAGAATGATCGGAACCACAAGGTCCAGGCCCCAGCTCAAAGTGCAACCAAGAAGAACACAGCCCAAAGGCCATACTTGCCTGTATTCATGCACCAAGTGCCGCTTGCCGGGACCAATACACTGTTGCCCAGCCCTGAGGTGTGCAGGGTCTCAAATAAGACTTTTCTCAAGCCAAACATTACAAAAAGGAGCACAGAGGCGTCCCTCCCCATGCTTAAGCACACATTAGTTGCTCCAGGACAGTAGCACCATCACCAGTCTCTTGACCATGACATTATCCACTTTCAGCTCATGAGCTCACTATTTCCACCACACAGCTTTGTGCTGAGTGCGTTCCAACACCATGGACATCAACTTGCCTCAGGAAAGCGCCTCAAACAGTGCCCTGAACATTGCGCAGCGCAGCAACCGTCTATGCAACTCCTTCCCTGCCCCCACCCTCCCATGACTCGATTTTACCCATGCTGGCCCGCCTAAAATCCGCCTTACTTGCCCATGGCCAGTGTCAGCTCCGCCTCCACCACCAGCTCATCACCCACATAACCCTTGCCCAGCGCCTTAACCACGCCAAAGCGCTTGTTGTACTTCGTGATCTCCGCGCGCATCATCTGTGCCACAACACATACAACAAAACAAATACAGAGCTGAAGCGTTGTCATTATGGGCCCTCACGTTTTTTGAATTTCCGGAGGATGAGGAGCGTGCACTTTTGAATTTCCGGAGGACGAGGAGCTTGCAACATTTGCGCGGCAGCCAGACGGTGTTACACCAGCCACAGCTGCAACAGCGCTCATTATTTTTAAACATGACATGCCAGAGGTTCCCCCATGGTAGCAGACACTGCACAGGGGCGCCATGATAGAGCTACACAAAGGCTGGGAGATGCATGAACACAACTAGGGCGGCTTTGCTGCAACGCTCAGCGGTGCGACGTCAGCATTTAGTTGTGCGTTTTTGTAGGAGGGAATCACAGACCAGCGCATACCCCCCAGGTTGGCTATTGTCGGCTTGGCTCCAGTACTCACCCAAGCATACCACCCAGTACCCACCCAAGCAAACCACCCAAGCATACCACCCACCCAAGCATACCACCCGGCTTGGCTCCAGTACTCACCCAAAAGCATACCAATCCACACAATCTGTTTGTTAGCTCACGCACAACCCATTAGCTAGCTCACACACGACGAAACACTTGTGCCCTCGCACCTGGTGTGCATGTACACATGTTCATTCATGCACATGACCGGGAGCATGCGCACGCACATCAGCGTGCGCAGATCATTAACAGACACAAACAGAATGAGTATTTGCACCATCCAGCCCACCCACCAGCACATCAGCGTGCGCAGATCATTAACAGACACAAACAGAATGAGTATTTGCACCATCCAGCCCACCCACCAGCACATCTCCTGGCACCACAGGCTTCCTGAACCTGCAGCCGTCCACGCCTCCGAAGAAGAAGAGCCCCTTGGACTCCTGGTTCTCTGGGTCCAGCAGTGCAATGCCGGCAAGCTGCGCCATAGCTTCAACCTGAAGAACACCTGCATAGGCATTTCCCGGCCATGGTACGCCTTGGCGAGCGCGTACAAACCACGCGTACACAAGCACTCATGAACGCATTCAGTCGATTGATGACCGTATGGACGTATGATGAGGCCTTTTGAAGGCCTTTGAGTGCTGGCACGCGTTTTGGGCTGATGCACTTTCAGCATGTGCACGGAAGTGGTCACGCCGGCTCTCATGTGGTATGCATTGGGCTATATCACCAGAGTTGTGCACTTTACTACTGACGCTGTCAATCGTTATTTGACTGTACGGTGCAATTTACGGTTTTGACCATCAGAAATTGACTAGGTGTAAATTTACGGTGATTTTGAATTTTTGACGTCTGACGGTGGGGTTTTCGGATATTTACGGTGCAAAACCGTCAGAAATTACAGACAGGCAATTCAAGAGCACAGTTCAGCAGCAATCTGAGACAGAATTTGTCTACTGTGCTCCATTCGAATGTTTCCAAGGTCTCCTCTGAAATTCAAATTCCCCATTCCCACTCCTCACCCCTCCCGTCTCCCTCCCGCTGCTCATCCCCCTGCTGTTCATCCCCCCCTTCATCCACTTGCATCTGCTCCACATCTATGTGCACTGCTGCAACCCTCTCTGCAACTGGCTATGCAGCATCCTGCAGTCAAGCTGCACTGACAGACGTCTCCAGTCATGCTGCAAACTCCTGACGCTGTCATCATGATCAACTCAGGCACCTGCTTTGCCACCTATTGTGCAGAAGGGCTGTACAGGAACTTGCACGCGCCAGGGTTGAGCAGGTGCCTCTTGAGGCGCGTTGCGTTCAGCCCAGTGATCACTCATGAGCGTCCTCTGGCAGTGCAGGCAGCTGTTTTCCACAGTTGTCTTGCCATCCTCCTGCGTCCCCTTCCTCTCAAACTCTGCCTTTTCCCAGCTGCTCTTGACTTCCTGCCAACCCTCCTCCTCTGCCCACCCACTACCAGGCCTGTGGGAGGTGGTGCTTGAAGCAGCTGGCCAGGCAGGGCCAGCTCGACTGACCCTAACCCTAACCCTAACCCAGGGCCACACGACCCTCTTAGGTTGATTGCCGGAGGACACGTTGCTTTAAATTTTGTTCGCAAGAAGGTGGGGCGATGAGCGCGCTTCTTGAGCTTGGCCTCTGAGCCACAGAGTTTCTGATGCAGCACTGTTACTTACTACTTCCCGCTGTAAGTTTCACCGTAATTGATGGTAATGTGACGTCAACGTCAATTACGCACCGTAATTTTCCAATTTTCGGTGCCATTTTTGATAGACGCCGTAATTGCACACACTGTATATATCCCTATAAAGCGCTATCCATTTTTTAGGATATAAGGCCGAAGTCATACGCAAAATTTTTTGGTTATTTTTGGGAATTCGAATTACCAAAAAAAGTACGGTCACACACAGTTTTTGCCCATTTCCCAATTTTTCCGAATTCCCAAAAACTTTGTGTGTATTTCATCAAAATATTTTGCCTGATACCGTACTAACCCTTTTTTTCGCGCCCCTGAATTTCGCAAGGCCCTCCCAAAAATTAATAATTATTTTATAAATTTATTTAGCTAACTTTGAAGTTCGCGAGCACCCTTAAAAATATTAAAATTTTGCGAAAGTTGATGTTTTGGGGCCTGTTTTCACAGCAATTCAGCACTGTCTTAGCTAACGTCACTCGCAGCGTTAAAAGCATCATGCCTTTCCCTCATTCCTCAGCTGCACTGCTTTCTTCCTCACTGCTCTCCGCCTCTCTGCTCTCCTCCAAGGGCTCATCCACCACCAGCCTATTTCCCCTCCAGCACACCACTGTTTGCGCACACCACCTCTGACACCCCTCC